>Ga0134095_1001062_pt1 | contig 21019 bp, 17 predicted proteins | sample 6_2taG_FD_94449 | JGI IMG/M metagenome (GOLD analysis project Ga0134095, IMG submission 94449) | Switchgrass degrading microbial communities from high solid loading bioreactors in New Hampshire, USA - 6_20_20_110_A2 metaG | ecosystem: Engineered > Bioreactor > Semi-continuous > Anaerobic >... | reverse complement strand
TGGGGCAACGATGTCGTGTCGGAACTTGAAAAGGGGATAGGCAGCATTGTGCAGGTCCACCTCAAGGATACACTGGCAGTTACGGAAACATTCGCAGGCCAATTCAGGAACGTGCCCTTCGGAGAGGGATGCGTGGATTTCCGGCTTTGCTTTAAGACGCTTGAAAAGCTCGGCTATACCGGTCCGTATCTTATTGAGATGTGGTACCAGGACGGGCAGGATGACATGGAAACGGTAGGCCGCGCCAAGGCGTGGATCGAGGAACAGTTCGCAAAAGCGATGGAAGGGTGAGTGTATGAGGTATTATTTAGGCTTGGACAATGGGGGAACCACCACCAAGGCGGCACTGTATGACGAAAGGGGAAACGAGGCGGGCTTCGCGTCGGTCGAAACGAGGATGATCACACCCCGCCCCGGTTTTACCGAGCGCGACATGGATGAGATGTGGGATGCCAACTGCGCCGTTATCCGCGAGGTTTTGACAAAGACCGGGATTAAGGGCTCGCAGGTACGGGCAATAGCGATCTGCGGCCACGGCAAGGGGCTTTATCTTTGGGGCAAGAATGACAGGCCTGTGCGCAACGGGATTATCTCCACCGATAACCGGGCGTGGGAATACATGGTTAGATGGCGCGAGGACGGTACAGAGAAGAAGGCCTTTGAATATACCTGCCAGCATGTGATGGCCTGCCAGCCTGTCGCCCTGCTGGCCTGGCTTAAGGATCACGAGCCTGAGGTTATGGATAACATCAGGTATGTTTTTGAAGCAAAGGATTACGTAAGGTTCAGGCTTACAGGAGAAGCCTATGCGGAAATGACCGACTTTTCGGGAACAAACCTGGTGAACCTGCATACCAGGCAATATGATCCTCGGATACTGGAACTGTTCGGGTTGTCAGAATTGATGGATACACTTCCTCCGCTCCGTCTTTCCACTGATATATGCGGCACAGTAACAGCGGAAGCGGCAAGGAAGACGGGCCTTTCGGAGGGCACTCCCGTTGCCGGCGGCATGTTCGACATCGATGCCTGCGCCCTGGCGGCCCATGTGGCCGACGAGGATCATGTCTGCATGATCGCGGGAACCTGGAGCATCAATGAATTCATCCGCAGGACGCCGGTCCTGGACGGTACGGTAATGATGAACTCCCTGTTCTGCATGCCGGAATACTACCTTATTGAGGAATGCAGCCCCACCAGCGCGGGGAATAACGAATGGTTCCTGAAGACGCTGATGCCGGAGTTTATGAGGGATGAAAAACTGGCCGGCAGGGTGCCTTACAGGGAGATTGACAGGATGGTGGAATCCATTCAACCGTCGGAATTCTGCCCGATTTTCCTGCCATTCCTCATGGCAAGCAATGTCCATCCCAACGCGAAGGGAAGCTTTATAGGAATGAGCAGCTATCATACCCGTTCCCACCTGCTGCGCAGCGTATTCGAAGGAATAGCCTTTTCGCATCGCCATCATTATGATAAGCTCAGAAAGTGCATGGAGCACGAGCCGAAAAGTATACGGCTTGCCGGGGGCGCTGCCCGGTCCAGGGTCTGGACACAGATTTTTGCCGATGTGATGAAATGCCCGGTGGAAACAGTGGCTGTCCGGGAAACGGGCGCCCTGGGAAGCGCCATAGCCGCCGCTGTGGCCGTGGGCGATTATGCCGATATAAAGGAAGCGCTTTCTGCCATGAGCAGGCTGGCTCCCGCGGTAATGCCGGATACTGCCAATTACGAAGTATATGACAAAAAATATGCCCTGTACCGCAAGACCATAGATGCCCTTGATTCGGTGTGGGACAGCTACCAGGAGCTGATGGGATAAAAAGCAGGGCAGAAACCGACATCATAACGACAGGAAAAGGAATGGCACATGAACTTCATTTTTGATATGGACGGCGTACTTATTAACAGTGAACCTCTTCATGCCCGCTCAAGGATTGCCGTACTGGAATCGCTGGGTGTAAAAACCGACATGGATATGTCCGAGGTTATAGGCTCCAGCACCCTTGCATTCTGGGAAAACATGATAAAAAAATACGGCATCAAAGCAATGGCCAGTAACCTGGAACACATACAGATGGGCGTCCTCATAGATATGATGAAAAAGGAAAAATGCCGGCCTCCCGAGGGACTCTTTGAACTGCTGGATGCTTTGGACGGTATGGGTATCGCAATGGCCGTGGGCTCTTCATCCAGGAGGATGCTGGTGGAGGCGGTATTGGACTACCTGGGCATCACATCACGGTTTAACGCGATTATTACAGGGGACGATGTCAAAAACCTCAAACCGGCTCCGGATATATACTTGCTGGCCATGGAAAGACTCGGTGCGGACAAAGACCGGGCCGTAGCCGTAGAGGACTCGCGCCTGGGCGTTGCTGCAGCCCTGGCGGCGGGAATTCCCTGTATTGGCTACAGCAATCCTACTTCACCCAACCAGGACCTTAGCGCGGCAACTTACAGGGTTGACTCCCTTTTGCAGGTGCTTGACCTGCGGCAGGGAGACAGATGGCTTTGGGAGACAGGTGAAAAATGACGGACAATGGTCTGCCGGGCTGTCCCATCATATGCGAATAATAAACAGGAATGAAGGCTCTCGAAACGGGAGCTGTCAATTGATGGCACAATGACATAAACAGGGCACGTCAAGTCTGGAAATAACGTGTTTAAGCCAATAATGCAGGCAAAAACGGTGCATGATGGCATTCATACGAGTAACGACCCATGAGAAAACTATAACGGCGGACTTTTCATTATGATCAGATCCGGTATGGAAACCCGGTATTTTTATGCGGTCATATTACAGACTTTGGCTGAATTAGAATGTATTCATAGAAAGAAATACCCTGCTGAAAGCATTATTTGATTTTGAAAGGAGTCATTGCAATGGTCAGAGTCAGAACCAGGTTATTTGCATTCCTGCTGTGTGCGGCGCTGCTTTTCGGCTTCGTACCAGCCCAGGCTGCTGCTTTTGGTGAGGAGTACGTCACCAGGGAAGAGGCAGTGGTCAGCCTGCTTGAAACCATCGGCCTGGACGCGCTTAATGATGTCCAGAGCGACCTGAGCGTATTTTCCGATGCGGATCAGATCAGTGCAGAATACGCGGACAAAATCTCCATAGCTGTTGCAAACGGCATATTGCCTGTAACTCCAGGCCAGGCGCTTAACCTGGGCATGAACATCACCCGCCTCGAGTTCGCCCTGATTGTGGGAAATTCCATGAGAGAATTGCCCACAATAAGAGAGCCTGTTGTTTTCGCGGACGTTCCCGCTGAAGCTGCCGAAGAATTGAACCGCATAACATCCGCAGGCCTTATGAGCGGTTATGGCAACGGCTTTTTTGGTTCAGGCGATTACCTCACGCAGGAACAGTTGGATATCGTCCTGAACAAGATCAGGGCCCTGTCTTCCGTAAGGCCGCAGGATGATTTCTTCTATTCGGTTAATTATGAATGGCTTACAAATACCAGGCTTCCCGCCGGTTATCCCGGAATGACAACCTTTGACGAAGTTGACAAGATGAACACCGACAGGCTCAAGGCTGTCGTGCAGGAACTGATGAAGAACCAGGGAACCTACCAGAAAGGGACCGTTGAGCAGAAAATAGCCGACTTCTATCATACCCTGCTGGATATGGAAAACCGCAACAAGGAGGGTTTGAAGCCTCTCGAAAAGTACCTGGATCTCGCCGACAGCGCATCAACAATCCAGGAATTGCTTGACGCGACGGTTCTGATTGAGTCAGAAACCGGTATGAATCCTTTATTGGGCTTTGGTCCATCCACCGATCTGCTGGACAGCAACAAGTACAGCCTTTACGGAAGCGGCTTGTCCACAGGTCTTCCCAGGGATTATATCCTTATGGGAAATCCCCAGGTAGACGCCATGTATGAAGGGCTGGTCGCCCAGTTCCTGGCGCTTTCCGGCATTCCCGGGGAAGAAGCGGTGGAAAAGGCTGGGAAACTGTATGACCTGGAAAGGATCATTGCGGCGTCCACCATGAGCAATGAGGAAGCCAGCAGGGTGGAAAACGTGTATAATCCTGTTTCCCGGGCCGATCTGGCAAAAATGTTCCCATATGTCGACATGGGCAAATACCTGGATGATCTTGAATATGGCTCCGCGAAAGAGATCATTGTCACAGATGTGAACCTGATGAAAAAGACCGGCGAACTGCTGTCGGATGAAAACCTTGATACGCTTAAAACATACGTCCGGTTCGGGCTCCTGGTAAACACGGCATCCCTTTTGTCCCAGGATTTCAGGGACGCAATCATGGCTTTCCAGAGAACCTTTTATGGCATCAGCACTTCCCTGAGTGACGAGGACATAGCCTTCAACACCCTCAACTCGGTTATGGCAAGTTATCTTGGCAGGATGTATGTGGAGAAATATTTCTCCGCCGAAGCCAAGAAATATGTTTAAAGCATCGTGGCCGATATCATCGCCACCTTCAAGAAACGCATTGAAGCGCTTGACTGGATGAGCCCTGCGACAAAGGAAAAAGCGATTTCAAAGCTTAACAGCATTAAGGTAAAGGTAGGCTATCCCGACAAATGGGAGGATCCCCTTGCAGGTATCAGCATCAAGACTTATAAGGACGGCGGGTCCCTTCTGGGCAATGTGTTTGCCATATCATCCGCGTCGGCGAAGGAGTCAAAGAGCCTTCTCTCGAAGCCTGTGGATAAAACGAAGTGGCTCATGCCTCCCCATACAGTCAATGCATACTACAACGCCACAAACAACGAAATTGTATTTCCTGCGGGCATCCTTCAGCCGCCCTTCTATGACCTGAATGCTCCCAGGGAGCAGAACCTGGGAGGGATCGGGATGGTTATTGCCCACGAGATCACCCACGCCTTTGACAATAATGGGGCACAGTTTGATGAGAACGGGAACATGAGCAACTGGTGGACCGAAAACGACTATATCGTCTTCCAGCAGAAATGCCAGGCGGTTGTGAACCTGTACGACGGACTGGTGATAGCTCCCGGCGCGGTGGTCAACGGCAACCTCACCGTATCCGAAAACGTGGCCGATATTGGAGCCATCGCCTGCATCCTGGATATTGCGGAAGACATCCCCGATGCCGATTACAAGGCACTGTTTGAAAGCCTTGCCACCATCTGGCGCTTTACGGGAACCCGTCAGATGTACCTGTTGCTGGCCACCCAGGATGTCCATGCTCCCAATAAGTACAGGGTGAACAGGGTGCTCCAGAACTTCCCCGAGTTCTATGAGACATATAATATCCAGCCCGGGGATGCCATGTACCTTGCGCCTGAGTACAGGGTAACCATCTGGTAAACCTGCCTGTGAGAAAGATCGTTACAAAGCGGAAAACCCTCCTGCCCCGCTTGTATAAAGCCGGGGCAGGAGGTTTTCGCATATGCCGGTCCTATAAGTGAAACCCTCCAATGTATTCACAGATTCTTTCCTTAACAGGATTTATTTATCCGGCTGCCAGGTCATGATTTGACTCCGGCTGTGATATAATCATTTTGACCAATATGCGCAGGATCGAAGGAAAGGAGTCATCAATATGAAGGTTATTCTGGTAAATGGAAGTCCCCGTCCAAAGGGCTGCACCTATACGGCGCTTAATGAGGTGGCCAAGGCGCTTCAGCAAAACGGCATTGAAACTGAGATCTTCCAGGTGGGCGCAAAGCCCGTTATGGGCTGCATCGCCTGCGGCAAATGCAAGAATACTGGAAAATGCTTTAAGGACGACGTGGTGAATGAATTCCTGGATAAGGTGCCCGGAGCTGACGGATTTGTATTTGGCACCCCTGTCTATTTTGCCGCTGCTGCGGGATCCCTGGTATCCTTTATGGACAGGGCTTTCTACTTAAAAGCCCGGCTGTACAGGGGAAAGCCCGCGGCCGCGGTCGTGAGCTGCCGCCGCGCAGGCGCCTCAGCGACATTCGACCAGATCAACAAGTACTTCACCATCTTCCAGATGCCCATCGTTTCCTCCCAGTATTGGAACCAGGTTCACGGCAACACGCCGGAGGAAGTGGTAAAGGACGAGGAAGGCATGCAGACCATGAGGACCCTCGGGAAAAACATGGCCTGGCTGCTGAAATGCATAGAGGCAGGCCGGGAGAAGGGGATCACCATGCCCGAGGAAGAGCCCATTATCAGGACCAACTTCATCCGCTAGTCAATGGGGCTAGCCAGGGGGACGGGCTAGCCAGGGGGACGGTTCCTCTGGCTAGACTTGCAATCTAGCCAAGGGGACGGTTCCGCTGGCTAGACTTGCAAGAAGGCATGCTGTTCAGCCTTGACTAACTGCTCATACCGGAGGCGAGAAGTTGGAGAAGGCATCCACGCAAAGACAACGGGGCAAAGGGGTACGGGATAATGGAAGAAAGCGTTTATCTTACAAATGAGCAGGCCCGCAGGTTCATGCTTTTGAAACATGGACTTTTGGGCGATTACAGGTATTCGGGCAAACAGGGCGTTCTGGAATATATATGCCAGGCTGGCTGTATCCAGTTTGACCCCATAGATGTTTGCGGCAGAAGCCCCGAACTTGTTCTGCATGCCAGGGTAAAGGGTTTTAAAAAGGATATGCTGAATTCCCTGCTGTATGAGGACAGAAGCCTTCTGGATTACTTCGACAAAAACCTCTCCATCATTCCGACCTCCTACTGGCCATGCTTCCATCGGTACCGGCAGGCCCACAGAGACGGCGGCAAAAGTTATGACAGGATTAATGAGATATGTGAAGAGATAAAAAGGATAATCCGGGAAAAAGGACCCGTTTCATCATCGGATGTCGGTTTTGATGAAAAAGTGGACTGGTACTGGGAGGACACACGGCTGTCCCGCGCTGCCCTGGAAACCATGTATTTCAGGGGCGATCTTGTAGTTCATCACAAGAAAGGCACCATCAAGTACTATGACCTTGCCGAAAACTGTATTCCGGTGGACGTATTGAACCAGCCCGATCCATACCCCAACGAGATGGATCACCTGAAATGGCGTGTAATCCGCCGTATAGGCGGGGTAGGGCTTCTTTGGAACAAGCCCTCGGATGCCTTGCTGAATATTTGGGGCCTTAAGTCGGAGCAACGGAGCCGCATATTCAGCCAACTCATGGAAGAAGGAAAAATAATCGAGGTCGTGGTTGAAGGCATGAAGGACAGGCTGTATTGCCTGTCTTCAGACCGGGAACTCCTGAAGGCCGTGTCGGGGAATCAGAAATTCAAAGCAAGGTGCGAACTTCTGGCGCCCCTGGACAATATGCTCTGGGACAGGAAACTCATTTCCGCCCTCTTCGGCTTTGAATACAAATGGGAGATCTATACTCCCGAGCATCAACGCAAATATGGTCATTATGTACTTCCCGTGCTGTATGGCGACAGCTTTATAGGCAGGGTTGAGGCCATATGCGACCGGAAGGAGAAGACTCTGATTGTAAAAAACTTCTGGTACGAAGAAGGCGTAAGGCCGGGAAAACGCATACAGACAGCCGTTTTTAGCCGCCTTGAAAGACTGGCTGAATTCAATGACTGCCCCAATATCTCAGTTCTTCCCGGTGTTCCTTTGGGCTCATCGGAATAATCATTAAGCAAATCCACTTAAGTCATATGACTTGAATTATGACTTGATCCCCTTATCATATGACCATCGATATGATACCTTTATTCTGGGGATTTTACAGCAACAGGCTTTTTATGTGCTGTTCCGGTATCCGATGGGAGCATCCGATATCCGGCCTTGTTTTGTGATATGATCCTTTTAGACCTTGAATTCAAAGACCGGCGGCATGCCGTAAACGCAGAAACAGCCTGCTGCCAGGGCTGTACATAATACAGGCCCTGAACTATGGCGCCAGCGGCTATCTTCTGAAGGATATTCCCGGAGACAGACTTATACAGGCGGTCAGGGAAGCTGTATCAGGCAGCCTTCTGATGCCGGCCCAGGTGGCGGCCAAGCTTGCCTGCCGGCTTTCCAACCTGTCCGAAAGCCTTCACGGAAAGGGAAACGGGACAGACCCGGAACAAACGCTGTCAACGCGGGAGATTGAGATTGCCAGGCTGATGGTCCGCGGCGCAAGCAACAGGGAAATTGCCGATACCCTTTGCCTGACAGAGGGGACGGTTAAGAATTACATCAGTTCCATCTACAGCAAGTTTGGCACCAATGACCGGTCGCAGGTGATCAGCCGCCTGAAGGCGTTATTGGTCGTGGATTGAGCAAAGGGAGAAGTGATTTGAAGTTGAAAAAGCGCATGCTTGCCTTTGCACTCATTTTCATAATGATAATCTCAGGCTGCAGTGAGGGCGGAACGGTACTGATTGATATCCCAAGGGACATCAGACCCCTGGATCTTCAGAGGACCACGCTGAATTCGCTGCCGGTGTTCAAACCCTATTCCCTGGCGATCAGGCAGGTTGATCTCAGGGGGTATGACCTGACTGGCCTTGAAATCAAGGACAACTATGAAGAGTTGATACATGCCGATTTTGACACGGCCACCAAATGGCCGTACTGGCTTCCCGAAGGCTTTAACCCCAAAAAGATCCTCGAGAACGGAAAAGATCCCGGACTCGGCGTCAGGTCTCTCCATGAAGACGGGATTACCGGAAAGGGTGTCAGCGTAGCCATCATAAGCGGCGTGCTGCTTCCCGGGCACAAGGAATACAGCCATGCTCTCAAGCTCTATGAGGAGATTTCCGTAAAGGAGGATGAGGCGGCGACCGTGGAAGGATGCGCCCAGGCTTCCCTGTTGGTGGGGAAAACCACAGGAGTAGCCCCGGAAGCCGATCTGTACTATTTTGCCATATCCATCAACCCTGGATCGCAGGGTTCCGGCTTCTCTCCTTCATACGATACGATGACCGGCGATCCCCTCATAGTTGCAATAAATCGCGTTGTTGAAGTGAACGAAGAGTTGGAGGAAGACAGCAAGATCAGGGTGCTCTGCATCGGGCTGGATGTTTCCCAATACGAAGGGTATGGCCGGCTGGAAATTGCCGTGCAGAAAGCTGCGGCCTCCGGCATTTTTGTAGTGTCCACAGAACTCTATCATACCTATAATTATCAGATGGACTTCAACGGTCTTGGCAGAAATCCCATGGGAGACCCTGACAGCCTTGATTCCTACAAACCGGGTTATATCTGGGAATACAAATTTTATACCTTTGGAAGATATGTCCGGGCAAAAGAAGGGCTCCTGTTGCCCATGGACGCCAGGACCGCCGCAGCGCCAACAGGAGCCGGTCAATATGCCTATTACGCGCAGAATGACACAACCCTGTGCGTTCCTTATATAGGGGGCCTGTATGCCCTGGCATGCCAGGTCAACCCCTCCATAACTCCCACCGCCTTCTGGGAAAAGGCCCTGGAAACCGGTGATACAGTTGACGTCAAGCGAAATGGCATATCCCTGTCACTTAAAAAAATAGTAAATCCCGTCAGGCTTTTGGCAAGCGTCAGTAAGTGATCCGGATCTTGCGGTAGAACCAGGGATATAATTCCTTTTTCAAAGTGTCATATGACCAAAGCCATTACTTCGTGACTCTTATCATATGACCCTTTGACATGGTATCCTCTGCTTGGACAGCGTTTACATGCTGCCTTGCAATAAAGAAATATCAGTGTGGTGGATAAAATGGCTGCGAAAAGGATTTTAGCTGCAATTCTCACTGTGATTATCCTGGTTGCCGTATCATCCTGCGGCGGCCAGAACAGATCTGAAACGTCCGGGCCTTTGCGGATCTGCATGTCCGATTACGACATCTACCTCCAAAATTCCATCGGGGCATTCAATAAGACGCAAGGGAAAACCCTGATAGAGGCAGATATATTTCATTATGATCAGTCCGAGGAATATGCCGAAAGGCTCAAGGCTGAGCTGGCATCCGGGAAAGGCCCCGATATCATTGCTGTCCCCAACTATACGTTATTCGATTTCTCCAAGCTTATCAGCAGCGGTTATTTATATGATCTCAACAAACTGATGGAAAATGATCCGGAGTTCAAAACCGGGGATTACTTCGAGCCGGTGCTGGACGCGGGCCTGGTCAATAACGGGAGGTATTTCATACCATACTCGTTCATGATGAATGCCTATTATACAACTGGCGATATACTGGAGCGGTACGGCATAGATCCTGAAAATCCGTTTCTATCCATGGATACCCTCTCCCGTATGGCCGGCAATTTTAAAGCTGCGAACCAGGAGGACAGGAAATACCTGATAGACGAGATCGACATCATAAACCCGGCTATCGGCGCGCAAAAAGACATCTTATACAGCAAGACCCCTTTGGATTCCGAAAGGATTTCCGGGCTTCTTGACAACTATATGACCATCAGGGAGGTAATGAGCCCGCCCGTCCAGTTAGGCGCCCAATCATTCAAAAGGCTGAGCAATGGGGAAATATCATTTTTAAGCATGCCCATTTATGGTCTTACATACCTGAAAGATCCCTATGATGCCTTTGAAGGCCAGGTCGTCCCGGAGATATGCTCGATAGCCTTCAACAAGGAAAAAGAAGTAATAGCGCAGCCCTTTTATATCATAGCCATTAATGCCAATTGTCAGGACAAGGAAACCGCGTACAGGTTCATCAAGTATATCCTTTCAAAAGAGTCACAGTCCCAGGAATACTTCTCCGGTCTGCCCGTGAACAGGGCGGCATATGCTGCACAGAAGGAGCAGTATATGACGAAATATGGATCGGGCGGCAAAGGACCGCAGCACGCGGAAAAACTGCTTAAAGAACTGGATGATCTGCTGGAAGGGGATATCACCTGCACCATGCTGGACCTGGACGCGATAACCATTCTCAGTGATGAACTTTCCGCGTTTACCGGGGGTAAGATGTCTTCCGGGGAACTGGCTGCCGCCATGGATAAAAAGATTTCCGAGTACAGGGAAAAGCCCATTGAGATCTCCGAAGAAGCCCTTGCGCAAACCCAGGAACAGAAATCTGCCGAAGACCTGCCTGTGATAACGGTGTGGTACATGGAATACGACTGGTCGGTGAAGAACGCTATTCGCGCATTTTCAGAGAAGCGGAAGGATGTCAGAATTGAAAGCATCTTATGCCCTGCCTCATCCATGGACGAAGACATTTTGAAAATGACAACCGAAATCAAGGCGGGAGAGGGGCCCGATATTATCTGCTTTGAACAGTATATGTTCAACTCGCTGTATAAGACCATGGGATCGGGAGCCTTCTGTGATCTGAATGAACTTATTGCAAATGATGATACCTTCGGCAACCTGGATTTGAACCAGGAGATTCTGGATATGGGCGTGTATCGCGGAAAAAGATACTGTGTCCCGTTGAGGTACGGTATGCCGTTCCTGATTTCCACCAAGGGAGTTCTGGAAGACAGCGGGATTACCATCAGTGACGACTGGACCCTGGAGGACATGTTGAACGCCTTGAAGGATTATACTGCCCGCTCCGGGAAACAGTACTTCTTCGACAGCCCAATATCGTTCTCGTATTTCCTGAACTTCATCGGCAGGGACTTTATCGATTATGAAAATTCCCAGTGCAATTTCCAGTCGGAAGAGTTTATCCGACTGATGGAACTGTATAAGGACCTTATTTCCTATACCATGCCCGCTGATCAAGTCCCGCAGAATGAATTGCCGAGCATGTCCATAAAGAATAAACGGTTCCTGATGGTAATTAATCACATCTTATCGCCGGAACAGCTGCAGGTGCAAAACTCTATTTACAATGCAATACTGGGAGAGGATTTGGCAATATATCCGTTCCCCACAATGGACGGCAATGGGGAAATACCTATTTTCATCATGAGGGCTGCAGCTGTCAATCAGAAATGCAAGAATAAGCAGGCTGCCCTGGACTTTATTGAAGAACTTTTGTCTGTAAACGCCCAGGCAGCCCATGATGAAAACCTGAACAACAATATTACCATAGGGCTGCCGGTCAACCTTGAGGCGCTGAGAAAGGATATGGAATATTTGACAAGCGGGGATGCGGCATTATGGAGTGTCTCTGCAGCAACCCAGTCATTCCCCTCGCTGCCTTTGCCGGAGGCCCTTGCAGCCAGGATGACCCAACTGGCAGACCATGCCATGGCGATGCCCATCAGGGACAATGCACTGGCTGATATCATTAACGAGGGTGTTGTAAGTTACCTTGAAGGAAAACGCACCGCTCAGCAGGCTGCAAAGGATATCGACGACAAGGTGCGGCTGTTTTTGAACGAATAAACAGACAAATGCCAAGTAGGAATTATGATGCTTGCTTTGAAAGGAACTGCCATAAAAAGAAAAAGCCCGTTGCAAAAGGGAGAGGCTCTGGCATGGATACTGTTTGCCCTGCCAAGCCTCTCCGGCTTTGCCCTCTTCTTTGTCATTCCCTTCTTTATGAGCCTTTACTACTGTTTCACAGAAGGGATCAGCGGAACTCGCTTTGTGGGATTCAGGAACTTTGAATCCCTGTTAAAGAGCGAATCCTTCCTTCTTGCGGCGAAGAATACGCTCATATTCAACGCGGTGGCTGTCCCGCTCATCATGGTGCTGTCGCTTGGCTTTGCCATGCTTTTGAATACGGGCATCAAGGGGCTGCCCTTTTACAGGAGCTGCTTCATCCTGCCCCTGGTGGTTCCGGTGGCCTCGGTAATCCTGGTATGGCAGATCCTGTTCAATGAACATGGAGCGCTGAGCCAGCTATTTCAGCTTTTCGGCCTGCCTGCAGTGGACTGGATCAACAGCCAGTGGTCGGTGGCTGTCCTGGTTCTGCTCTATACCTGGAAGAACTGCGGGTATAACATGGTTCTGTTCCTGGCCGGCCTCAACAGTATACCCAGGGAGTATTACGAAGCGGCCCGGATTGACGGGGCAGGCTTTTGGACATGCTTTACACGTATAACCCTCCCGTTCCTTGCGCCCACGGGCTTTTTTGTCCTGGTCCTGTCCTTTGTCAACTCCCTGAAGGTATTCCGCGAATCCTACCAGCTGGCTGGCAACTATCCCGACATGCACATATACATGCTTCAGAATTTCATGAACAATAACTTTACCAACCTGAACTACCAGCGCCTCTCCTCGGCGGCATTCCTGATGTTTGCGATCATCAGCCTCATGGTGCTGGTACTGTTCCGGTTGGAATCGAGGCTGGGGAGAGATCTGGAATGATACATGCCGCGGGAGGACAGGCCGCTTTAAAGAAGCGTGCCGGAAAAGGCATAATCTATATATTGCTGACCCTTGCTTCCGCGGCTCTTCTGTTCCCGCTTGTTTACATGGTCTGCAATTCCTTTATGGAGAGCAGGGAAGTGATGAAGGCCTATGCCCTCCTGACCGGCAACTCAGGGATCAGTTCCGATGCGAAGCGCCTGAGCATACACCTAATCCCCGAGCGGGTAAGCCTCATACAGTATTACCAGGCCCTTTTCAGAAAACCCACTTTCCTGGTCATGTTCTGGAACTCTGTAATCGTGACGGTTCCCATAGTCGTGGGGCAGACGCTGGTTTCCGCGCTGGCAGCCTATGCTTTTGCCAAGCTCAGATTCCCGTTCCGGGACCAGATCTTCTTCCTCTACATCATTGTAATGATGATGCCTTTCCAGGTGACCCTGGTCCCGCAGTACATTACGCTCAGAAAGCTGGATCTTCTGGGATCCCATCTCGCGGTCATCCTTCCGGGCATATTCAGCACCTTCGGCGTTTTTCTTCTACGGCAGTTCATGATCCGAATTCCGGATGAATACAGCGAGGCGGCCAAGATAGACGGGGCAGGACACCTCAGAATATTCGCATCGATTATCCTTCCCCAGTGCAAAGGCGCCCTGGCTTCACTGGCCATCCTTGTGTTTGCGGACAACTGGAACATGGTTGAACAGCCGCTTATTTTCCTGAACAACGAACTGATGCATCCGCTGTCCATTTTCCTGTCCAGGATTAATACCAGCGAGTTGGGCGTGGCTTTTGCCTGCGGGATTCTGTACCTTTTGCCCACCCTGTTTGTCTTTCTTTACGGTGAGAGTTATTTGATAGAGGGTATTCAGAGGTCCGGGATCAAGTGAGGGATAATTGGAGGTAGTGCAATGGAAACCGAGGAAAAGCGTCTGCAATCCAGGAAGAGAATAATAAGGAACGCAGCCCTGGCCTTTTTGGGAATTGTCCTTCTTTTGACCTTTTTCTCCAAAACCATCAACAACATGCTCCTGCCTGAAGTGGAATGCATCACGCCCTGGAACGGTTATCTGAGCTACAGCATAAGGGCGTCGGGCGAGGTAAGGGCCCAGTATACCCATAAGATCTTTGCGCAGGGGAGCTGGCACATGGTGGATGTCCTTGTAAAAGAGGGGGACAGTGTGGCCGCCGGCGACGTTCTTGCGATCATTGACACTGAAGATATCGCCCTGGATATCCAGAGGAAGGAGTATGAGGTTCAAAAGCTGCAGGATGAACTGGCACAGTACCAGGCGACCTTCAGCGGCACAGACCTGGAAAGCTGCAGGAACCAGGTGGCTAATGCCCAGGCGGCGGTGGAAGATGCTAAAGCATACCTTGATATTACCCTGGCCTTGTTTGACGAGGATGTGAAGGCAAAAATCAGGATGGCACAGGAGGCAAGGGACAGGGCAGCCAGTGAGTGTGAGGCGGCCTATAAGGAGCTTCAGCGGAAAAAGGCTGAAGCGGAGAGGCTTGAGGATCAATACAACCGGACCGTGGAGGAGAAAAAACTGGCTGTAACGATCAAGGAACGGGAGATGTGGTATTTCCGTGAGAACCAGTCTGCCGCCCTGTCCTATGATCAGTATCTTATCCAGTATAATCAGATGCTGTTGGAGCTTAAAAGGCTTGAGAACGACCTGGATAACTATATTGCCAGCTATGAGCCGCTTGATGTGACCGTTTATGAAAAAGCCTTCAACCAGTCGCTTAATGCGGTCAAGGAAGCCTCGGACAACCTCAGTAAGGTAACCGAAACCTACGCAGCCGAATCGGAGATCAGGCTCCGCCTGAACGAAGCACAAAAAAGATACGATGACGCAGTAAAACAATATGAGGAAAGCATCAGGACCCTGGAGAAGATGGAGGCTGCGGCTAAGGCAGAGCAGCAGGTTTACACGCAGACAGTCAATGAGAAAAAGGCGGGAATCCAGCTTGCCACGCTGGAACTGGAACAGATGAAGAAATACATGCCTCGGGATGGACGGATTACGGCGCCGACAGATGCCACGGTCAGGGCAGTGAATATTCAGAAGGGACAGGCCTGCAGCCCGCAGCAGATGCTCTTTGAACTTATTGATGACAACTCCATGCTTTCCGTACAGTGGATGCTGAACCCGGAAAAAGCTGAACTGCTGGGCATAGGAGATGATGTGACCTTCAGGATCAGGGGCGAGAAGACGGGGGTACTCAAGGGGAAAGTAAACAAAAAGGAATTCGCGTCGCAAAATGGGCTGTACATTTATTCCTCGGATATACCTGCAGGCTCGGGCGCCATAATGGAGGGCATGGCGGCCGAAATCTACGCGTCACGGACCAGCAGCGAATATGAACTGATCGTCCCAACCAGCAGCATATCGAACCAGGGCGGCATTGATTGCGTGTTTGTGCTGAAAGAACGTAACGGGGCCCTGGGACAGGAGTACTACGTTGAAGCTGTCCAGGTCAGCGTTATCGAACAGGATGACTTCAATTCGGCTGTTTCCGGAGCCATCGGCGCACAGGACAAGGTTATATCCATGAGCACCAAGGCTTTGACGGACGGAGCGCAGGTAAGATTGAGGTGATGGGGTGGAAAAAGGCATTTTTAAAGGTTACGCTGCAAAAAAGCTGATCTTTTCTCTGGCTCTTCTCCTTGTCCTGGTTGCGGTGTCCGAGTCAATAGCCGCCGAGTTCAGGTCTTTTTCGGAAAACAGCCATGAGATGGTTGAAATAAATACAAACCGGGCGGATTCCGGCTATGCGCCCAAGCTTATAAGGTACGGCCATATCTCCACCCTTAAGGGCAGATTCCCCGAGGGCAGCGTGTCATTCTCAAGCCGCCTGGATTCCATCATGAAGCAGGGCGGATTTTCTGTCCCTGTCAGGGTGATCCTGACCGATGAGTCTTATCCCACAGTTTCCGGTATGAAGATAATCCGGGGATCATACTTTAACAGCAGCGCCCTGACCTATGGGCGGAACGTGGCCGTTATCAGCCGTGAACTGGCCGAAAGGCTTTTTATGAGCATTGATGCCATAGGTAACGAGGTCACGCTTTTCGATGAAAGCTATGTAATCGTGGGGCTTTACGAACCTTCGAAAACACTCCTGTCGCTGCTTGGATCGTACGGCGCTGAAGTGGTGTATGTCCCGTTTACCAGTTATTTGGAAAGCGGGAACCTTACAGTGGATACCGTCTCCATCCATGACAGGAAACTCGGTGAAGCGGTCTTCAAACAATACCAGGTAGGGGATATACTGAGAAAGGAGTTGAGGGTCCAGGCCGAAGCGTACAGGATCATTGACTATTACGGGTCAGACACCATAGTTTCCCAATGGCTGGGCCTGTTTCTATTCCTGGTGGCGCTCGCCGTGTTTTTCATGCTGCTGGGGATTGCCGGAAGGGTTTTGGGACAAATGAGGGGTTTTTTCTGTGCCGGGCTTAAACGGGACTACCTTCCCGGTTTTATCAGGAAGCAGTCTGTTCCTGTCTTTATCTTTACGGGAAAGCTGCTGGGGCTGGTCGGGCTTTCGGTGCTGCTCATCATCTATGCCAGACCCCGTATCTTCATACCGACACAATACCTCCCGCCAGACAATATTTTCGATTTCGGCTTCTATTGGGAAAAGATTAAAGAGGCTATCCAAATGTCCAATGCCATGGCAGGCTATATTCCCACCCCCCTGGAGCATTGCTTCCATGCGTCCTCGTCTGTGGGATTCATCCTGCTTTTACTCATGATTCCCGCCTTTATTTCGCTGATCTCGGCCATGAAACTTTTAAAATCCCTGGTGTACCCGATAAAACGCTTTATCCTGCTGTTCCTGCTTTCAATAATCCTTGCGCTTGCCGTCCTTATCCTGCTATGGGCGTCAGGGCTGATATATCCGGCAATAAGCGTCAAGGGCATGGCTATTCTTGAGCTGTTCTGTATTGTCTATTTCCTGAGGAAGTATCCGGCCGGCGGCCAAAGCGGTTCTGATTCACCATCAGGCAATGGATGAAGCCGCAGATCTCATGCTAAAGAACAGGCTTATGCGGGATCTGATCGTGAAGCTTACATCATGGTAAAGGCGTGTCCAGGCAATTACTCCAGTTCCAGCGTGATGGCCGCGATTCCATGCGGGGGAACCGAAACGCGGAATATCAGATCCTCTCCTTCATATTCGCCGCTTATGGCTTCTGTCTTAAGTTCCGACGCATCCATGAGCTTCCGGATCTGTTCCCTGCTCGGATACTCGGGGCTGCCCATTTCTATCCAGGCCTTCCGCGGGTTGCAGTGGTTATCGTCCACCCTCTGAATCGTGGCCGCTTTAAGCCGGCCTATTCCCATGATAACCACCTGTGCCGGTTCTTCCCTGATGGGCGACAGCGGGATGTTATGGTTATGGAGAACGATGGTCAGTTTCTCCGAGCCTTTTCGCACCGCCAGCGCCTCAAGGGTCGGGCTGTCCCCGCCTTCCACGGGAAGCCTTTCTGTTCCGAGTTCATGGAGGATCTGAAACGCCCTGTAGTTCGGCTTGGGTACGCCATGGATATTAAGCAGCCCGAAACACCCGTGGAAGGGAGCGGATGCGGTTTGCATCTCCTCAAATATATCAGTGAAGGCGAAGTATGAGTAAATGTCCGCAAGTCCCTGGTTGTCGGCCAGTGTCTTTACCACAAACGCCGAGGCATAGGGCATATCGTGATAGACGTCCCTGTTGCCCGGGGAGTTGTTCCATTCGGTATAGAAGAGCGGGTATTTTCCTGCCTTTTGCCGCACTGCCACGGCCTTCTCCTTCAGTACACCGCGCCTGGATTTGGCCATCCTTTCTTCCATGGGATGCCCAAAACCGATGCCCACATCGGTAGGATAATGGTGCGTGGATATGAAATCAAGGGGCACACCACTGTCCTCGCAAAAGGCAATCATATCATCGATCCATTTCTCTCCCCCGGTTGCGGGACCGCCCACGCGAAGGCGGGGATCAACCCTTTTCAGGGCTTCGGCACTGTACCGGTAAAGCCTGAAGTATCCATCCTTGCCGCCAGCCCAGAAGTATTCCGATTCGGGCTCGTTCCATACCTCGAAATACCATTTGCTGACCTCGTCTATCCCATACCTGTCTATAAGGTGCCTGGCAAAATTCTCTACCAGGTCTGCCCAGCGGTTGTAGTCTGAAGGCGGCGTCACATTGGCCTTGTAATGGAAACAGGTCTGGCTCCCGGAGGCCAGTGCTCCGGGCATGAAGCTCAGTTCCACAAAAGGTTTCATGCCGATCTCCAGAAGGAAGTCATAAACCTGATCGACGTTGAAAAAGCTGTAATACGGCCCGTTATCGGTCATGCCATAAACGCTCATGTCGTCGTTGAATATCCCGTGAAAACGCACAGATTTGAAGCCCAGCTCCTCCCGGCATTTTTTCATCTGCCTTCTCCAGTCCTCACGAAGAGCTGTAGCCGCATGGCAGCTTCCCACGCATTCCTCCCAGACATGCGGAAACGGGGTGGTTTTCGCATTAGCATCGATTGTAAACCTGTTCACCTTATGGCCTCCCGTTACGCCTTCTTGTATATTTTAAGAAGGAGAATATAATTATATTATCATTATAAATGCCCCATGATTGGGATATCAATCAGAGAATATTATCATTAATATAGGAATATGAACATGAATCAGTACAGTCAGCGCAAAATGGTATTCCCCATAATCACGAATGAAATCAGGAGACTTCCCTTTTATGTTACCGGGGTTGGCTCCCTGGAAAACCAGCACCCTGCTGTACGCCCGCATGGCCTGAGAGACTATCAGATCCTTTATATAACGGCGGGCAGGGGGTACCTGCAGATTGACGGAGACGAATTTGAAATTGGCCCTTATATGGGGTTCTATTTCATGCCTGAGGTGCCTCATGAATACTATGCCATAGAAGAGCCCTGGACCTCATGGTGGGTCACTTTCAACGGATATGCCCTCGATGGGTTTCAAATAATCGCCGATTATGGCAGATACTCAGTTTTTCACATTTACGACATGGACAGGATAAACCTGCTGCATTATGATATTCATGCTTCTGCATCATCTTCGGGGCTGTCTGCGGCAAATGACGCGTCATGCCACTTGTACAGGTTTCTTCTCGATATGGCCATCTGCACCGGAACCGAGGCACAGGGGGCAAAGCATACCATTGATAACCGGTTAAAACCTTTGCTGACCTATATTGAAGAGAATTTCAGCAAGGATATTGCTCTGAATGATATGGCCGGCATAACGGGCATATCCCCGCAGCACCTTTGCCGCCTGTTCAAGCAGGCTTTCAACATGAGGCCGTTTGAGTACCTGACGAAGTTCAGGCTCCGGAAGGCGAAAGAGCTTTTGCTGTCCCCCGATAACCCTGCTCTGCGGGATGTCGCCTCCAAAACCGGTTTCAACGATGTAAGCTATTTCGGCCATGTATTCAGGAAGCATGAAGGCATGACGCCCATGCAGTTCAGGAGGATGTACAGAAAATATTAAAGCCCGGGAGCTCATGCTTCGCCGGGCTGTTCCTTTTATGGGTGATATCAGTCGAGGATATGCTGATAAAGGATGATCTTCTCCACTGCATTATCCTTATAGCATATGTCCATTCCGCGGTAATAGTTGGCACTGCATTTATACACTACGTATTCATCCCCGGAGAAGCCTTGATCGGGTTTGCCGTAAAGGCGTTCCACCTTTTCGATGGTATCCCCGACCCTCAGGCCTCTTGGAGTTTCATACTCAGGCGAGGTAACGGTTATTTCCACTATGCAGCCGCAGAACTCAAACAAGCCCACGCCATTATATTCGATGGATTCTGAATACTCAAATTCCTCCATGTTGCCGCCCAAAGCTTCGTATGCCTGTTCCATGGTCATTTCCACCGCAGGTCCGTCAACAAGCCTTATCTCATCATAATCCAAAGCCTTGATGGACAATAAATCAGGATCGTCGTATTTTACCTCGGCCCTGACATCCGCGATATCATATTTGTGGCCTGTTAAGGACAGGTCCACGAATACACGCGCCAGATCGTTATACATAACTTCGTTGGGCGTGATGTCAAAATCAGGGGGTCCCCAGTAATAATAGACACCTTGATTTCTTTTGGTATAGTTGGTGCCGAACTCCTCTTCAAAATTTTAGGGTGTATTCGTCCATAAGAAGCGCCCGAATATACAGGTCTTCATCAATCTCAGGGTCGAGAAGGCGCCCCCTCTCGCTTATATAGACCGTAGTCTGCTTGTCGGCTTTTTCGCAAAGCCAATCTGGTATCCATCCTCTTTGCCCGAAACCGGTCTGAATCAAATACCATGTATTACCGTCAGAATCCTGCCTTTCCTCCAGCATAGGGAAAAAGTAATTCCGGTCTACATGAACGATAGCCTCACTGTCTTCGGACATGTCCTTCCTTACAGCTGCATTGCCAGATGTAATCATAACCGCCCCGATACTGACGGCACCAGTATCAGGCGCAGGCTCTCCGCCCTTCTGGACATTCTGGCCGGGATCAGGGGGAGTAGCGGCGGGAAGAGGTTCATGCGTGTTGTTGGCTTGTGTATTGGTTGTGCCTGTATCTTCCGGCTGATCTTCCTGCTTTTCCGGCAAATCGGCCTGAAGGCCATTCTCATTCCTCTGACATCCGGCAAAGGATAAGGATAATATAAGAATTAAGGCTATAGCCAGGCAAAACACTTTCTTCATTCTTGATACCTCCGGATAGAAAAAGATGGTCTGTTAACTTAATAATAAAAATGAGACCTGAAACGCCTCTGGTATAATGGAAACTGCAAAACCACCATTACCTCCCAGAAAGGAGCGTTCAAGTCTCATGATTATTATACCATCTAGC
>Ga0134095_1001045_pt1 | contig 21214 bp, 20 predicted proteins | sample 6_2taG_FD_94449 | JGI IMG/M metagenome (GOLD analysis project Ga0134095, IMG submission 94449) | Switchgrass degrading microbial communities from high solid loading bioreactors in New Hampshire, USA - 6_20_20_110_A2 metaG | ecosystem: Engineered > Bioreactor > Semi-continuous > Anaerobic >... | reverse complement strand
TCACGCCTCCTGTGTTTGTTGTTTGATCACTTCTAAACTACAGGAAAATCGTGATTATGGGAAGAGGGTTTCGACTTTCTTCCCTTATTTTTTTGTTTTGCCTACAAAAATTTTACTCTAAGAACCGCGCATCACTGAAATCACCCAAGCCACCCGCTGGGTTTCTGCATTATCCCCGCGGGGCCTGGCTTGGATGTTTCGTTTCCTCGGGCGACAAAGCACATATCAACAGCACGCTCCCGTTCCTGTACTGTTTTCACACAGTGGTCTCCATATCCCGGGCCGCTCATTAACCCGCCCCACGGTTACTTGTACGCAGCAGGGCACTGGAGCATGTCGCCCGTCGTCACCGAAAGCACCCGAGCCACCCGCTAGGTTTCGGGCATAATTCCGTGAGCCATGGTTCGGATATTTCGCTTCCCGGACCGGGACCTGCGTAAACATTGGTTCAGATGGCAGTAAGCCCGGAAATCGACAGGGTGATATTTTTTTTTGACAAATATTATATGCTCCGTCAAGTATAATACTATCATATCTTTTATTTTTGGGGGTTCTGTTTTTCGGATGCGGTATGAAGGCAATGAAATTTGAAAGCTGTGTTTTTCGTTATTTTTAAAGGCATAAACGGAGGAAGATATGCATATAGGTTGATAGTGGAGAAGCTATGCTTTTTTTCGTGCCCGTCCCGCCCGCTGATATGGAGTGATACTATGTACGTATATATAGATTTATTATCCCTTGAAAACATACTTGTAAATTACGGCATACTGTCGGTTACCGAGAAGCTGTCGGGCATGGCGTCTGCTGCATGGCGCAAACTTATTTCCGCGGCTATCGGAACCGTTTATCTTGTTATCATGCTGTCCTGTCCCTCAATCCGAAGCCTGTACACTATCGGAGGCAAGATTGTTCTTTCGGTTCTGATGGTGGTCGCGGCGTTCCCGTTAAGAAAAGTAAAAAATCTTTTTAAAGTGCTGCTCTCGTTCTACATCACTTCGTTTATATTTGCCGGAGCCGGATATGCGCTTATGAGCCTGACCGGCCAGGTGATATATCATAAAAACGGGGTATTTTACAACGGGTTCAGAAGCGATGCACTGCTGCTTATACTTACGATATGCTTCGGATTTCTGCTTGTGCGTGCGTTTACCGATTTGTTCAGGAAGAGAATAGAAAGAGAATCTTACATTGTAAATACATGCATTATCATTGACGGCAAATCGGTGTCGATGCCCGCGCTTATAGATACGGGGAATAATCTTTTGGATCCGGTTACAAGGTGCCCTGTAATGGTGGCCGAACTTGACGGGCTGAAAGAGATTCTGCCCCCTAAAATGATTGAATGGGTAAAAAACTGGTCGCAGACCGATAAGGCGGAAATCAGTCTTGAAAATGACCTGGAATGGATGAGGAGGATAAGGCTGATACCGTTTAATTCAATCGGGAACACGAGCGGTGTTTTGCCGGGATTCAAACCCGACAGGATTTCGGTAGAAAAGGAGGAATACTGTTTTGAAAATACCGAGGTAGTCGTATGTGTATGCAAAAACAGGCTTTCGTCAGGTAACCGTTACCGCGCGATAATAAGCCCGGAAATGGTCTCGGCATGAGTTCTTTTGTCTTGTTTCATTATTAACTGTAAACCGGGGAAGGGATAATAAATGTATATGCGCTTGAAAAAGATAATATTTAATATACGGTTGTGGATTCGGAACATATTCGGATTGGGCTGCGGCGATATCCATTATGTAGGCGGGAGCGAAGCGCTGCCCCCGCCGCTGACAGTTGAAGAGGAAACGGCGCTGCTCGACAAGCTGTCAAGGCATGATTACGCGGTAAAGAAAACGCTTATTGAACGGAACCTGAGACTCGTCGTATATATTGCCCGGAAGTTTGAAAATACGGGGATGGATATCGAAGACCTGACTTCTATAGGAACAATCGGCCTGATTAAAGCAATTAACACGTATAACCCGTCAAGGAACATCAAGCTTGCGACTTACGCGTCGAGATGCATTGAAAACGAAATCCTAATGTTCCTGAGAAAAAACAGCAGGCTCCGTTCGGAAGTGTCGATAGACGAACCGCTCAATGTTGACTGGGACGGCAATGAACTTCTTCTTTCCGATATCTTGGGGACAGAAGGGGATTTGATACAAAAAAACCTCGATGATGAAATCGACAGGGAACTTCTCGGCGCGGCGATGATGAAGTTAAGCCGCAGGGAAAAAAGAATAATGGAAATGCGTTTCGGCCTTAATAACCAGAGTGAAAAAACCCAGAAGGAAGTAGCCGACATGCTCGGTATATCCCAGTCTTACATTTCAAGGCTCGAAAAAAGGATTCTCGGCCGCCTTAAAAAGGAAATAACCCGTATGCTTTAGCATGAAAAAAACAAAAGAAAAATTGCCCTCAGTTTTTATTTCCTGAAAAGAATGGAATAAAAATTTTTTATGCCCTGTGTTGCTTTTAAGCTCTCATTCAGCCTGTTTGTCAAGGGGTTGTGAAGATATTTTCAGGCATCGGAAACAGTATATTTGGCACCTCCAAGGAAAAAATGATAGTAGGGTTAAACAAAAAAAAGATAAAAAACCCGCTGAACCAGGAGGTGTCAGTTTTGGTCAACAAGGTTGAGATTTGCGGAGTAAACACATCAAAACTTCCTATCCTGACAAATACGCAGAAAGATGAATTGTTCAAGAGAATAAAAAACGGGGATAAATCAGCGAGGGAAGAATTTATAAGGGGAAACCTCCGGCTCGTATTAAGCGTTATACAAAGGTTCAACAACAGGGGAGAGCATGTCGACGACCTGTTCCAGGTAGGCTGCATAGGCTTAATCAAGGCGATAGACAACTTTGATCTGTCGCAGAACGTCAAGTTTTCGACATATGCGGTCCCGATGATTATAGGTGAAATAAGAAGGTATTTAAGGGACAACAATTCAATCCGCGTGAGCCGGTCGCTTAAGGATACCGCGTATAAAGCGCTTCAGGCAAAAGAAAAACTGACGAACAAGCTGTCCCGCGACCCTTCCGTGTCCGAAATCGCGGAAGAGATGAACATTCCGAGGGAAGATGTTATTTTGGCGCTTGATGCGATACAGGATCCGATCTCTTTGTTCGAGTCGGTTTATCATGACGGCGGCGACGCTATTTATGTGATGGACCAGGTCAGCGACGAAAAGAATAACGATGAAAGCTGGCTTGAAAATATTTCTATAAATGAAGCGATATCACGTTTATCGGAAAGGGAAAGAATGATTATAGATCTGAGGTTCTTCCGCGGGAGGACTCAAATGGAGGTGGCCGAAGAAATAGGCATATCGCAGGCGCAGGTATCGAGACTCGAAAAAGCCGCATTAAAGCATATGCGCAAGTATGTTTGAATGATATTTTAATTTCATTACTTGCCCGTATCCGGAATAGACTGTATTGAAACAATCTTTTTGGGGGAAATATGCTTCAGCGCGATATGAAAAATCAGGATCGGATCGGCATACAGCTGCCGAATTCGAATGTGGCGCGTATTGCGGAGTTAAGGCAGAAAGAAGTGATTAATATTTCGGACGGGAGAAGGCTTGGTTTTGTAAAGGATGCGGAATTCAGCCTTGAAACGGGCAGGATACTGTCGATTGTGCTGCCCGGCCCGTATTCCTTTTTTCGTTTATTCGGCAGGGAGACCGAACTGGTAATACCATGGAAAGATGTGCGGAAAATCGGCGAAGAGATAATTCTCGTCGACATACGCGATGTTTAATAAAACAGGCTCTTTAATAATTGTTTGCTTTAAGAATGAATTAAAATTATCCGATATCTATTATAAGAAAAATGCAGATCCGATCTGTATCCGGCTTTCTTCCGATTTATAGCGGCCGAATACACAAAAGAGGAGGGGAAAACATGAAATGTCCGTATTGCTCGCACCTGGAGGATAGGGTTATTGATTCGCGTCCGACGGATGATGGTGCAACCATCAGGAGAAGACGTGAATGCCTTGGATGCCAGAAAAGGTATACAACCTACGAAAAAGTTGAATATATGCCTCTTATGGTAATTAAGAAGGACAAGTCCCGCCAGCCTTACAGCAGGGAAAAGCTTATGAACGGAATACTGCGTGCATGCGAGAAGCGCCCCGTTTCGATTGATCGGATAAACAGCATGATCGACAATATCGAGGCCCAGTTGTACAGCACGCTTGAACGCGAAGTAACAAGCACCGTTATAGGCGAGAAGGTTATGGAGGAACTTCGCAAACTCGATGAAGTTGCGTATGTCCGTTTTGCTTCCGTCTACCGTCAGTTTAAGGATATAAACACTTTCATGGACGAACTGCAGAAAATAATTAAAGAAAACAAGCCTGACAAAGGATAATCATACATAAGGATGATGAAGGATGGCAAGTTTTGACATTACCCGGTTAAAGCGCATTGTAAAAAATACAATCAACATGATCGATAAAAGCCGGGAAGCCATATATGACATTGCGGAAGGCGCCCGACGCGAATGCAGCAGGCTCGAAGGAGAACTGCAGCAGCTTAAGGTTGAAGTCGAAAGAATTATCATCCGCGGGGAAGAACTTGAACAGCAATTGAAACAAAGCCGGATGAGGCTTGCGCTGATAAGCAAGAATTTCGACAAATACACGCAGGATGACATACGGCAGGCATATGAGAGCGCCGACAAAATACGGATAGAGCTTGCCGTGAACAGGGAGCGCGAGAAATTCGCGATAGTCAGACGGAACGATCTCGAAAGGCGTCTCAAAGAAGCGTACGGGACCGTAGAGAAGGCCGAGCAGCTGGTTAACCAGGTCGGAATGGTAATGGATTATTTGTCCGGTGATTTGAGCAATCTCGATATTCATCTTGAGGATACGGAAAAAAGAAAGTATCTCGCAATCAGGATAATTAAGGCGCAGGAAGAAGAGAGGAACCGCGTTGCACGGGAAATCCATGACGGGCCGGCCCAGATGATGTCGAACGTTGTGCTGAAAGCTGAAATATGTGAAAAACTCATTGACGTTGACATTGAAAAGGCGCGTGCCGAGCTTAAAAACCTGAAGAATGCGGTTAGGGACTCGCTCAAGGATGTCCGCAGGATAATATATGATTTAAAGCCGATGTCGCTCGAAGACCTGGGGCTTATACCCACTTTACAGAAATATATAGAAAAATTCTCTTTGGAATCGGGCATCGATGTGAAGTTTCAATGTCTCGGCACGGACAGCGCGAACTATGACAAGAACATCAACCTTACGATATTCAGGGTGGTACAGGAATCACTTAATAATATACGGAAACATTCGAATGCGAAAACAGCGGATGTCAAAGTGGAATTCACCCCGGCAAATATAGCCGTTAGAATATCGGACAAGGGTAAAGGGTTTGATACTAATCTGCTGAAAGTCGAGAAGGATGCCGACAGCGGCGGATTCGGCATATTCAGCATGAAGGAGCGGATTGAACTTCTGAACGGGACATTGGACGTACATTCGAAAATAGGAAAAGGAACGGTTATTAAAGTACTCCTGCCGCTTTCGGAAGGATAAAGGAGGGTAACGAAATGGAACGTATTCGTGTAATGCTTGCCGAGGATCACTCAATGGTAAGGCAGGGTTTGAAACAGCTTATCGAGCTTGAAAATGATATTAAGGTAGTGGTCGAGGCCGCCGACGGAATACAGGCGGTAGATTACTACAACATAGAAAGGCCCGATGTCGTGCTGATGGATATCAACATGCCGAAACAAAACGGACTTCAGGCTTTGGAGATGATCAGGCAGATAAATCCGAACGCGAGGGTTATCATGCTTACGATACACCAGGACCGCGAATACCTTTTTCAGGCTCTTAAGCACGGCGCAAGCGGTTATGTATTAAAAGACGCGGACGCTTCCGTATTAGTCGAGGCAATACGCAAGGTACACCAGGGCGAGGCGTATATCCAGCCGACTATGGCAAAGGAACTGATTACCGAATTCAAACGCTATACGTCGGATTCCGTGTCAAGTCAAAAAAACGGCAGCGCATTAAGCGACAGGGAACTGGAGGTATTAAGGTTAATAGCGAAAGGCATGCTTAACAAGGAGATTGCGAAAACTCTTTATATCAGTGAAAAAACGGTAAAGAACCATATATCTAACATATTCAGAAAGCTTAAAGTTTCTGACAGGACACAGGCCGCCGTGTACGCTATTAAGAACAACCTTGTCGAATAATATTCATCCTCTTTCATTTGAATACCTAATACGGTTCAGGATATTGAATAATTCCCCTTTACGGGGAATTGCTTTTATTGTAAAATAGTATAAATTTATCTCTTTCGGGTTTATATAGAGGAGGGAGTTTATGAAGCTGGAGATAATGGATACAACGTTAAGGGATGGTGAGCAAACTCCCGGTGTCTCGTTTACGAGCACTGAGAAATTCAATATAGTAAGAATGCTTCTTGAAGAAGTAAAGGTGGATAGAGTTGAAATCGCATCGGCAAGGGTTTCGAAAGGGGAAATGGAAGCCGTAAAGACGGTATCGAATTGGTGCGCGTCTAAAGGGTACCTCGATCGCCTCGAAGTGCTCGGGTTTGTCGATGGGGAACTTTCGGTCAGATGGATTGAGGAAGCCGGCGCAAGAGTATTGAACTTATTGTGCAAGGGCTCCCTGAAACATGTCACGCAGCAGTTGAAGAAGACGCCCGAGGAGCATATACGCGATGTAAGGGATGTAATACGTTTTGCGCGCAGCAGGGGAATCGCGGTAAACTTATATCTCGAAGACTGGTCGAACGGCATCAGGACATCCGGCGAATATGTCTTCACCCTTATTGATTCGCTGAAGGACGAAGAGATTGACAGGATAATGCTTCCCGATACATTGGGCATTTTGGAACCCGAGCAGACTTATAAGTATGTGAAAATGATGATTGAAAGATATCCCGATAAACGTTTTGATTTCCACGCGCACAACGATTATGACCTTGCGGTTGCCAACACGTTTATGGCCGTCAAAGCGGGAGTGCACGGCGTGCATACCACCGTTAACGGTTTGGGCGAAAGAACCGGGAATGCTCCTCTTTCAAGCGTAATTGGCGTAATTAATGATTTTTGCAAGGATAAAACCCTTTCTGTTGATGAAACGAAACTGACGAAGATAAGCAAGATTGTTGAAGCGTTTTCAGGCATCCGCATTCCGACGAATAAGCCGATAATAGGCGAAAACGTGTTTACGCAGACAAGCGGTATCCATGCGGACGGGGACAATAAGGGCAACCTGTACTGCAACGATCTTATCCCCGAGCGTTTCGGGCGCACGCGGAAATACGCCCTCGGCAAGACATCGGGCAAGGCGAGCATAATGAAAAACCTCGAAGAGCTCGGCATTGAGCTTGACAAGGATTCGATAAAAAAAGTCACCGAAAGGATTGTAGAACTGGGGGACAAAAAGGAATACATAACGACCGACGATCTTCCTTACATCATTTCTGATGTGCTCCATACGAAAACCTCCGAGGAAAAAATAAAACTTTTGAATTATTACATTTGCCATGCGCAGAACCTGAAACCGGTTTCCACCGTGAGCCTCGAAATTGACGGGCAGGTTTACGAAGAAACTTCAAACGGGGACGGACAGTACGACGCGTTCATGAAAGCCATTACGAAGATATACAATAAAATTGGAAAACCAATGCCGCATCTGACCGATTATATCGTGACGATACCTCCCGGCGGCCAGACGAACGCGCTCGTTGAGACAACGATTACATGGTCTTACGACAACAAGGAACACAAAACAAAAGGACTCGATTCCGATCAGACCGCGTCGGCGATAAAGGCCACAATGAAAATGCTGAACATTATTGAAGATCAGATCCTGCTGTAACACATTAAGAAAGGCTTTCGGATAAAATACCCGAAAGCCTTTTTACCTGGTGGGTGATAATGGACTCGAACCATCGACCCCCACGATGTCAACGTGGTACTCTAACCAGCTGAGCTAATCACCCGTATCGGCATATTCTATTCTAATGTGTTTTGCATGTGCTGTCAAGACAAATGAGAATTTGAAAATTTTTTCTTTCCTCCCCTTACAAAGTAAAGAATAAATGTAAGAAGCGGAATAACGGCTCCGATGATAAAAGCAAACGGCGCCCACACAAACGTAATCCAGTTCTCCTGGTAAAACACATCCGGGAAGACGATGCCGGACATAACAAAGTCAACGAGGGCAAAAGGGAGGATGAGTTTATTATGATCTTTGAGCCTGAATAATTGGGCGATTCCTTTTACCGCGGAGTAAAAGAGCATCGTATTTATAATGAACTGCGTGAGTATCCACGAAAAGAAGATAATAAATTCAATCCTCGTAAAAATCGTACCCAACTCAATTTCTTTCGCAAGACGGAAAGCGGGATACCGGGTATTTGCTGTTATCGGCCAACCCAACACGAGGATTGACAGGATAATCGAAAAAAACGAAATAATACCCGAAAAAAGGAAGCCTATCAGTATGCCTTTTCCGGCGGCCTTCGGGTCGTCGACTTCGGTGGGATAGACCATCATAACCGTATATATGGGGCAGACTATAAAAGTAGACAGAAAAAAGGCGCTTTCAAAAACCGGAGATAAGCCGTTTTCAAGAACAGGCTGCAGATTTTCAATTTTGGAATTCGGCATGATGAGGAGAGCCGCAATAAGGAACAACGAAGCGGAAATAACGGTGTAAATCTCAGAAGCCCGCGAAAATGCATGAAGGCCGTACCGTATAGCGACGGTAACTGCTGCGATAAATACAAGGTTAATAACATAGGCGGGGGTTTCGGGCATCGACTGTGATGTCATGAAATTTCCCACATACCACGGAATATGATAAGAAAGCATTATCCATAAATATACCGACAATCCCGACACAACGTAACCAATCGGACGTCCCCAGACGGTTTGAAGACACTCTATGTAATTTTTATCCGGAAAGCGGCGTCCGAGGAATACGAGAGCCCAAATAACCGGAAAACCCAAAACTACTGTTGCGACAGCTCCAAGCCATGCATCCTGCTTTGCGATGCTTGCCATTAACGCCGCAACTACTAGTACGGATCCTCCGAGCGATACGCCGAAAGTGAGAAAACACATTTGTCGGTCTGTTACCTTTGTTTTTTCCATATTGTCACCTACTCCAGCAAGATTTGTATAACACCCTTAAGGGGCAAAAAAATCCATTGCATAAGATCTGACGGGTTCGGAACGGTCTTTCCCGAAAATTTCATAAACCCGAAAAAGGTTCCTGCCGCAAGAAGAACAATATATACGGCAAGCTCGCGGTACTGCTTCTGCTTAATCATTGATGGAATTTCAAAACAACACAGGACTGTGCCGTAAGCAAAAGTCATTATCAATAAAACCCAATCTGCCATTACTTCTCCTTCCTGAACATTGGTTTAATGATTTGTCCGGGTAGTTTCAGTTCGACCGCAATTTCAAAATCAACGGGAAGGCTTGAAAACTCATGGCGCCAGTTTGATTTAAGCTTCTTCCATAAATCGGGGTACTTGCGGTGGATGACTTCTCCAAAGCCGAATATATCGCAGCGAAAATCATGCTGGGCTTTTTTAACGGTGTTCTGACATATTCCTTTTATTTTACTTTCGAGAAGTTGTTCGGCTATTATTTTGTTTTCCATCTTTGATATATCCAAATCACCTTCCATGGCCGCGATAATGGCTTCAATGCTGATTTTTACATTAATTGACGGTTTTTCATCCTTTAAAGCAGCCGATATCTTTGAATGCAGCCGGATTAATTCAAAGGTTATCTGGTCCGTTTCGTTGTAATACACATATTCCGGGCTGTTTTTTGCGTTTCCAAGTATATAATTGAATCCTAGGGTTTCTTCTTCGGATAGCCATCCGATCAGTTTGTCGTCGCAAAAAACCCCGAGACCGTTGTAAAAAAGACGCTTTCCGCCGCTTAAGGTCGTCATTGCGGAGTCCGAATCAGCTGTTCCGGATGATATGTCGATGCCCGGCAGTACCGGTTCATAGCCTTCGGCGAGGATTATTTGCGCCAGCTCGACAATATTGACCTCTTTCGTAAGCCCGTTGCGCTCCTGCGCCAGCTTCAGGGATTCAAACATATTAAGTCCGGGTGTGAATTCCAGCGGTGTAAGAATTTCAAGAACTTCCCTTGCGGTTTTATTCCTTGCTACTGCAAAGTAAAAGTCGGTACGGAATTCATAATTCCGCATGAAGAAGTCGATAGCGTCCTTTATGCCGTTTCTGGCCATATCTTCTCCCAGTATGATCATTCTAAGGTGGGCATTGTATATCCTTCTTGGCGTTTCGAGAGCTATTTTCCGTGTCGCCGAAAAAAGATTGTCTCCATACTGCGTGAAAAGATAGACCGGTGTACCGACAGTTTCGACATTTCCTGTTATCGCTCTAGGATTTAGTACCTGGTGGTATACGGCATACCCGCTTTCCGTCAGGTCTATGCCCGCAGCGATACTTATGCCGAGGGTATCAATTTCATGGCTGCTCCAGCACGCGGAGCAGAGAACCGATATCAGGCAGAAAAAAAACATAAGTTTTATTTTATTAACCATTTCAACCTCCTTTTTTCATGCTTGTTTGCGCTGTTTTTCGCTTATCCTCCCCACGAATGCCAAAAGGCCGGTACTTTAATGACCACAGCGGAAACCGCAGCAGCGAGTCTTTGTTTTCGTTTTTAATCCACGGCGCGAGAGGCATAAGGTACGGTATCCCGATGGATTTAAGCTTGCAAAGGTGCAAAGTCAGTATGATAAGTCCCATAAATACGCCGTAAAGACCGAGAACTCCGGCAAGGACCATGAATATAAACCGGATTATCCTGACGGCGTTGGACATTTCATAATTAGGTACTGTAAAACTGTAGATTGCGGTCATCGATACAATGATGACCATTACTGCGGATATAATGCCTGCTTCCACAGCAGCCTGACCGAGTACGAGGGCGCCGACTATCGAGATTGCGGACCCGATGGCACGCGGCATGCGGACACCGGCTTCACGAAGCACCTCAAATGTAGTTTCCATCAAAAAAGCTTCGATTAGAGTGGGAAACGGCACGCCTTCGCGCTGCGCAGCAATACTAATCAGTAAAGGTGTCGGGATAATCTCCTGGTGGAAGGTTGTGATAGCGATATAAGCCGACGGTGTCAGGAGGGTAAGGAAAAGGGCAATAAACCGCAAAAGCCGTACCATTGACGAAACGATAAAGTTATGATAAAAATCTTCGCTTGAATGGAGAAACTCCACAAAAACGGCCGGAGCAGTCAGGGCGTAAGGAGAGCCGTCGACAAATATCGCAACTTTTCCTTCCAGCAGGGCGGCGGTAACAGTGTCCGGTTTTTCGGTGCTTAAAAACTCGGGGAAAATGGAATACTTGTCATCTTTTATCAATTCTTCAATATATGAACCTTCAAGAATGGAGGCGGTTTCAATTTCTTTGATCCTCCTGCGTATTTCCCGGACAATTGTGTCTTTTGCAATATTTTCGATATACATCAGGCTGACGGCAGTCCGCGTAAGATTTCCAACCGTCAGGTTTTCGAGCTTAACATGATGGCTTCTTATCCTTTTCCTCACAAGCAGAATATTTGTATTTATCCGTTCGCTGAAGCCTTCTTTCGGGCCGCGGATAACCGTTTGCGAAGACGGCTCCTCAATGGCCCTGGAATCTTTGTTTTCGGTGGGTATAGAAAGGTATTCGGTGTTTCCATCCGCCAAAAAAACCGTATTCCCGGATAACAACTCGGCATACAGATCGATGAATTTTACTCCGGTTTTCAAATCGCGGATGCTGGAAAATTGCCGGCGCATTAATATAAAAAGATTATCCGTTTCCTGTTCCGGGCTTCTTTTTAATTTCATTAATTCTTCTGATAAATGGTTGACAGTATCCTTATCAACGAGCGTATCAATGTAAATACAGGCGTAAGATAAAGATGGATTGGCGGTCCACTCGAAACAGTTCACCACCAAATCATCACTTTGCCCAAAGTCCGTTTTAATCCGTGTCAGGTTATCCTGCAGTTGTTTATATAAAACCTGGTCGGGAGAGGAATGGGTATACCCGCTCCGCCTGATCCTTCTCCTTGATATTCTCATAGGCATCCCCCGGTTTTTTTAACTATTTTATCCACTTAAGCGCAAAATCATCCGTCTGTATGCAATTTAACCGGATTTTTATAACTAACGTTTGCTTATCAAAAATGATTCTCTGCAATTGGTTTGAAAGTGAACAGCCGTACGAAATTTTTGCATAACAGGCGCGTCTGTTGCCAAAACTATGCAGGTAAACTAATATTTTAGTTTTATCCGGAGGTTTCAGCTTGGAAAATAATGTATTGAAATGGCTCAAAAATATATTTCTGTTCAGTCCGAAGGAACCCAAATACCGGTTTGTGCTTGACGACGCCAATAACCAGGACGATAACGGAGGCACAGATACGTCACGTCAGGCAAAAAAGGACACAGAAGCGAAAAACGGAACCCAGCCTAAAGATGAAGATAAAGTATCAGGCAGGAAAGCAAAAAACGGGAAAAGAACCGTTGTTGACGGAGTTAAGCAGCCTATTCCGATAAACGAAATGAACGAAAAAAAAAGGGAAAAAAAGGATAGCAGTGCCAACGCTTTGTTTATCGATACGTCGATAAACGTGAACCTTGAATATATAAAACAGAGGTACAGCGCAGATATAAACGGCGATTTTGTAATACGCGAGTTTAAAGTTATTGTGATGAACAAGGATTATTCGGTTTTTATCTGCTTCTTTGACGGGCTGGTAGACACGATTGTTGTAAACATGTCCATTATCCAGCCGCTTATGACTCTTTCCACACTGCCCGTAAATACCAAAGATCAGACCGTTCGCGATGTGGTATACAATCACCTGATACCGCAGAGCCAGATAAAAATATGCAGGACATATCAGGAAGTTGTCGATGAAGTTAATTTCGGCGGCCTCGGAATTTTTATCGACGGCCTTGACGTCGCTTTTGCATGCGATGTAAAAGGATGGGAGCACAGGAACGTTGAACAACCGACGTCCGAGCTCAATATCAGGGGACCGAAAGAATCGTTCAATGAAATAAACCGGAAGAACAGCGCGCTTATCAGGAAAATAATAAAGGATGAAAACCTTATTGTGGAAGACATACTTGTCGGTGAAAGAAGCAAAACGCCCTGCAGCATGGTGTATATAAAAAATTTAGCGAACGATTCGCTTGTCCGTGAAGTGAGGCGGCGCATAAAAAGCATAAAAATAGCCTATTTACGGGACGCGGGAGAGCTTGAGCAGTTTCTTGAAGACAGCCCGTATCTTCCCGCGCCGCAGATGCTGCTTACGGAGCGGCCGGACAGGGTCGCTTCGTATCTAAGCGAAGGCAGGGTCGGAATAATCGTGCACGGCAGTCCGTTTGCAATAGTCGTGCCCGTAACGTTTTTTAACCTTATACATTCACCCGAGGATTATTATCTGCGCTATCCTTATGCGACTTTTTTGAGGCTTATACGAATCCTCGGCATCCTATTCACGCTTTTGCTTCCTTCGTTCTATCTCGCCGTTACGAATTACCACCATGAAATGCTCCCGACGGACCTTTTGCTTGCTATCGCATCCGCAAGGGAGAAAGTCCCGTTTCCGACCGTTATAAGTATTTTTATTATGGAAATAGCTTTTGAGCTTATACGTGAAGCCGGGATAAGAATTCCCGGGCCTATCGGGCCTACGCTCAGCATTGTCGGCGCTCTTATCCTCGGTCAGGCGGCTGTTGCGGCAAATCTCGTAAGCCCTATCCTGATAATCGTTGTCGCGCTTACGGCAATAGGCTCGTTTGCGATACCCGATTTCTCGCTTGGGTATTCGTTCCGTGCGTTAAGGTTCATTTATATTATTCTGGCAAGTTTCGCAGGTCTATTGGGAATATCTCTCGGAATATTTATACATCTGCTCGTGCTTGTTCATGCAAAATCGTTCGGCGTCCCGTTTATGGTGCCTTTCGCCCCGAAAACCTCGGGAACAAGGACAAACGTTATTTTAAAAACGCCTTTGTGGAAGGAAGAGGATCGCCCGGATTTTATCAATCCGAAGGATATTAAGCAGCAGGCGCATATAAGCAGGGGATGGCTAAAGCGCAGGGGAGGAGCAAATGCAGATGAAACAGAAGATAAAGATAGGTAATTTCGAGGCGCTTTGCCTTTTGATAAACATGTTCTGCTCGAAACTGATACTTGATTTTCCGAGATATGTATCCGAGGACGGCGGCACTGCATCATGGTTATTGGTGCTGCTTATAAGCATCGTGGTATTTGTTGTTTTTACTTTTTTGGCAAGAATATATAAGAAATTTTCAGACAAGGATATCCTCGATGTAGCCAAACTGGCATTTGGAGAACCGGGAAAAATCATCGCGGGGCTGTTGTTCATGCTGCAGTTTCTTTACCTTGTTACCATCGTAGTGAGGGAGTTTGCTGAAGACATCAAAGTAATAAGCCTTACTACGACACCGATTAGCATCATAATTTCACTGTTCTGTATCGGAATGCTTACCGGCGCGTTTCTTGGAATTGAAACTCTCTGCAGGATAAACGCACTGGCGGTTCCCGTGCTTTCTGCGGCGTTTATTTTTATCCTTCTTCTTTCGATACCAAGGTTCGATTCAAGCAAAATTGCTCCGTGGCTGGGCCCGGGACCCGCTGTGCTTATTAAGAAAGCTATACCGAATATTTCGGCGTATTCCGAACTGACGACATTATTGTTTATAATACCTTATCTAAACGACAAGGGTAATTACGTAAGCATCGGAAAATACGCTATTTTGGCGTCGGGTTTCTTTTTTACCGTCGGCACGTTGACATATACGCTTGTTTATCAATATCCTATGTCTACCGAGTTTTTTCTGCCCTTATACCAGCTTGCCCGTTCTATCGCAATCGGAAGGTTTCTTTCGAGGATTGAAGCTATTTTCATCCTGGTTTGGGCATCAAGCGCATTTTTATACTTAAGCTCAGGGTTATATTTCGTAACTTACATGTTTAAAAAATCATTCGGTTTGCAAACGCGGAAACCGCTGCTTATTCCGTTCACAATCCTGATCTTCAGTATAGCTATGATCCCCGAAAACCTTTATTCGGCTCTTCGCCTTAAAATGGGTTATTACAGGAATTACGCCTGGATAATTACGATTATTGTCCCGCTGTTTTTGGTTACCGCCGCTTCGGTACGGGCAAAAATCGAAAGGAGAAACAAGTCAGATGAAGCGAAAAGTCAATAAATCAGTGCTTTTCATCATGGTCATATTGATCGTTTTTTCGATGTCCGGGTGTTTTGACAGTATCGAGGCTGACGAAATGGCATTTGTTGTATCGCTTGGAATTGACAAAGGATCAAGCGGGAACCTTATTCTGACCTTTTTAGTCGCCGTTCCTATTTCGATCGGTGTCGGAGGGGAGATCGGCGAGGTCGAAAAATCAACAACAATAATAACGGTAGAGGCGCCGACAATCAACGGTGCGGTGAGCATAGTCAATACGCTTCTCAGCAAGCGGATAAGTTTCTCGCATGCAAAGCTGGTTTTAATATCGAAAGAGCTCGCGCAGGAAGGTGTGGAAAAATATATCAATGCATTAATCCGCTTTCGGGAATTCAGACCGACTATGTTTATCGCAATATCAAGAGACAAGGCCGAAGAATTTCTTAAGGCCGTCAAGCCGGTACTTGAAATAAATCCGGCTAAATTTTTCGAAATGTTCATGGTATCATACAAACATACGGGATATTCTCCAAGAAGCGAACTGGAAACCTTCTACCTGAAGATGGAATGCACATGCAACCAGCCTGTGGCTGCTTTACTGGATATTAACGACGTGAGTGACAGCTCCGAGTTCGAAAGAATCCTGTCAGAGGCGGAAATTGATGAAGACAGTACGATAGAGGGCGATTACAAAGCCGGGGAAATCCCAATCATATCCGACACTAAATCGTCAAACATGGGCCTGGCTGTATTCAGGGGAGATAAAATGGTAGGCGAAATGGACGGAAGGGAAGCTCTTAGCTACCTGATGGTCACAGGGGATCTCGGACTCGTTTATTATTCGCTTCCGGACCCCGAGGAAGGCAGAAAATACATGCCGGGGGACTTTACCGGAACGGAAATCGAAAAGAATTACATTTCGCTGCGTCTTGGCATGGCGAGAAAACCTTCGATAAAAGTTAAAATAAAAGACGACAGGCCGATAATATCCGTCAGTGTATTCCTTGAAGGGGATATTCTTTCGGTTGACAGTGATCAGGATTATTCGGTGGGAGAAGAACTGACTAAACTAGAGAATTATGCATCCGAACATATAAGAAAAAATATTTACGAATTTTTAGTAAAAACACGTGACGAGTTTAAAAGCGATATATGCGCCACCGGAAAACCTGTGAAAAAAACCTTCCTTTACTGGGATGACTGGGTAGCGTTCAAGTGGATGGATAAATATGAAAAAGCGGAATTTAATGTTGATGTAAAGGTTTTAATCCGGCGCTCAGGAATAATGACAAAAAATATTCCGATGTCGCTTCTGAAAGGGAAGGATAAATGAATATAGTAATAATTATTCTCGTCATTGCCGTTTTGTGCTGGAATGCGATATATACGGCAAGTTATGGAATATGGACATTTAAAGAGAAAAATATAAAAGGCGGAATCGCACTCCTGCTGCTGGCTTTGGCAAGCATGTCGATTCCGCTGTACCTACTGTGGAAGAGGATGTAAGGTATCGAAGCGTTGTTAAATGAGTAAATGCCTGTAGTCTGACTTGACAAAGCTGATTATTTCTTCTGCAATGACAGCGTGGCCGTTGCGGTTCGGATGTATACCGTCAATGCATAAAAGCTCCGAAAAGTCGGGAAATCTTAAAAACGCGCTCCGTATATCGATCCACAGTGTTTTCGTTTCTTCCGCAATTCTTACAATAACAGAATTGTAACGTTCCTGCCACCAGTAAATCTTTGTTACGCTTCCAAGCCATTTTAAAATATTTGTTTTTACAATCGGGTTGTTTTTGCTTATCCAGTCCAGGTACCTGTCGGCATTCAGCGGCGGAAGACTCATCAATACCGGGGTAATGCCTTTTTCTTTGATAAAACTTACAGTATCAAAAAGCGTTTTTTCAAATTTCTCAAATCCGGTATGCGGAGCATGATCGGCAAAAGGATCTTTTGATATTTCGTCCCAGTTAAAGTCGCAGTCATTTCCGCCGTATTCAATAAGTACAATATCGGGTTTATGCTTGAAAATACTGTCTTTAAGCTTTTGAATTCCCTTAATTATCGTGTTGCCGAAACGGGAAGTATTATATATGATGCCGTTTAATTTATTACGGAGCAGATCAACATAATTATCCTGAAGTATCGAATATTTATTCTTACTTTCGTCGTAAATTACCCCTTTTGATATTGAATCACCGGATACCAATATAGTTACTGCATTTCCATTTCTTTCAATCAATATATACACCTCAATAATAGATACGTCCAAAATCTGGTTTTGTTTCATCTGCTGTAAAATATTCCATAAATAAATTATATCCTTTATTTTGCCGTTGAATCAAACAAACCGCAACTGCCCGAAGAGCAGTTTGTGCTATACATTGTGTCCGAGGAGAGATGAACAATATATACCCTATACAAATATACCATTCTAAAAAGCTTTACATAATTCTGTAAATAATGTAGAAACATGTTGCAATTATTTGTTTATACCCATATCTTTCGTAAAGAGCTGGAAACTATTAGACGGTTCCTGGGAGAAGATTATTTAGAGCGTATTGAAGAGCGAGTTAAAGATTTTCGCAGTGAAATTATTATTGCAGTAGAAAACATTAAAGGCGGTGCTCAAGAAATAAACTGAAACAGCAAATCAAATATTAACCGAGGAAGTAAAAGAAGTATATTTCATGATAATATATAGAAGTTACCCGCTTTCTTTGGAATACATTAATATGACTGCTGTTGAAAGATCTGTTTATACGCAGTTTGAACTTATGGTATTTACAAAAATTGATTATGAACTGAACGTGGAAGAATATGTATTCGATGGAAGATATATAAAGTGCAAGGAATATATTTCACGGCAATTAAGGTTTGGAAGAAAGAAAAAATTAGATATTAGTATAAATAATATGCTGCCTATAATTGAAGCTTTCAAAAAAAGAAAGGAACAGATATATAAATAAGACAGGTTTAGTAGAGGATTTACTATAAAAGTAATTTGTTAATATCAATTAAATTTTAGGCCATTGGGTCAATTATATCCCAGCGGTGACACATACACAGAGGATGGATTGACAAATAAATGACGTATTGGTAAAATAGCGTTAGTTCTAAAAGGGAGTAGCTATGGGAAACCAGGATAAGGTCAACATGCTGGAGAAATCCTGGCCTTATCTCTTTAATAGTGATTATTAAAGACAGCGAGACTTTTAGATTATCAGGATATGCATGATAATCTGAAAGTCTTTTTTATATGATTATGGAGGTTGTTATGTACCCGGGCGATATAATGGTTCAAGAAATCATCCAGGCATTTTTATTCGTCTTTATCGCAGAAATGGGGGACAAGACGCAGATACTGGCCATGGCGTTTGCTACCCGGTATCCGCTACGAAAAGTGATGAGCGGGATAGGTATCGGAGCGTTTCTGAACCACGGCCTCGCAGTTGCCTTGGGAAGCTATCTGTCCCGGATGGTTCCGATAAATACTGTTCAGATGATTGCCGGAGCAGCGTTTGTCGGATTTGCCCTTTGGACTCTTAAGCCTGACAAAGAGGAAAGTGAAGAAGAACCCGGAATGCAGTTCGGACCGGTGGTTACGGTTGCCCTTGCTTTTTTCTTGGGTGAACTCGGTGATAAAACACAGTTAACGGCAATTACTCTCGCTGCGCATGCGAATTACCCGATCGCGGTCCTGGCAGGGACTGTTTCAGGCATGATAGCCACCGGGGCCTTGGGAATTTTTATCGGGAAAAAGCTCGGCGACAAGATTCCGGAACTAGGCATAAAAATACTTGCAGCGTCCGTTTTTATGTTCTTCGGGCTTCAGAAGCTGTACCAAACCGTACCGGCGCAGTTTCTGAACGTGTATATAGCGGTTCCGTTCATCTGCGTACTGGCTTTCATCGTGATTTTGATGATCCGTACATTGATCCGCAGAAGGCGGGAGGGAATTCGTTCCGAACTTGTTGCCAAATCAAAACGGCTGCATGATTACTATCTGCATATGAAAGAAGATCTGAACAATATTTGCCTCGGCCTGGAATATTGCTGCGCATGCGAAGGAAACCAGTGCGCCGTCGGGCAGTCAAAAGAGATTGTAGAAGCGGCGTTGACTGACCAGGATTGGCAGCAGGAACCGGAGACGATTGGGACAAGCCATTGGGACAAGCCTTTTACGAAAGAGGAAGTACTGGACTGCCTTGTGGATACTCTTTGGCTGATCAGCACGGTTCAGGATGAAAAAAGATTAAAAAATGTCCACTTTTTAAGAAACCAGATGGAAACAATCCTGCTCGGCAGGGGTATAGAGAATTTTGAAAATATCAGGTCATATATCGGGGAGGTAAGAAAAATGGATGCCATACTGTCCGAAAAGATCTTCGGCATGTATCGCGTCAGGAAGCCGATAGAAGAACGGCTGATAAATGTGGGAAACATGATCAGCAACATCTATCTGATCGAGATACAGGAAGGGTATTTATTGATTGACACTGGATACGAAGAACAGTTTGAACGGTTCGAGAAAGCATTGAAAAAGAGAAGCATTGCTTTCGAAGACATCCAATATATATTTATAACGCATACCCATGATGATCATGTAGGTTTTCTGAAACAACTGCTAAAAAAAACGAACGCGAAGGTAATCCTTCATCCCGAAGCGGTTGAGCGGCTGAAGACCGGTCAGAACTCTTTCGAGGGCGGCTGCAGCAGTATGCAGGCTTTGATTTTTTACCATCTTATGAAACTGTTCGGCAAAAGGGAACATCGTTTCCCGCCGGTGGATGCTCCCGAACGGTATATTGTTGTAAACGAAGAAACACTTCCTGAAATAGAAAAAACGCTTTCTGCGAAAGTAATTGCCCTTCCCGGTCATACGAAGGATTCAATAGGCCTTTTGTTCGACAATAGTGTACTGTTTTGCGGCGATGCGGCTATGAACGGCATACCGGGCAGAAATCATGTAATTATTTGGATAGAGGACCTGGATGAATACAAAGCCTCGTGGAAGAAAATGATAAGTCTTGAGTTTAAAAAGGTTTATCCTTCTCACGGCAGACCTTTTCCGAAAGAAAAGCTTGTCAGATGCGAACGAAAGCTTGACAAAATACGCCTGTTTCCCCTGAAGCACGCATGATTTAGTTTTCCTTCAAGTTGTCCGTACTCACAGGTCCTGGTAGTAGCATTTATAATGTAAACGGCTGTTCGGAACAGATGGTATTTTTGAGGGAAAACTTTATATTAAGACATGCAAGGTAAAAGCAGTTTTGAAGTAGATTTAGCCAAATTCGAAAGTGGAAATTTACGCTTATACCGACGGAAATTGGATTAGAGTGTCAGACAAGATTATCAGTGATGAATTGCTCAATTAGACAAGATGAATGTATTCTTATGCTTATGTGCACTATTATAATAGTTTACATAATATGATAATATTGTCGAAAAATGTTGAAATTATTCTTTTCTGCCCATATAATAAAAAATAGTATTTTATATTTACGTGAAATATTCATAATTGAATTCATTTTAGCAAAGAAGTCAATTAATAGCTGAAAGTAGTATGAGTAATTGGGGTAATGCTTTACAGGAGATAAATATGGCTAATTACAATAGATTATCCAATAATTACAAAAATAAACTAATGCATTTAATTATTAATTATAGTTACAAAAAAAGGCCTAACTTTAAGAACTTTATTACAGTATTTTCTTACTTTATTTATCTTAATGATGAATCATATAAGTATAATGTTCCATACCTTCCGGAGCAATATGAAAAATTCAAATCGTTTATAAAAAAAGCTGTTACTGCTGACGCATAGTGTCCAGCAATAGATGTCGTTAATTGTCCGGACATTGACAGAATTAATGTCCGAATATGACCAAAATGCCCTGCCCCCTCCAAGGGGAGGGAGAATCAGGAT
>Ga0134095_1001042_pt1 | contig 21245 bp, 17 predicted proteins | sample 6_2taG_FD_94449 | JGI IMG/M metagenome (GOLD analysis project Ga0134095, IMG submission 94449) | Switchgrass degrading microbial communities from high solid loading bioreactors in New Hampshire, USA - 6_20_20_110_A2 metaG | ecosystem: Engineered > Bioreactor > Semi-continuous > Anaerobic >... | reverse complement strand
GGCCGAGGCGGAGGAAATAGGGAAGAAGTTCTTCGATTTCCTCGGCGTGAGGTCCGTCGCCGAGGCGCGGGAGATCGACGCCGTCACACTGTTCCGCAAGCACCAGGAGTTTAAGAACTTCTGGGGATTTGTCATCGACGGGCGGTATATCACGGCGTCGTACACCGAGATGTACCTCAAGGGGAAGATGCACAAGGTCCCCGTCATCATCGGCAACACCGCCGACGAATTTATCATGCGGCCGGAGGAGAACACGCTTGAAAGCCTGAGAGAAATGGCCGGGCGCGTCTTCGGCGACGACGCGGAGGGATTTATCGAGGCCTGTATGAAGGAGGCCGGCGGGGATGAGAGCAGGCTGCGGGATGTCGTCAAGCTCAACATCTTTGAGATCGGCTCGCACATGTTCTGCCAGAACGCCGTCGAAAAAGGCCACAAGGACGTCTACTATTACAGCTTTGAGCCGACGATTCCCGGCGACGACGCGGGCGCGTTCCACTCCGTCGACCTGTGGTTTGCCTTCGAGACGCTGGCCAAATGCTGGCGGCCCTTCACGGGAAAGCATTATGACCTGGCGCGAAAGATGTGTACATACTGGACAAACTTCGCCAAGACGGGAAACCCCAACGGCGTGGACGCCGACGGCACCCCGCTTCCGGAGTGGCGGCCTTACAACAATCAGGACAAGACGGGGCTCATCCTGGGAGACGAGATTAAGATGCAGGAGAAGGGCCCGGGGCCGCTGCTGAGCTGGCTGATTGATTATAACTTCAAAAAGCTCGAACATCTCAGATAAAACGAGAGGCAAGTATGCTTGAAGAACTGAAAGAACGCGTTTACAGGGCCAATCTCGAGCTCGTCCGCCTGGGGCTTGTGATCTTTACGTGGGGAAACGTCAGCGCAATCGACAGGGAAAGCGGCCTTGTCGTCATTAAGCCGAGCGGCGTCGAGTACGACGAGATGAAGCCGGAGGACATGGTCGTGACCGATCTTGACGGCAACGTCGTAGACGGGAAGCTCAGGCCCTCCAGCGACACGCCGACGCATCTTGAGCTGTACAAGGCGTTTCCCAATATCGGCGGCGTCGTACACACCCACAGCCGGTATGCCACGGCCTTCGCGCAGGCCGGCAGGAGCCTGCCGGCTTACGGCACGACCCACGCGGATTACTTCCTTGGGGACGTCCCGTGCACGAGGGCGATGACCGAGGAAGAGATCGGCGGGGAGTATGAAAAAAACACCGGCCTCGTGATTGCAGAGTCGTTTCAGGGATTGGACCCGGACGCCGTCCCCGCCTGTTTAGTGCGGCATCACGGCCCCTTCGCGTGGGGGAGCAGCTGCGAGGAGGCGGTCTATCACGCCGCCGTTTTGGAATATTGCGCCCATATAGCGTTCGTGACGGAAGGCCTGGGAGAGCCGGTCCCGGCGCCCGAGCACCTGATAAACCGGCATTTCTGGCGCAAGCACGGCAAAAACGCCTATTACGGGCAAACGTAAGCATGTGCCTTTAGACAAAGCAAGGGCCAGTCCAGCAGGACTGGCCCTTGCTTTTTCTATCAATCGATTCGGCGGAGACGAAGTCGGGATTTTATTGTTCTCAGTTTTTTAAGCGAATTTGTTTAATATTATTTTTTCGGTTGACGACTGGGCAATTGAATGCTGGATTGCTGGCCTGCCGGCCAAACACCCCGAGAGCACACACAGCAGAGCTAAAGATGATAGATAGTGCTATTTCCTATGCCGCAAAGAAACTGTGATTAATTAACCGGAAACAGTTTGTTCCAAAAGAGAGAGTATGTAATTGACCGTTTCCGAGATCGCGTGTTTTTTTGTTCTCTTTTTGTTGTTGACCCTTATTGAAATATAGCGAAAACAGCTTGGTTTTTTAATGTGAACAAGCCGGCTTTTCGGCAATTTGAGGTCTCTCCAGGAAATAACTGGTACAAACGCGGGCCCATACCCATCTTCTATCAAATTATGCATGACCGTTATGGAATCACATTCAATGGAACGTTTTGGTAGAAAACCTGCAAGACTGCAGAAATGGTCCTCAATGGTCCGGAGAGGTCGCCCGGGCGCCAGGCTGATGATCGCATAAGGCTTAAGATCGATTAGGTTTATTTCATCGAATTCTGCCAGATCATGCCCTTGCGGTACCGCAAGCATGACCTCCTCTTTGTACACCGTTTGCACATTCTCTGTTGCCTGTTCATCAACAGTCGCCATGATAATGATATCCGCTTCATCAGCAACACTATAGGCGGTGTGGTGCTCTATTACGATGTCCAGGCTGATGTCCGGGTGCAGTTCGGTAAAGTCATTATATAGAAATGGAATGATCCAGCTCGTAACGGCAGGGAGTATTGTGACTTTGTTCGATTTATTTGCCGCGTTTTCCTTGCAGATTTGTTTTATTGTCGCGCATTCATTCAATATTGTGTTTACATGCTCCAAAACATGCATTCCGGTTTCATTGAGTTTTACCTTTTTTCCTATCCTGTCAAAAAGCTTGACGTCAAGTTCATCCTCAAGCAATCGGATACAGGTGCTCAGCGCAGGCTGAGATATATGCAGCTCATCGGCAGCCTTGGAAAAATTATTATTTCGTGCCGCATGTGCAAAACACTCGAGTTGGCGTAGTTCCATTTTACACCTCACCAGCGCAATTGCCCTTTGCTTGCTTATTCATCAAATTTATATAGAAGTATTAAATCTGAATTGGAATTATTTATACAAACAATATATACTCTTTACAAATGCTAGCATAACCGGAAGCAAAATACAACATCTGGATTGTATTTTGAGCTTACGGACTATTGAATAAATGCTAAGGAATGAATATTAACGACAAATAATCTGAGGATGATTAACGGAGATACCGGGATTTCTGATGAGGGGTGAGCCGATTTATGGAATGATCTATGAAAGAATAACAGATGAGTTCGGGGAGTTGGGAAAACATTGTCAAAATCAGTTCATTGCGGGGGAGCGTGCCGTCAGGGGGCATTGCCCCTTTTATTTCTGCTCAACAGAAAAGCAAAACTTGCTCACACTTTCACATTTAACATGTTCCGCATCAGGGCCGATGAGAAAACATACGTAAAATGAGGTAACTGATAATGATAAGATATATCTTTAAGCGTCTTATCGTGATGATTCCGACGTTGTTGTGCATTACATTTCTGGTGCAGCTGTTCCTTGCAATTACGCCGGGTGATCCGGCGCGGCTTATGGCAGGTAATGAAGCCACGGAAGAAGAAATTGAGGCCATGCGCGAAGAAATGGGATTGAACGATCCTATTCTGGTCCGGTATTGGAATTACCTGTCAAATGTTTTAAAGGGAGATTTCGGGAAATCGTTCAGGACGAAGAATGCTGTCATGGATGAGATCGGCAAGCGCTTTCCGTATACCCTCTTTCTTGTCTTTTGCAGCATGGCGCTTGCCGTTTTAATTGGTGTGCCGACCGGGATTTACGCGTCGACGCATCAGTATTCCTGGAAAGACAACTTGTCTATTCTGCTCTCCCTTTTTTTTGTGTCAATGCCGTCGTTCTGGTTTGCGCTTCTCGCGATACAGTTCTTTGGCGTAAAGCTGAAGCTCGTGCCGGTTGCCGGAGTTGATACGTGGCGCGGCTGGATATTGCCCTGCGTGACAAATGCTCTGGTCTATGCGGCATCCATCGCAAGACAAATGCGATCCAATATGCTGGAAGTCATCAGGCAGGATTACATTTCGACGGCCAGAGCGAAAGGACAGAGGGAACGGATAGTCCTTTATGACCATGCGCTCCCCAATGCTATTATCCCGATTATTATGACCGTTGGCGGTATTTTTGGATTAGCAATTGGCGGCTCGATGGTGACGGAGACAATCTTCGGTATTCCGGGTATTGGAAGCTATACAATTTCCGCTCTCACCGCAAGAGACTATCCGGTGATTCAGACAAGCGTTCTATTTCTTTCGACCCTCCACTGTTTGGTGCTGCTCCTCACTGACATAGCGTTTGCGATTGTAGACCCCAGAATACGCGGCCAATATTCCGGGAAATAGCATGTTCTCGTCAATCTGAAAAGAAAGGCAGTGGCATGATGGATAATGTGTTAAAGGACAATATGGAATTGAATAGCGACATAATGTCCTGGAAAAAAAGGTCTCGTTTTGCGGAAATCTGGAAGCGGCTGAAAAAGAACAAAGCTGCCGTCGTTTCACTTTTTGTGATTCTGGCGGTATTTCTGGTGGCAATCTTTGCTGAACAAATTGCACCTTATCCGTATGACCAACAGGACTTCAACAATATTTATGCCAAACCAAGTTCGGAACATCTGCTGGGTACGGATGGCCTGGGCCGTGACATTTTAAGCCGGTTGATATACGGTTCGCGGCAGTCTCTGCTTTTGGGCGTGTTCTCTACAGCGGTTGCCGCCGTGATCGGGATCTTTTTCGGCGCCATCGCTGGGTACTATGGCAAATGGGTAGATATTCTGATCATGCGGTTTTTCGATGTCTATCAGAGCATACCGATGTTTTTGCTGTGCGTGACACTGGCCGCGATTCTTGGCCCGAGCCTGAAAAACGCCGCACTGGCAATCGGCCTGAGCATGGTGCCCGGGACGGCGCGCATGACCCGCGCTTCAATCCTTTCCGTGCGGGGTAACGAATACATAGAAGCGGTCAGGACGATCAATGCCGAAAATCCCTATATCATCTGGAAATATATCATTCCGAACTCTATCGCGCCTGTCATCGTTTACCTGACGATGGCCATCGGAATGAATGTTCTCAGCGGCGCGATGCTCAGCTTCATCGGCCTCGGTGCCCAGCCGCCGATTCCCGAATGGGGATGCATGGTATCAGAGGCGAGAAGCGTTATGAGAGATCACGGTACGCTCGCGCTTTACCCCGGCCTTTGCATCATGATCGTTGTTTTGGCTTTCAATTTGCTTGGCGACGGATTGAGAGATGCATTGGATCGCCGTCTTAAGAATGGAGGTGCGTGACATGAGTGAAAACATCCGTGAAATACGCGATCTGGTCATCGAATACCGGACGGACGACGCCATCATTCACGCCCTCAACGGCGTCAATCTCACAATCAAGAAGGGAGAGACGATCGGGCTGGTGGGAGAAACCGGCGCGGGAAAAACGACGATCGCCAAATCCATTCTGCGTATCCTCCCTTCGCCCCAGGCCAAGGTCATCAGCGGGCAGATCTTCTTCCAGGGTCAGGATATCATGGCGCTCTCCGAGCGGGAGATGCGGAAGATCCGCGGCAATAAGATCGCCATGATTTTCCAAGACCCGATGACGGCGCTCAACCCCATAAAGAAAGTCGGCGATCAAATTGCGGAGGCCATCGGGCTGCACAACAAAATTTCGCGCGCCGAAGCGAGGAACAGAGCCCGCGCCATGCTCGAGACGGTGGGCATACCGGGGGAAAGGTACAGCGAATACCCGCATCAGTTTTCCGGCGGCATGAAGCAGCGCGTGGTCATTGCCATGGCTTTGGCGTGCAATCCGGAGCTGCTGCTGGCCGACGAGCCCACTACTGCGCTGGATGTGACGATTCAGGCCCAGGTGCTGGAGATGATGCAGCAGCTTAAGGAAAAATTCGGGACTTCAGTGGTCATGATTACGCACGACCTGGGAATTGTTGCTGAAACGTCCAGCTCGGTTGCGGTTGTTTATGCCGGGGAAATCGTTGAATACGGCACAGTCGAAGATATCTTTGATCACACAGGGCACCCATATACGATAGGCCTTTTCAATTCAATTCCGCAGCTGGATTCGACGGAGCCCAGATTGAAGCCGGTGAAAGGGCTCATGCCCGATCCGGTAAACCTCCCGACAGGGTGCAAATTTCATGACCGCTGTCCTTTGGCGACCGAAGAATGCAGTGTCAAAGTACCGGGAAGCACGGAGGTGGCTCCGGGACATTTCGTGAAGTGCCTGAAAGTGTGAAGTGAGGTGCGGCGTTTAATGAATCCAATATTAGAAGTCGTTGACTTAAAAAAATACTTTAAAACCCGAAAAGGCATGCTGCATGCTGTCGATGGCATCAGTTTTAAGATTGAAGCGGGAAAAACCCTTGGCGTCGTCGGGGAATCGGGATGCGGCAAAACAACGCTTGGACGGACAATCATGCACATGATTCCTCCGACATCCGGGAAGGTCATATTTGACGGCAAAAACTATGAGAAGCCAAGCAAAGCCGAGCTGAAAGAACTGCATGAGAAGATGCAGATTATTTTCCAGGATCCGTACTCGTCCCTGAACCCCAGAATGTCAGTAAGCGAAATCATTATGGAGCCATTGATTCTGAAAGGAGGCATGTCAAAAGAGGAAATTCGGAAAGAAACCATTAAGCTGATGGACACGGTTGGTATTGCGCAGCGTTTTGTAAATTCCTACCCGCATGAACTTGATGGCGGCAGACGTCAGAGAATCGGGATAGCCCGGGCGCTTGCCCTCAAGCCCATATTTATCGTGTGCGACGAGCCGGTCTCGGCTCTAGACGTTTCCATTCAATCTCAAGTCATCAACCTGCTGCTCGATTTGCAGGAAACCCAGGGATTGACCTACATATTTATCACGCATGATCTCTCGGTAGTGAAATACATCTCGGATACTATCCTGGTGATGTATCTCGGTCAAATGGTTGAAATGGCTCCCGCTGATGACCTGTTTGAAAATCCTCTGCACCCGTATACAAAAGCGCTGCTTTCAGCCATTCCTATTCCCAAAATTCACAATAGGAAAAAGCGCATCATCATGCAGGGTGAGATATCCTCCCCGATCAACCCCAAACCCGGCTGCAGGTTTAAGGACAGGTGTCAGTATGCAGGGGCTGAGTGCGATAATCCTCAGGTCATTGAAGAAGCTTTGCCGAATCACTTTGTCACTTGCTGCAGAAGCAAAGAAATAAATTAAATGGAATGGAGGAAGACCATTTTGAAACGGAATGGAATTAAAATCTTAGCATTGTTGCTGGCAATTATGTCCCTCTTTTCCCTCGCTGCGTGCGGATCACAGAGCAAAAACCCGGGAGCGAGCAACAACCCCGGAGGCAGCAGTAATCCTGGCGGTTCTTCAAGCAAACCGAAGGTCCTTACTATTGCCGTTCAAAATGACGAGGGTACGCTCAGCCCCGCCCACATGACAACAACACTGCGTACCGTTATTTACAATAACGTGCATGAGTCGCTGTGGGATGTCACGATGGACAATGAAATCGTTTTCCAGCTGTGCGAGAGCGTTGAATTTGTCTCGGATACAGAGCAGATCCTTCATCTGAGGAAAGGCGTTACTTTCACAAACGGCAACCCCTTTACCGCGTCTGACGTGATCTTCTCTATGAAGCTCTACAAATCCCTCGGCGGGCTTGCTGCGGCGAAAGTTCAAACTGTCGACGTTGAAAAAACGAAAGTGATCGATGACTACACAGTGGACCTGATTCTGCTTGAGCCGACCATCGCGAACTGGACTGTCCTGTCAATGTGCTGCATGTATGATGAGGAGTCATATACCGAGGAAGGCGCCGCTGTTAATCCCGTCGGAACCGGCCCGTTCAAGGTTGTCGATTATGTTCCGGGTAGCTCCATGACCCTGGTTAGAAACGAGAATTATTGGGGAGAACCGGCTGACATTGAACAGCTGAATGTAAAAATCCTTGCCGAGGATGCGCAGAGGGTCAATGCGCTTGAGACCAGTCTTGTCGATCTGGCTACTATCACGACCAAGGACTTTGAATACGTAAGCGGCCTGAAAGGCATTACCACCAAGGGATACTACAGCGGAAACTATCAGATTCTGAACTTTAACTTCAGCCCCAGTGCGGCGTTTTATAAGAACCCGGATGCCCGCAAAGCGGTATGCCACGCCATCAACAGAGAAGCTCTGTTAAACACGGTCTATCTCGGGCACGGGAAAGTCATGCATGCCGCAGTCCCGGATTATTGCATGGACTTTGAGGATCGTTTCAATGATTTGGATGAAACGTATTCTATTGGCTACGATAAAGAGCTTGCCGCTCAGCTGGCGCAGAGCTCCGGCCTTGTCAACAAAACCGTCCGCATTGTGACGAACGGGGTGTCAACTTCCATCCAGCAGTCCGAGATGATCCAGGCTATGCTGAAGGACATTGGCGTCAAGAGCGAGATTTACAATAGCGAGATTTACAATTATGATCAGGCTACGGCAATAAACTTCCTGTACGAGCTTGACAGCGCGTGGGATATCATGATCTCTACCGGCGCTGCTCCGAACAGACGCGTCGGCGACCTGCTGGTGAACAGTGTGCGGTTCAGGCCTGACCTGACAGCAGAGGGTGCTTTTGAAAACAATGCAGACTACCTCGCAAAGGCTCCGCTCTGCATGAGCCTGCAGGATGAAAAAGAGCTCAGCGATACGCTGTATGAAATGCTTGGCCGATATGAGGACCAGGTTCTGAGCTACGGCTGCATCGATGTTGAAAACTTCATTGCCTTCAGCGATAAAATTGATCCTGCTTCCATCCGCTTTTCGATCGGAACTTCCGCCGTCAGATATCGTGACCTCAAGCTGAAGTAACAGAGCAAATCCTGCCCCAAGTACAAATGAGGGCATTATGCTCTCATTTGTACTTGGTGGCCCGGAATTTTTAGCTTAGGAAAAACGTGCCTCATAGACAAATTGAAATACCCCGCAAATGGCATTGAATACAGGAGATTGTCCTCCTGTCTCGAAGAAGAAAGGGCTTTTCGTCATTGTATACGTTCCAGAATACATAAGTATTGCAACTTGACTTCTTTTTTATAGAGGAGACAAATGCATCCTCTCCATTTGTAAATGTAGAGTCAGTTTTACATTGGGGCGCGAAAAAGATATAGGCTTATAACTGCAGCAACGGGACAAATACTTGCTGGAGACATACCTTCTGCGAAATAAAGAGCTTGCCCGACGCAGGAAATATGCTGTATGTCCACAAAGCACCCTGTATGACCGGCTCAAGTGCATTAACAAACCGCAACAATAGATTTATGTTCCATCTGAATGCATTTGCTTTTTTATCCTGCGTCACAATTCGCGAGATGAAGAGAAAGCGAAAAAAGTGATTTCAAACACTCATCGAGGCAAGCGTTGTAATATTAGGGGGTCGAACAATGGGAACATGGCATGAATATCTGAAGAACGAGGGCACCCCGCCGGAGTGGCCTTACCCTATTAAATTCGGCGAAGAAACAGAAGTTGAGACCGATGTGCTTGTACTGGGCGGCGGCATCGCCGGCTGCTGGGCAGCGATCAGTGCGGCGCGTCAGGGCGTAAAGGTTGTGCTTCTTGAGAAGGGCGACGTCAGGCGCAGCGGTGCCGGCGGTCCGGGATGTGACCACTGGTGTGACGTACCTGCCAATCCACTCTCCAGAGTTGCCCCGGACGAATGGGCGAAAAGAATGATGGAAGCGCTTGGCCCTTACAGCAACGGCATCGGTTGCCAGATCCAGTGCAGAGAAAACTATGATACGCTTCTTGAAATGGAACAGATGGGCGGCAAGATCCGCGATGCGGACGACGAATTCGTCGGCGTTGAGGGCCGCGATGACAAGACAAAGTTCTTAATCTCTCCCCGCTATAGCAAAAAGGCCGGCTATGCGCCGCATGAAGAATGGAGCAAGCCTAACTTTAATCCTCCCGAGAAGCGCAACAATACGGTCATCCGCGTCTGGGGCAGCACGTTCAAGCCGGCCCTGAAAAAAGAGTGCCAGCGCCTCGGTGTAAAAATCTACGACCGGGTAATGGCAACCAGTGTGCTGAATGAAAACGGAAAGCAGGGCGCCCGTGCCGTCGGCGCGACGGGAATCAATGCCCGCACCGGTGAATTCCTGATTGTCAGGGCGAAGGCCGTGATCATTACAGCCGGCTGCTCAGGGCAGCTTTGGATGATGGATACGGAGCACGGCGGATATTCCAGCTTTTATCCCCGCAACAACAGCAGCGACAGCACTGCCCTGGCCTGGAGGGCAGGCGCCGCTGTTACCATGATGGAGACCAGCATGCCCGTATTTATCGGGACCGGGCTGCGGCATAAATGGTATACAGGCGCCGGCGACGCCAGCTATGAAAACGTCCCGAATGTTGATGCGGACAACAAGAAACTCCCCCTCCCCACGCAGGGCTGGGAAGACGGCGGCGCAATGATCCCCCCTGTATGCGCGCTTACAAATCAGATCCGCGAAGAGATAAAGCAGGGCAAATGGAAGCTGCCGTTCTACGGTGATTTCGCCGGTATGAAGCCGGAAGAGGCCAATGTGACCTGGAACATGATGCTAAGTGAAGAGTCCACCACAAAAGCCATGGTCAGGACGATGACGGAGAATGGATTTGACATTCATCGCGATCAGATCATGAACTACTCCTTCATTGAATTCCAGCCCTCCGCTCAGTATCGCGAATCGGCACGCGGCGGCGGCATTATGACCGATTGGGATCTGAAATCAACTGTTGACGGCCTGTATGCGGCAGGCACCGCGCTGTTCTCCCCGGGAGACCACAGCTTCGCTGCATCGACAGGACGCTATGCAGGCCGCAAGGCGGCGGAATATGCCAGGTCTGTCAAAGCCGGCGCAGTAAGCCGTGCTCAGATTGACAGGGAGAAGGAACGCGTCCTTGCGCCGACAAAGCGCGACAATGGCATCGAGTGGAAAGAGCTGCACAACGGGCTTTGCCGCACGATGCAGTACTTTGTGAGCGAATTCAAGAATGAAGAACTGCTGGATATAGCGCTTGACGAGATTAAACGGATCGAGGAGAACGCGGTGCCTCAGCTGTTCGCGCTTGACCCGCACAAGCTGATACGAACCCTCGAAGACCTCTCGATGATCGAACACGCAAAGGTTGCGATTCACGCCATGAAGGAGCGCAGATTTACCAACCGCGCGCTGGGTATTGAGCGCATTGATTATCCTGAGAACGATGAAGAGGATGCGAAGTACTTCCTCGCCATGAAGCTTGAGGATGGCGAGATCAAATTCACCAGAGTGCCAATCGGATACTGGGGCGATATGAAAGAACAATACGAAGCGCACAACCCAGACTACGCCGGTGTATATAAGGCCGAAAGGTGAAGTGGAGGGGCAAAAAATGGCTGATAAAGTATACGCGATACCAAATGTACAGACACCGAATCGACCGGTAAAGGTTGATCCTGAAAAGTGTATCGGCTGCAACACATGTGTTGAGGTATGCCAGATCGACGTTTTTATCCCCAACCCAAAGAAAGGCGCGCCGCCCATCATCCTTCATCCTGACGAATGCTGGTACTGCGGATGCTGCGTCAACGAATGCCCGCAGAAGGGCGCGATCCAGTTTAACTACCCGCTCGCACTGAAACCCCGCTGGAGGAACAAAGAGACCGGGAAAATCCACCAGGTAAAATAACAGTCAAATACGCGCGACAGCAACTCAATACATAACAAACTGGAGCATATCACATACTATAAAACAAGGGCTAGTCCAAAAGGACTGGCCCTTGCTTTGTCTATCGATCGATGTGGCGGAGACGGAGGGATAAAAATTAAAATAGAGGTCAACCTAGGAGGCCGCCGGGCTGGGCGGTCTCCTTGATATTTCACGGCGGGTTTTAGTTCCATCGTTATTATCGACACGGGATCTTCTGCAATTTTGTTTGTGTTAAAATTTTGACAAAATATCTATCCGCCGGTATTATTTTGTTTTTATCCGCTTTACGCCGGGGATTATCCTTCAGCGCGCAGGCGGCGCCGCCGTCACGACGTTTACTCTTTGCCGGCCTGCCCGGTTTCCTGCTCATTTTTGCCTTTTCCGTGCGGTGTATCTATTTTAATCGCGCCGGAGCGAACCAGGGCGATCTTTGCGCTGACGGGGCCGATGAGCTCATACAGGACGGAGGACGATAAGATAACCGCCAGAAGCATATCGCCCATGGCGCTGGTTAAAACTCTTCTGCCTAGGAAAGCAAGCCCGATGGCGACCCCCGCCTGAGGAATCAGAGCCAGCCCCAGATAATTTCTCACTTCCTTTGTGGTTTTAACAATCGAGCTTCCCAAAAAGGCGCCGAGGTATTTCCCCGCGATCCGTATGATAAAATACGCTGCGCCTATGACGCCCAGAGTGCTGAAAGACCTGATGTCCAGATTCATCCCCGACACGACGAAGAACATGGACAAAATCGGCGGGGTAAACTTCTCAACCTGCCTGAACAGTTCTTTGTCACGCGTCATGTTGATATAGGTGGCGCCAAGCATCATGCAGGAGAGCAGGGGGGAGATATTTACCGCGGCGCACAGGCCCGCGATTCCAAGAAGGAACGATATGGTCAGTATCAGCCGGTTATCCTCGCTCCGGCTCGGGGTCATCAGCTTGCTCAGGATGATTCCGCCCGCCAGCCCGATGGCTAAAGCGGCGATGTTATAAACGACGGGCAGGACGATTTCGGAAGTGACAATGTCCGCTCCGGCATAAGAGTTGACAACAGCGGAAACGACGCTGAAAGCGATGAGACAGACAGCGTCGTCAAACGCGACGACCTGCAGCAGGGTGTTGACGAAATTCCCGCGCGCGTGGTATTGCCGGATCGTCACCATTGTGCTTGCCGGCGCCGTCGCCGTCGCAATGGCCCCTAAAAGCAGGCAAAAGTCCCAGTTTAAGCGGAATATGTAATGGAGAGAGACAGTCACAATGATTCCGGGAACCAGAGATTCAAACAAAGTAATGACAACAACGCCAAGTCCGGTTTCCTGAAAAACCTCTTTTTTAAAAAACCGCCCGACGCCGAACGCAATAAAAGCCAAAGCGATGTCGCTGATAAACCCCATGCCGTCAACCACTTCACGGGGTATCAGATTCAGGACATAGGGCCCGATCAAAATGCCTGAAATGATATAGCCGGTGACATAAGGCAGCTTTGCCAGCTTCGTGATGCGCGTCAGCAAAAACCCGGCAAGCAAGATGATGGATAAAGATAAAAGGACAGTCGTTGGCTGATTTATATTTAACACATGGCCCACAATGAACGCCCCTTTTACGGCAGCCAGGAAAACGCCGGCCTGTCCCGGCTGTTCCTATCCGGATTTATGCATTGTACTCAGACAAGCTTGTGTTCAAAGCGCAAAACAGCAGGGGAGGGGATGATTTAAGACTTTATTATATTCAGGTATTCCTTCAATATCAATGTTTTTTCTGATTGATGCTGTCATATAGGTCTTTTAAGAAAAATTTATAACATTCTTGTAAACAAGATGGTGCGATATTAAACGAACAGGGGCGCGGGCTCGCCGAAGTCCGCGCCCTCTCGTTACAATAGGCTCACCAAAATTGTTATAACTTATTTGTCCTTCGCGCACTTTTGAAAGCCGGTTGCAAAAGTCTGTTTCCTTACGCTATAATGATAGCAATGAATACTCGGAGAGGTGATAAGGTTGCCCAGCAACAAGACATCCGATCAGGAAACCCGCCTTGTGAAAACCGCGTGCCGGGCATGCATCGCAAACTGCGGCGTCATTGCCCATGTCCGGGACGGCAGGGTTGTAAAGCTGGAGGGCAACCCGGAGGACCCCATGAGCAAAGGGCGCCTTTGCGCCAAGGGTCTTGCCGGAATTCAGGCCCTTTACAACCCCAACCGCATCAAGTATCCCATGAAGCGCATCGGGCCCCGGGGAAGCGGGCAGTGGGAGCGCATCTCCTGGGACGAAGCGCTCGACATCATTGCGAGAAAGCTGATGGAAACCCGCGAAAAATACGGCGCGGAGGCGGTTTTCTGCTCCACCGGCGGCGGCGGCAACCCGGAAATCTGGAGCATCGCCCGCTTCTGCAACATTTTTGGCACGCCCAACTGGTTTGAGCCCGGCTGCGCCCAGTGCTATCTGCCCCGGGTCCTGTCCTACACCATGATGTACGGCGGAATGGACCCCAGCATCGCCGACTCAAACGCTCTGGAGCTATATTTCCCGGAGGACACGCCCATCAAAACCCTCGTCCTGTGGGGAACGGCCCCCTCGTATTCCTGCCCGTCCAGCGGCGGCGGGGCCGTGGTCGACCTGCGGGCAAAGGGCGTAAAAACCGTTGTCATCGACCCGAGGTTTACCCCCGACGCGGCAAAGGCCACCGTGTGGCTGCCCATCCGCCCCGGGACCGACGTGGCCCTGATGCTCGCGTGGATCCGCTATATCATCGAACACAGGCTGTACGACCACGAGTTTGTGCTCAAGTGGACCAACCTGCCCTTCCTGGTGGACGCGGAGACGAAAATGCTCCTGCGCGACGGCGGGGACTTCGTGGTCTGGGATACAAACACAAACGCCCCCAAAACAATGCCCTATCCCTGGGACGACAGCCTCTCTCCGGCCCTGTTTGGCACCTTCACCATCGGCGGCAGGACGTACAAGACGGGATTCCAGCTCCTGTGGGAGCGGGCGGAGCCTTTCACCCTCCGGAAGGCGGCGGAAATCTGCTGGCTGGATGAGAAGAAAATCGAGCAGGCCATAAGGCTTTTTGCCGACACGCCCTCCGGCCTTGCCATCGGCGTGGCGACGGACCAGACGGCCAACTCCGTCCAGGCGGCGATGGCGGCCGCGACTCTCGACATCCTCATGGGCAACGTGGAGCGCCCCGGCGCCCTGATGCAGAGGTTCAGGACGAGCGGCGTCCTCAAGCAGCCCAACTACCCGGTGCCCGTGGCGCAGAAAATGCTGCCCCCCGAGCAGCTGAAAAAGCGCCTGGGCGGCATTGAGTACAAGGGCCTTCACATCTGGTACGCCGGCCACGCCCCGAGCGTTTTGGACGCTATCCTCACGGGCAAGCCCTACCAGCCGCGGGTGTGGATTGACCGCTCCGGCAACAAGCTGGGCGTTGTGGCGGAAAGCCAGAAGTGGGCGAAGGCCATTGAAAAGCTTGACTTTATCGTGCACATGCACGTCTGCCAGACCTCTTTCTCCGCCTACGCGGACATCCTGCTGCCCGCGGCGGAATGGCTGGAGACCGACATGATCGTCGAGACGTGCAACACGCTCGTGGCACGGCAGGCGGTGGTCCACCTCTGGGAGACCATGGACGAGACGCTGTTCTGGTCGAAGCTTGCCAAACGGTGCGCCGAGCTCGGCCACGAGAACTGCCGGAAGGCCTTTGACCCGGAATTTATGGGCGAGGACCTGGCCTACTGGGACAGCATGGACGAGTTCTTTAGCCACTTCACCAAGGAAGTGGGCCTGACATGGGAGGAGTTTAAGGCGAAGGCGCCCTTTGAGTACATGTCCAGAGACGAGTGGCGCAGCTACTACGTCTACCTTGAGCCGGACGAAAACGGAAAGCCCAGGGGCTTCAACACGCCCTCCAAAAAGCTGGAGGTCTATCTGGAGAGCATGATTACGCTCGCGAGAACCGGAAAGCCCTTTAGCCCCATCGAGCTGCCCCCGGCCTCAAAGGACTACGACCCGCTGCCCTATTTCATCGAGCCGTATGAGAGCCCCAATAGCGAATTGGCAAAGGAATATCCCCTCATTTACACAGGCGGGCGCGTCCCCTTCTACCACCACTCCACGGGCCGCAACATCCCCGCTCTGCGGGAAATCTACCCCGTGCCGGAGCTGACCATCCACACGCAGGACGCGGAGAAGTACGGAATCGGCGACGGCGACTGGGTGTGGGTTGAGTCGCCCCGCGGCAGGACGCGGGCTAAGGCCAAGGTCACCGAAGGCATAAAGCCCGGCGTTGTCCATCTGGAGCGTTTCTGGACGCCGGAGACGCTAAATACGGAAACCCACGGCTGGCAGGAGATGAACGTCAACCTCCTCACGAGCGTCAGCCCCCCTTACAACGACGTCGTGGGCACCTACACGCTCAGAGGTTTCCAGGTTAAAGTCTACAAGGCCGAAGGCCCCCCTGAAGGCGTCTGGCAAAAGCCGGAGGAGTTTAGGCCGTGGCTTCCCCTTCCGGAGAAGGAGGTACACTGATGTCCAAAAAGCAATACGCCCTTGTCATCGACCTTGACCGCTGCATCGGCTGCCTGGGCGGCTGCCGCGTGGCCTGCAAAATGGAGCACGGCATTGCCCTCGGCGAGTCCAGGTCAAAAATGTACAGGATGGAAAGCGGGCGGTACCCGGACCTTGAAATGTACTTTTTGCCCGTCATGTGCCAGCAGTGCGAAAACCCGCCCTGCGCTACCTTTTGTCCCACCGACGCCTGCTATAAGGACCCGGAGGACGGGGTCATCAAAATTGACACCAGCCGCTGCGTCGGCTGCGGCACCTGCCGGCAAAGCTGCCCCTACGGCGCCATGAACTTCAATAAGGAAATGCGCGTGATGGACAAGTGCGATATATGCTCCGAGCTGCGGGCGAGAGGTGAAAAGCCCGCCTGCGTGAAAAACTGCGCGGGCAGCGCCATCCATTACGGAGACATAAGCGACCCGGAAAGCGATGTGTCAAAGCTTTTGCGGGACGCCGGGGAAAACGTCTATTCCCTCCCCGACAAGGGAAACAAGCCCTCCGGCAGATTTATCCTGCGGGGCGCCAAATGGAAGGAGGAAGAGCCGTGGAGGACATGATGGCGGGCCTTAAGGAGAAGTATAAAGTCTACGCGCCCAAAAGATTCCCCAATGGAAGCATACGCTACGGGGAAATCGACTTCCTCTCGGAAATCGTGGTGGACGAAAAGTCCCACTTTTCCCCGAAAGAAGTCTACCTTCCCATCGCGCAGACCATCTTCTATTTCAAAGACAGCCGCTGCGAGGAAAGCCGGCCCGAGGACGAAAGGGATATCCTGATTTTCGCCCGCGCGTGCGACATAAACGCCATCGAGCGGCTGGACACAATCTTCCTTAAAAACGGCGGAACTGAGGACGCCTATTACAAGCGGCTCCGGGAGAAAGTCAGGTTTGTGCTCATTGAGTGCGCCGGGAGCTTCGACGGCTGTTTTTGCGTGTCCATGGGCACAAATGAAACCGGCAACTACATGGGCATCCTCCGCGACGGGAAAATCGACACGCAGTCTGAGCCCGTCTTCGTGCGCGAAAACAAAAAGGCCGTTAAGATTCCGGATATTGACGAGAGCATTGTAAAGGATGTCTTCGGGCTGGAGTACTGGCGCGGCTTCGACGAAGAGTGCGCCGGATGCGGCCGCTGCACCGCCGTGTGCCCCACCTGCTCCTGCTTTGACACCATCGACGTCATTTACAATGAAACGAGCCTCGACGGCGAGCGGAGAAGAGTCTGGGGCTCCTGCATGCGGGAGGATTTTGCCGCCATGGCGGGCGGCCACAACGTCCGAAAAAGAGCCGGCGACAGGATGCGCTTTAAGGTTATGCACAAGATATACGACTTTAAAAAGCGCTTCGGGGTATCGCACATGTGCGTCGGCTGCGGCCGCTGCGGCGCGCGCTGCCCCAGGGACATCGTGTTTTCCGACATTGTGAATACTCTTGCGGATGAAGCACAGAAGCTTAAAGCGAAAGGAGGGGCGGCCCTGTGAAAAACGTGCTGATGCCCGCGCCGCACAGGATTTTGAGCGTCGTCCACGAGACGAGCGCCGAGTACACCTTCCGGGTGGAATGCAGCGACACGGTCGAGCACGGGCAGTTTTACGTGCTGTCCATCCCCAAAATCGGCGAGGCGCCCATCTCCGTCAGTTCCCGGGGAGAGGGGTATCTGGAGTTTACCATCCGAAAGGTCGGCCGCCTCACCGAAGGCATCTTCGGGCTGGGCGCCGGGGACACCATCTTCATGAGGGGGCCTTACGGCAACGCCTTCCCCGTGGAGGACTTTAAGGGCAGGGACCTTGTGGTCATCACGGGCGGCACGGGACTTGCGGCTGTCCGCAGCATGCTTCAGCATTTTTACGCAAACCCCGGGGAGATTAAATCTCTCACTCTGATTGCGGGCTTTCGGAATAAGGACAGCGTGCTGTTCCGCGAAGACCTCGAGAGGTTCAAGGAGAGATTTAAGACCATCTACTGCCTGGACGACACGGAAGCCGAAGGCTTTAAGAAGGGGCTTGTGACGGAGTACATTAGGGATGTCCCGTTTTCAGCGTTTTCCGATTACAATGTGGTCATCGTCGGCCCGCCCGAGATGATAAGCTTCTCGGCAAAGGAGTGCCTGATGCGCGGCGCGGACGAAGGGCGTATATGGGTTTCCCTGGAGCGGAAGATGTCCTGCTCCGTGGGGAAGTGCGGGCACTGCAAAATCGGCGGCGTGTACGTCTGCCTGGAAGGCCCCGTGTTCAACTACGCCGAGGCGAAAAATCTCATAGACTAGCATGGACAATTCAAACCACAAAAAGCTGCTGAACCTCCTTCGCGTCAGGGGCGAGATGACAAAGCTGGAGCTTTCCGAGGCCCTGGGGCTCAGCCACACCACAGTGAGCACCTATATCGAGCAGCTGACTGCCGAGGGGCTTGTTGAAAGCGCCGGCTTCGGCGAGTCTGCCGGCGGCCGCAGGCCCCTGATGGTCAGGCTCGCCGAAAACGCCCGCTTCTTCTTCGGGGCCTACTTTGCCCCCGACAGGGTGGTCATACCGGCGGTAAACCTCGCGGGGCGGGAGATTGCCCGGCGCACCATAGCCCCCGCCCCCGTTTTTGAGGAGACCCTGGAAAAAGTCCGCAGGGCCGTGCTGGACATCATAAAGTCTGAAAAGCTGGACCCCTCCCGCGTCATGGGGCTTGGGATGTCCTTCCCCGGCGTCGTGGACTCAGCGCGCAAGTTCGTGGAGTACGCCCCCAATATCGGGCTGCGGAGCTTTTCCTTTGCGGAGTTTGAAAGCGCTCTGGGAGTGGAGCTCTTTTTGGAAAACGAGGCCATCACCGCCGCTCTTGCTTACCGTTTTAATAATCCCGCCATGGCGGGGAAGAACTTCGTCTATGTGTCGGTGGCGGAGGGGATCGGAACCGGCATCTTTATCGACGGGAATATTTATAAAAGCGTGAGCAATAAAGCCGGCGAATTCGGCCACATTAAGGTTGCGGACAACGGCCTGCCCTGCAAGTGCGGCAGGACGGACTGCTGGGAGCTTTACGCGTCGAAAACTGCCCTGCTCCGCTATTGCCGCGAGCTCATGGGAAACTCCCGTGAAAGCGATGAAGCCCTGCTGCCGGGCCTGCACGAAGCATTCAAAAAGGGCGAGGCCCCGGCCCTTGAGGCGGTAAGGCGCTATGCCCGTTACCTTTTCCGCGGGATTGAGACCATCCTCCTGTCCTTCAGCCCGGACGAGGTCATAATCGGCGGCGACCTGGGCGAGCTGATGGGCGACATCGTCAGCTACGGCGTAAATGACCTTCAGCTAAGCTCCCGCTTTTTCGGATACGAGAGCGTGCCGATCCGGGTCTCCGCGCTAAAGGAGACGGGCGCCATCCTGGGCTCGGCCCTGCTGCCCCTCTATCGGGTTTACGACCAGGAAACTTAGCTTATCTTCGGGCATAAAACTCATAAAACTGAAAACCCATTTTTGAGGAAACCTCAAAAATGGGTTTTTGTTTGCCTTTTTGCGCTTTACTCCTGCGCGATGGCCTGCTTTATAAAATCAATGACTTTGTCCGAGCGGAAATATTCCTCGTGGGCGATATCCTCAAAGATTTTCACTTTCGGATTTTGAAACAGCGCGAGAGTTTCTCCTGCAGAGAGGGGCTTAAGACTCTGTCGCCGGCGGACCCGATGATATAGACCGGACACTTTACGTTTTCAGCGTATTTCGCGGCGCGTATGTTGTTTGAAATGAAGACCTTCAGCGGCCCCCGGAATGTGGGGATGATTTTGTTGTATAAATCCGATAGGTCCCTGTATCCCGCGGCGATAAACAAAGCGTTGCATTCCCTGACGCTTGCCAGGTATGCAGCGATTCCCGCCCCGTAGCTGTGCCCGATGACGATGACCGCGCTGCCGGGATAGCGGCTGCGCGCCCAGTCATATAAGTCTTCCGCGGCTTGTTTCATCGTTTTTAAGTTCATTTTTCCGCCGCTGCCCTGCGTTCCGTAATAGTCGGCTGAAAGAAACGGGCCGTCAAACCGAGCGGCGTATTTTCCGACGGCATTGTACGCGATATCTTTGGAACCGCCGAAAAACAGGATAACCTGACCGCTGTTTTCCGCGTCAAGGTTGCCGCCATAGCCTGTCAGCGTTTCATTAAACTGAATAAACTGCGGAGTGCAGGAGAGATCCGTCTCTCTTTTCGCGTTTTTATAAAAGGAGTAGCTGATTGTCTGCATGACAAAATTGCACCCGAACCCGGCTATTAAAAGCCACATGATAATCTTCAATAAAACCCTGACGGTATCCATCTTTTTCTCCGCTTTGTATTTCATAATTGCCATCAGACCAGCATGTCAAGCAGCGCGGTGTATGCGTCCGGGTGCAAAAGCCACGCCGCGCCATCTCGCGTGAGAACCCCCTGGCCGTCTTCGGAGAGCAGCTTATATTCTTCGGACGTATCGTCGTAAAAATAAATCTTCACGGAGTAATCTGCATCGCTTAAATCCACTTGCTCCAGAGTCCGTTTCCTTTGGTTGAGTGCGTCTATGGCGCTGTATAGCTCGATGTCTGCAAACGTCCATGTTTTGCCGCTGCCCAGTCTGCGCACTTTAACAGATACGATGTCTTTTCCGAGAATTCTTCTGATTTGGCTGACAGTCTTTTCATTCATATTATCGTAGTAGAAGACAATGCCCGCGCCGTCAATCAGCTGATATCCTTCGCCCGGCAGCCCGGACAGCTCAAACTCCGGCTCGCCCATGATGTTGTGGACATCTTCCTGCGTCGCGCCAACTGTAATGCCCCGCCAGCTATCCATGACCTCCGCCGACGGGTTGCCGCGGATGAACGCGTCGACATCGCCGGAGCGTATATCGACGCCGCTCCCGCCGCTGTCCCATATCCGCTCAAGCCTAGCTTCGTCAATTTTTTCCCCGTCTGTCCGGACAATCAGGCGGTACCCGCCTTCGACGCCGTAGATCATAATGTGATAGTCCAGGTCCGAGCTGACGTCCGCGCCGAAAAAGCCGCCGAAGTCCTCGAAACGGAGCGCATCGCCCTTTCCGGCCAGTTCCCGAAGGTCCCTTAAGGACAGCTTCTCTTTCGCGTCGCGTTCAGGCAGGCCGCCCGTTCCGTCGTTTTCGGCCGGCCTTGATGATACAAAGTAAATGGTCAGGGCTGCGGCGATTACGATGAGTGCAGCCGATACCCATATAGCGGCTTTGGGCGGGCATCCTTTTCGCCGAAGCATAATCATAACTCCGTTTCCGGTGGTCAGCGGCTT
>Ga0134095_1001041_pt1 | contig 21292 bp, 17 predicted proteins | sample 6_2taG_FD_94449 | JGI IMG/M metagenome (GOLD analysis project Ga0134095, IMG submission 94449) | Switchgrass degrading microbial communities from high solid loading bioreactors in New Hampshire, USA - 6_20_20_110_A2 metaG | ecosystem: Engineered > Bioreactor > Semi-continuous > Anaerobic >... | reverse complement strand
TACATCATCCTGCTGATCGTTTCCACCTTTGCGCCGCGCTGGCGCAAGCGATATCCGTCGACCGTGGCGGCGCTGTTCTGGCCGGGCCTGGGCTACCGGCTGATCTTCCTGCTGCCCGCGTTCACGCCGCTGTTCCCGCAAACGTTCCAACCCTACTGGCTGCTGCTGACCGCTGCGCTGCCCGCCTTCGCGCAGGGGATTTCATCGGTGCTGTTCCTGGTCGTGCTGCGCGAAAGCGTCGATGGGCGCACGCTGGCGGGCCTGATGAGTCACCGCATGGTCAAGTTCAATCTGGCGGTCGGGCTGATGACCGTCGTCTTCGGCGTGTGGCTGACCAAAGCGCCGTTCCCGCTGAACTATCAGGTGATGTATGTCGTCGCGTTTGTGCTCTCGCTGGTGAGCCTGTACCACGTCCAGTCGCTGCGCGAGATCGCGCCTGCGACCCTGCCGGAGCCGATCAAAGGCGCGGGGCGCGCGTTGCTGAAAACCTCTGCGTTCCGGCGCGTCGCCTCAACTACAACGCTCGTCCACCTGACGTTTTACGCCATCCTGCCAGTGATCCCGCTGTGGCTGGTCCGCCGCTTTGACGCGAACGAAGAGTTCATGTCGATCTTCGGACTGGTCGAGATCGCGGCGGCCGCGTTGCTCGCCTCGCAGACCAGCCGGATCATGGAGCGGATCGGCAGCCGCATGACGGTTGCGATCGCCATGGCGCTGACCGGCGTCGCGGCGGCGGTGCTGGCGGTCGCTCCCAGTCTGCCGGTGACGCTCGTCTCGGCGGCGATTTCCGGCGCGGCGTGGACAGCCGCCGGGATCAGCGTGTTCACTTACTTCACCGAGAACACCCCGCCAGAGAACGTCACCCACTTCTCGGCGGTATACAACCAGGTTGTGTCGCTGGCGGTGTTCGTCGGGCCGCTGCTCGGCACGCAGATCGCGGGCGCGCTGCCGAACCTGGGCGTGCTGTTGCTGATCGGCGCGGCGCTACGACTGGCGGCAGGCGGCTTGATTGCGCTGGACCTGTTCGGGCGGCAGCGAACCGTCCCGCAGCCCGAGCGGGATCCGTTGTCAGTTTCCGGCTAATTGCGTACACTCTGCCGCATGAAAAACCGACACACTTTCTCCCTGTTCGTAGCAATCGCCGCGCTGGCGGCGCTGGCGCTGGTCGGGCTGAGCGGCGCGCTTGGCGGGACCGGCGGACGTTGGGCCTCACCGGATCGTATCGCGCGGGCGCAGACGGATCCGACGCCCACGCCTGGCGTCAGCTTTGGCCCGATCATCGGCCCGGAATACACGCCGCAGCCGCTTCGCACGCCGCTGCCGCAGGTCGTCAGAGAGCGCCCATGCCCGGCGCTGGTTATGGCAGATGCGGGCGTTTCGCTCTACAGCGCGGCGGACGCTGCCTCGGCGGTGGTCGGCTCGGCGCGCGCCCGAGAGCAGTTGACCGTTGTCGCGCTGGCGAACGACGCTGCCGGGAACTCCTGGGCGCAGACAGAGCGCGGCTGGCTTCCTCTGACGCTCAACGGCGTGCTGTACGCGCAGCTCGACAGCATGCGCGCCTGCGAAATCCTGAAAGGGACGACGCCCAACACAACCCTAGTCGGCCTGCATCTGCTGAACGGGACCAGCAGCGAGGAAGTGCTCGCGCTCGTGCAGCGGATGGTCGACGCCGGGACGCCGATAGGCACGGTCAAGGGGCTGAATGGGGCCGAGCAGCTTCTCACGCAGATCAAGCAGATCTCCCCGCAAACCGTGACCGTCTTCCGCTCGCTGCTGACCAGTGAGGGGATGCGCGACTGCCCCGCCGAGCCGGGCCAGTACGGCGACGATCCCGAAGGCACGGCGCGAAGCTGGATGCGGAGCGTCGGCGGTTATTGGGACATGGTCGAGGCCGACTATTACGAGGTCGTCAACGAGTGCCCGGTGGATCTCGAATGGCTGTCGCGCTTCTCGATTGAAGCGATGAAGATCGCCGCAGAGCAGGGCCGCTGCCTGTTGCTGTTCTCGTTCCCCGGCGGCAACCCGACCGTCAGCGATTTCCTGAAAGTGCTGCCTGCCTACGAATACGCCGTGCAGAATCCGTGCGCTGAGGGTCGCACGCACGGCATTGCGCTCCACGCCTACAGCACTCAAGACGGCGTGCTGGTCAGCGAGTCCGATAAGTGGGTCGCGCTGCGCCACCGCATTTTCGAGGAAGAATTGCGCCAACGGCTGCCGGAAGCGGTCGATCTGCCGGTCTACATCACGGAGCTCGGCCAGGGCGGCGGGATGGCGATCCCGTCGTGCGAGGGGCTGATCCGCGACGCGCTGCAATACGCCTACCAGCTTGAGGAAGACCCATACGTCAAGGGCTTCCACCTGTGGAGCGTCGGCACCGGCACCGGATGGGTGGACATCACGTCCTGCCTGCCCGCGCTCGGCGATGCGCTGGTGGCGTATTACGGGGGCAGCTAAAGGCAGCAGTTAGCAGTCAGCAATTAGCCAAAAACCAGGAGCAGGCGCACGCCTGCTCCTTCTGCGGATGGTTGATATCAAAGAGGGAAAACAGCAACTTCGCTCACATATACCCGCCCGTGAACAAAAATTCTTGCCTTTGCTAACCGCTAATCGCTAACCGCTAACTGCTATCTCCCGTTTCGTGCTTGACCTGCCGGGCCGGGGCGCATAGACTGTGAACAAACGGTCTATGAGGTGAGCCATGGCAGACACGCGCGCGATCAATGTCCTGATCGTTCACGGAATCGGCGCCCGGCTCCGGCCGCGCACCTACGCCGCCGCGCTCGAAGCAGGCATCCGGCGCGCGTTCGACCGGCTGGCAAGCCGCCTGCCGCTCCCCGACGTGTCGCCCGGCGCCGCGCGCTCCGACTCCGCGCTGCGCTTCGAGGCCGTCTGCTGGGACCCGATCACGCACCGCCCGCAGGAAGCGCTGTTACAGGTGCTGTTCGGGACGCAGTGGCTGGTGCAGCGGCTCAGCCTGACCGGATTTCTGCGGCGGCAGATCCTCGCGCTGGTCGGGGATGTGATCGCCTACGAGGCCGGGCCGGATAACCCGGTCTACCGCGCGATTCACGCCGAGGTCGAGCGCGGATTGGACGCGCTGTGCGCGCGCCGGAACGGCGACGGCGAAAACGCGCCGCTGACCTTCATCGGGCACAGCCTCGGCAGTGTGATCGCGTCCGATTATGTGTGGGACCAGACCAAGGGGCAGACGCATCACCTTGAGAAGCACGGGCTGGAGCTGGTGAATATGGTGCTGCTCGGCTCGCCGATGGCGCTCTATTCCCTGCGGCGCAACGCGGGCGGCGGGCCGGAGAGCATCCGCGAGAGCCTCAGCGCGCCCGTGCGGATCGCCCCGGACGACGGCTGGTGGATCAACCTGTACGACCGGCACGATCCGCTCGCCTGCCCGCTGGAGCCGATCGAAGCGTACCAGCGCGCCGGAGTGATCGACTGCGCGGTGAACGCGGGCACGTGGCTCACCGGCTGGAACCTGGGCAGCCATACCGGCTACTGGCGCTCCCGCCGCGTGACGAGCATCATCGGCTACAAGCTGGCGCTCGACTGGGCGCGGCGCAACAGCCCGCACTTTGCAGAGAACGGCCACACGCGAATGCTGGAAGCCTTGCGCGCGCACTTCGCGCGAGGTTGAGGGGCAGAGGAGACGGAAGCGTATGTCGTTGTGGGAACTGGTGCTGGCAGCTATCGGCCTGTACCTGTTGGTCGTTGGACGGCTGTCTCTGATGGGGCGCGAAGTGCGCGGGCGGGTAGCGAGACAGATCGGGCTGCTGCTCATGGCGCCGCTGGCAGTGGTCGTTCTGGTTTCCCTGGTGCTCAGCGTCGTGCTCCCTGCGGGCGGCGAGGCACTGTCGCGCTACACCGCCGGAGTGCTGACCCTGTTTGAAATGGCGCTGGTGATCGCCGCGCTGGGCCGCGCCAGCTATCTTTTCGTGACCGCCACCGCCGGGCAGTCGTATTACTGGCGGGGCGAGGCGCCGCCCCCGCCGGATGATCCGCTCCACACCGCCCCGCCCGGCCGGATGACCGTTCCGGAAGCGGCGCGCGCGCTGCGCATCAGCGAACTGGAAGTCCTGGGGCTGATCCGCGCGGGCGCGCTGTCCGCCACGCGCGTCGGCCCCACCTACCATATCGACCGGCAGGCCGTCGACCGGCTTCGCCTGATGCAAATGGAGCGATAGCCCCTCATGCGCCCTGGTGCTTTTTATGGGTACGACCCGTCCCGTCACGCCGAACACCGCCGCGAGGTCGCGCAGTGGGCGGCAGATCTGTTCCGGCGCGACGCGGTGATCTTTGACAGCGAGACGACCGGCCTCGGCCCGCACGACGAGTTCGTGCAGCTTGGCGTGATCGACCTGCAGGGAAACATCGTGCTCGACACGCTGGTGCGCCCCTCGCGCCCCATCCCGCCGGACGCCACCGCCATCCACCATCTGACGAATGACGACGTCGCCGGGGCGCCTGCCTTCCCCGAACTGTACGAGGCGCTGCGCGACGCCATCGGCGGGCGGACGGTCATCGTCTACAATGCGGACTATGACCGCCGCATCCTGTGGCAGACCTGCCGCCTCTACGACCTGCCAATGATCGAGGCGGGCCGCTGGTATTGCGCGATGAAGTACTACGCACGCTTTTACGGCGCCTGGAACAGCCGCTTCGGGGATTTCCGCTGGCATAAGCTCGCCGTGGCCTGCGCCAACGAGGGCGTACCGGTCGGGCGCGCGCACGCCGCCGTCGAAGACTGCCGCCTGACCCTCGCGCTGCTCCGCAAAATGGCCGCCGCCATCGAGTAGACGCTCCCTGTGGGTGGACACACACCGCCCGCCGCGCTATTCTTGCGCCCGTTAAGCTAGTAGCGGTTAGCAGTTAGCGGTTAGCTGATCGGTCGAAGTGAACTGGCATACGCGGCGCACTCCGGGAAAACCTCACCCCTTAACCCCCGGCCCTTTTTCCCCTCTCCGTAAACGGAGAGGGGCCAGGGGTGAGGTTCAGCGCGCGAACCAGGTACGCTCACTGCTGCCGACCGCTCAAGAGCAGTCACCGATGAATACCAACCAAAAGCTCTTCAAGTATCTGCTCTTGGCTAATCGCTAACTGCTAACTGCTGATCGCTAATCGCTGTCTTCCGCAGGAGTGAGTGAATCGTGGTGTGGTGTCGTAGATGGAGCCGCGTGGGGATCGTCGTGGGGCTGGTGGTGGGGATCGTGGCGCTGGCGCTGGGGGCGCTCGTTCCGCGCGCCGCCGCCCAGCAAGACGCCGTCGACCGCGCGCGCTATAACGCGGAGCAGTGGCTCTTGGCCCGGCTTGGCAAACCGGATCTGACTCTGGTCGAGTACACCTATGCGCTCACGACCTGGCCGAACACGGCGCGCGGCTGCCCCGCCCCCGGCGAGACGTACGAGGCCCAGGAAGTCACCGGCTATCGCTGGACGTTCCTGTTTGACAACATGGTGCGCTACGAGGTGCACAGCGACGTCGACGGGAACAACCCGGTCCTGTGCTGGGCGCAGAGCATCACCAGCGACGCGCAGTTAGGGCTGTTCAACACCACCACCTTCGCGATCCTGACGCCCGAAGCGTGGCTCGTCTTCCCGAACGAGAACGCGACGGAAGTCCTCTTCGCGCCGCAGCAGGACGCCCCCTGCGACCAGCCGGGGATGCGCGTTAGCGTGCTGGGGCGCATCGCCAGCGGTGTGACCGCCGAGCAGCTTCTGACCGACAAACTGGCGCAGCTTGGTGTCGAAGATACGCCGGACGCCCGTGAGAGCGTCGGCGCGTCGGGCCGCTCGACCGTCTATGACACGGCATGCGGCGAAGGGCAGCGCCGCGTCAAGCTGAGCGCCTTCGTCCAGCACGGCAGCGCCTACCAAGTCGAGCAGTGGGCGCCCCCTTCGCACTTCGACCGCTGGCACCCGATCTTTCGTAACATGCTCACCCAGTTCACACCCGGCACCGGCACGCTGATCCCCGGTATGGCGGCGCCAGTCGATCCCGCGCCGGTGGTGGTCGCGCCGGATCCTGAAACCGCGCCGGACGGCGCACCCGATTCCGCCGTAGAGGAAGGGGGCGAAGCGGGCGTGCCCGGCGCGCCATCCACACCCGCGCCGGTCGATCTCGCCGCGCTGCCGCCGTTCCCGCTGGCGCATCTGTTCCTGGGCGATGTGTTCCTCGGCGCGCTGAACAGCGTTCCGGGGCGCAGCGTCACCAACGCGCTTGACGCCGACCTGCGCTTCATCACCTTCGCGCCGAACGGGCTGGCGCTGGCCTTCATCGACGCCGCGAGCGGCCAGCTTCGAATGTTGCCGGTCGAGAACATCACGCCGCGCCTGATCGCGGAAGGCGCCGCGCCGGACTTCCCACCGGCGTGGAGCGCGGACGGCCGCCAGCTTGCGTATATCGGCGCGAGCGACGATCCCGCCCAGCGCACAGTTTTCACGGTCCCGTGGCAGGGCGGCGGGACGCCCGAAGCCATTGGCGCCTTCACGTATGACGCCGGATGCCCCGCACCGCCGACCGACCCCGCCGAAGTAGCCTACACGCGCGAGGTCGGGCCGTACGGCCAGCGGAACACGCTCGAATGGCTGCCTGATGGGCGCTTCCTGGTGTCGACCGGCTGCGCGGGCGGATTCGCCCTGCTTGACCCGGCCAGCGGGCAGCTTGCGCCGCTGGAAGGCGACCTCACCGCCGGAGTCATTTCGCCGGATCGCGGGCGCTTCCTGGCGCGCACGCCGGATGGGCTGGTCGTCTACAATCTGGCGAACGGGCAGCGGGGCGACCTGAGCCTGGGCGCGGACGCGAAAGCGCTGGCGTGGGCGGCGGATGGCTCGGCAGTGTTCTACAGCACGGAAACGCTTGCCGAGGAACACACGCTGGACGACCCAAACGATCAGGCGCGCGGGGAAGCGGTCTTCGGCGTGTGGCCGGTGACGTTCGGCGTGTACGATCTGTCGCTGGTGCGGGTGGATTTGGCGGGTCCGGTAGAGAGCACGCTCTGGCGAGGGCAGGGCCGTGCGATCGGGCGGATCGCGCCTGCGCCGGATGGCAGCGGTGTGTTGTTCAGCGTGGTGCCGAGCAATCTGCTGCTGGCTGAGGCATTTCACGCGCGGGGCGACGCCTTCACGCTGGAAAGCGTGCGCCCCACGCCTGCGCTGTTCTGGCTGGCGCGCGGATCGAGCGCGGCCGTGCTGCTGTCGTACTCCGGCCAGCCCACCTTCGCGCCGGTGACAGTCGATGCGGAAGCGGGTTAGGGTTGCGGTTGCGACCCAATCTCTCGCCACAGGGCCAGCCGGTTCCCGGCGGGATCGGCGAAGAACGCCATCTCGCCAAAGTCACCGACCATGAAGGGCGACGAGAGCGCCTTTCCCCCGGCGGCCTCGATCCGGTCGAGATCGGCCTGAATGTCGTCGCTGTCGACGTAGAGGATCACATGACCCGGCTGGTAAAAATCCTGCACGTCCGGCAGGCCGCCGCCGATGTTGCCGGTTCGGAACAGCGTGTACGGCGCGGGTTGCTCGGCGTGTTCGTACTCCCAGCCAAAAACCTCATGGAAAAAACGGGCGGACGCCTCGCGATCTTTCGCGGGGATTTCTACATGAACGATGCTGCGCTTGTCCATCGGATCCTCCTGCGGGGCCCCTCGTTACCACGCCATTAATGATAGCACAAGTGTTCTACCACAGTCAATAAGCGCCCCCTGCGCGTAGGCGAAACGTAGCGCGCGGATGGTTGCAGCGACGCGTCATCCTTCGTATGCTAGTATGGCGGCCGCACACCGGCCGCACGATCTGACCGGACAGAGGACGGAATCGTACATGACTTTTTCTGGCACCCTGCGCCGATCGCTGTTCGTGCTGGCGATCGGCTTACTCATGAGCCTACTCGCCGCGTGTGGCAGCGACGAGGAACCGTTGCGCGTCTACATCACGCCGACGCCCGAAACATCCGGCCAACAACCGCCGCAAAGCACCGGCGGTCTGGTCCCCGTGTCGGATCAGGGCCCGCGCGAGCGGCCCGACTGGGGCGCAGTCTCGACGCCAACGCCCGGCTCGTTCGGCCCGATCATTACCGCCGCGCCTGCGTCCGAAACGGCTCCGCCCGCGACGGCAACCACCGCGCCGACAACGCCGCCGCCCACCGCGACCGACACGCCACAGCCAACCGACACCGCGACGCCGACCGTGGCCGCCTCGCCCACCCCGACGTTGACGCTCACGCCAACGGTCGAGGGCACGCCGCTGCCGACCTACAACGCCGAACTGATGGGCATCCAGATCAACGCGAATATGTCCGCCGAGGACTTTGCGACGATGCTCTGGCTGACACAGCGGCTCGGCGTGCGGTGGGTCAAGTTCCAGATGGCGTGGGAAGACATGGAGCCGGAGCGCGGGCAGTTCAGCGACGTGTTCTACCGCTATCGCGTCTTCGTGCAGGATGCCAACGCCGCCGGGTTCCACGTGCTGCTGAGCATCGCCAAGGCGCCTGCCTGGGCGCGCGCCACCGCCGAGGAAGACGGCCCGCCCGCCAACCCGCAGGACCTGGCGACCTTCATCACCACGCTGATGAGCGAGGTCCGCGTCGATATTGAGGGCCGCTCGTATTTCGACGCGATCGAGGTGTGGAACGAGCCGAACCTGCGCCGCGAATGGAACGGCGCGGAACTCAGCGGGGCAGCGTACATGCGCCTGTTCGACGCGGCGTATAACGCGATCCGCAACGGCGAGGGCGGCCACAGCGTGACGATCGTCTCGGCGGGCCTCGCGCCGACCGGCATCAATGATGGCGTGAACGCGGTCGACGATCGCACCTACCTGCGCCAGATGCTCGCCGCCGGGCTGGCCGATCCGAAATACCAGAACATCGCCGTGGGCGTGCATCCCTACGGCGCCGCGAACCCGCCTGACGCGCGCTGCTGCGCGAGCTCCGCCCAGGGCTACGACAACGACCCAACGTGGTTCTTCCTCAACACGCTCGAAGACTACCACGCCATCATCCAGAGCAGCGGCAACCCGAACCTGCAACTCTGGGCGACCGAGTTCGGCTGGGGGACGTACGAGGGCTTCGTGAACCCGGAAGGCACGCCCGTCCCGCCGCCCGCCGATCCGCCATACTTTACCTGGATCGACCAGGAGCAGCAGGCGCACTTCATTCTGCGCGCGTTCGAGATCGGACAGAGCCTGCCCTACCTGGGGCCGATGTTCCTGTGGAACCTGAACTTCTCCGCGTCGGAGAGCATCGAGCAGGGGGACCCGCAAGCGGCCTATGCGCTGCTGCTTCCAAACGTGACCGATCCGCTGCGCCCGGCGTTCAAGCTGCTCGAAGCGGCGCCCAAGATCGGTGGCGTTCAGCCCTAGAGGCTATTTCATTTGTGCGTGGGAAAGCCCCCCATCCCCGCCCCCTTCCCCCAAAATGAGGGAAGGGGAGACAGGCTGGGTCTTTTCCTTCCCTCCTTGTGGGGGAAGGAACACCGACCGAAGGTCGGAAGGATGGGGGGAATACTAGCCACAGAGTTCAAAACAGCCCCTAGAGCGCGGTACCACCATTCACACAAAAACAAACAGGAGCCACACGGCTCCCGTTTTTCATGCGCCGGTGCGCTGCGACGCGGTTATTCCTCGCGGCTGGCGGCAAGCTGCTCGAGATGTTCCTCGTAGTGTCCGTAGGTGTTGCCCTCGATCCAGTCGGCGAACGGGCGGCCGTTGGTCCACGCGAAGCGATGCGGATCGAACAGATCCGCCTCGTCAGAGCGTTCGATCAGCGCGATCAGGTCTTCATACGCCTCGCGCTCGTCGCGCAGCACCTCATCGAGCGTGTGCACCTGATTCTCAAGGAAGATACGCGCGTTCAGATCGTCGATCGTGGCTTCCGGCATAGGCGTTGGCGTTTCCCCACGCTGGAGCGCGCTCAGAAGGTGGTGCGCGCGGCGCTCCCAAAAGCCGATATGCGCCATCAAGTCCTTAAACGACCACTCGTTGTCGAGGACGGGATCGGACATCCGCTCGGCAGGCACTTCCGCCATCGCCGCTTCGAGGCGCGCACGCCCCTCGCGCACCCGCTGGAGCAGTTCTGCTTTCGTCATGGCGTGCTGTCTCCTCTCATCGGTCGGTCGAGACTCATCTATATCAGAGTCTAAGCCAAACGCGGCCGTATAGCAGCCATCTCCCGCAAAAAAACCAGCCCTGATGCAGCCAAAAGCAGCCAGAGAGCACAACGGTTCCCGGCTGCTTTTTGCCGTTCTTAGCTGCACCTGGCTGTTCTTAGCTACAAAAAAGCCGGGCTCCTCGCGGAAACCCGGCTCGCTTGGCGCTGATGCGGCTTATACGCCGTACACCACGCGACGCAGGAACTCGAACAGCAGCGAGACGCCCGGCCCGGCGACCCGCCCCAGGCCCAGCGCGAACGCCTCACCCGCATCCAGCACGCGGCGGAGCAGGGTGCCATTCGGCGCGGCGCCCGCCTCGGCGACCGCCTGCGCGGTGGGCGTCGGCGGCTGGGCGATCACTTGCCCGCGCGGGGTGATCGTCGGGACGGGGGTCGCGGTCGGTGCGCCGCCGGTCTGCCCCTCGGCGCCGATAATCGTGCGGACTGGCGTGCCGGGCGCGGCGCTTGAGTCGCCGCCACCGCTGCTCGCGCCGCCGCTCGGACGCCCCGACAGCGGATCGACCGAGCCAGGCGGCAGAATAACCAGCTCCTGTCCCGGAACCAGCAGCGGCGTGTTCGGCTGGATGCCCTCGTTCAGCTCCGCGATCGACTCGCGCGTCACGCCATACTGCGCGTACGCGAACGCGATGCTGGAGAGCGTGTCGCCTTCCTGAATGACGTGAACAATGCTGCCGTCCGGCCGGACGCCCTGCGGGACGACGAACGGCGCTTCCTGGGGCGGTGGTGGTGGTGGAGCCGCCTCACCCGGCGTGCCCGGGGCGCCGCCTGCGCCGCCCGGCGTGACCGGCTCATCCGTGTTGACAAGCTGCGCGGCATCCCAATAGACGTTATTCAGCGCCAGGCCCTGCGCCTGTGTCGCGTAGAGGAACACGGTCACCGTGTCGCCTTGCGCCTCGGCGACCACGCTCGGCGTCGCCCACTGATCGTACGGCGCGACGCTGGCCGACCACACCACGCTCGGCGAGTTCGGATCGGTCCCGCCGGTCGGATCGATCCCCACGCGGACCGACGCGCCCGCCGACGGGTCCGACCGCCGGTACGGCCATTCCGGGATGATGCACGAGTATTCACGGTCGTTGCAGGTGTACAGCCACGCTGAAGCAGAGAAACGCAGCCGCGTGCCCGGCGTGATCCCGCTGACGCGCTGGAATCCGGCTGCGGTAAACGCGCCGTCGCCCTGCTTGATGTTCCACGACGCGGCGCCGTCAATCACCTGGAGCGGGTCCGTGTGCGGGAACGCTTCAGGCGACCCGGCCCCAACCCACAGACCCCACCCGTTCGGCGCGGTCCGCGTCGGCGCGCCCACGCCCTGATACGGGTTCTCCATGCCGCCGTTCACAAGCAGATTCGTCTGCGCGCCCGCGGAGCCATCCGGCCACACGGTCAGCGCGCCCAGCACAAGCACGATAGTCAGCCCGAGAATCGCAAGCTGGCGCCGATTTACCATAATCCCAACACTCCTCAAAAGCGATTAGCAGTTAGCGGTTAGCAATTAGCGAAAAACTTATCGCCTTACTAATCGCTAAGGAATACTCGCGTATAGCGGTTCGGAGTATACCGCAGCCCTGGATCATGTCAACGCGGGGAGCGACGGCCAGCAGGTGCAGAGGCAAGCGCAGCGCTCAGCGGGGAACCTCACCCCTTATCCCTTCCCCTCTCCGTAAACGGCAGGGCCAGGGGTGCCACCTCGAAAACAAATCAGCCCTTAGCTAACCGCTAATCGCTAACGGCTAACCGCTGCTCTCTACACTGGCGGCAGGGCGGCGGGCTGCGCGCCCGTGTCTTCGAGGAACGTGTCGAGGTGGTCGATCAACGCCTCGGGCGCGTCCTCGGCCAGCAAGTGACCGGCGCCCTCGATCAGATGTGGGCCGCGCGCCGAGAGCATGTGCCGCTTCCAGTGACGCGCCACATCCGGCCCGAAGATCGGGTCGCGCGCGCCCCATACCAGCAGCGTGGGGATGTGCTCCAGATCCGCCAGCCCGCGCTCGATCTCGCGCAACGCCAGCGCGGACGGATGATCCGGCCCGGTCGAGATCATACGAGGGAACTGCACCAGCGCCGTGCGGCTGCGGTTCTCACGAAAGGGCGCGCGATAGCCGGACATCACCGCCGGAGTCAGCCCGCGCGCCGTCACCCGCCGAAGGTAAGCCGTCGGCGCGATATTGAGCGTGCGAAAGAGAAACTCGCCCACGCCCTTCAGCGTCACCAGGCGGACCAGCCGTTCCAGGCGCGGGGGATACGTTTCCTGAAACGCCCACGAGTTCATCACGACCAGGCGGCGGACGTTCGCACAGTGGCGGATCGTGTAGCCCAGCCCAAACGGCCCGCCCCAGTCTTCCATGATCAGCGTGAGGTCTTTGAGTTGCAGGGTGGAAATCAGCTCGTGCAGGTTGTGAATGTGCCGCCGCAGCGTGTGATAGCGGCCGCCCGTTGGCTTGTCGCTGAGCCCGAACCCGATGTGATCCATCGCCACGCAGCGATAGCCCCGCGCGGCGTAATACACCAGCAGCGCGCGATAGGTGAAGCTCCACGTGGGATAGCCGTGCACAAAGACGAGCAGCTCGCCGTCGGGCGGCCCCTCGTCGACGTAGTGCATCTGCCTGCCGTCGCTCAGCGTCACGAACTGCGAGCGGAACGGGTACAGCGCACGGCTCGGTTCGGGCAACACGACAGTTGCCATTCGGTCCCTTCTTCTCGCTGCGATGCGGTGCCGGCGCGCACGACCCGAAACCGCAGAAACAAGACACCTGCGCCCGGCGCGTCGCCTATGCTATCCCCTTAATCGCTCAATTGTACGTCAGGTTAACGAGATTGGGGAACCGCCCCCTCACGGCGCCCTTACCGCCACTACACAGACTCGGCACAATCGGGGTATACTACCGGGCGCAATGGCGGGGGTGGCTACGCCCCACCTCTTACACGCAAGGAGCGGAACCACCACATGGACGTTCTATGCCTCGGTGAAGCGTTAATCGACTTCGTCTCGCGCGAGCGCGGCGCGACGCTTGTGACCGCAACCCAATACACCGCTGCGACCGGCGGCGCACCGGCCAATGTGGCAGCCGGACTGAGCAAACTGGGACGCCATGCCCGTCTGGTCGCGACTGTCGGGGACGACGCGTTTGGGCGCAAAATCGTAAACGATCTGGAGCAGGCTGGCGTCGACTGCGCGCTCCGGATGGATCCCGACCATTTCACGACGCTGGCGTTCGTCAAGCTGGGGGCGGAAGGCGATCGCGACTTTGACTTCAGTCCCGGCGCGCACGACTACCTGCTGCCGGAGCAGGTCCCAGCGGACGACGTTCGCAAGGCGCGCGTGCTGCACTACGGCACGATCAGCCTGCGCACGCCCATCTCCCGCGAGACGACCCTTAACGCGATCCAGGCCGCCAAAGAAGCGGGCGTTGTCTGCTCGTGCGATCCCAACTGGCGCCCGAACCTATGGCACGACCACGACGCCGGACGCGCCGCCATGCTCGAAGCCGTCTCCCTCGCCGACATTCTGAAGATCAGCATCGACGACCTGACGTTTATGGTGCCCGACGAGCCAGACTTCGCTGCCGCGCTCAAGAAAGCGGGCTTCACCGGACGCCTGGCCGCCGTGACGCTTGGGCGGGCCGGATCGTGGTATCAGAACGGCGACCGCACCGGGCAAGTTCCCTCGCCGCACGTGCACGTCGTCGAGACGACCGGCGCTGGAGATGCCTTCACCGCGGCGCTGCTCGACCGCCTGCTGGACTACGATCTCGACGTGTGGGCGCTGAGCGACACTGAGCTAGAGCAAACCGTCCATCGGGCGTGCGCGGCGGGCGCCCTCACCGCGACCGGCTACGGCGCGATCCCATCCCTGCCGGACGCGCGCAGCATCGACGCCCTGCTGCGGATGGTCGGCGCCGACGCCAGCCGGTAAGCTGCTAAACAGTCTTAAGCAGACTATCAAAACAAGCTGGCATTCAATGTGCTCGCCGGGGAACCTCACCCCTTAACCCCCGTCCCCTTTTCCCCTCTCCGTGAACGGAGAGGGGAAAAGGGGTGAGGTTCCTCTACCCTTCTACATCGTCCCTGGCTTTTTGTTTTTGCTAATCGCTAACCGCTAACTGCTAACCGCTGCTCTGCCCGGCCTCGTGCTGCTCCTCATGGCGGATCGCCTGCATGCGCCGCCAGTTGATACGGAATGCCACCGCCGCCAGAACCACCGCCACAGCGATCACGATTGCCGCCGTCCCGAAGGCGAACTCCAGCCCCTCGACAATTGCCCACGGCGGGCCCTCGCTGGCGTCAACTCCCGGCGGCAGATCGCTGACCGACAGCACGCGGCTGGCGAACAGCGCGCCCATCAGCGGCAGGCCGGTCACCTGCCCCAGCGTCCGCGAGAGCGACAGCAGCCCCGACGCCATCCCGAGCCGGTGGCGCGGCGCGGAGCCCATAATCGCGCTGTTGTTAGGCGACTGGAACAGCCCGGCGCCAAAGCCGAGCGGCAGCAGGCGCACGATGTATCCGGTGGCGGATGTGCTCTCTTTCAGCGAGGCGATCGACAGGCACGCGAACACCACGATCAGCAGCCCCAGCAGCGAGATGCCGCGCGTGCCATAGCGATCCGACAACGCCCCGGCGACCGGCGCCGTTACCCCCAGCGCCACCGGCACGACGACCAGGAACAGCCCCACCTGCGCCGGGTCGTAGCCTTTGACGCGCTCCAGATAAAACGGCATCACGAACAGCCCGGCGAACACGACGAACACCAGCAGGCCCGTCAGCAGGCTGATGCTGAACAGCGGGTCGCGGAACATCCGCAGATCGACCATCGGCTCGCGCAGGCGGCTCTCGACCAGCAAGAACATCAGGAAGCTAACCAGCGCGGCGATCAGCAACGCCCGGATCGCCGGATCGGACCAACCGCGTTCTGGCCCGAACGTCAGCCCCAGCGCCAGACACACGAGCGTCCCGAACACCAGCAGCGCGCCGACCGCATCGAAACGCTGCCCGCCCGGTGGACGCCAGTCGGGGATATAGCGCCGCCCCAGCGAAAACCCCAGAAGGCCGACCGGCAAGTTCACCAGGAAGATCCAGTGCCAGCCGACCGTGGAGATCAGCAGGCCGCCGACCGTCGGGCCGATGCTGATCCCCAGCGAGACAACCGTCCCGATGATGCCCAGCGCGCGTCCGCGCTCTGTCGGCGGGAACGCTTCGGTGACGATCGCGATGCCGAGCGCCTGCATCATCACCGCGCCAAGCCCCTGAAACGCGCGAAAGCCGATCAGCGCACCGATGCTGGGCGAGATGCCGCACAGCAACGAGCCAATCGTAAAGATCACCATCCCGGCCAGGTAGATGCGACGCTTGCCGATCATGTCCGCCAGCCGCGCGACGCCGAGCATCAGCGACGTGATCACCAGCAAATAGCTGACCACCACCCACTGCACGGTGGCGAAGGATGTATCGAAGACCTCTTCGAGCGTGGGGAGCGACACATTGATGATGCTGCCGTCGATGGTGGACATGAAAATCCCCATCGACACGCTAAGCATTACCCACCATTTCTGCGAATAATCTACGAGGGAGTCGCTGTCTGAGGGCTGCACCGGCACGCTTGACGACATTGCATTCCTGCTTGGGTATACACAGACGGTTCTCAAATCGGGCTGGTCAAGTATAGCGTAGGTCTATACAATCGGTAGCCGGTTTGAAAACCGGACCGAAAAGGACCATAAGAGGACCACCATCCGGATGAAGATCTACACCACGTTGGACGATAGCGCGGCGCGCATCCCGCTCAGCATTCGCAGCAGCGATGGCGTGTGGGACCGCAGCGCCGATCTACGTAACTCGCCGGGCGTTCAGCTTGTCGAGCTGGCGACGCAACACTGGCTCAACACCGGCGTCACGCTGGTCGAAGAGCTGGCGTACTATTTCGAAAACAACGAGCCGAGCGAGGACGATCCCTATGCCCTCACTCGCTGCTACGATCACCGCACGCAGCTCGAAGACCTGCTCGGCGACCTGTACAACCGGCCGAGGGAAGAGTGGATCGCGCTTTCTGAGATCGAGTCGCTGTTTCCAGAGAGCTTCGCAGTCGATTTTCCGTTCACCCTGGCGCTGACGGTCGTCGGCGCGCCCGCGTTCGGCTACGTGCGGACCTACAACGACTCGGAAGGTGAGGAATCGCACGGGCTGGTGGTGAACCTCGCGCAGGCGCAGCCGCACCTGGAAAGCGTGTTCGGGCACTTCTCGCTCGATCTGCTGATCGATACGATCCGCGACGGCTTCTTCAATCACGAAGCGTTTCGCGTGGTTTACCACGAATATCTCGCGCAGAATGGGCGCGTCCCTGCGCGGCCGGTCGATCGCCTGAAAAGCGCCCTGCTCAGCCGTGGGATCGCGTGGTATCTGAGCTACTGCAAGGACCTGGCTTTTTACGACGAGATCCTGGGCCTGGATCGCAGCGCGCTCGACCAGCACATCGCCATGTGGAACCGGGTGATCGAGGCGGCGCGGCGCAAGAACACCAGCGAGCCGCTGTTCGAAGACTGGTTGGAGCTCCCCGAAACGCGCGCGCCTTCGGAGATGAACCTGGACGTGCTCGGCTACTTCGCCGCCCGCGCCATCGCAGAGAACCACGGCCGAGAGGGGCTGCGCGAGGCGGTCGCCGAAGGGCCGGACCGCTTCATCGCGCTGTTCAACGAGATCAGCCCCGCGCCGCTGCAAAGGTAGTGCAGCGGAAAACTGCAAGCGAACAACAGAAACACAGCAAAAAAGCAGCGAAGGGCGGCCAACCAGGCTACTCTTCGCTGCTTTAGCGTTGCTTTACTGCTGCGCTACTGCTGCCCCAGCGTGATATCCCCCACGTTCGAGATCAGCGTCAGCGCCGGGCCGCCGCTGCCGAGCGTCGCCGTCAGCGACGCGCCGGGGACGTTTTTCTTCAGATTGCTGCCCGAGGTGTCCAGGCCGCGCACCGCGATCGAGCCGACTCCCGTGCGCGCATCCACCTGCGCAGAGGTGTCGTCCGCCAGCCGCACGTTGAGCTTGCCGACGTCGGTCTTGAACTCCCCGCCGTCAGAGAGCACCCCCTCGAACGTGACATCGCCCACATTGCCAATGACCGTCGCCCGCGCCCCTGCCTCGATGTCGCGCAGGACGATATCGCCGACATTCGCCGTGATTTGAAGCTGCTCCAGCGTGCGCAGGTCGCGCGCCTCGACCTTGCCAACGTTGTTCGTCACGATCAGATCGATCGTGCGCGGCACAGTGATCGTCAGATCAACCTTGTTCGATTGCCCCTGGGTGGCACGCTTCTCCTGCACCGCGTCGATCGTCACCGCGCCCGCTTCCTGCGAGAAGGTCACGCGCATGGCTTCCAGCTCGCGGTCGGCGTCCGCCTGGGTTCTGCCATAGGCGGTCATCCGGTAGTCAACCTCGATGCGGTCCGTCTCTGCGCCGCGCACCAGAACCTCGCCCACGCCGTTGCGCACGTCCAGCAGAACCGGCGAGTCTCCTTCGAGGGAAATGATTTCCTGCCGCGTGGTGGTTGCTTCTTTCATAGTGGCGATCTCCCGGCTGCAACCGGCCGCGTTCAGCAGGCCGATGGCGATGACCGTCAGAAGGATGATGGATTTCATGAGACCTGCGCTCCTTGTCGTTTGTGAAGCTCGGCACAAATCATTACGCAGAGCGCAGGTCCGGGTTGCGTACTTACTGCGCGTTGATCCGGATATCCCCGACGTCGGTGGTGATTTCCATCAGCGGCGCGGTGCCTTCGCCCGAACCGATCGTGCCGGTCCAGCGCTCGTTGGTCACATCCTGCTGGTGATCGACGTCCAACACATCCAGCGCCGAATCGACCGTGATATCGCCCACATCGGTGAAGCCTTCAACGCGCAGGTATGCGTCTTGTGATAGGTCGAGGATGATTTCACCCACGTCCACCCGCAAGCGGGAATCGGTCAGATCGCCGGTCAACGTGCCGTGAAGCGCGATCGATCCGACATCGACCTGCGCGTCCACATGGCTGACCTGCACGTTATTCCCGATCCGCAGCGCGCCAACATCGACGTTTACCGCCAGGTCATAGACCATATCCGGCGGGACGCTGATCACCAGATCGACGGAGTCGATCCGCACCAGCGAAAATCGAGAGTCGGGGCGAGCGACGGTCAGGCTCACTTCGCCCTCGGCCGTTTCTTCCAGCCGGACGTTCACGTCGTTCAGGCGCTCGCGCGCCTCGCCCCGGCTGATACCGTAGGCGCGCTTGACGTAATCGACCACGATCTCGCCCTCGTTTCCGGTTTCGATCGTGACGTCGCCCACGTCATTCTGGATGGTGAACGTCAGCGCGTCGCCGGTCACGTCGATCTGCTCGGTGCCGCGCTCGGTCACCTCGCTGCCCTCGACCACCGCGCTGAGCACTGCCCCGCCTACGCTCAGGAGCGCGAGCGGCACCACAAAGCACAAACAGCACAGCACCACACAGCCGCCCAACACAAACCAGGGCCAGCGGCGGCGGCGCGGCGGCTCCGGCTCGAGGTAGTATTCCTCGTTCTTTCGCTTGCGTTCGGGCTCGACAGGCTCGGCTTCGTACTGTTCGGGGTCCATTGGCTGCGTCTCCCAGAGTCGCGGCGCCCATCCACCGCGCATAAGTTCATCGGTCAGGTTGGTGTCTGAGAATGTATACGCAGCGGCTGGGGCTGTGTTGCGCGTGGGAGAGGTCAGCCGGTCGGGGATGTGGCTGCGGCCTCGTCCTCGGCCGCCAGCGCGGCGGTGCATTCTGCGCAATACCCAGTGAAGCAGGAGTGCGCCGCGATAATGGTCACGCCGAGCGTGGCGGTCACTTCCTTGCGGAAGGCGTCGACGATATCCGGCTCGACCGGCACTTCGCGCCCGCACCGTTTGCAGCTTAGCGTGTATCGCTCGTAGACCGAGCGGAAGCGGTATTCCTCGCCCTCCTGCCCACCGCCGACGTTGCGCCCATCCACCAGACGCAGTTCCTTGAACAGCGCCAGCGTGCGGTAGACGGTCGCCAGGCTGAGGCTCGCGCCACGTTCCTGCGCCAGACGGTGCAGCGACTCGGCGCTGAGGTAGCGCCGCTCGTGGCGCAGCACGTCCAGCAAGGCGCGGCGCTGGCCGGTGATGCGATACCCGGCGCGGCGGAACGCCTCGAGGATGGCAAGCTCCTCGCGGTCGGCGGAGGCTTCCCGCTCCACCTCAATACGATTCAGCGGCACGAAATCGGCCGGAGAGGATTCAAGCGCGTGGCTCATAAGGGTTCCTGATCATTTACTTTCAACTGCCATTATGGCACACTCTGAGCCTATTCCAAAGGGCAGCGCGGCGCGCGAGCTGTGGCGCGGCAAAAAAGTCTGCAAATTTTTAAGAAAGTTGTGTAGCTTTTTATAGATTCTGCGGTTGCCGCTTGCCTGTCGCGCCGCTAGAATGACTCCATAGCTTCACCTGTTATCTGGTTTTCCACCTTACAGGAGACCTCAAAGCATGAACACATCCCTTTCCCTGCGTCGCACCGTGATCGGTTTGCTGGCGCTGGCGCTCGTCTTTTCGCTCGGCGTGCCCTTCGCGCTCGCTCAGGACGGCGGCGAAGCGCGCACCGTCACCGACGCCCTGCGCCGCGAAGTCACGATCGAAGCGCCGCCGCAGCGTGTCGTGGGGCTGAGCGCCTCGATTATTGACATGCTGTTCGCGCTCGGCATCACGCCGCCCGCCGTCACCGAGGGCATGGAGCATCCGGCCGCAGCCGAACTCCCCACCTTTGGCTCCGGCTACCAGCTTGACTTCGAAGCCCTTGCCGCGGCAGAGCCGGACCTGATCATCGCCAACGCGCAGCTTCAGGCGCAGATGGCCGACCAGCTCAGCGCGATCGCGCCCACCGTGTACGTCCTGACGCTCACCCCCGACGACGTTCCCGCCAACGTCCGCTTCATCGGCGAGGCGACGTGGACCGACAACACCGCCGACGCGCTGGCGACCGCCTACGAAGAGTTCATCGAGTTCGCGCAGGTCGCCGCCGCCGGGCGTGAAGGTCCGTCGGTGCTGATCATCGTCGGCACGCTGGACATGCCGAACTTCGGCAAGAGCAGCACCTACCTGGGCGATATGGTCGTGAAGCTCGGCGGGACGGTCGTCGGTGATGACCAGCCGGACGCCGGTCCCTTCCCCGGCTACGCGCAGCTTAGCGTCGAAGCGGTCGTCGAGGCCGATCCCGACATGATCCTTACGATCACGCGTGGCGCGCCCGGCACGCCGCCCATTCCCGAAGCGATGGAAGCCGACCCGGTCTGGTCGTCTCTGAGCGCCTTCCAGAACGGCCAGGTGTACGAGCTGGATAACCGCCTCTACGTCGAGGCGCCCGGCCCGCGCTTCACCGAGGCGCTGACCAACCTGTTCCAGTTGTTCTACGGCGGGGTTAATTAGTGCAAACAACGACTCAACTCGTCCCGGCGAGTTCGGTCCAGCTAGCGAGCCAGGCGCGTTGGCGCCTGGCTTCGCGCACGCTGGTGGGCGTGCTGAGCGTCGCGCTGCTGTTCGCGGGAATCGTCTACTCGCTCGGCAGCGGATCGGTCGGCATCCCTAGCAACGACGTGATCGCGGCGCTGCGCGATCGGGAAAGCGTCGCGCGGATGACCGGCATCATCGTCCACGAGGTGCGCCTGCCGCGCGTGCTGATCGGCGCGCTGGTGGGGATGAACCTGGGCGTCGCCGGAACGCTGCTGCAAGGCGTCGTGCGCTCGCCCCTGGCAGACCCGTACATCCTCGGCGTGTCGGCGGGCGGCGGGCTGGCGGCAGCGGCCTCGTCGCTGCTGATCCCGGACTTTCCGCCCCGCGCGGTACCGCTGGCGGCGTTCGTCGGCGCGCTGGTCGGCGCGCTGGTCGTCTACGCGATTGCCTGGGACGGCACCGGCGTGACGACCACCCGGCTGGCGCTGGCAGGCGTCGCGCTGACGACCATGCTCGGCGCGTTCACAACCACCATCGTGGTGATGACGGTCGAGGTCGGCGCGCAGACAGTGTTTCAGTGGCTGGTCGGCGGGCTGTACACCGCCGGGTGGACGCAGTATCATCTGATCGTGCCGTACAGCGCGGTGGGCTTTCTGCTGGCGATGCTGCTCGCCGG
>Ga0134095_1001037_pt1 | contig 21401 bp, 16 predicted proteins | sample 6_2taG_FD_94449 | JGI IMG/M metagenome (GOLD analysis project Ga0134095, IMG submission 94449) | Switchgrass degrading microbial communities from high solid loading bioreactors in New Hampshire, USA - 6_20_20_110_A2 metaG | ecosystem: Engineered > Bioreactor > Semi-continuous > Anaerobic >... | reverse complement strand
TCCGTGATGCACCAACCGCAGCCCCTTTTCGAGAAGCCCCACGCAGGTGGGGCTTCGTGCTTTCCACAGGTGCGGCTTCAGCCGCCAGAAGTCGGGATCATCAAAGGTCGGGTCTGAGACCCGACCCTCCGTCCGACCCTCCGTCCGACCCTCCAACCGCCCCCTGTGGTGTGATCGCGGCGGGTTTCTTTATCCTCGCCAGCGTCAACCAGCTCGCCGGGAAATCGTCGCCTGTCTGGAAAGAAAACGCATCCGTGTAATCCGTTCTAAAAATCCGTTGTCAAATCCGTTGTCACATCCGTTGACAGAAAAGCAGAAACCCTGCCTTGGGGGCAGGGTTCTGCTCAAATCAAACCGGAATAATGAAACCGACCGTGGGGTTACGATGCGATCCAGGATGACACGATCGTGGATAAATAGAATCTACAGGAAACTAGATGTTGGAAACGATAGTGCTGAAGACATTGCCGATCGCCGGGCCGAGCAGCGCCAGAATGACGATCACGACGACAGCAACCAGAACGAGGATCAGCGCGTATTCGACGAGACCCTGACCTTTCTCCTTCGGTGCGAACAACATGGTTTTTCACCTCCTTTCGGTTTCAGAATTATCTTTTTCCGGATCGCCACCGCCATTGTACAAACGTAACAGGTATAAATCAATAGGACAGGCCTTAATTTTCCCTAACAACCGTGCAAGATATCGAGTTTATGCAACAAAGATTGGCAGACAAAAAAGGCGCTGTAAAAAACAGCGCCTTTTGGGGTCAAAAAATCAGGCAGACGCTTACCGGTCTGCACGCGGTGCCCCGGCGGGGATCTGGAAGGTCACCCGGGTGCCCTTGCCGGTGATGCTCTCGATGTCGAAGCTGCCGCCGAGCATCTCGGTGCGGTCGCGGATCACCTTCAGGCCCATGCTGGAGCGATCGGAGAGCAGCTCCAGGTCGAAGCCCTTGCCGTTGTCTTCGACGGAGATCTTGACGCGCTTGTCGCCCATATCCACGTGCACCTGCACCTGCGAGGCCTGGCTGTGGCGGGCGGCGTTGTTGAGCAGCTCCTGGATGGCGCGGAAGATCATCACTTCCTGGTACGACTCAAGGCGCCGCTCGGTGCCGGTCACCGCCAGGCGGATATCCAGGCCGGCCTGCTCTTTGAAGGCGTCCACGTAGCGCTTCAGCGTGGGCACCAGCCCCAGATCGTCGAGCATCATGGGGCGCAGTTCGAAGACGAAATCGCGCACCTTCTGGAACGTGCTCATGGCCGAGGCCTTCATCGTGTCCAGCTCTTCGCGCGCCTTCGCCTGGTCGACATCGAACAGCCGCATGGCGATCTCGGTCTGCAGGATAAAGTTGGAGAGGGCCTGAGCAGGGCCGTCGTGCATGCGGCGGGCGAGCTGCTGGCGCTCGGCCTCCTGCGCCTGGATAATCATCTCCACCGTCTCGGCGGTGGTGGAGCGGCCGCGCGGACCGGCGCTGTCCAGGTTTTCGCCCTCGATCACCTGAAGGATGCGCTCCAGCAGGCTCACCTGCCCTTTCAGGTGCGCTTCATCGCTCTGCAGCTTCTCCACCTGCCCGCGCATCACGAACAGACGCTGCTGCGCATCCAGGGCCGAATCGTAAGCCGTGCGGATATCCTCGCGCGGCAGGGTGTCAAAATGCGCCTGAACCTGCTGCAGGTGAGCGGTGATGGAAGCGTTGCGCTGGGCCAGCTTCATCACCTCGTGCTGGCTCTGGTCGAGCATGAGCGCAATTTCCTGCAGCTCGCGGCGGTGCTGATCCACCTGTGCCTGCAGCTCGGCTTTCAATTTCTGCCAGACATTCTCTTCCGTCTGTGTTTCGTATGGCACCATCGTTCTACTCCTGCGACTCCGAATCCTGATCGTACAGGCGCACCCAGCCGCGCTTGAGGGCATAGATCGCCGCCTGTGTGCGATCCTCCACGCCCAGCTTGCGCAGAATGGCTGTCACATGATTTTTCACGGTCTGGTGGCTGATCTTCAGCATCGATGCAATCTCTTTGTTGCTCAAACCGCGAGTCACATAGGAGAGAACCTCCATCTCCCGGGCCGACAGCGGCTGGAACGCGTCTTCATCACCGGCGTACTGGTGCTGAGACGGGTCGAAAGCCGCATCAATCCCCAGGAATTCGATCTCCTGCAGATCAGAACCAGAATCGCGTGCGGCCACCTGACGGATGGTCTGTATCAGGTCTTCTGGCAGCACATCCTTGGTGCAGTAAGCGGCAGCGCCGGCGTGCATGGCGTGGAGCTGCTGCTGGGTATCGTCGTATGCGGTCAGCAGGATTACGCGTGTATTTAACTTTTCGGCTGCGATCATGCGTGTCACCTGCTGGCCGTTCATCCCCGGTAAATTGACGTCCAGGATGGCGATATCAGGGCGCTTTGCACGGATCAGCTCCAGTCCCTTTTCTCCGTTCGCAGCCTCACCAACGACCTGCAGGTCTGGTTCAAGGCTTAACGTATTCACCACACCCTGGCGGAAGAGGGGATGGTCATCGACTACAACTATTGAGATCTGATTCATATGTTGTTCATGAGTATAAGCAGCTGTCTCTGGTCTGAGCAGAGTATAGCATAGGTAAAGTTGCCGTACCAGATAAAAAACAAACGAATTCGAAAGAAAGGTTTCAGCGCCAGCGGTAAACGGCCATGTTCTCGCCGCCCAGCGCCGGGCTGAAAGCGCCGTCCGTGGAGAAAACCAGCTCCGCCTGCTGCGTGAGCTGCGGGTACCAGCCCGGGAAGGTGACCAGGTACTGCGCCTGGTGGCGGTCGAGAAAGGAAGCCAGGCCGGCCTCATCGCGGATCACCGGGATCACCTCAGGCGAGATCAGACCCGCCAGGTCGAGCAGCGGCCGCCCGGCGAAGTAGCCCAGGGCGCCAATATCGTGGGCGGCGACCAGCGCCCCCTCCGGGACGTTCTCCCGCACCCAGCGGGCGGTGTCGACCATTTCGGTCTCGATGACCGCCACGTCGCGCGCGCAGGTCTGCGCCCCCTGCACCCAGAAAACAGCCAGCAGCAGCGCCAGCCCCAGCACCCAGGCGCGGGAAAGCACGCGCCGCACCATCTGGGGTTCATCTATGCGAACCCACTCCAGCAGCCCGGCCATGCCCCAGATCAGGTAAACCGGCACAGCCGGCAGGATGTAGCGCCCGTGCTGGTAGGTGACCGGCAGGCGCCAGGCGTACACGAAGAGGTAGCCCAGGGTCCAGATGGCGCCGGCCAGCGCGGCCCAGTCCCGCCGGCGGATCCCGGAGCGCAGGCTGAGGACGAACCCCGGGAGCAGCAGCGCCCCGGCCCCGACGAGCGGCTGGACGAGCTGCTGCGCGTAGCGCTCCAGCAGCGGGATCTGGCGCAGTTCAGCGTACTCGGCCTGTTTGGCGAAGAAGGTGTTGGGCCACCACTCTCCCGCCAGCGCCTGGTTGAAGAGCAGATACGGCAGGAAGAACGCCAGGGCACCGGCCAGGAACGCCAGCCCGCCGCGCAGGCGCCGCTGCCAGTCGGGTTCGCCGGACAGCAGGACCATCAGGGCCGGGCCGCTCAGGGTCAGCCCGTCGGGGCGGATCCACACCGCCAGGCCAACCAGCAGGCCCAGGAGCAGCCAGCGCACGCGCTCCTGCAGCAGCAGGGCGAAGAAGGACACGATCACCAGGGCGTAGAGCAGGGTCTCCATGCCCGAGGCCGCCGCCCAGACCACGCGCCAGTCGAAGACCAGCAGCAGACCCGCCCACAGGGCCAGGTGTGCCCTGCCGGGGGCCAGGCGGCGAACCAGCGGCAGGGACGCCGCCGCCAGGCCGCACAGGCAGGCCCAGCCCAGGAAAAACGTCCAGACGAACGGCCCCAGCCCGAGCAGGTGGCCGGGCGCCAGCAGCAGCGTCCACAGCGGCGAGGTCGAGCCCGCCGAGGGCTGGCCGGGGATGAAGGACCATTCTCCGAGCAGTGCCAGATTGCGGGCGTAGGTCTGGTGGATCCAGGCGTCGTCCAGGGGAAAGCCGGTGCGCAGGTACAGCTGGCTGTAGAGCAGGTAGCCCAGCAGCGAGAGCAGCCCGGCCGGCAGCAGGATCCAGCTTCGCCCGGTCCCCCGGAGCGGTCCGCGGGTGGTGTTCATGCTTCTCCTTGGATGGCGGGATCGCACTGCAATCCCGGATGATGGCTGTGTTTATTTATAACGGGGATCGCCCGCGCTGCGGGAGGAACCTTACGCTTTTCTTAATCCAGTATGCCGGGCTGTGCGCTCCACGTACCGCCTGTGTACAGGATCCAGGGTGCAAATACGCAGCGCTCCTCTCCAATGTCGTGTCCACGCAGTCTCATAAACGTGAATTCAACCCCACACCTGTAAGAGCACAGCAGCCGGTGCACAGGGGCTTGCGGTCAACAAAGCCGCAGCCATGCACCCTTACCCTGCCCGTCCCCTACTCTCCACCCGGGAGAATTTCGTACAGAACCGCCCCAGCAGCCGTGCCCAGATAATCCAGGCGGCCGTGATCGCGCGGGTTCTCGAACAATTCGGAAGCCCCATGAATCTGGTCGATCTCCAGGGCCAGATAACGAGCGCCATAGCGGTCTGCTGCAGCGAGCAGCGTGTCCAGATCCCCGGAGGGAATCACCAGCGCCGGGCGGCCGGAGACCAGGTAATAACCTGGCGGGTTGTTGACCAGCACGCGGTCATCCGGGGCGGCGCCCTGCGCCGCCAGGGTCTGTTCGATCTGCGCGTAGCGGGCGGCTGCCTGGTTCCACAGCGGCTCGCCGGGCTTCCCGATCACCCGCCCGTAGTACAGCGCCAGCGTCAGAACGGCCGCCGCAGCCGCGATCAGCGCGCCGAACACCGGCCGCGAGCGCTCGGGTTCCCAGCTGCGGTGGCGGCGGCCCCACTCGAGAAAAGCATCCAGCCCGGCCGGCACGACCGCCCAGAAGAGGGGCTGCAGGGCCGCGCCGGAGTGGAAGAAGCCGCCGCGCCCGCCGGCGAAGGGAAACGCCAGGGTCATGGCCGCGAACGTGAGCAGCCAGGCGGCTGCACCCAGGATCACCGGCCGCTGCCTGCGCAGGCGCCACAGACCGGCCAGCACCAGCGGGGCCAGGAAGATCTCGCCCTGCACGCTCAGCGCCGTCTGCAGGTTGAGCCCGGCCGCTTCCAGGCGGGGCTGCAGTACCGCCGCCGGGCCGGCGGCCAGCCAGGTCTGCAGGTTGAGGCTGCCGGCAGGGTAAGCGTAAAGCTGGTCGTAAGCCGTCAGCCACAGTGTGCGCCCGCCCCCCGGCGCCAGGGGCACGCCGAATGCCGCCAGATTGCGCAGCATCCAGGGGCCCATCACCAGCAGGTAGCCGGCCAGCCCCAGCGCGCTGAAGCGCAGCACGGCGGCGGCCGTGCCGCAGGCGGGACCGCCGGAACGGTGCTCGCCCTCCAGAAGCCAGCCGGCCAGGGGCAGCAGCGCCAGCCAGAGCAGCCCGTCGGCGCGCGCCAGATGCATCAGGCCGGCCAGCAGTCCCAGCAGCACGGGCTGCAGGGCAAACGAGGGTCGCCCCGCCGCCAGCAGCCACAGCGCGCCGAGCAGCATGTAGATCCCGAACGTGTCGCTTGTGGGTAAATAAGGCAGGTAGAAGGCCGGCAGCAGGGCCAGGGAACCGGCCAGCAGAGCTGCGCCGCGGCGCGCGCTCAAACGGCTGGCCAGCAGGGCAGTCAGCGGGGGCACCGCGGCCGCCAGGAGCACGAACCCCAGGCGGCCGGCCGTAAAGGTCACCTCGCCGCTGAGCCACATGCCCAGCGCGGCCAGCAGCGAGGCCAGGGGCATCCAGTAGGCGTGCGAAGGATGCGGCAGCCCGGCCGGATCATCCAGATAATTCCACAGAAAGGGCTCGCTGAACCCGTATCCCTGCGCCAGGCGCATCCCCCCGGCCAGGTAATACTCGGCGTCCATATAGCCGGGCGTGGTCTGCGGGAGGGCGGCCAGGGTGAAGGCGCCCAGCCCGAGGGTGAACAGGGCCGCCAGGGGCAGAACCATGCCAGCGCGCGGTGCAGCCCCTTCCCGCGCGGCCTCGCTATCCCACATCCCGGACCTCCCGGCCCGGGAGCGCCGCAGCCTGGTCGGACCGGATCAGCCCGCGCACCCACACCAGCAGCGCCAGGAGCGCCAGCGGCAGGGGGAAGAACATGACCGCCTGCTCCTTGTTCCCCACCACCGTGGCGTAGTGCAGCCACCACTGGCCCACCAGCGAGACCAGCATCCCGGCCAGCAGCGCGCCCCGCCCCCAGGTGAAGCGGCGGTCCACCTGCTCAAACAGCCACACGATGGGGACGAGCAGCATGGCGTAATTGGCCGTGGCCGAGCGGGGCACGATCACGTTCGACACCAGCAGGGTGACCGCCAGGGCGTAATGGAAGCCGGCCTCAGCCTCTGCGGACTGGAAGGTTTCGCGCCAGGCGAGCAGCATCCAGGCCGCCAGCAGGCCGGTGAGCAGGATCTCAACCGGCGTGCCCAGCTGGGGCAGGAACTGGTGCGTGAGCACCCACACCGGGCTCTGCCCAACCGTGTAATCACTGTAAGTGGAGAGGCGCACCAGGTAATCGCTCACCCAGGTGGGCAGCACGATCAAACTGCCCAGGAGCAGCGCGCCCAGGCAGACGCCGTAGGAGATTAAAAAGTCGCGCCGCTTCTTTGCGAACCCCCACAGCAGCAGGAAAGGCACGACGAGGAAGACCAGGGTCGGTTTGACGGTGGCGAGCACCAGCGCGGCGCCGGCCCAGCGGTCGCGCCCCTGGTGGAGGAGATACAGCGTGCAGGCCAGGGAGAAAAAACCCAGGATGGCGAACTGCCCCAGGATGATGCCGCGCGCCTGCGGGTAAGAGAACAGGCACCAGGCCAGGAACAGGGCCTGCATCCAGACCGGCGGCTTCCAGCGGTACAGCCGCATCATGAGGACCACCCCGCTAAACAGGGCCGCCTGCAGCACGGTCATGTACAGGGCGCGCGCGGCCGGGTAGCTGAGCAGGGTAAAGGGGGCGTGGATGAGCAGGGCGTAGGGCAGGTACACCAGGCGGTGCTGGTCCTCGCCGGGCAGCGCCGGCCGGCCGAAGATCGCCTGCTGGGTGTACAGTGCGGCCTCGTCGGAGTAGGGGTTGACGCCCTCTTTGAGGAAAAGCTCCGTCACCGAATAGTAGGTGAGGAAATCGTTGCCGCCCGGCGACCGCAGGGTGAAGTACTTCCAGGTCCCCCAGGTGTAGAGGACCCCGGCCAGGACCAGCAGGAAGATACCGGCAGCCGTGGACCGTGCGGCGTTCTCCTTCATTACAGCATCTCCTGGGCGGCGGCCTCCTCCAGGGGCAGGCGCGGCGGGCGCAGCGCCCACCAGCGCACCCAATACAGGGAGGCCAGCAGGTAGAACGGCAGCAGGAAAAAGTTGAGCAAATTGTGGATGGCCCGGTAGCCGCTCACCGCGCCCTGCCATGCCAGGCCCCACAGACCGGCCGTGAAAACCAGCAGACTGAGGACGATCAGGGTTTTACCCAGCGCGCCCCAGCGCTCGTCCCACACTTCCATCGACAGCGCCAGTGCGGGCAGCATCATCACGTAATGGTCGGGCGAGGTGGGGATGCCGGTCAGGCTGCTGACCACGATGGTCAGGCAGGCCGTCCAGAAGAAATGGCGCATTTCGGCGCCGCGCGCCAGGCGCCACTCCCAGAAGAGCAGCCCCAGGCTGAACACGGTCAGGCCCCAGCCGATCTGGCGGCCGATGCCCGGCAGGCTGCGGAAGAGCACCCCTCCGGGCGCAGAGGGCGGCGCCAGCACCACCAGGTATACCAGCACCTGGCGGGCATAGGCGGCAAGCCAGTCGGGGAAGAACAGTAAAGTGCTGAAGAGGAAAAAGAGCAGGCTGACGACGAAGCTGGCGGCGATCCCGCCCCGGCGGGCCGAGAGCGCCCAGATGATCACGAACAGGATGAGCAAGAAGACCACCTGCGGGGTGATGGTGGAGAGCGCCAGCAGGAAGCCGGCCAGCACGTCGTGACCGGCGCGGATCGCCAGCAGCGCCAGCAGCACCATCAGCGAGGTCAGGATCACCACGTGACCGTTGATCAGCGCCCGGCCGCCGAAATACCACAGCACGGAGAAGAGCAGGAACGCCGCCAGCAGCGGCCGCGAGGGCCGCCAGCGGCTGAGCGAAATGCTCACCACACCGGCGGCCAGCAGGGCGGCTTCCAGTGCGGTCATCCACACGGCGGTGGCCAGCTCGAAATCGGTGATCAGGGAAAACGGCAGGTAGACGACAAACGCATAAAAGGGGAACAGATAGAAGACCGGTGGGTCGTTCGGCCGCGGCCGGCGCCCCAGCACCAGCTCCTGCAGCCCGCGCACCGCCTCGTCGCTGTACGGGCTGATCCCGTCTTTCACGAACCACTGGGTTCCGGCCCAGCGCGGCAGGAAATGGCCGCCGGCGTCGAAATGGGTCACAAAGCGGTAGTTGGCCCACAGCAGCCCGCCCAGGCAGGCCAGGCCCAGGATGACGAGTGCGATCAGCGCGAGGTTGGCTCTCAGGTTTCTCAATCTGCCTCCACAGACGGGTGCGGGGTAAACCTGCGCAGACTGTCCCAGAACAGGGCCGCCAGCAGGACCAGCAGCAGGCTGCGCAGCGGGACGGTGAGCCACAGCCCCCAGTTTAGACTGCGCGAGAGCAGCAGCGGCCACTCCAGCAGGTTTACGAGCACGAAGGTCACTGCCATCAAACTGCCCAATTTTTCCGGAAGGACAAGCATGATCAACGGCAGTAAGTATAGCACCCATTGCGGGCTCCAGCCGGGTGACCAGAGCAAAAAGATGCACCACGCCAGGCCCAGGAACGCGGCGGCTGAACGCGGGCCGCCGCGCGGGAGGCGCAGGTACAACCCCAGCCCCAGCAGGCCGGCGAGGATGAGCGTGAGCCAGGGGGGCACGACGGGCGGGTTCCCCTGCGGCTGCAGGGCGGCCGCCGGGTCGAAGCGCTCGGCCAGCGGCCCGAAATTGCCCGTCCCCAGGTTGCCGTCGAGCAGCGCCCAGACCGTCTCCCAGGAACCCTTACCCGCCTGAGAGCCCAGCGAGGCCAGGGTCATCTCAGGGGAGGCGGCGTACAGCAGGGCATAGACCAGCGCCGTCACCCCCAGGGCGGCAGCCGTTGCCCGCAGGGCGCGCCGGGGCGGCAGCCGGTACCAGGCGGCGGACAGGGCCAGCAGCGGGAAGAGCTTGGTCAGCGCGCCGGCCGCCAGGGCCAGACCCGCCGGCACATCCCGCCCTTCGAACAGCCAGCACAGCCCCAGCAGCATGAACAGGACCGGGAGGGGATCGAAATACCACCACCCGTAAGCCAGGCAGAGCGTCAGCAGGAAGTAAAGCAGCCGCGGACCTGGGCGGCCCTCCCCGCCGTACAGGAGCCCGTCCAGGCGCAGGAACAGCGCCAGCCCGCCCGCCTGCGCCAGCGACAGGCTGATCACCAGCAGGTAATCGTACACGTGCTGCTGCCCGCCGGCCAGCAGGTACAGCAGGCGCGAGAAGAAGGGGAACAGCGGCGGAAACTCGACCCAGAAATCGAAGTAGGGCCAACCCAGGGCGGCCAGGTTGAAGAAGTGCTGCAGGTCCCCGTAGCCGCGCAGCCCCTCCAGGGGCAGTGCGGCGGTGAAGAGCAGGCGGGCGAACAGAAAGTAGAACGGCAGATGCCGGGTGTGCAGTTTCATAGGATCGCTGGCCGCGCGGCAGGCCCAGCGCGGCGGTTCAGGCTGGAAGAGTCTGATTATAAAGCGCCCTCAGAGCGCTCAGGCCACCCAGACCCAGTTCAAAAAGGCCCAGACGAACAGGGCCTGCAGCAGCAGGAACACAACGGTCACCAGCGCCCGCTGCCAGGGCCGCTGCAGTACCTGAGCCAGGATGAAAAAGAGCGGGAAGGCCGCCAGGGTGTAGCGCATAAACCCGGGGATCAGCCCGCCGGGGTAGGCGCCGCGCATCAGGACCATGGCCAGCAGGGCGATGTTGTGCAGGGTGAAGCCCGGGGAGATCCTGAAGCTGCCGGCGATGGTGAGCAGGATGAACGCACCGAACAGGGCCAGTTCCACCCAGTCGGTGAGCATCATGGGCGTGTGCAGCAGGCGGTCGACCATCAGGGCAAAGCCCTCCCAGGGCGGCACTACGGCGGTGTTCCAGTTGCTGTAGGCCGCGGTGATGCTCCCCAGGCCGCTCAGGCGCAGCCAGAGGTTCTGGCCCAGGTAGGCCAGCAGGGGCGCCAGCGCTGCCAGCCAGGCGGCGGCCTGCGAGGGGTGGAAGAGCGCCGCCCAGAAGGGGCGCTCCCTGAGGCTCTCCAGCAGCGCCTGCACCTGCTCGCGCGACGCAGCGGCGTCAGCCCCTGTGCAGCGCACAGCCAGCAGCCAGCCCAGCGGGATGCACAGCAGCATCCCCTGCACGCGCGCCAGGGCCGCCAGCGCGCCGGCAAGCGCCGCCCAGCCCCAGCGCTCGCGGCGGGCGAACAGCCAGGCCGCCAGGGCGCAGACCAGGTACAGCGATTCGGCGTAGCCGGCGTACAGGAAGAAAGCGGCCGGGAAGGCCGCCCAAAGCAGCAGGGCGAGGCGCGCCAGGGGCGCGTCGTGCAGTTCCTCACGGGCCGCGCTCAAGAACAGGCCGAAGGCGCCCAGGCAGGCCAGGTTGGAGACCAGCAGCCCGCCGAGCAGGTAATTGCCGCCCACCAGCGGCTGGACCAGGCGGGTCAGCAGGGGGTACAGGGGCTGAAAGCCCACGCTGCCGTCGGCGGCGTCGTAGCCCAGGGCGGCGATCTTCAGGTACCAGCCGGTGTCCCAGCGGTACCAGGCGTCGAGCAGATGCTCCCACAGGGGGCTCCAGTCCGGTACGACCAGCGGGCGGATCTGGTAGGTGGGGTGCCGCAGGGCCCACTGCGGGAAGGCGATGTGGGCATCCGCTGCCAGCCAGGCCATGCCCGAATACAGCAGGCGGTAGGTCAGAAACAGGCCCAGCACCAGCAGCAGGTCGCGTGGAGGGGAGATTTTTCGATGAGAGAGCACAGCGCCTTCCTGGGATGCGTGAAGTGGGTGGTTTTGATTATATTGCTTTCCAGGAGGGCGCTGTTTTCAATCCTGATAGCCGCGGCGGGGGGACGCGGAGGAACACGGTTTTTTATCTCGCTCCCACGCAGAGCATGGGAGCGTCGACCCGGCCGCTCTGCGGCCATCACGGGCCACCCGCGCCCCGCAGAGTGCCCACGGAGCCCGGCAGCTAAAGCTGCGGGCTGCAGATACCACGAAACCTGGCCTGCGCCAGGTTTCGGGTGTGTCATTATTAACTCGCTCCCACGCTCCGCGTGGGAGCGTCAAACTGGCCGCTCTGCGGCCATCTCGAGTAGTCCAGAGCCCCGTGCTCAACCGTCCACCCCGCAGAGCGCCCACGGGGACCGGCATGGTTCCCAAGTTCGGGAGCCAGAATAAAAATGACCAGCCCCACGCAGGTGGGGCTTCGTGATCTTCACAGCAGCGGCTTCAGCCGCCAGTACCTTAACACTCCCTCGCTCCAAGTGGGCGTCTAACCAAGCGCTCTGCGGCCGCCACGGGCTGCCCAGCGCCCCAGATGCGCAGCATCACCTGCGTCCTTCCATCACCGGACCCCCTACCTGTAGTATACTCACTCCAAATTCCCCCTCCCGAGACAACCCATGCAGCGACCGAACATCCTCTACATCCACTCCCACGACACCGGCAGGTATGTTCAGCCCTACGGGTATGCGGTTCCCACACCCAATATCCAGCGGTTAGCGGAAGAAGGCGTGCTCTTCCGCCAGGCCTTCTGCGCCAGCCCGACCTGCTCCCCCAGCCGGGCCTGCCTGCTGACCGGCCAGTACGCCCACAACAACGGCATGCTCGGCCTGGCTCACCGCGGCTTCTCCCTGAACGACTACAGCCATCACCTGCTGCACACCCTGCGCAGGGTCGGCTACGTCTCCGCTCTGGCCGGGGTGCAGCATATCGCCAACATGTTCCCGGTGCCCTGGCAGGCCATTGGCTACGATATGTACCTGGGCGACCCGCCCTCCCCAAAAGCCGGCCTGGACATCCCCGACAACCAGGCGCACCTGGCAGCGGTCGATTTCCTCACCAGCAGCCCGCCGCAGCCCTTCTTCCTCTCGGTCGGCTTTAAAGAGACGCACCGGCAGTTCCCGCCGCTGGATGAAGAAGCGGTCAACCCGGATTACGTGCAGCCGCCCGCTCCCCTGCCCGACGTCCCCGCGGTGCGCGAGGACACGGCGCGCTTTCTCCTCAGCGCCCGCAGTTTAGACGCCAAAATGGGGGCGGTGTTCGACGCCCTGGAGCGCAGCGGACTGGCCGAAAACACCCTGGTTATCTGCACCACAGACCACGGCCTGGCCTTCCCGCATATGAAATGCAATCTCACCGCGCACGGCACCGGGGTGATGCTCATTCTGCGCGGGCCGGGCGGTTTTTCGGGCGGTAAGGTGATCGACGCACTGGTGAGCCAGATCGACATCTTCCCCACGCTGTGCGACCTGCTCGAGATCCCGCAGCCGGAGTGGCTGCAGGGGGTCTCCCTGCTGCCGCTGGTACGCGGCGAGGCAGCCGAAGTGCGCGCAGAAGTCTTCGCCGAGGTGAATTTCCACGCTGCCCCCGAGCCGATGCGCAGCGTGCGCACCCGGCGCTGGAGCTACATCCGGCGCTTCGACGAGCGCAGCCGGCCGGTGCTGCCCAACGTAGACGACGGACCCAGCAAGAGCTTCCTGCTGGAGCACGGATGGGGCGAGATCGCCCCGCCGGCCGAGGCGCTGTACGACCTGGCGCTGGACCCCAATGAGAGGCATAATTTGACCGGCTGTCCGGGGTATGAGGAGGTGGCTGCGGAGATGCGCCTGCGCCTGCAGCGCTGGATGGAGGCCACGCACGACCCGCTGCTGGAAGGGCCGCTCACACCCCCGCCCGGCGCGACGCTTAACGACCCCGACGGGCTGTCGCCGTCTCACGGACCGTATCTGGACACCGGATCGGGCCGCGCATGAGCACCGCCTGGCACTCCCACGCAGGAGCGTGGGAGTGATTTTTTAAGGCGGACACGGAAAAACGCACAGGACGCTGAGCGGGCGGACAATCGATCTGCGCTGTCAGCGACCTTCCGCATCCATCCGCGGCCCCCATCCTCCCCGGTAAACCTGCATCACATCCGCCGCGGGGCGGCCGGTGCGCAGCAGCGCAGCCATCGTCCGCATGGGGGCGTCGATATGGCGGAAGAAGCGCCGGTAGCCGGCGCATAGAACGTTCAGCCCCGCCTCGCCGTCTGCGGTCGTGTGCAGCCGGTCCTTCGGGCAGCCGCCGCTGCAGGCAAAAAGCACATCGCACTCCCGGCACTGGCGCGGCAGGCTTGCGCGCTTGCTCAGTCCAAAACGGATCTGCTGCGCGGACCCCACCAGCTCCGCCAGCGGCTGTTCCAGGATGTTCCCCAGCCGGTGCTGCGGATCGACGAAGTGATCGCAGGCGTACAGGTCACCGTTGTGCTCCAGGGCCAGCGCCAGGCCGCAGGTCGGGGCGTGCACGCACAGCGGGGCGGGCAGCCCCATCCAGGCCGCCAGGGCGGCGTCAAACTGCTGCACAAACACCTGACCGACATCCCCCCGCACCCACTCGTCGAAGACGGCGGTCAGGAACTCGCCGTAGCCTTCCCCTGTAACCGAACGGTCCGACACCCCGCCCGGGGCAGCCGGGTCCGCCTCCACCACAGGGATAAACTGGATGAACTGCGCCCCCACCTGGTCGCGCAGGAAGCGGTAGACGTCCAGCGGACGGCCGGCGCTGGCGGCGTGCACGCAGCACAGGATGTTGAACTCCACCCGGTGACGCTGCAGCAGGCGGATCGCCTCCAGTACGCCGGTATGTGTGGGCCGGCCCAGGCGGTCGCGGCGGAAAGCGTCGTGCACCCCGGCCGGCCCGTCCAGGCTGACGCCCACCAGAAAGTGGTTACGGCGGAAGAAGCGCGCCCATTCATCGTCGAGCAGCAGTCCGTGGGTCTGCAGCACGTTGCGCACCACCGTCCCCGGCCGGCGGTATTTACGCTGCAGCTTCAGGATGCGGCGGAAGAAGTCCAGCCCCATCAGGGTGGGCTCGCCGCCCTGCCAGGCGAACTCCACTTCCGGCGCCTGCTGGGACTGGAGGTAGTCGCGCACATAAGCTTCCAGCACCGCATCAGACATGCGGAAGCTGCCGCCCGGGTAGAGGTCTGTTTTTGAGCGGTAGTAACAGTAGGAACAGGCCAGGTTGCAGACCGGGCCGCGCGGTTTGCACATCACGTGGAAGACTGGTGGTGGGGGAGGCAATAGGGGCATCTGTAAACCACTGAGGCGCTGAATCGGCTGAAGCGCTGAGTGAGGGGACGCGGATTGACGCAGAGAGCGCAGATCAACGCGGAAGTCTGGATTACGGGTTCCCGGGCATGGGACCATGCCGGGTTCCGCGGGCGCCGGACAGCCCGTGGTGGGCGCGGAGCGCCCCGGTTAACGCTCCCGCACCCGGCCGTGTCCTACCTGCGGTAGATCACCGCCAGGGAATCAGCGTACGCCCGCTCCCAGCCGCTGCTTTCGAGCTCGCTTACCACGGGCATGTCGGGCTCGAGCAGCACCACGCCGATCTCCCAGCGGTCCAGCACGTCCTGCCAGCCGGGTTCGGCGCGCACCACCTGCAGCCACTGGCTGATGATCTCGTCGTTGTACAGGTCGGTGCGCCCGTCGACAAACACGGGGTATTCGGGCAGCGCCCACACCAGGTAGCCGCCGTAGTTATACGAGTTGAACAGCTTTCCGGAACTGTGCGGCTGGGATCGCAGGAAATCCACCGCTTCCACCGGCAGCGTTTCGGCGAAATGCTCCTGGTTGACTTCTGCCGGAAAGACCAGCGCCAGCTTGAGCACGCCAGCAGCAGCCAGCAGGGCCAGCAGCGCCAGGTTGAGGCGGCCCTGGAAGGGCGTGCGCGGGCGCTCGCTCAGGCCGCTGTAGCCCCAGCGCTGCCCCAGCGCCCGGGCCAGCGGATCGGCGTGGCGGGTGAGCACCAGCGGCGCGGCCAGGGAGAAGAGGGCGATGTTGCGCCCGGCCGTGAGGGCCATATAGCCGAAGCCGGCGAAGAGCAGGAAATCGGTCAGCAGCAGGCGCCGGCGGGAGAACCCCACCGCGCCGAAGGTCAGCAGCAGCAGCCAGATAAAAGGCTGCACGGACCGCGCCTGCAGGTCCGGCGGCTGCCACTCCTGGATGTATTCCTGCACGGCCGTGATGCCCACGGTTTTGAAGGGGTATGCCAGCATCTCCGGGCCGGAGGGGTTCAGGCTGGCAGCGGCCAGCAGCAGGGCTCCGGTCAGCGCCAGCGGGCGAACGCTGCTCCAGCACCGGATGCGCAGCCCGTCGAACAGCGCCCCGGCCAGGTACGCCCCCCAGATGAGGAAGCCGGCCGCAAAACCGCCGTGGCTGTTCACCCACACGAGCATCACCAGCGGGAGCAGCAGCAGGCTCCCCAGGTGCCCGTCATGCGGTTCAGTATCCATTCGCCGGCGCCAGCGCTCCAGCACCAGCAGGAAGAACGCCGCGGCGGCAAAGGTGACCATATACGGGCGGGCCGCCCAGTACACGCCCGAGGCGGCAGCGGCCAGCACCACGGCGAAGGCGCGCAGGAAGGGCCCGCCGTGCAGGATGGGGTAGATGCAGGCAAACGCCAGGGTGACCATGGCCGCCGTCCACAGGTTGAGGCCGCCCGGTCCCAGCCAGCGGTAGATCAGATAAAGAGGCGCCTGCACCAGCCAGCCGGGGTACTCCCAGGGCTGGCCGGAGCGCGTGTGCGAGAAGCTGTCCACGCGCGGGATGGCCCTGTTCTCGACGATCCACTGGCCGGCCCGCAGGTGCCACCAGGTGTCGGTGTCCACCGAGATGCGGGCGGCCATGGCGAACACGGCCAGAAAAGTGATGCACACAACCAGCTTACGGGTGCTCATCGGTGAAGCCTCCGGCGGCCTGCTCCAGCTCGTCAGGCCGGACCGGCCGCGAGAGCCCGTAGTACACGCGGTAGGGGCCGATCTGCCGTTCCTGGAAGCTCACCTCCAGGCGGGCGAAACCGGTGCGCAGCAGCTCGTCCAGGCGCGGGTGCTGGGTGGTGATGTAGGCGGTGTGCGGGCTGCTCTCCACCAGCCGGGTGTACGCCGGGTAGCGGTCGTCCCGGGGGTTATAGCGCAGATCGGCTTTATAAGGCAGATGCGGGGCGAAAATCAGCTCCTCCCCGGAAAGAAAGGCCAGCCGGAACGTGACCCAGTAGTTGGAGTAGCCGCGCGTCTCGCCCTGTTCGCGCAGGAAGGCCATCAGCTCGTCGTCGTGGCGGTTGTTGAAGGCGGAGATGGGGTCGAACTGGGTGGTCAGCCCCTGGGGATCCGCAGCCGCCCGACCGATCTCCAGCGCGTTGGCCCCAATGATGAGCAGGGCAGCGGCCAGCCCGGCGGCTGCCCGCCAGCGCCAGACCCGCGCAACGAACAGCGCCAGCAGCAGGACCAGGGGCAGGTAGAGCGGCAGGAAATAGCGCCCGGAGGAGTCGATGCCTATGTGGGAGAGGATGATCGCCCCCCCGCTCACCAGCGAAAACAGCGCCAGCAGCCTCCCAGCGCCCGGGGACAGGACGGGGCCGTCGTCATCCTTATGGCGCAGCAGGTGCACGGCCGTCAGCGCGGCCGCCAGGTAGACCAGCAGGGTGAGGACGATGTGCGGCCAGGGGGCCAGACTGCCCGTCCAGGGCCAGCGCCAGCCCAGCAGGGCCGGTATCCCCAGCAGCAGGAAGCCCGTCAGGCGGTAAATCAGGCTGGATTCAACGCCCAGCACGCCGCCCAGGTCGCCAAAGGCGGCCCAGTGGTGGGTGAGGTTGTAGGCCCACCAGGGGGAACTGCCGGCGAAAAAGCCCAGCGCAGCCAGGGCATACGCCCCCGGGCGGCGCAGGCCGAAGCGCAGCAGCCCCAGCACGGCCACGGGCAGCAGGTACACCCCGGCCATCCCCAGCGTCCAGAAGGCCAGGCCGCCTACCAGCCCGAGCGCCAGCCAGGCCGGGCCTTTCTCCTGCCAGCGGCCGTAGATCACCTCATAGCCCAGCAGCAGGATCAGGTTGCCGAAGACCAGCGATTCGCCGTAGCCGCCCAGGCTGGCGGTGGTGTAGGTGCTCACCAGCACGGTGGGCACCGCCGCCAGCCAGACCGCCGCGCTGGCCACACGCCCATCGAAAAACAGGCGCCGGGCCAGCAGCCACAGCGTGAGCAGGTAGAGCAGGTACAGCGCCGACTGCACCACACGGATGGCGGTCACGCCTTCGCCAAGCAGGCGGAACGCCAGGGACACCAGCCAGGCGTCCAGGCTGCCCATGTAGGCCTGACCGTAGAAGAACACCGGGCGCGCCCCCTGCAGGATGTGGCGCGCCATCAGGGCCACGACGGCTTCGTCGCCGTTGAAGGGCACCGCATCGAAATAAAGCAGCAGCGCTTTCACCAGCGCGGCGAGCAGCAGCGCCCCCAGCAGGGCGGGCAGCGCCGGCCGGCCTGAGTCTTCTGCGGCCCGTGCTGCCTCTGGATCCGGAAAAACGCTGGCAGGCTGGGAGGGTCTCAATGCGAACTTGTTGATGAAATCCATGAACACAGGTAATGGGTATTTTTGGGATACAGGTCTCGCCCCAGGGGGCGGTCAGTCAACCGGCATCTGATCGGCAGCCTGGGACAGATACTGGCTGGCCTTATCCAGATGGTCCAGCACCGCTTCGATCTGGCTGCTCTCCGCCAGTGCAGGGTCCTTCAGGCTCTCGGCCATGGCCTCGAATTCGCCGCCGGCTTTGACCAGCAGCTCGTCGGTTCTGGCGAAGGAGGGCGGGACGCTGCGCTGCTCCTCGAGCAGGCGGCTGCAGGCCTGCAGGTCCTTGCGCACCGCAGCCGGGGCCGGCGGGTCGCCCTGCGATTCTCCGGAGGCCTTTGTCAGCAGCTGCTCCAGGTCATCCACCGCTGACTGACACTGCGAAAAAGCTTCGAGCAGCGCATCCATATACTCGGCTTCCGCAGGGGAGTAGGACCGCAGCGCGGTGGGCCTCAAGGTCACCTGCGGAACGGCGGTGGCACTGGGGGCTGGTGAGGTGGCCGGTGCCAGCGTAACCGTCGGGAGCACCGCTTCCACCTGCGTGGCCGGCAGAGGCGGCGGTGTGGTTTCCGAGAATTTCAAGAACACTGCGGCTGCTGTCGCCATGAACAGCACGAGCAGGCAGGATGCAGCCGGAAAAGCCTTCTGCGTGGATTCCATAAACGCTCCAGGAGGAAGAATTTACCATCCTGGATGCACGACTGCTGCCATGAAAGGGCCAGGGCAGCTCTCCAGTATCATACCGGCTTTTTGAGGGTTACTCACCGCCGGCTTGCAGAACTGAGAAGCCGCAGGGGCACGGGAAGCGGCGGCAGTTGCTTATAATCATCTGCATGCGCAGTCGTACCGCTCCTGCTCCCTGGCTCATCCCTGCAGCGCTGCTGCTCTTTGCTGCGGCGCTGCGCTGGGTCCCCGGCCCGCGTACCATCGATGATGCGTACATCACATTTCGTTATGTACGCAATATTTTAGCCGGGAACGGATTCGTCTACAACCCCGGTGAGCCCGTTTTGGGCACCACCACCCCGCTGTATACATTTCTGTTAACTGTTCTGGGGCTGTTCAGCGGCGGTCCGCAGGCGCCCTTCCCCGAGATCGCCCTGGTGGTCAACTCGCTGGCGGACGGCGTCACCTGCATCCTGCTGTTCCTGCTGGGCCGGCGCCTGGGGTCGACCGCCGCCGGGCTGGGGGCGGCCCTGGCCTGGGTGGTGGCGCCTTACAGCGTGACCTTCGCCATCGGCGGCCTGGAGACCAGCGTGTTCGTGCTGCTGCTCACCGCGGCGGCGCTGGCGCACCTGAGCACCCGCACCACCCTGGCCGCCCTGCTGGGCGCGCTGGCCTTCCTCACCCGGCCAGATTCCCTGCTCCTGGTGGCGCCGCTGGCCGCCGACCGCCTGCTGCAGATTGGCTGCGCGCATCCCCGCCTGGCCGGCCTGCGCCGGCAGCTGGGCCGCTTCTCCGGCCTGCTCTGCCGGCTCGCAGATGCGGACGATGCGGCTCCGTTCCACTGGAAAGAAGCGGCTGCCTTCCTGCTGCCGGCCGGGGCCTGGCTGGTCTTCGCCACCGTCACCTTCGGCAGCCCCATCCCGCATTCGGTGAGCGCCAAAAACCTGGCCTATCATCTGCCGGAGAATTCCGCCCTGGTGCGGCTGGTCCAGCACTACGCCACCCCCTTTATGGAGAACCTGACCTTTGGTGTGCCCGCTATCGCTGCCGGGCTGGTGCTGTACCCCTTCCTGTACATCCTGGGCGCCCGCAAAGCCCTGCAGTCCAGCCGGCGGGTCTGGCCGCTGGCGCTGTTCCCCTGGCTGTACTTCGCCGCCTATGCCATCGCCAATCCCCTGATCTTCCGCTGGTATCTCACCCCCATCCTGCCGGCCTATTTCCTCTTCATCCTGACCGGCGCGGAGGGCCTGCTGCGGGCTGTTTTGAGCCGCCTGGAGGGCCAGCGCCTGCAGCGCACGCTGCAGCCAGCCGGCGCAGCGGCGCTCGTGCTGGTCCCTGCCCTGCTGCTGAGCGGCGGCTGGACGCTGGCGCCCGATCACGGCCTGACGCGCCCGGCGCCCGAGATGGCCTGGTATAAGATCGAGCTGGCTTACCGGCAGGCGGCGGACCGCGTGGCGCAGGAGATCCGCCAGCGCGGCCAGGACATGCCTGTGCTGGCCGCCGGCGATGTTGGCGTGCTGGGTTATTACACGCCGGCGCGCATCCTCGACACCGTGGGACTCAACTCGCCGGTGACCCTGCAGTACCTGCCGGTGGAGCAGGACATTATTGCCGGGGGGTACGGCTACGCCGTCCCGCCCGACCTGATCCTGGAGCAGCATCCCGATTATGTGGTGCTGATGGAGGTGTACATCCGTGAGGGGCTGCTGAAGGACCCGCGCTTCGCGCAGTCCTACGAGCTGCTGGAGACCATCCCGACGGATTATTATGACAGTGAGGGGATGTTGATATTCGCGAGGCGGTAGGGGGAGGCTGCACACCCATTTCAATGGCAGGCAGGCATCTATCGTGCCGCACCCAGGCATCTGGAGCGGCGGTCGAAGATCGACAGCCTGGTCGAAGGGCGCCTGGCTGCAGGCTGTGAAGGCCGGTCCAACCAGCCCTGCCTGCGCAGGCAGGGCTATGTACTCTTGCAGGGTGCGGCTTCAGCCGCCAGGCCTATAGTTGAGGCGCGGGCCGCAGCACCGGCATTAACGCCTTCTCCCCGGCGGGGAGAAGGTTGGGATGAGGGGGGAATCCAAGAACGCTCTACACGTCACGGCTGAAAATCGATTGATCTGGGATTACCCGGGAGGCGGGCACGGCTGCCTTCTTACACAGCTCCCTTCGGGAAGGATAATTCTTTTTGACCGGGCCGTTTTCACTCTCCAATGCCGTGCCCTTACAGGCGGAGGGGGGTTGAGTATGCTGATATCCCTCTCCACTGCCGTGCCCCTGCGACCGGTGGGTGTGGTTAGGGTGGATGACAGCGCGCTGGTAAACCGGGTTTTCCGTGATACAGTAGACCTGAGAACGAATACCCTTATCAGCTGGCAGCACCAGATATGCCCGTCCTTACATACCACTCAACCTGCCAGCTCTACAGGAGAACATCCCATGAAAACCCAGTATTACACCGCCTCCAGCCTGGACGGCTTTATCGCCACCAGCGATCATTCCCTCGAATGGCTGTTTCCGCTGGCAGACCTCGAATCATCGAGCTACCCGGCCTTCATTGCACAGGTCGGGGCGCTGGCCATGGGCTCGTCCACGTACGAATGGCTGCTGAAGCACATCGTCAAACCTGGCACCCCCGGCGAAGCACCCTGGCCCTACTCGCAGCCGGCATGGGTGTTCACCACGCGCACCCTGCCGCGGCCCCATCAGGGGGAGGTCCGCTTCGTGCAGGGCGATGTGCGCCCGGTGCACGCCGCGATGGCGGAGGCTGCCGGCGGGAAAAACATCTGGATCGTGGGCGGCGGCGACCTGGCCGGCCAGTTCTACGACGCCGGCCTGCTGGACGAGATCATCGTGCAGATTGGCTCGGTGACGCTCGGCAGCGGCAGACCGCTCTTCCCCCGCACCGTGCTCAGCCCGGCCCTGCGGCTGACCTCCGCGGAGCAGTTCGGCCCGGGCATGGCCGAGCTGCGCTATGAGATCACCACCCGCCAGACCTCCGGCGCCTGAGCGGCATTCGTTCCACTAAAAAAGATCCTGAAGGCATCTACGACCTTCAGGATCTTT
>Ga0134095_1001025_pt1 | contig 21605 bp, 17 predicted proteins | sample 6_2taG_FD_94449 | JGI IMG/M metagenome (GOLD analysis project Ga0134095, IMG submission 94449) | Switchgrass degrading microbial communities from high solid loading bioreactors in New Hampshire, USA - 6_20_20_110_A2 metaG | ecosystem: Engineered > Bioreactor > Semi-continuous > Anaerobic >... | reverse complement strand
TTTATATACAAAAATGCGTAGCATTTTTACCTTTTTGGCTATACATTAGGAAAATTAATTAAGTTTTAAACTACAGTAAAAAAGAAAAGAAAATAATTTGCCCACGTTTACTTGACACAAACATCTCCACCGCTTTATTTGACAGCCGGTAATATCGCTTTTATAATAAATACAACAAACTCGGTTCCCGCTTTATTTTCCATAACATTTTTCCGGAGGATGCCTATGCTTGTAATCGACAAATCACAAACATACGATATCGAAGAAATTATAAAGCAGGGAGGATTCAATTGCAGCTGCGGCAAATACCACGGTACAGCGGTTAACGATATGGTTATTTCAAGCGGTGCTGTTGCCCGGATTCCGGCGCTTGTTGAAAAGCACGGGGGCAGAAAAGCATTTTTAATTTCTGATTTAAACACGCATGAAGCGGCGGGTAAAGCCGTAGAGAAACATCTTGACGCCGCGGGCATCCCTTATGTAAGTTTTGTATTCCGGAACACGCATACTGAACCGGATGAAAAAGCGGTTGGCGAGGCTGCTTTATATTTTGACTCCGGATGCGATATTATACTGGGAATCGGTTCGGGAACCATCAACGATATCGGGAAAATGCTCGCAAAGCTTACCGGCCGCAAATACATTATTGTCTGCACGGCTCCGTCAATGGACGGGTATGCCTCCGCGACTTCTTCGATGATAAGGAGCGGAATCAAGGTTTCGCTTGCGAGTGTATGCCCGTGCGCTATAATTGCGGATTTGGATATAATAAGCAGCGCTCCCGAGGTGCTTCTGCAGGCCGGGCTCGGTGATATGCTCGCGAAGTATATCAGTATTTGCGAGTGGCGGATTTCAAACATCATTACAGGCGAGTTTTACTGTGAAGAAATAGCCCGCATCGTCCGATCTTCACTGAGAAAATGCGTATCGTCCTCTGCAGGTTTGAAAAAACGCGATCCGGAAGCGGTAAAGGTTATAATTGAAGGTCTTATACTCGCCGGCATGGCAATGAGCTTCGCGGGAAGTTCACGCCCGGGGTCCGGAATCGAACATTATTTTTCGCACCTGTGGGAGATGAGATCGCTGCAGTTTCATACACCCGTACATTTGCACGGAATCCAGTGCGGGGTTGCGACAATTCTCGCGCTGTATGTATATGATTTTATCCGCATGATAAAGCCATGCAGGCAGAAAGCGCTCGATTATGTCCGGAACTTCTCGATCGATACATGGAACGAATTTATTATACAATTTTTAGGCAGCGGCGCGCTGCCGTTAATAGAACTTGAAAAAAACGAACGGAAATATGACAGGCAAAAGCACGCGGAAAGACTGGAAGTTATCCTGGCTAACTGGGATGAAATCCTGGACGTAATAACCGAAGAACTGCCTCCTGAGACTTATGTAAGGCAAGTGCTCGCGGAAGCAGGCGGGCCTGTAAGTGCCGCGGAACTGGGACATTCCGCCGATTGTATCCGTGATACTTTCATCGTTACAAAGGATATCCGTGACAAATATGTGGCAAGCCGCCTGTTATGGGATCTGGGCTATTTGGACGAAGCCGCCGGATACCTTAAACAGAAAGCCGGAATGTGAAGCCTTTGTTCCGCTAAGCCCTCAGCGGCAGGATAAGTGTAAACGGCATAAATTCACTTGTGGGAAAAAGCTTATTGCTTAACGGGCATTTTTAGTCTATAATTTATGTAATGTTCACTTTTTTATTAAACAGGGTTCTTTATTATTGTAGCTGTGAAGCATGGTTTTCACGGTAAATTTTATGTATGTCGGTAGAACGGGAGGAAACTGCTATGCCAATTACCGAGTTCTTAACCAGAAACGCCAGGTTGTACGGAAATGAAATCTGCCTGAAAGAAATCAATATGGATCTCCAGGAAAGACATAACGTAACATGGCTCGAATACGAACTTATAGAAAATAACCCCGCCGGTGAGTACCGCAGGGAAATGACATGGCGTGTCTTTGAGGAAAAAGCTAATCGTCTCGCAAATTTGCTTTTAAAACGCGGAATAAAAAAAGGAGATAAGGTAGCTATTCTTTTGATGAACTGTCTTGAATGGCTGCCGATTTATTTTGGTATTTTAAAAACAGGCGCGATTGCGGTACCGCTTAATTTCAGGTACACCGCCGAAGAGATAAAATACTGCCTCGAGCTGTCCGAAACGAGGGCACTGATTTTCGGACCGGAATTTATCAGCCGCATAGAAGCGATTTACAACGATATACCGCAGGTAAGACCGCTTTTTTACGCAGGCGAAAACCGGCCCCTGTTTGCCGAAAGTTATGACCGCCTCACGGCCAACTGTTCTTCCGAGGATCCCGGTATTGTAATAACGGACGATGATGATGCGGCGATATATTTTTCTTCGGGAACGACAGGGTTTCCGAAAGCGATTCTTCATACGCACGGAAATCTTGTATCGGCCTGCTATACGGAACAAATGCATCACGGCCAGACAAGGGATGACAACTTCCTGTGTATCCCTCCCCTATATCATACCGGCGCGAAAATGCACTGGTTCGGAAGTTTGTTGGCAGGAAGCAAAGCCGTATTGCTCCGCGGCGTAAAGCCCGAATGGATACTGAAAACCGTTTCGGAGGAAAAAATTACAATCGTATGGCTTTTGGTTCCGTGGGCGCAGGACATTCTTGACGCGATTGAAAGCGGCGCGGTTAATCTTAATGATTATGAGCTTTCGCAGTGGAGGCTTATGCATATTGGCGCGCAGCCCGTCCCTCCGAGCCTGATTACCCGCTGGCTCAAGCATTTCCCGAATCATCAATATGACACGAATTACGGATTAAGCGAATCCACAGGCCCGGGATGCGTCCACCTCGGCGTTGAAAACATTCATAAAGTCGGTGCGATTGGGATACCGGGTTATAACTGGGAAGTAAAAATAATCGGCGCCGACGGAAGCGAAGTTAAAAGAGGAGAAGTCGGCGAGCTTGCGGTAAAAGGGCCCGGCATCATGAAATGCTACTATAACGACCCGAAAGCGACAAGCGAAGTTCTGAAAGACGGATGGCTTCTTACAGGCGACATGGCTCGCATGGATGAAGACGGTTTCATATACCTTGTAGACAGGAAAAAAGACGTTATAATAAGCGGCGGTGAGAACATATATCCCGTTCAGATAGAAGATTTCCTTCGCTCGCATGATGCCATTAAAGATGCCGCGGTTATAGGCCTTCCTGATAACCGCGTAGGCGAGATAGCGGCGGCAATCATAGAGCTTAAACCGGGATACAGCGTTACCGAAGAGGATATATTCGAGTTCTGCAGTTCCCTGCCGCGCTATAAGCGCCCAAGGAAGATTATATTCGATAAGGTTCCGAGAAACCCGACAGGCAAGATAGAAAAACCGCTTTTAAGGGAAAAGTACGGGGCTGTCCGGCTTGTCGAAGCACAAACCGTAAAATGAGCGATTTTAATAAGGGTTCCCCGGTAATTGCCGGGGAACCCTTTTATTTTTCCTGAGCAGTTAAAGTACCTGACAGTACAACCCTGACGGTGTGCACTTCCCCGTCTTCAAATACCGGCGCAATATTGCCGTTGATTTCACTGCCGTCTACAATAATCTTCGATACTCCCTTCGATACATGATAAGGGTTTTCTACTTCTATGCTGTATACCGCGTTCCTGAATTTTCTTACCGCGGTAAAACCGTCCCAGTAATCCGGGATGCAAGGGTTTATTCTTAAACCGTAAAATGTCGGTTCAATACCGAGTATATGCTTGGTCGCAGCCTGATATGCCCACGATGCCGTTCCCGACAGCCAACTGTTCCTGGCAAGCCCGAACTGCGGGTGTTCGTCCGACAGGATATTCTGCGGATAAACGAACGGTTCGCATTCGTACTCGTCGATGATATTGTTCTTTGTAACGGGGTTGATCCTGCTGTAGTATTCATAAGCCCTGTTCCCATTCCCCGTGATCGTTTCGGCGATGATAACCCACGGGTTCGAGTGAAGGAAAATACCTCCGTTTTCTTTAGCTCCCGGAGGATACGTTGTTATCCCCCCGATTACGGGATCATATTCCTTATACCCGGGATAACTGAGCTTGATACCTTTTGAAGTACAAAGCAGCCTGTTTACAGAATCAAGCGCCTCTTTTGCCCTGTCGGGCGGCGCGAACCCGGACAATACCGACCAGGACTGCGCGTTAGTGTATATTTTGCCATGCTCGTTCGCACGCGATCCAAGCTTATTTCCGTTATGGTCAAAGTATCTTATATACCACTGCCCGTCCCAGCATTTTTCGTTGACAATCTTTTTCATCGACTCATAGTAGCCTTTGTATTTGAGCGCCGACTCCCTGTCGCCGATGTACTCCATAATGTCAATCATTTCAATTAATGCCTTGCCGAAAAGGTTCGCTATGAAAACCGATTCCGCGCCCTCGGGAAGGTTTACCGTGTCGTTCCAGTCTGCAAAGCCGAGCAGTGGCAACCCATTCCGCCCTGTATTTTTATGTGTGAATTCGATTGCTCTTTTCAAATGCTCAAGTACCGTTCCCGATTCGATTGCATTCCCGTTTTTATCCTTGTCGTAAAAAGGTATCACTTTATCAAGAAAACTTATATTTCCCGTTTCTTTCAGGTATTCCGACGCGGCAAGCACAATCCACAGATGGTCGTCGCCGTAGTATTTCGGCCGGTCCTCCATCTCCTTTGAGTCTCCCTCGCTCGCGATCATATTCGCGGGATTGAATTGATGCATTGCGTTTCCGGCGATCTTCTGCACGCTCAAAAGTTTTTCAATAAGTTCCCTGCCTTCTTCAGGCATGCTCGGCATTATGCCCATAACGTCCTGCGAACTGTCCCTGAACCCGATGCCGCGTACCCCAAGCCCAAGCTGGTATAACGAAAGATACCTTGACCAGTTTTTGGTAATATAACACTGACGCGGGTTATGTATGTTCACCATCGTATTGAAATTGTCATCCGGGGTTTTTACCTGCAAGCCTGAAAGATATTCGTCCCAAAAACTCTTAAGCTCGTCAAAGGCCCTGTCCACCTGCGTTTCTGAGCGGTATTTGTCAATATATCTCTTCTCTTTCCTTATATCCGCGCACTGGCCTAACTGCGTAATAATCCTTCTCGTTTCACCGGGTTCCACTTTGCCAATGTGGTGCATAAGCGCCGCGATGTTGTCACCCCTTAACGCCTCGTAGCAGCTTAACTCCCCGTTCATAAGGCTTAACGGGCATGCCCATGTGCCGTAACCGTTATTGCCGAGGAAAAATTTCCTGTCGGTATCAAATGAAGATACGGGATGATTTGATGTAAAATAATTCACGTTTGTGTCTTTCCGCATAAAGGCATACTGCAGTATTATTTTATACCCGTTTTCCTCATGTATTGCTTTCGACTGCATTGTCTGCGGAACCCAGTCGTTATTGTTAAACTGCTTCAGCGCATCAAAATGCGTGTATTCGACCACAGGTATAACATCAATTTCAACTGTAGAATTACGTAAGTTTTTAATTCTTATATCGCGGATAACCCTTCCGCTTTTATAAGGTACAAAAATCGTAACCTCGGTCCTTATGCCGTAAAACTCCGATATAATTCTCGAGTAGCCGAGACCGATATGGCATTCGTACAAATCATACCGATCGAGCGTCGGAACAAAAAACGGCGAAAAAATCCTGTATTCACCGTTTTCATTCAGCCGTATGTAAAGTGTTTCACCCTTAAAGTCGGAATCGGGCATTTGGGGTATATACTTAACAATCCTGTTTGTTGCCGGATCTCCTTTGCATATAAGCGAACCGCCGGTGTGATCGACAAACCCTCCGAAATCGAGCCCTCCGATATAGTTTATCCATTTTACCGGAAGTTTCGGGTTGGTTAATACATATTCCCTGTTCGGGTTATCAAAATAACCGTATTTCATGCTCTTTTCCTCCTGATTTATTAATTTTTTGTCTCACCCGGCTGAAGCACGACAGTACAGGAAATGTATTTCCTGCAGGCAAAGCCTGCAGGAAAATTGCGTCCGGCAAATAAAACCCGGTATTAAGATTAGTCTACCTTCGGAAGTGATGCAAAGCCTTTTTCGAGGTCCTCGTCAGTTGGAATATAGTCGGTCATCGTACCGTTATTATAGCTCATATAAGCCGTGAGGTCAAAATAACCCGTACCGGAAAGCCCGAATATAATCGTCTTCTTTTCGCCCGCTTCCTTGCACTTAAGCGCTTCGTCGATTGCCGCCCTGACGGCATGTGATGATTCGGGCGCGGGAAGAATGCCTTCGCATCTTGCAAATGAGACAGCCGCCTCGAATACTTTTGACTGTTCATACGAGCACGCTTCGATATACCCGTCGTGATACAGCTTCGAAATTATCGGGCTCATGCCGTGGTATCTGAGGCCTCCGGCGTGATTGGGCGACGGGATAAACCCTGAGCCTAATGTATACATTTTAAGGAGCGGCGTTGTTTTGCCCGTGTCGCCGAAATCATACGCGTATTTCCCGCGCGTGAGCGAAGGGCACGAAGCAGGTTCAACGCTGATAAACCTGATTTTGTTTTTGCCGGCAATCCTGTCACCGATAAACGGGGCAATGAGCCCGCCGAGGTTAGATCCGCCTCCGGCGCAGCCGATAATTATGTCAGGCTCGATGCCGTATTTTTCACACGCGATCCTCGTTTCCTCGCCGATAATCGACTGGTGCAGCAGGACATGATCAAGCACGCTTCCGAGGACGTAACGGCAGTTTTTCGTTTTCAGCGCCACTTCAATAGCTTCGGAAATTGCACAGCCTAGTGAGCCGCCAGTTCCCGGGTTTTCTTCAAGGATTTTTCTGCCGACTTCGGTTGTATTCGAAGGCGACGGTATTACTTTTCCTCCGTAGGTTTCAATAACCGCTTTACGGTATGGTTTTTGTTCCGCCGACACTTTGACCATATACACGATAAGGTCGATGCCGTAATACGCGCAGGCCATCGCCATAGCGGTGCCCCACTGGCCGGCTCCCGTTTCTGTCGTAAGGCTTGTTATGCCCGCCTCTTTCGCGTAGTACACCTGCGCCGCCGCCGTATTCAGCTTATGCGAGCCCGATGTGTTTGTGCCTTCGAACTTGTAATAAATCTCGGCAGGAGTATCAAGCACTTTTTCGAGGTTGTAAGCCCTAATAAGCGGTGACGGCCGAATCATCCTGTAAAAATCAAAAAGTTTTTCAGGAATTTCAATATATTTATCAGTAGTATTTATTTCCTGCTTAACAAGTTCTTCACAAAATACAGGCTTTAAATCCTCCGGCGTGCACGGCTTAAGGGTTGCAGGATGAAGCGGAGGCGGCGGCAGTTCTTTCATTACTGCCTTAAGGTTATACCAGTACCGGGGCAGTTCCTTTTCTTCAAGAGTAATCCTGTAAGGTATTTTGTTCATGTTCACTCATCCTTTCTTCAAATAATATTTTGTTCATGCGAAAATTTTTCTAGCAAAACCGGTTTTGCTTCTGGATTTATTTTTGCTTATAAAAAATAAAAGCCTTTGTCCGTAATAGGACAAAGACTGTTAAATCTCTGTGGTGCCACCTAATTTGCGCATACTGCGCCACTCATTTTTCATGTACCATCATACATGCTTCATTGATAACGGGCGAAGTTCCCGGCTTGCATACTTTTTTCATTTCTGCATCACCCTCATGAGGCCATTCACATAAGCTTTAACACCGCAATCCCACCGCCTGCGGCTCTCTGGAGATAAAGTGCCTTATGCTACTTCTCTCAATCATCGGTTTCGTGTATTCATGTTAAATAGAATATATATGAAAATTATGAATCTGTCAACAGTAAAAATTCCAAAAATAATTCCACGGCAGCCGAATCACATGTTACTGTCCAGGGTAATGTTTACAGATCTGTTATTCAAGATACATTAATTATGCGGATTTTCGGTGTTTCGACAAAATTTACCCGAAAAGAGGAAAGAATGCTTGGCGATAAGTTGGTATTGTGATAAAATATGCTTTAATAATTTGCTGTGTTAGCAGGCATAAGCGATTAAGATGGTTACTTATGGTGCCAAATTTGCCGGAAACCAACAGGATTGCAGATAACACGGCGGGAAATCCGTCCTCAGAGAGGTCGTCTAAATGAGCAATAAAAGACTGACTACATGGGAAGCGGCATGCATTATCACAGGCTACGGTATTGGTGGCGGTATTCTGAGCATGCCGTACCTGGCGGAGAAGGCAGGTCTTCTTCCGGCATTTGCGATACTGATCATATCGTTCCTTGCAAGCTATATACTTCATCTGATGATTGCGGATCTGGCGCTCAAGACTTCGGAGGGCGGACAGATCATCGCATGCCTGTCCCAGTTCCTTTTTCGCGGAAAAATGAAGAAAGTCCTGTCAACACTGTTCTTTATTCTTATGACGCTAATTATGTTTACCAATCTGGCTGCATACATTTCAGGGGCGGAAGAGATCATCGTAGGGCTTCTGCCGATTCCAAGCATCGCTGCGACACTTATCATCTATTTTATTGCGGCATCCGTCGTATTCTTCGGACTGAAGGCTGTCGGCGTCAGTGAGAAGTTCTCGGTCGCTGTCATATTCGGCTTGATCAGCGTGCTGGGCGTTGCTTCCTTTTTTGCGCCTCACCACGCTCTGCCGCTGACCGGAGGCTCCGTCAACGGAGTGCTGGCTTTCTTTGGAATGGCAATGTTCGCAATGGCCGCTTTCTTCTCCGTCCCTCAAGCGGTGGAAGGCCTGAACAAAGATAAAAAACAGATCAAACAGGCGGTCTTTCTCGGCCTGTTCAACAACTTCATCATTATTGTCATCGTCACCTTCTGCGCGCTGCTTGCTTCCGATGAAGTCACCGAGGTGGCAATGGTTGGCTGGAGCGCCGGTATCGGCGCATGGGCCCAGGTCGTCGGCGGAATTTTCACCATCCTCGCAATGCTCACCACATACTGGTCCTTGTCTCTGGCACTGAGTTCCATTGTGCAGGAGCAGACAAAATGGGATGCGAGGATGTGCTGGCTCATTGCAACGCTTCCGTCGCTGATCCTTGCGCTGTCTGGTTTTGCCGGCTTTATGGATTTCATGCGTATAGCAGGAGGTCTGATATCGATAATCATTGCGATCATGATAGTGCCCGCCTATCTCAACGCCCGTCGTGAAATAGAGGGCTCTGTCCTGACGCGTTTCGGTGGTAAGGTCACGGCAGCCTTGATCATAGCGGCTTATATCCTCATGGGGATCGGGAGTGTGGTCCCGGTATGAAAGAAATACTATTCTATGACGCGATATTCCACTCAGGAGTCAGTGAGACGGACACATTCCGCTTTCTGGAGGTCACGGACGGAATAATCACAGGCATCTATCAGGAAAAGCCGGCGAATGTAAGGTATTCGAAAGAAATCTCGCTGGGCGGAAAGCACGTCTATCCCTGCCTAATCGACGGGCATGTTCACATGCTCTCTACCATAGCAGTCATGGCCATGGGCTTCAATGTATGCGAGATAACAAAGGACGGCGTTGAACCGCACGATCTGGCCGGGGTGGAAAAGAAAATCCGGGGATATGCGGCGAAGAAGCCTAAAAACGCTATGATCGTCGCTCATAACTATATACTCACCGCTATAGACGAGAGACGTCTTCCAACCAAGGACGAGCTGGACGATTGGGCTGGAGGACGCCCCGTTGTAGTATACAACATCGACGGCCATTGCAGTGCCCTTTCCACAAAAATGCTCCTGAAGCTCGGTATCGATCCGGCGCATCACAACGGGTTTTTGACCGGTGAGGCCCATGAACGCGTGCAAGGCCGGCTCACAGATATTATCGCCTCAAATATAACACTTCCCCTTCTGGCGAAAGGCTGCGCAAATTTTCAGAATGCCTGCGCCGAATACGGCATCAGCGTCGTCGGAGCGCTTGAAGGCAACGGCGATTCTCCCGATGACCGCACTACGGCGCTGATAGTAAAGCTGGCCCGGCACTTTGATGTGGGCGTCCGTTTTTATTTTCAGTATTTCGATCTGAAAAGAGCCGAGCGGTTCGCGAAATATCAGAAACATCTGCGCTTAGGCGGCTGCGGCGATTGGGAAATGGATGGAGCAACCGGCTCTCATTCGTCCGCCTTTTATGTTCCGTTCAAAGACACCGGCACGACCGCTCCCTGTTACTATGAGCAGGAAGAGGTTGATCGTGTTGTGAAGGAGGCCGACGAGAAGGGCTACCAGATCGCCAGCCACGCTATAGGCGAAGCGGCCATCGATCGAATCATCGCAGCGCTGAACAAGACGACTTCCGGGCGCCTGCACCGCATCGAGCACTGCGAGTTCCACAACGACGAGTCGCTCGAGGAGCTGAAAAAACTTCGCTATGCCGTTATGATGCAGCCGGGCTATGCCTGGATCGATAAACGTTATCTTAACACTTATACGCAATTTCTGCCGCAGGAGATCGTCGACCGTCTGCGCTTTAAAACCCTGTTCGATGCGGGCATCTGCCTTTGCGCCTCCAGCGACAGTCCCGTTCAGGACCTGGATCCATGGCTGCAGATGCTCGGCATGGTAGATTTCTATAATCCGCAGGAATCTGTCACGCCCTATGAAGCTTTCCGCTGCTATACGATCAATCCCGCAAAGGCCATTCTGGAAGAAGATGAGCGCGGTACCCTGGAAGTCGGAAAGGCGGCGGATTTTTTCACGGCCGAAGAAGACCTCTTTACACTGGATCCGAAGGACATCGTATCCTTCCGACCGGTATGCACATACTATGGGGGCCGCCCTTACCGCAGAAAAAAAGGGACCGTTGCAGAGCTCGCATGGTCTATGCTGAAAAAAGCCAGGCCTGTATAACCTGACTAACGCATCTGTCATCACTGGTGCATTAACATATCCCGGGAAGTAATTTTCCGTGGGGCACCACGATTTTTATGCTCATTCCATATTATGTCAAATCAGTCTACAGGATTATGTGATTTAAGGGTACAATATTTATTAATTTCCATGCTTTGGCATAAATTCCATGTCTGCTTAAAGTGCAGGAAAACAGCAACAGTAATGCCACCCCGGAAAAAAGCAAAACCTACTTGAATATACAGTAAAAATGGTTGATAATAAATTATAGAGCACTTACATAATACATATACAGGAAAGAGGAATATATTATGGTAATTCACAAGACAAAAACTTACCGCGAAATGAGCAAAAAGGCAGCCAATATTATTGCCGCGCAGGTAATTTTAAACCCCGCGTCCGTTCTCGGTCTTGCGACCGGTTCAACTCCTGTCGGGACATATGAGATTCTCGCAGAATACTGTGTTAACAACGGAGTTGATTTTTCAAATGTCAAAACAGTGAACCTCGACGAGTACTATGGTCTTGACTCGGCTGATGAGCAAAGCTACAGGTACTTTATGAATAAACACCTGTTTGAAAAGATTAATATCGATATGCGCAATACGCATGTGCCGAACGGCAGGGCTGAAAATATTGACGAAGAATGCCGCCGCTACGAACAGCTTATTTCATCTTTGGGCGGGATAGACCTTCAACTGCTCGGTATAGGCCATAACGGGCATATAGGATTCAACGAGCCCGGCGATGTATTCCTCAAAGAAACCCATTGTGTCGATTTAGGCGAAAGCACTATAAAAGCAAACTCAAGATTTTTCAACAGCATTGATGAAGTCCCGAAAAAAGCAATTACAATGGGTATAGGCACAATTATGAAGGCAAAAAAGATTTTACTGTTAGCCAGCGGCGAAGACAAAAAGGAAATATTGAAAAAAGCCTTGTTCGGGCCGATAACTCCATTCATTCCCGCTTCTATCCTGCAGCTTCACAATAACCTTACGGTTATTACGACAATAGATTTATAATATCCGGGCACTTCTGCGCGGGTCCTGCCTTGTGTGTTTCGAGCACTCTTTTGTTTGTGAACAGAATGTAAAAAATCTCATTAGGGTGGCAATCGGCACAAAATGAGTATATAATTATAATAACGCGCAGCTTGTACAACTGCGCGGTAAAATTTTAAATAAACGGGTTCATTGTTTATTAATCTACATTATTTGAGCGGAGGTTTTAGTTTTGAAAAACGATAAAGAAAAAAAGAAACTGACTACTGACATGAAAATATTTATTGCCGTGGTTTCGGTTATTGTCGTTATTATTGCGGCGGCTATCGTGTACCTCGCAATGCCGAAAGATGTGGCAAAAGTCAACAACGGAAGAGTTACCGCGGACGAGTTCAAATTCTATTATTACCAAAATCTCGCCTATTTCCTGCCGTTAAGCGGCCAGATTGCCGATCAGGAGGCGTTAATAAATTACGTGAAGCAATTGTCATTAACCCAGGCGGTCGAAACGGAGTATCTTTTGCAGGAGGCGCAGAAAAACGGTTTTACCGTTGATAACAGCGAAATTAACGAACAGTGGAAAACTACGGAAGACAATATAGTTAAAAGCGCCAAAGAAAACAATGTGTCGGTAAATGAATTCTGCAAAAAAGTGTTCGGTATCGGTTTGAACAAATTCAAAACGATATTTAAAGACGGTTATATCGCACAGAAATACAGAGAACAAATAATAAACGGCATTACGGCAGATGAAGCGGATCTGAAAGCGTATTACGAGGAAAACAAGGAATTATTCGATTATGCCAGTGTAAGGCATATCCTGATAAAATGCGAAAGGGAAGCCGAAGAGTCAGTAGCGGACGAAAAAAGAAAAAAGGCCCAGGAAATTCTTGAAAGGGTTAACAACGGCGAAGATTTTGCCGAACTTGCAAAGGAATTCAGCGAAGATGACGGCTCCAAAGACACGGGCGGCATATACCAGGTAAGACAAAACGGGCAGTTTGTCCCTGAATTTGAGGATTGGGCTTTTTCGCATAACCCGGGAGATACCGGAATTGTCAGATCCGATTACGGTTTCCATGTAATGAAGCTTGACGATATTTATAACACTTATGAATCACAGGTTGAAAGCATCGCGCTCGAATATAAGACGAACAAATATCAGACAGCGATGAACGAGGCATTAACAAACGGTGAATATAATGTTGAAATAAAAGAAGGATATGACGAATTCTGATACGGCTCTATACTGCTTGTTCCATTGATTCCCAAGACTGCGGCTTATCGGTTTTTTAAGCCGCAGTTTTTAGCTTTTACGGAAAAGAGGTGGAATGAAATGCGCATTGAACGTGCTGCGAAGGAAGACCTTAATACTTTGCTCAATTTGCAGAAACTTGCATATCGAAGTGAAGCGGAGCTGTGCAATGACTACACGATACCCCCGTTAACGCAAACTTATGAAAGCATATGCGACGATTTTTCAAACATGGATATACTTAAAGCCGTTGACGAAAACGGTAATATCATTGGATCAGTAAGGGCTTATGAAAAAGAAGGAGTCTGCCATATCGGCAGACTTTTTGTACATCCCGATTACCAGAACAGGGGTATCGGAAAACTGTTGATGCAGGAAATTGAAAAACGGTTCGCCCACTGCACAAAGTACGCACTTTTTACCGGGAAACACAGTATTAAAAACCTGTATTTGTACCAGAAAACAGGTTATAAAATAGTCGGTGAAGAAAGGCTTAACGAAAAGGTTACAATCGTAAACCTTGAAAAAACGCGTTAGCGCTTTGCTGCAGGCGGTTACGACATAAACATCCTGATGTCGTCATCGGTATTCGTTATGCCCCCTATACCGAACTTGTCAACGAGCACTCCGGCGACATTCGGCGACAGGAATGCCGGAAGTGTCGGACCAAGATGAATGTTCTTAAAACCAAGGTACAGGAGCGCAAGCAGAACAATTACCGCTTTTTGCTCATACCACGCTATATTGAACGCGAGAGGAAGCTTGTTCACGTCATCGAGTCCGAATGCTTCCTTAAGTTTCAGCGCAATAACCGCGAGCGAATATGAATCGTTGCACTGCCCGGCGTCCAGAACTCTCGGTATACCGTCAATGTCTCCCAGGTTCAGCTTATTGTAACGGTATTTCGCACATCCTGCCGTTAATATTACCGTATCGGCGGGAAGCTTTCCGGCGAATTCGGTATAGTATTCCCTGCTTTTCATCCTTCCGTCACAGCCCGCCATTACGAAAAACTTCTTTATTTTTCCGGATTTAACGGCCTCCGTAACCTTATCGGCAAGGCTTAATACCGTATTATGGGCAAATCCTCCGACTATTTCTCCGTTTTCGAGTTCCGCGGGCGGAGGGCATTTTTTCGCGTGCTCAATAATCGCGCTGAAGTCCTTTTTCCCGTCTTCTCCTTCCGGGATATGTTTAAGGCCGGGAAAACCCACAACACCTGTGGTATAGACCCTGTCCCTATAGGTATCCTTCGGAGGTATAAGGCAGTTTGTAGTCATAAGAACCGGGCCGTTGAAGCTTTCGAATTCCTTATCCTGTTTCCACCATGCATTTCCGTAATTTCCCACGAAATGCCCGTATTTCTTGAAAGCCGGGTAATAATTCGCCGGGAGCATTTCCCCGTGGGTATAGACATCCACGCCGGTTCCTTCGGTCTGCTTCAGCAGCTCTTCCATATCCTTAAGATCGTGGCCGCTTATCAGTATGCCCGGGTTATTCCTGACCCCTATGTTCACTTTCGTAATTTCGGGATTCCCGTATGAAGACGTATTTGCCTTATCCAGGAGAGCCATTGCTTCAACGCCGAATTTACCCGTTTCCATCACCAGAGCCGTAAGGTCGTCGGCGGTAAGGCTGTCGTCAAGAGTTGCCGCGAGAGCTTTCTGTATAAACTCATGTATCTTATCATCATGGAAACCTAGAACACCGGCATGCACGGTATACGCTGCCATACCTTTTAAGCCGTAAGTTATAAGCTCCCTTAAAGACCTTATATCTTCGTCGCCTGTACTAAGGACACCGACGCTTTCGGCCTTTTGGAACATTTCTTCCTCACTGTCGCACCGAAATACCGCAGCGTCATGAAGCTTTTTGTCTGTTTGTATTCCGTTTTCACGGAGACGGCTTTTGATCCGCTCCCTTAACTCAATACCTTCTTTTATCTTTTCGACAAAATAGTCTTTATCAAAGTTCACATTTGTCACTGTTGAAAAAAGCCCTTCAATAATGAATTTTCCGGCTTTTTCGTCGGCAAGGCCTGCCTTTTTCAGTTCCAGACCGCATATTGATATGCCTTTCAACAAATAAATCAATAAATCCTGTAGCCTTGACACATCGGCGGGTTTCCCGCAGACGCCCCTGATCGTGCAGCCCGTGCCTTTTGCTGTTTCCTGGCATTGAAAACAAAACATATTCATTCTAAAATACCCCCTTCGCAGTTTAAAGACGCCTGCCGGTATTAAAATATTTAGTGCGTCTGAACGGCAGTTGTGCCGCCTCAGATAAATATACAAAATCCGGCAGGGTTTGTTTTTATGAGGTAATTATACTATAATAATAAATAAAAATCGGTATCCGTTGTTACCGTTTTAAGAAAAGAGGCATGAGTATTGCATAAAGAGATTGATCCGGCCATCAGAAAGTCTCCCCTGTTCGCGGGTATTTCGGACCAGGAACTGTTATATCTGATGAATTGTCTAAGACCAAAAACATATACATATAAGCGCAACGATTATATAGCGGTGGAAGGAAGCAGTTTCGACAGTATCGGCATACTCCTTTACGGCGAAGCAACGGTAAGCAAGGAAAATGCTTCGGGAAACCGCGTGATCATATCGACCCTGAAACCCGGAAGCATGTTCGGGGAAATGTTTGTGTTTTCCGGCCAGACATTGTGGCTGTCAACTATCCAGGCTCAAAAAAACAGCGCCGTTATTTTTCTTCAAAGGGACAAAATTATCGGCGAGTGCGGCAATGTATGCCCGTGGCATAAAAAGCTCATATGGAACCTGCTGAAAATAATATCTGACAGGGCAATCATGCTTAATAAAAAAGTAGAATACCTGACAATAAAAAGCATAAAGGGAAAAATTGCAGCGTTTTTATTCGAACAGTACAGCACTTTCGGCAGCTCTACCTTCGTTATTCCGATGAAAAGAAAAGAAATGGCCGAATTCCTGAATGTTTCAAGGCCGTCACTGTCAAGGGAAATGTCAAGGATGAGAGATGAAGGGATAATTGATTATCACATGTCCGCGTTTAAAATTCTTGATCCTGACCGGCTTAAAAAGTACCTGTAGCCGGTAAGCGCGCCCGTCCGTTATCCGTCCTTTTCCGTCACAATCCAAATAAGCATCCGTATCTGAATAATTAACCCGCCTCCGGTTTATTGAAAATTCATACCGTTCTTTTCCGGTTTCCGCTGCACTTCTTCTTAACATAAATCATATTATGATATAGCATAAAGCGAAAGGAATGAGCTCCATGTATAATGTGCGTAATATGCATCCCTGCCGCTGCGCCGGCACGTCAATGTATAATCACGGAGAAAACCGGTATGACATGTACATTGTTAATCCGTACAACTACCATATAAACATACCTGTCCATAACCCTTATTTATTGAACCGGTTTCCTGTCCGGAACAACCCGTATTATCGCGAGGACTGGAATCATAATCCGACAGAACTGAAAGATTACGGTCCGCAGCCGTTTGTTACAGATATCGAAGCCGCTTCGAAACTGAACAATAATTTCCGCATTGCATTATGGACGGGTGATCATCTGCAGCTTACGCTTATGAGCATCGATGTCGGGGAAGACATAGGCCTTGAAGTCCACCCTGACGTTGATCAGTTCATCCGCATAGAAGAAGGCCAGGGACTTATAAAAATGGGTGACAGCATGAACAACCTGAATTTTCAGAGAAGGGTATACGACGACTACGCAATCATTATACCGGCGGGCAAATGGCATAATCTTATCAACACAGGCTACAAACCGCTTAAAATATACTCTATTTATGCGCCGCCACAGCACCCGCGCGGTACCGTTCATGAGACCAGGGCAGCCGCGCAGGCTGCCGAAACAGCCCGGATGCAATAAACTTATGCTTTTAACATCGGTTTTAGATCATAGTACGCATATATTTGAAGCTTACATGCTGATTAACAAGCGATAACGCGGAAAATAACGGAAACACCGGCAGATGATACGGGTATTAAGCCATGATAAAAACAAAAAGCTGATAAAACAAAGGGAGCAGGTGATTATGTGCTGTCAACAAGGGATTTGTTTGCCCGCATGATACGCTGCGAAGCCGAAGGTGAGGGTTTAGACGGAATGCAGGCTGTTGCTACGGTAATAATGAATCGTGTTCATGTTCCGTATGGGGAATACATGCGCGTTAACCAGGGCAATTTAAGAAAAGTTCTGCTTCAGCCATACCAGTTTACATGCGCAATGGAAACCGTATACGGTCAGCCTAATCCGCAGAATATTTTCAACATACCTGCGCGAAATCAGGATTACGAAGTCGCAGATTGGGCTCTTGCAGGCAACAAACACCACGGAGCGGGTGAATGCTTATGGTATTACAACCCGTTTTCGCCCGAGTGCTCGACATATTTTCCCGCGACAAGAACTGGTGTTTATTTCAACCGCATACAACAGCACTGCTTTTACACGCCCACCCCTCTATATGCGCAGACATGACAAACAATAAAACCGATTAAGGCTAAACAGGTGGAATTAAGTATTTTGGAGGTTTTCTTATGGCTGAATACAATATTCAGGGTAATGTCAAGAAACAGCCGTTGCCTGAACAGTCAAATCAAATGAGCAAAATGGAGTACAATGTACAGGGCGATGTCAAAAAACAACCATTGCCCGAACCGGACCGTTCCGTACCAATGAACCGGCAGCCGGAACAAACCCGGCAGTCAGACCGTTATCGGCAGCAGGAATATATCCAGCAGCCCGAGTTCTACCAACCGCAGGAACGCATTCAGCAATTCGGGCTCTACCAGCCGCAGGAACGTACCCAGCAGCCCGATCTTTACCGCCAGCCGATGCAGCCAGGTATATTCCGGCCTTCAATGCCCCAGCCTATGCAAACCATGCCTTCTTATCAGCCGGATGCAATTCAGCGGACATCAATCATGACAAGCGGTATCGGAGTGCGCGAGTCGGTATTGACCGGCACCGATTTCACGCAGGGCTTTCTGCAAACTCAAATCGGGAGGTATGTGAAAGTCGAGTTTCTGATTGGAACAAATATGTTCGTGGATCGTGAAGGCACGCTGATAAAAGTTGGAACGGATTATATCATTATACAGGAACCGGAAACCGATGATTACCTGCTTTGTGATATTTACTCAATAAAATTTATCAGGTTCTACTATTAGGATCTGAAAATCAAAAATCCGCGGCAGGATGCCTTTCTGCCGCCTGATCTCTTTTTTAAAATCTTTTTCATTCGACAGGGCAGTTACTTTCCTCCGGTTAATTTCTTCTTCACAACCCCGAAAAAAAGTGTTTTTATCCATTGAAAGACCAAAAGAACGAAAAGGATGCTTCCTATCCATCCAAACAGCGGATATATTTTCCCCACCATTTCGGAGAATCCCTGTTTTGCCAGCGGTATTGCGGCAATTCCGATACAGACGTTAAGAACCCATCTCGGCCTTTTCGTTATCCGCTCAAGACTTTCGGCGCAGCAGTAGCCCGACGATAACGCCGTGGTGAATAACGCGAAAGCCAAAATAAGCGAATAGAATATGAAGCTAATCTTTCCGGCCGCAGCCGAAAGTTCCACCATCGGCAGCTCGGAACCGCGGATAATTCCGTAGTTTATAAAAAGAACGTGGTTCAATACAAACATAACCGCAAGAAGAGCCGTGCCTCCCGCTATTCCGGATATATAGGCCGTCTTTCTTGACGTAATCCACGGTCGGAGGTTTCCGATTACAAGAACGTTTAATATGCTGTTATAGCATACATACAATACCGAATAAACAAGCCAGAGCTCATTATGCCGATCATCCGCAAAGGCGGCAAAAACAGGCTTTGAACGGATAATAAGACTGATCCCTATATAAAGCATTCCCGCAATCATTACAGGAGTTAATACCTCGCTCGCCGCAAGAACGCCTTTTATATCAAAACATAAAAGTACCGTACAAAGAACGGTTATCATTATCATTCCCGCATATGAAGGCAGCCCGGTCAGTCTGTGGCATAATGCCGCGGCTCCCGCTATCATCACAACATAGACGCAGAATGTGTAAATAAGCGATACCGTTTCGAGTATTCTTCCAAAATGCCTGCCCCCGATAACATCAAGCAGTTCACTGCTGCTGTTTACACCATACAAATAAACGATATCAAGGGACGCGACAGCGACAATTGAGAACAGGGCACCCGCCGCGATAACACCCGGATATCCTTTTAAATCAAAGCGCGTAAAAAAACTGACTATCTCCTGGCCTGATGCAAAAGCGGCGCCTATTGTAGATGCGACATACACGCCCGAAATCTTTAAAATGTTCCTCAGCCGTGTTTTCATTCAGTACCCGTATTACTTGTTCCATCCTATTGTATGAAAATAACGCCGCTTTAAGAATAACATTTAACATAGAACAGGTGATGCGAATCAGCCGGCAGAACCTTCTATTTTATCAAATAAGCGGGAACTGTACAGCCACGCGGAAATAAGCGTAGTCACGGGAATCGTCAGAACAAGCCCTATACTCCCCGCAAGCGCTCTCACTATTTCGGAAGCCATGAAGTCTCCGTTTATGACCTGCGCAATCGGAACTTTGTATGCCGTGAAAAGGATCATAATATTGAGGGCGCCGCCCGTATAGGCCAGCACAAGAGTATTCGTCATCGTTCCCATAACGTCCCTGCCGACATTCATCCCCGAACGTATCAACTGCCTGAAATTAATTTCCGGATTGTTTTCGCGGATTTCGTTAAGAGACGACGCAATGGACATTCCCACATCCATTACGGCTCCCATTGCCCCGATTATTATCCCGGCGAAAAGCAAACCCTGAAAATTAAATCTGACTTCCTGAGGTATATTCATAAGCATGACGGTTTCTTCCTGGGCAAGCCCGGTAAGGCGCGCGGCAGAACCTATAATCAATGCGAACGCGCCCGCGGTAATAACCCCCGCCACCGTTCCGAGAACAGCGGCAAGAGTTTTAATTCTCCAGCCGCTTATCACAACAAAGCATACAATAATTACACCGCTGCACAGTACGACGGCTGTAATGACAGGAGGAAAACCCTTAAGTATCAGCGGTATAAGAACCTTTATTACAACAAACACGGTAAAAATCAAAGTCAGAATTGTTTTAAACCCCTGTCCCCTCCCAAGAACAAGGATCAGCAGGAAGAATAAAACCAGCAGAAAATAGATGTATCCTTCGCGTACAAGATCGGTAACGTAGGCATCGGTAATCCTGCCTCTTTCGTCTGTATTATACGTTACAAAAACGCTATCCCCTTTTTTCAGCCGGTAATACTCGTAATCGGAAAAATAGGCGTTTGCACTGTGTTCGGCGACTATCGTCTTCCCCCTGTGTTCCCCTTCGGTGATCATTACCTTTACATACTGGTTTTCGATATAGAACCCGCCTCCGAGAGACGTTTCTTCATCCCCGTAATTTTCGAGCAATTCTATAACCTTCGCGCGGACAGGATAAACCTGTTCATCCCCGGCATCTTCGGCATTGGCTGGAAGACTTATGAAAAGCAGAATCGCCGCAGTAAAAAATATAATATGTTTTTTCATTCGAACCCCCTGCTGACTAAACGTTAATTTCCGGGCTCAGACGCTGCCTGATAATAATCAAGCACATAAAAATGTAACATTTATACCGTACTTACATGCGATTAAGCAACTGCCTGACAATAAATAAACCCGATAAAAATATTGTAAACTAAAAAACCGAAGGTGTAAAACCATAAAAAGTGAAGACAGGGGGACAGGTTGACCATGTACCTGTCCCCCTGTCTCCCCGTGTCTTACGCGAGCAGACAAAAAACCTGTAAACAGGCTCTCAAAACAATATAATGGAAACTGCAGACCGCACCGCTTCTTTACGATGCCGGAAATTCACTCCCTTATTGTTTTAATGCTCATATACCCGTTTGCTTTACTATTTTTCGTTTAATTTACCGGGTTTTCCACCGCTGCGATTCACTTTGAACAAATCTATAATTTTTATGCCGTCACCGGGTATTTCACTGCCGTTATTACCTTTGCCCGGAGTTATTTTTTCGTTTTCTTTACCTGACTCATCGCTTTTGTTACTTTTCTTAACCGGGTTTATTATATCTTCGTTTTCCTTATTACTGCTGCGATTCACTTTAAACAGATCCAACAATTTAATGCCATCGCCGGTAGTGTCATTATTGTTTTTCCCTTTATCCGGTCTTACTTTTTTGTCTTTTTCTTTGCCCGGTTTATCAATGTTTTCATCCCTATCAACCGGTTTTATTGTTTTTTCATCACCTTTTCTGGATTTATCATCGATCTTTTTGCCCTGTTTTTTATCGTCGTTGCCTTTGCTGGGCTTATCACTGTCATCATTCTTTTTATCCGGTTTTACTTTTTTGTCTTTTTCTTTGCCCGGTTTATCAATGTTTTCATCCCTATCAACCGGTTTTATTATTTTTTCATCACCTTTTCCGGATTTATCATCG
>Ga0134095_1001012_pt1 | contig 21891 bp, 18 predicted proteins | sample 6_2taG_FD_94449 | JGI IMG/M metagenome (GOLD analysis project Ga0134095, IMG submission 94449) | Switchgrass degrading microbial communities from high solid loading bioreactors in New Hampshire, USA - 6_20_20_110_A2 metaG | ecosystem: Engineered > Bioreactor > Semi-continuous > Anaerobic >... | reverse complement strand
CACCTCGACCGCGACGGCTTCAACCCGGTGATGACGGTTGAGGAAGTGGCGGTCTACACGCGGGGCAAGGCGCTGGATCCAAAGGTGATCGAATACCAACAGCGGATCGCCCGCAGCGACCACCTGATCTACATCTTTCCGGTGTGGTGGGAAGTGATGCCCGCGCTGCTGAAGGGCTTCTTCGACAAGGTGTTTCTGCCGGAATGGGCGTTCGCCGAAGAAGACGCCTCGCCCCTGTTGACGCACATTCGCACCGGGACCGCGATCACGACGATGGGCGCGCCACGGCCGATCTACACGTCGGTCGAGAGCGTGCTGTGTAAGGGAATTCTCGAATTCTGCGGCGTGCAGCGGACCCGCTGGATCAACTTCTGCGAGGTGTCGCAGGCGTCGCACGAGCAGCGGCACAGGTGGCTGGACGAGGTCGAGGCGTACGCGCGCTCGCTGGTGACGACCGATCACCCCGCCTGATCGATCAAGTCCTGATAGAACGCGGCCGTGCGCGCCGCGATCGCTTCCCACGAGTAGTCGGCGGCGAGTTTGGCGGCGTTGCGGCCCATGTCCGCGCGAAGCTCCGGGTTTTTGGCAAGGTCCTCGATTGCTAGCGCGAGCGCGGTCGGTGACTCGGCCGGGACCAACCGCACGTGCCGGTTGCCGACCAGCTCGGGCGTGTCCACTTGCGGATTCGTCGTGATGATCGCGCAGCCGTGCGCCAGCGCCGCCATCAGACTCCCGCGCCGGAAGCTCACGCCGTCCCGGTATGGCAGCGCGATCATGTCCGCTGCCAGCAGGTGCCCGCTGACCTTCCGCGAATCTACAAAGCCGGTCCACGTGATGTGCTCGGTCAGGTCAAGCTCTTCGATCAGGTCGTCGATCTCCTGCGCGTAGAGGATGTTGGCCGGGTCGCTGGTGCCGGTCCGCCCGCCGATCATCAACAGCTTGACCGGTAGCCCGCCGTTGCGCGCGATGCGGACCGCTTGCAGCAGCGTGTCGACGCCCTTGCTGGCGTTAAGGAAGCCGAAGTATCCGACGACGATGTCGTCCGGCTGGTAGCCGAGCGCCGCTCGCCACACCGCGCGGTTATAGTCTGGCGGTGGATCGGGCGCGATGTTCGAGCCGATGGGGATGTGGCGCAGGCTAGCGAGCGATTTTTCGGTGGCCAGCCGCTCGCGGTCGCCCCGGTTGGTGACGATCACGCCGTCGCTGCTGCGCGCCAGTGTGAGCACCGCCTGATAGCGCAGCGGACCGGCCTTGGGGAACAGATACGGCACGAGCAGATCGTGGAAGGTCGTGCAGACGGCCACGTCGCTCAGGCGCACCGGCAAGAGGTGGATAAACGCCGACATGTTGTACGCCGCCGCCTGATACTGGATATTGATCACGTCAAGCTGTTGCGCGGCGGCCCAGCGCCGGATGCGCCCCAACATGCCCCAGCCCCAGGAGCGCGCGTCCGCCGTGACGTGGATCGGGCTGTCGGGCGGTTGCGGCGTCGCGCGGTGATCCGTGAAGACGAAGACCTCGTGCCCCAGAGCGACCAGCGCCTTCGATAGTTCCTGCGTGAACGCGCCCACGCCGCCCTGCATCGGGGGATATTCACCGGTGATCTGACCGATTCGCATGAAATATTGTGTCCTGTTGGGTGCTCAGCCCGCGATCGGACGTGCAAAGCGGCCGGTTGCCAGCGCGCCGATCACGCGGCGATAGGTCGCCACGCGCGCCCGGCGCAGGCTGCGCTTGTGCCCGACCAGCCCCTTGAGCGCTTCGAGCACAAGCTGCGCGCCGTAGCTTAGCAGCAGAAATGCTCGCAGCGCCCACGCGATCGCGCGGCCGTGAAACTTGCGAAAGTAACGGATCTTGCTCTCTTGAAAGTAAATATGCTTTTGCGTCTCGATTTGCTCGGTGCTTTTGCCGCCATAGTGCGTGATCGTCGCGTCGCCGAGATAGAGCACGCGCCATCCGGCGTCTTTGGCGCGGCGGCACCAGTCTAACTCTTCGGAAAACATGATGTAGCCCGCGTCCAGCCCGCCGATCTGCTCGTAGACCTGCCGCCGGGCGACCAGCGCGCAGCCCTGTACCCAGTCTACCTCAAACGTGCCCTCGTCCGGCTGATCGGCCACGGTGAAGCGCTCGATCACGCCGCGCGGCGCGTAGCCTTGCAGCCAGGTGCTCTCGAAGAATGCGGTGGCGACGGTCGGAAAGCGCCGCCGCGTGGACTGCGTCGTTCCGTCCGCGTTGAGCACGCGCGGGCCGACGATTCCCACGTCCAGGCGCTCGTCGAGTGCGCTCACCAGCCGGTTGAGCGCGTCGCCATGCACGACCGTGTCGGGATTGAGCAGCATCAGATAGCGGCCCTGCGCTCGCGCCAGCGCGAGATTGTTGCCGCGCGTAAAGCCGACGTTCTCCTGCTCGGTCAGCAGGTGCACCCACGGATACCGCTCGCGGACCATCGCGGCGCTGCCGTCCGTGCTAGCGGAATCGACCACGATTACCTCGACGCGCGGGCCGTCCGTTCCGATGCTCGTCCCGTCCGGCGAGATGCGCGTTACGGGCGCGGCGGCGATGCTGTCCAGGCATTCGGCCAGCAGCGACGCAACATTCCAACTGACGATGATGATCGACAGGTCCACTCCAGTTTCTCTCCCGCGGGAAGGGCGCTCGGCGGTCATTGTACCAGCATTTCGCGAAACATCCGATGGTGGGCGCGGACAAGCGGAATGGACGCGCCCCGGCCGACTTGCGCGCTGTGCAACCTTATGCGATAAGTGACGGCGGGATTAAGCCGGAAATTGTATTTGTCGGGGAAATTGCTGTTAGCGGCGAATAGATTGCGACATCCTGGCCAGACGCGAGGCATCGCGCCACCCGCTGCTCCGCAGTGCAGGCGGAATCCGCTTTTCTCGTCTGGTCCACCGGCGAGCCGCTAACCGCTTGGAAGGGGAAGAAATGCTTTCAGGACGGATCGCGCTGATCACCGGCCCTGCCGACGACAGCATCGTACGCAGCATCACGCTTTCGCTGGCGCTTCACGGCGCCAAAACCGCTATCGCCTACACCACGCCGAAAGAGGTCGCAGACGCGCCCGCGCGGGCCGATGCGCTGGTCTACGCGGCGCATGACCTGGGTGGCGAGGCGTTTGCGCTACCGCTCTCCGAGGGCGAGCAGGCAGACGCAGCCGCCGCAGTTATCCAGGGCGTGCTGTCGGCGTATGGGACCGTCGATCTGTTGCTGAGCCGGGTCGGCGCGGGCTGGGATCCTTACGCGGCGGCGCAGATGTCCACCGCTGAGCTAGACGCGGCTGTGCAGGCCGAGATTGCGGATGCGCTGATGTGCATCCAGGCGTGCCTGCCGGTGATGCGCCAGAATAACTGGGGCCGGATCGTGCTGATCTGCCCCTTTGAGCCCGTCTGCTGGACGCACGGCTCAGCGGCGGCGGAAGCCCGCCGGTTCATGGCGCAGCAGTTTGAGCGGCACGAACGCTCGCACAACATCACGCTTAACCTGATCCATCCGGGGTGGGGCGTGGTAGGGCCGGGGCGCGCCGAGGCCGCGCTCGCCGCCGCGCGCCACGAGTCCACGTGGCAGCATCGCCGCACGGCGTCGGCGCAGGATATCGCCGACGCGGCGCTGTTCTTATGCGGGGAATCCGCGCGGTTCATTTGTGGGAGCCAGCTTTTCTTCGCGATGGAGTGAGTGGGCTCGGGCGGGTATGCAGTTCTTGAGCGTAGCGGCGGAGTCGGATCGTTTCGTAGGGGCGGAGCTTGCTCCGCCCGTGTTTTTACCCCCATCCCCAGCCCTTCCCCCACAAGGAGGGAAGGGGGAAGCGCTTAGGCGCTATTCCTTCCCTCGTTCTGGGGAAAGAAACACCGGCCAAAGGTCGGAAGGATGAGGGGATCAGCGTTCGGCACCGGGCGCAGCTTGCTGCGCCCCGACACGCAAACGCCAGATTACCCGGTTTGTTCCGGCGGCAAGCGGAACAATCGCTCCGCGTTGGCGGTGCTGAGGTCGGCGAACGTGTCATCAGACACGACGCGCAGCGCGGCGAGTCGCTCCGCAATGAAGCGCACATACGCTGGGCGGTTGGGGCGGCGGCCCCGGTACGGGTGCGGCGTCAGGAACGGCGCGTCCGTCTCGACCACGATCCGGTCGTCCGGCACGCGCGCCGCGATACGCCGCAGATCGTCCGCGTTCTTGAACGTCACCGGCCCGGTGAACCCAAGCATGAAACCGAGGTCGAGCGCGCGCTCGGCAGCGGTCATCGGCGCGGAGAACGAGTGCAGCACGCCCGGCCGGTCGCGCAGGGACGGCGGCAGGGTAGGCGTCCACCGCGCCAGGATGTCGAGCAGATCGTCGCTGGCCTCGCGGTTGTGCAGGATGACTGGCAGTTCAAGCTCCGCCGCCAGCGCCAACTGCGCCTCTAGCGCGCGCCACTGAGTCTCTTTGGGCGAGTTGTCCCAGTGATAATCCAGCCCGATTTCGCCAATCGCGACGACTTTCGGCTGCGCGGCCAGCTCGCGGACCCCGTCAAGCTGCGCGTCGGACCAATCGGCCGAGCTGTTGGGGTGGATGCCCACCGCCGCATAGACGCCGGGATAGCGCGCCGCTAAATCCACAGCCGCGCGCGACCGCTCGAGGCTGGTTCCGGGGTTGATGATGCGCGTTACTCCGGCCGCCGCCGCCTCGCGCACGACCTCGTCGCGCTGGCCGTCGAACGTGTCGAAATCGAAATGGCAGTGGGTGTCGATCAGCCGCATACGTGTTAGCGGACCGTCTCGCCGTTGCGCAGCATTTCCAGGTCCGCATCGACCATCATGCGCACCAGCTCGGTGAACGTGACGCTTGGTTCCCAGCCGAGCGCGCGCCCTGCCTTCGACGCGTCGCCCACCAGCAGGTCGACTTCCGCCGGACGCATATAACGCTCGTCCTGCACGACGTATTCGCGCCAGTCCAGGTCGAGATAGTCAAACGCGGTCCGCACCAGTTCCTCGACCGAGTGCGTCTCACCGGTGGCGATGACGTAATCGTCCGGCTCGTCCTGCTGAAGCATCATCCACATCGCCCGGACGTAATCGCCTGCAAAGCCCCAGTCGCGCCGTGCGTCCAGGTTGCCCAGGCGCAATTCGTTCGCCATGCCGAGCTTGATCCGCGCGGCGGTGTGCGTCACCTTGCGCGTGACGAACTCCAGACCCCGGCGTGGGCTTTCGTGGTTGAACAGGATGCCGCTGACTGCGTGCATCTTGTAGCTTTCACGGTAGTTGACGGTAATCCAGTGACCGTAAACCTTCGCCACGCCGTACGGGCTGCGCGGGTAGAAGGGCGTCGTCTCGCGCTGGGGGACCTCTCGCACCTTGCCGAACATCTCACTGCTCGACGCCTGGTAGAAGCGGATCGACGGATCGACGTGGCGGATCGCGTCCAGCAGGCGCGTCACGCCGAGCGCGGTGACGTCGCCCGTGAACACTGGCTGCGTCCACGAGGTCTGCACGAAGCTCTGCGCGGCGAGGTTGTAGACCTCGTTCGGCTGGCACTCGGCCAGCGCGAGTTGCAGCGACGTTTGATCGAGCATGTCGCCTGGGATCAGATGCAGGCGGTCTTGAATGTGCTCGATCCGGCTGAAGTTGATCGTGCTGGTGCGGCGGACCAGCCCATATACCTCGTAGCCTTTTTCAAGCAGGAACTCGGCCAGATACGAACCGTCCTGCCCGGTGATCCCGGTGATCAGCGCGCGTTTAGCCATGTGTAATTTCTCCTGAGTTTCAGAGGCGATCGGGGCGAACAGGCACGCCCAGCGATTGACGCCAGTCGTTGAGGATATCGAGCAGCGTCTGCTCAAACGGAATCTGTGGCTGCCAGCCGGTCGCGGCGCGCAGCTTGCTTGCGTCGCCCACCCGGCGCGGCACGTCCGAGGGGCGCATGCGGGCCGGGTCTTGCCGGACTTCAATCGGCACGGTGGTGAAGCTGAGCAACGTATCCAGCAGCGATTGGATGCTTCGGCTGGTCCCGCTGCACACGTTGTACGCCTCGCCCGGCGTGCCGTGCTCCAACAGCAGCCAGTACGCGCGCACGACGTCGCGCACGTCGGTAAAGTCGCGCTCCGCCGCCAGGTTGCCTACCGCCATCACCGGCTCGCGCTGGCCGGCTTCGATGGCCGCGATCTGGCTGGCGAAATCTGACGCCACGAAGCCACCTTTCTGGCTGGGGCCGATGTGGTTGAACGGCCGCGCGCAGATGATCTCCATCCCGTGCGCCAGGAAGTATTGCAGCCCGAGCATATCTTGCGCCACCTTGCTGACGCTGTACGGGTTGGTGGGGCGGAAGGGAAACTTCTCGTCAATCGGGTCCGTCGTGCCGCCCGCCGCGCCGTAAATTTCGCCGGAGCTGATGATCAGCACGCGCGCCTTGACGCCGCTGCTTAGCAGGGCTTCCTGCAAATTGACCTGAATACGGATGTTGTTTTCGAGCGTGGCCCACGGGTCGCGGAACGACGCGGCGACGTCCGCCAGCGCGGCGAGGTGAATGACTCGATCCGGCCGGGTCTCGGCGACGAGCGCGCGAACTGCGTCCGGATCGCGCAGGTCGGCGGCGTGCTGGACAACCGGGCGGCCGTCGAGGCGCGGGTTTTTGCCGGGTGGCGAAAGGACCGCCGCATGCAGGTGGACGTCCGGCATGGTCAGCAGCAGATCGACCAGGTGGCCGCCGACAAATCCCCCGGCGCCGGTAATTAAAACGCGCACGATGTTTCCCCCGCGTGGAGTGGAGCCCGGCGGAACCGTCCAGCCGGGCGCTCAGCAGAGGCTCATTATATCGTGCGCGCCGGTCGCGGCAAGGCGCGTCGCCAAACAAAAACCCTGCGGGCGCTACACGCTCGCAGGGCAACAGAAGACAGGAAAATCGGTTCGCTTAGCCGCTCTTGACCGTGATCTGGCGCGGGCGAACGGCCTCGGCTTTCGGCAGGGTCAGCGTCAGCACGCCATTGCTGAACGTTGCCTCGACCTTGTCGTGGTCGATCGGCGTGTTGATCGTCAGCGTCCGCTCGAACCTGCCAGTCGGACGCTCCAGCAAAACGTATCTGCGCGTGCTGTCTTCGTCGCGCTTGATCTCGCCGCGAATCGTCAGCGTATCGCCCTCAAGCGTGATCTCGATCTCGTCTGGGCGCAGGCCGGGCACGTCCGCGTGAATGACGATCGCCTCGTCGGTGAAATACGCATCCATTGGCAGCAGCCACGCGCCATTCCCGCGCGATTCCGCGCTGCTCATGAAGGTGTCGCCCAGCATCCGGTCGACCGCCTGGCGCATGGTGATGATGTCGCGAAGCGGGTCAAAACGAGAGATGTTCGACATCGCCGGTTGTCTCCATTCCGTTCCAGCAATCTCACTCTCAACTCTAATCCCGTTGCAGAAGAATTGCATAAGCGACGTGTCAAACTTGCGTTAGAGCGGCGGCAGTTCCAGCAGCGCGGCCAACTCATCCCACGACGCAATGCAGAAATCCGGCGGAGCGTCGGGCGAAGGCTTCGCGTCGTAGAGACACGTCGCGATCCCCACGCCTTTGCCCGCGAGAATGTCGAGATCGCGATCCCCAACCGCCAGCACGCGATCGCGCGGCAGGGCATTGCGCTCGATCAGCGCGCGGAACCCGGCGGGGTCGGGCTTGCGCGGGTAGCCGTCTGCGGTCGTCAGAATGTCGAGAAAGAGATGATCGGCGCCGTGATATGTCAGCAGGCGTTTGAGCATGGGGCGCTCCCGGTGCGTGAACAGCAGGTTCGCCCCGCCCGCTGCCATGAATCGCTCGCACAACTCGAGCACGCCGGGGAAGGGCGGGCAATTCTCAGGGATCTCGTTGAGGTCCCGATAGTGCGCGATCCGCGTGGCGAAGTCGTCTCGCTCGATGCCAAGCTCCGCGCTCAGCGTGGTGATCGTGTTCGCCAGCGTGTCCGTTAGCAGCGCGCGGATCCGCTCCGCTGGGACGCTGGCGCCCCATTCGCCCAACGCCTGCTCGATCGCGCGGACGAGCGGCGGATACGTGTCGAACAGTGTGCCGTCAAAATCCCACAGAAGGTAGTCAAACCGCATATCAAGCTCCATCTGGTGAATCCCCGCGCCAGTGTACCACGAAGATCGCGGACCGGCGCTCATTCCGTGTTAAACTTGCGCGTCGATTGAACAAGCACCTGGTTCGGTGGATCGCGTATGAATCTGGATAAACGTTTGCTGCGTCTGGTGCGCGGCGTGCGGCTGCCGTTCGCGCTGGTGATCGCGCTGGGGTTGCTGGCGGGCGTGCTGATCGTCGCGCAGGCGTACGCGCTGGCGCAGGTGATCGACCGCGCGTTTCTGGGTGAGCAGCCGCTCGATGAATTGTGGCCGTGGCTCGGCGCGCTGGCGGCGATCGCGGTCGGGCGCGCGATCGCGCTGTGGGGCGGTGAGGTCGCCGCCGGAGCCGTCGCCGGGCAGATCAAGGAAGACCTGCGGGCGGACCTCTACGCGCACATCGTCGCGCTCGGACCGGCCTACACGCGCGGCGAGCGCAGCGGAGAGCTAGTCAACACGGCGGTGAAGGGCATCGAAGACCTGGACGCCTATTTTCGCCAGTATCTCCCGCAGTTGTTCCTGGCGCTGCTGGTCCCGCTGGCGATGTTTATTGCGGTCCTGCCGGTGGATACGCTGTCCGCCGTTGTGCTGTTGGTCACCGCGCCGCTGATCCCGTTCTTCATGATGCTGATCGGCCTGTATGCGACGCAGCGATCGCGGGCGCAGTGGCGCGCGCTCAGCCGCATGAGCGCCCACTTCCTCGACGCATTGCAGGGTTTGCCGACGCTCAAGCTGTTCGGCCGCAGCCGCGCCGAGATCGAGCGGATCCGCGTCATCAGTGACCAGTTCCGCGACACGACGATGAGTGTGCTGCGCGTGGCATTCCTCTCCGCGCTGGTGCTGGAGCTGCTGTCGACGATCAGCGTGGCGATCGTCGCGGTCGAGATCGGGCTGCGGCTGCTTTACGAGCGCATGACCTTCGCCGATGCGTTCTTCGTGCTGGTGATCGCGCCGGAGTTCTACCTGCCGCTGCGGATGCTCGGCACGCGCTTCCACGCCGGGATGTCCGGCTTCGCCGCGGCGGAGCGTATCTTCGCGGTGCTGGAAACGCCGCCGCCCGCCGCGCCGGATGCTCCCCCTGCCGCGCTGCCGGAGCGCATCACCACGCTGCGCTTCGAGCGGGTCGCCTTCGCGTACGACGCGGGCGAGCGCCCCGCGCTGAACGGTGTCTCGTTCGAGATCCGGCATGGCGAAAAGGTGGCGCTCGTCGGGCCGAGCGGCGCAGGTAAGTCGACCATCGTCCAGCTTTTGTTGCGCTTTATCGAACCGGGCGGCGGGCAGATCACGGTCGATGGCGTGCCGCTGGCGCTGATTCCGGCGGACGTGTGGCGCACGCAAATCGCGTGGGTTCCCCAGCGGCCGCACCTGTTCCAGACGACGATCGCAGACAATATCCGGCTTGCACGCCCAGACGCGCCGCTCGAAGACGTGGTGCGCGCGGCGGAGCAGGCGCACGCGGACGAGTTTATCCGCGCCATGCCGCAAGGGTACGCCACGCCGATCGGGGAGCGCGGCGCGCGGCTCAGCGGGGGGCAGGCGCAGCGGATCGCCCTGGCGCGTGCCTACCTGAAAGATGCGCCGCTTCTGCTGCTCGACGAGCCGACCGCCAACCTCGACGCGGAAACCGAGTCCCTGCTTCAAGACGCGATGAATCGGCTGATGCACGACCGCACCACGCTGATCGTCGCGCACCGCCTGCCGACCGTCGCCAATGCGGACCGGATCATCGTGCTGGAAGGCGGGCGGATCGCGGAGCAGGGCACGCACCGCGAGTTGCTGGCGCAGTCCGGCGTGTATGCGCGTCTGGCGGTGGCGTATGGGCGCTGAGTCTGATTACCGCGCGCTGTCGGCGATCGACTACGCCGAGCAGGAGCTGCTGTACAACACCTTCATGGCGCCAGCGCTGCGATCCGCCGTGGCGACGCTTTCGCCGCCGCCGGGATCGCGCGGTCTGGATGTCGGCTGCGGGCCGGGCGGCGTGCTGCCCCCGCTGGCCGAGGCGCTGGACGGGCGCGGGACGATCGTCGCGCTGGATATTTCCCGGCCGCACCTGGAACGCGCGCAGGACGACATCGCCGCGTGGGATAGCGACGCGCGTTGCTATCTGGCGCAGGTCGATTTGAAGGATCCACTCCCCTTTGCGGATGGCGTGTTCGATTGGTGCTGGACGGCGGACACGCTCAATTCCGAGCAGGCGAACGTCGAGCGCGGCGCGTTCCCCGATCCAGTCAGTGTCGTGCGAGAGCTGGCGCGCGTGACGCGGCCGGGCGGGGTCGTCGCGGCCTTCTTCGGGAACTGGCTCGGCGCAATGCTGATGCCCGGTTACGCGCATATCGAGCAGTGCTTGATGACTGCGCTTGAGGTCCATTACAACAAGCGCGGGCGCTTTCACCCCTCATTCCGGCATGAGAACGCGCTCGGCTGGTTCCAGGCGGCGGGGCTGGAAGACATCACCGTGACAGCGCACACCGCGCTTTATCAGGCGCCGCTGCCCGACGACGTGCGGCGCTACATCCAGCGGTGGGTGTTCGAGCACGAGTATCGCGCGCCGGAGCGGATCAAAGAGTATGCGCTTGGCGCCGGACTGACCGAGGAAGAATGGGACCTGTGGCTGAAACTCTCCACCCCCGGCGCGCCCGAATACATCCTGCAGCGCGACGATTATTTCTGCGTCCGCTACGGCATCCTGACGACCGGCCGCGTTCCTGCCGGTGAGGTAACGGCATGAGTGAGCGAGCGATGAAAAGCGATCGGCCGGTGTTTTTGAGGCTGGTGCGTCTGGCCTGGCCGTACCGCTGGTGGATGGCGCTGTCTGTGCTGCTCGGCTTCGCGACCGTCGGCAGCGCGATCGGGCTGATGGCGACCGCTGCGTGGATTATCGCGCGCGCTGCGCTGCACCCGTCGATCGCGGTGCTGAATGTGGCGATCGTCGGCGTGCGCTTTTTCGGCATTGCGCGCGGCGTGTTCCGCTATCTGGAGCGGGTCGTATCGCATCAGACGACGTTCCGCCTGCTGTCGCGGATGCGCGTGTGGCTCTACGAGCGGATCGAGCCACTTGCCCCGGCTCGGCTGAGTGACTATCACAGCGGCGACCTGCTCAGCCGCATCAGTGCAGACATTGACACGCTTGAGAATTTCTACGTGCGCGTGCTGGCGCCGCCTGCTGTGGCCGTGCTGGTCACGCTGATGATGGCGATCTTCTTCGGCGTGATCGATCTGCGTCTGGCGCTGGCGCTGGTCGCGTATCTGGCGGTGACGGGAATAGGTGTGCCGTTGCTGACGCGCCGCCTCGGGCGCAGCGCCGGGCAGAGCCTGGTCGCCACGCGGGGCGAGCTCAACGCCGCGCTGCTCGACGGCGTGCAGGGGCTGGCCGATCTGGCCGCCTACGGGCAGCAAACGCGCCAGATCGAGCGGGTCCGCGCGCTGAGCGAGCGCATCCACCGCGAACAGATGCACATGGCGCGCGTTGGCGGGCTGGACGCGGCGCTCGGCGCGCTGTTGACCGGGCTGGCGGTGATCACGGTGCTGGCGCTGGCGATCCCGCTGGTGGGCGAGGGGCGGCTCGGCGGTGTGATGCTGGCGGTGCTGGCGCTGGCGACGATCAGCAGTTTCGAGGCGGTGCTGGCGCTACCGCAGGCGTTCCAGCATCTAGAGAGCAACCTCGCGGCGGCGCGGCGCCTGTTCGACCTGGTGGACGCGTCGCCCGCCGTGGTCGATCCGCCCGATCCGCTGCCTGCGCCGGAGCGGTGCGATCTGGTCGTGCGCGATCTGCGCTTCCGCTACGCGCCGGGCGATCCGCCCGCGCTGGACGGCGTCAGCTTCACGCTGCCCCAGGGCGGCAAGCTCGCGATCGTCGGGGCGAGCGGCGCGGGGAAGAGCACGCTTGTCAACTTACTGATGCGCTTCTGGGACTATGACGAGGGCAGCATCACGCTCGGCGGGCAGGAGCTCCGCTGCATGCGGCAGGACGACGTGCGCGCGCAGTTCGCGGTTGTCCGGCAGGATACGCACCTGTTCAGCGGCACGATCCGCGACAACTTGCTGCTTGCACGCCCCGATGCGTCTGAACAGGACCTGATCGCGGCGGCGCAACAGGCGCAGCTTGACACGTTCATTCGCTCGCTGCCGCAGGGCTACGACACGTGGATCGGCGAGCAGGGCCTGGCGTTGAGCGGGGGAGAGCGCCAGCGGCTGGCCATTGCGCGCGCAGTCCTGAAAAACGCGCCGATCCTGGTGTTGGACGAGGCGACTGCCAACCTCGATGCGGTCACCGAGCAGGCGGTGATGGCCGCGATCACCCACGCCATGCGCGATCGCACGACGCTGATGATCACGCACCGGCTCGTCAGGCTGGAAGATGTCGATGAAATCCTGGTGCTCGCCGCCGGGCGCGTGGTCGAGCGCGGTCGCCACGCCGACCTGCTAGCGCGTGAGGGCGTCTACCATCACCTGTGGGACTTGCAGCGCCAGGAGCTTCTGGAAGATCCGGCGTGAATGACCTTTCTCCAATCCGGTAAACGGTTTTCTTGTAGGGGCGCAGCTTGCTGCGCCCGCTGTAGAAAAGGCCATTTACCGAAGAGGGGCCAGGGGTGAGGTTTTACTACAGAATCGAAGGGACGGCGCCCCGGTTGGACACCGCCCCTTCTCTAGCCCCTGTGACCAACAGGTCGGAAGTAGTCAGTATTCAAGTTGCGCGTCGGCGCGGACGCGCTTGCGGAACGCCCAGTAGCTCCAGCCCTGGTAGAACAGCACCACCGGCACGAAGATCAGCGCGACGACCGACATCACTTGCAGCGTGTACTCGCTCGACGAGGCGTTGTGGACTGTCAGGTTGTACGCCTCGTCGATGCTGGAGACCAGCACGTTCGGGTAGAGGAACCAGAAGTACGTCACCAGCGCGAGCACGATTGTCCCGCCCAACATGCCGAACGCCCAGCCGAACTGCTTGTTCCGCACGAAGTACACCGTGGCCAGCATCGCGGCTGCGCAGGTGATCGGCATGATGCCCGGGTTGATGCCGATCTTCTCGAAGATGTCGATGTAGGCGTAGTTGGCGATTGCCAGCACGACGCTGATGATCAGCGCCGGGATCCACAGAACTTGCGTTGCGCGCTCGGCTTTGGCGTGGACGCCGCCTTCCGTCTTCAGCGTCAGGAAGATCGCACCCTGCAGCGCGAAGATCGCCACCGCAGACAGCCCGGCAATCAGCGCATACGGGCTGAGCAGGTCGAAGAAGTTGCCGACGAACTGCATTTCCTCGTTGATCGGCACGCCCTCGATGATCTTCCCGAACGCCACGCCCCACAGTAGAGCGGGCAGCAGGCTTCCCACGAAGATCGCCCAGTCAAAGGCGCGACGCCATTTCGGATTGCTGTCTTTGCTGCGAAACTCGAACGCCACGCCGCGCACGATCAGCCCGGCGAGGATCGCGACCAGCGCCAGATAGAAGCCGCTGAACATCGTCGCGTACCAGTGCGGGAAGGCGGCGAAGATCGCGCCCCCGGCGGTGATCATCCAGACTTCGTTTGCGTCCCAGTGCGGGCCGATAGTGTTGATCATCTGGCGGCGCTCCTGGTCGGTTCTGCCGAGGAACGGCAGCAAGATGCCGACGCCGAAGTCGAACCCTTCCAGGAAGAAGAAGCCGATAAAGAGCACTGAGATCAGCATAAACCAGATGTCTTGCAGGTTCATCGCGTCCATCCCCCCTACGCTTAAGCCCCGACCGGCTCGGCGGTGCGGATGTCGTCCGCTGGCTCATCGCCCGGCGAGCCCTTGAGCGGCGACTCTGACTCCGCCTCGTCTTCCGGCCCGCGCCGCGCGAACTTCGCCAGCAGATACACGTCTGCCGCCATCAGCACGCCGTAAATCACCACAAACGCCACCAGCGAGATCGCGAGCATCCCTACTGTGACGTTCGGGGAAACGGCGTCTTCCACCCGCTGCAAGCCGAACACGATCCAGGGCTGGCGGCCGACTTCCGTCAGGAACCAGCCGAACGTGTTGGCGACGTAGGGCAGGGCGATCGCCGCGACCAGCGCGCGCAGGAGCCAGCGCGGATAGGTCAGGTTGCGAAGCTGGCGGTACAGCGTGAACAGCGCCAGCGCGACCATCAGCATCCCCGCGCCGACCATCGCGCGGAAGCTCCAATAGCTGAACGCGACCGGCGGGATGTAATTGCCGGGGCCGTAGAGTTCTTCATACTCCGCCTGCAGCTCGTGGATGCCGCGCACCTCACCGTCGAAGCGGTTGTAGGACAGGAAGCTCAGCGCGCCGGGGATGCGGATCGAGAAGACTTCGTTGCGCTGCTCCCAGTCGCCGATCGTCAGCAGCGACAGCCCGGCCGGGTCTTCCGAGTGGAACAATCCCTCGGCGGCGGCCATCTTCATCGGCTGGACCTCGACCATGTGCTGCGCCTGGCTGTGCCCCACCAGACCGACCCCGATCACGCCGATCGTCGCGTAGACTGTCGCCATCCGCGCGGAGCGCAGGAAGAAATCCCGGTGGGCGCTGTTGCGGAGCAGGTGCCACGCGCTGATCCCCAGCACGAAGAAACCCGCCGTCGTCACGCCGGAGAACAGGACGTGCGGATATTGCACGCCGACGTTCGGATTGGTGATCAGCTCCCAGAAGTTATCCATCTCGGCGCGGCCGTTCCGCAGCACATAGCCGACCGGCTGCTGCATGAACGAGTTGGCGATCAGGATCCACAGCGCGGAGATGTTCGATCCAAAGGCGACCATCCAGATGGCGAAGGTGTGCACCCCGCGCGACAGACGGTCCCAGCCGAAGATCCACACGCCCAGGAAGGTCGACTCGAGGAAGAACGCGACCAGCGCCTCGATCGCCAGCGGCGCACCGAAGATGTCACCCATAAAGCGCGAGTATTCCGACCAGTTCATGCCGAACTGGAATTCCTGGACGATGCCGGTCACCACGCCCATCGCGAAGTTGATGATCAGCAGCTTCCCCCAGAACTTAGCCATGTGGCGGTAATGCGGGTTGTCCGTCCGCCACCAGATGGTCTGCATGATCGCGACCAGGATTGAGAGGCCAAGTGTCAGGGGAACAAAAAAGAAGTGATACACCGTTGTCGCGGCGAACTGGAGCCGCGCCAGATCAAGTGCTTCCATAAGTCCATTTCCCTTTGTCAAGCAGGCACGCGGATGCGCCCGACAGGGTCAGGCAACTAAAAAATAGTTTAATGTAAACAATACCTATAAATCATGTGCAGAACTTCACTAGAGACTGCCGTCATGTGGCACAAATCATATAAAATCGATGGAATGAATTGAGAGAAAGGAGATTATATGTTGAGAATACAATCTTGAATTTATGTTTGTTTAATGGTTTACTCACGTCTCATGAAACTTTCCTGAAATCTGCTGACAGACGGCGCAGGATGGGCTAACGCCCCCTGTATTCTGATGTATAGTAAGGGCAGTGTGACCGCCCGGCTGGGAGCGGACCGGTCGCCCGGCCGGTGTGTAGGGATTTCAAGATGCTTGAAGTGCTGCTTAAAGGGTTGGATCACGCTGATGCAGCCGTGCGGCTGGACGTGGCGCGCGTGCTGGGGATGCTCGACGAAACGCGCGCGCTCGAACCGCTGCGGCGGCGCTACGAGATCGAGCCGGATGCCAACGTGCGCGCCGTGATCGCGTGGGCGGGGCGGCGCGTCTACGAGGCGCAGCAGGCGGGATACGACACGCTCAACGCGCTGTACCGCTATTTCAACGTCGATCGCGAGCTGGCGCGCGTGCAGGATGCAGCCGAGCAGGCGCTTCTGCGCCAGTTGGAGCAGGGCCTCGACACCGACCTGCGCCAGCAGCTTGAGAAAGCCAGCAAGCGACGGATGGGCCTGACGCTCGCCGCTGGCATCGGCGGGACGATGCTCGCCGGACCGTTAGGCGGGCTGGCGGCTGCTCGCATGGCGGCGGGGACGGGCCCGCTCGAAATATCGCCCGGCTTTGATGCGCGTCCCCATCTCGGCACGCGGCGCACCCCGGCGACGCGCCCCACCAACGACGATATTTCCGTATGGGTGAAGCGACTGCGCGAGTCCCTGGCTCCCGCCGCACGCGAGCAGGCCGCGCTGGAGCTATCGCACCTTAACAATCCGGCTGCGCTGCCGTATCTGGCGGCGGCGTTCGCGCTCGATCCAGCGGACAAGGTTCGGGATGCTGCTCAGCGCGCCGGGAAGCTTCTCTATTGGAACGCGCTGTACTGGCAGATGGAGCAGGACGGCACGCTGCAGGCGGAGATCGAGCGCCGGGCGGCGGCTCTGCGGGCGGCGCTCCCCCAACACGACGCTTCGCACGGCGCACCGCGTCTCGACAAGGGCATAGGGGGCGGCAATTCCGAGTCCGACGTGCAGACGGACGTCAGCGAGATTTTGCGCCGCGCCCAGCTAGAACGCGCCCGCCGCAAGAAGAAGTAAACTCGCTTCGCGTAATCAGTCACCTATGCGGCAACCAGCGCCTACGCCTTGCCCGTTGTATCAAGCGCGTGCGTTGGCCGCTCTCCGGTGACGTGCCACGCGCCGCCACGCGCCTCGACCAGCGGCACGATGCGCAACGCCTCGCCATACAGACGGGTTTCCGCCAGTAACGCCAGTCGCGGACCATCCGCAGTCGCCTTTAGCGCCGCGATAAACGGGAAGTGCGTTGCCAGCGCCGTGTCGATCGCTTCCTGAGGCAGAGCAGGGTGCTCCCGGCGGATGGCGATATTGAGTGCGCTCCGCAGCCGGTCGGGATCGGTCGCCCCCCGCCAGACGCAGATCAGGCGCGGCGCGGACGATCCGGTGAGCGCATCCCACAGCGTGGCGACCTCATCCCCGCGCACTTCGTCTACCACCAGCCACGCGGGGCGCTGATCGAGCGCGTCGCGCAGCGCATCCGCGAACGGGCGCTCGTCCGACGCCGTTTCCCGCCTGAAACCGTCCGGCAGTGGAAGCTCGGCGGCGCGCTCCACGGCGATCGCGCTGGCGTCCAGCGGCAGCCGTGCGGCGATCGCTCCGGCGAGCGTCGTCTTCCCCGCGCCCGGCTCGCCCGCGATCAGCAGGCCGTGTCCACTCCGCGCGATCGCGTCCAGCAGAGTCACGACTTCGGGGGGCAGCGCGCCGCGTTCCGCCAGCGCATCGAGTGTGACGGGTTGCGGCGGATGCAGGCGGATCTGCACGCTGATCATTGGGCTGAGCGGCGGCAGGAGCGCGCTGATCCGTGCGCGGCGCTTGTTCAGCACGACGCCTCGCTCCGTGACGACCGATCCGGCTGGGGCGCCGGTTTCCCCTGCCGCGAGCAGCCGCTCCACCACGCTCGCCAGATGTTCGGCGTCGTCAAAGCGATTGTCTTCGCTCTGGCGCTTGCCTTGCCCGCGCCGCACTGCGATCGCTTGCGGACCGTCGATCGCGATCTCGGTCACTGTCTCGTCGGCGAGCAGCGGGTCGAGCGGCCCGAACCCGAACAGGCTGGCGCGCGCTGCCTCGACCAGCGCGGACCGCGAGCGCCCGTCGAGCGTGATCGACTCGACGGCGAGCACGTAGTCCGTGATGTCGCCGATCATAGTGCGCTGCGCCTCAGGAGTGGTCAGCTCGCTCAGGATGTCGTCGCGGCCGCCGGTTTCGGCGTGGAACTGGCGCTCGACCATCTCGCGCAACGCTTCGAGCGAATAGGTCGGGCGCCCGCTGCGACCGGGGATCAGGGGCGAGAGCGGCGGCCGGTGATTGGATGGGCACATGGGAATCGACTCTCCCGAATACCGTCAAGTGCGTTTCGCAAACCATAGCCCAGCCCCGTCCCTCGCGCAACCGGACGCCAGGGTTTCGGGGTGTCGAATTGATGGTATACTTCGGCTGTTTGCCCGCCCATCCGGCGGAGCACAGCGCCACATTCAGGACAGAAGGACGCGTCATGAGAGTAGTGATTTCCGGCTCGATCGCTTTCGATTACTTAATGCGCTTTCCCGGCCGGTTTCGAGAGCATTTGATCGAGGGCAAGCTCGACCGGATCAGCGTCAGCTTCCTGGTCGAAACGCTGGTGCGCGAGCGGGGCGGCGTCGGCGCGAACATCGCCTATAGCCTCGCGCTGCTCGGTGAGCGACCAATTCTGATGGGTACCGCCGGGTCCGACTTCGCGGATTACCGGGCGTGGCTGGAAGTGAACGGGGTCGACACGTCTGCTGTGCGTGTGATCCCGGACGTCTTCACCGCATCGTTCTTCGCCAACGTGGACAGCGACAACAACCAGATCGGCTCGTTTTACACCGGCGCGATGGCCTATTCGCGCGGGTACCGGCTGGCGGAAGCGGTCAGCGAGAAGCCTGATCTGGTCGTGATCGCGCCGAACGACCCGGTTGCGATGTCCGAGCTGGCCGAGGAATGCGCGCAGAGCGGGGTGCCGTTCATGTTCGACCCGAGCCAGCAGGTGATCTGGCTGGACGAAGACTTCCTGCGCCATGGCACAGACCGTTGCAGCATCCTGATCGTCAACGAGTACGAGTGGGCGATGATCGCCAAGAAGACCGGCTTCACGATTGACGAGCTGGTCGACGCAGGAAAGACGCTGATCGTTACGCATGGCTCCGAAGGCTCGCATATTTACGCAGGCGGGGAGCATATCGTGGTGCCCGTTTTCCCGGTGTCGCGCGTGGTCGATCCGACCGGCGTGGGCGACGCCTACCGTGCCGGGCTGCTCAAGGGGCTGGCGTGCGGCTTCCATTGGAAGCTGTGCGGGCAGATCGGGGCGGTCGCGGCGGCTTACGTACTGGAGCACAATGGCACGCAGAACCACACTTACACGCTGCCCGAATTTGTGGAGCGCTTCCGCACGGCGTTCGACGACGAAGGGGCGCTCGACTCGTGGCTGAACTGACGCCCTGGCGCGTCGCGCGGCTGGCGGACAAAGCGCCGATCCGCGCCTTCCTCAACCGCGACCGCGCCCTGACGGCGTATGCGATCGGCGACCTGGACGACGCATTCTGGCCGCAGAGCGCCTATTATGGCGCGGCGCGAAACGGTGCGATCGAGGCGCTGGCGCTCGTCTATCGCGGGCTGGAGCCGCCTGTCTTCTGTGCGTTCGGCGCGCCGGATGGCGTCCGGGCAATCCTGCGCACACCCGCGCTCGATCTGCCGGATGAAGTGTACGTCCTGCTGCCGCCGGACCTCGCCCCGGCCTTCGGCGAAACCTACACGCTGCACCAGCCGCACGAAGAATGGCGCATGGTGCTTGCTCCCGACCGCTTCGCGCCACCGCCGCTGAACTGCGTCGCGCGGCTGGACGGCGGGCACGCCGCGACGCTCGCGTCGCTGTTTGAGCACGCGCGAGAGCCGGGCGAGGAAATCGTCGCGTTCAGCCCGTGGCAGATCGAGCACGGCACATTCTACGGCGTGTGGGAAGGGGCGGAGCTGGTCGCTGCGGCGGGGACGCACGTCTGGTCCCTCGCCGAAAAGGTCGCTGCAGTCGGAAACGTCTTCACGCGGCCGGACCATCGCGGGCGCGGGCACGCGGCGCGATGTACGGCGGCGGTTGTGCGCGATGCGCTGGCGACCGGGCTGGACCCGGTGGTGCTGAACGTCCGCGTGACGAACGCCCCCGCGATCCGCGTCTATGAGAAGCTCGGCTTTCGCGTGCACGGCGCTATGGTCGAGGGACCGGCGCTGCGGCGAGGATAAGGGGGCCATGTATCGGAGACGCGTGCTGAAACTTTTCGCCCTGGGGACTGCCGCCCTCGCGGTCGCTCCATTCCGATCGGTTAGCGCGCTCACGGCGCCTGTCTCAGTGCCTCCAACGATCATGTTGCACGCGCGGCAGGCGCACCTGGATAATCTGCCCCGGCTGGTGGACTGGCTGCTCGAACACGGCTACACGCCGATCACCTACACCACGCTTTGGGATTGCCTGTGCGGCGGGTGCGCGCTTCCCGCCCAGCCGGTAATCCTCACGATTGACGATCTGACGGCGGTGCGCGGCTCGCAGAACTTCGCGTTCATTGGCCGGATGGTGGATGTCCTGATCGAGCGCGCGGTGCCAGGGGTGCTGGGGATCATCACGGAGCCGGTCGTGGCTTGCGGCGATGGGCGGCTGGTCCAACTGCGCGAGCAGGACGACGCGCTGTGGGACCGCATGATCGAATGGCAGGCGAGCGGGATAGAACTGGCGACGCACACCGCCAGCCATCGCAATCTGGGCGCGCCGGATATCCGGCCGGAAGAGTTGCGCGACGAGATTGGCGGATCGGCGTGCCTGATCGAAGCGCGGACCGGCGTGCCCGTGCGGACGCTGGTGCTCCCCTTTGGCAACGGCGCGAGCGATTCCTACGCCGGACGGCTGCGCGCGCCGATTGTCGACGCTTGCCGGGATGCCGGGATCGGAATTGTGGCCGGGGTGGGCGGCGGGCGAGCGCCCTTGTTTCCGGCGCCTGCCGGCGAGCAGTCTGTCTATTTCGTGGGACGGGTAGGTCCGGCAGCGGATTCCTTCGACGGTATCTTCTGGGAGATCACTCACTGGGCGCGCTAATGCCCCGGCTCAGCCCGATCATTCTGTGTTACAATCTCGCATCGTCTGCCTGCTGGTTTGGGCCAATCATTGCATGAGGAGAAAGCTGCATGACGGTTGAACATGATGTCCGCGATCTGAGCCTGGCGACTGGCGGCCGTTACCGCATCGAATGGGCCGAGCGCGATATGCCGGTGTTGCGCCAAATCCGTGAGCGTTTCGAGCGTGAGCGCCCGCTGGAGGGCGTGCGAATGTCCGCCTGCCTGCACGTGACCACCGAGACGGCGAATCTGATGCGCACGTTGCAAGCCGGGGGCGCGGACGTTGTGCTGACGGCGTCGAACCCGCTCAGCACGCAGGATGACGTCGCCGCGGCGCTCGTGGTGCACTACGAGATCCCCGTCTTCGCGATTAAGGGCGAGGACAACGCGACCTATTACGATCACCTCAAGCGCGCGCTGGATCACCGCCCGCATATCACGATGGACGATGGGGCGGACCTAGTCAGCGAGCTGCACAAGAACCGCACCGACCTGCTGGGCGAGGTGATCGGCGGCACGGAAGAGACGACGACTGGCGTCATTCGCCTGCGTGCGATGGCGGCGGATGGTGCGCTGAAGTTCCCGGTGGTCGCCGTGAACGACAGCATGACCAAGCACCTGTTCGACAACCGCTATGGGACCGGCCAGAGCACGATTGACGGCATCGTCCGCGCGACGAACATCCTGCTCGCCGGGCGGACGGTGGTGGTCGGCGGGTATGGCTGGTGCAGTCGCGGGATCGCGATGCGCGCGAAGGGCATGGGCGCGAACGTGATCGTGACCGAGGTTGACCCGCTCAAGGCGCTCGAAGCGGTGATGGATGGCTATCGCGTTATGCCGATGATCGAGGCGGCGCCGCTGGGCGACGTGTTCGTGACCTCGACCGGCGACATCAACGTGATCGACGTGCACCACTTCGAGGTGATGAAGGATGGCGCGATCGTCGCCAACAGCGGGCACTTCAACGTCGAGATCAACATCCCCGGCCTGCAGCAAATGGCCGTTGGCGAGCCGCGCCGCATCCGCCCGTTTGTCGAGCAGTATCGCCTGCGCGACGGGCGCGTGATCAACCTGCTGGCGGACGGTCGCCTGGTGAACCTCGCGGCCGCCGAGGGCCACCCCGCGAGCGTGATGGATATGAGCTTCGCCAACCAGGCGCTTGGCTCTGAATACATGCTCACCGAGGGGAAGAACCTGGAAAACAAGGTCTACACCATCCCCGAAGCCATCGACCAGGAGATCGCGCGGCTGAAGCTCGAATCGATGGGCGTCACCAT
>Ga0134095_1000999_pt1 | contig 22117 bp, 27 predicted proteins | sample 6_2taG_FD_94449 | JGI IMG/M metagenome (GOLD analysis project Ga0134095, IMG submission 94449) | Switchgrass degrading microbial communities from high solid loading bioreactors in New Hampshire, USA - 6_20_20_110_A2 metaG | ecosystem: Engineered > Bioreactor > Semi-continuous > Anaerobic >... | reverse complement strand
TTTCAATAACGCAGTCCCTGGGCTGAAAATCATTGGTCTTTCTTTCAAAGATGGCTTTGGTCTTTAACATTTTTTCCCTCCTTGGCAAACAAAAAAAGCCATCCCTTTTCGAGATGACTTTCGCTTCTAAATTATTCTGTTGGCTACATACTCTGGGTAAAATCTGACAAACCTTTGCGTTCAGGCTTCCTGCCGTCGGCAAGAGCCAGCGCCTTTTCCCATGTCTTTTCGGTTTCATATTTGAGAAACTCATAAAGGGGATTTAAATCCTCGGCTTCATCATACTTTTGCAGGCACTCGTAATACATCCGCTTATCCTCGTTATAGACGATGAGAGGCGGGTGGTTATGTGTCATGAGATAGTAATTCATCAGCGTCCTGCCGACACGCCCGTTACCGTCTGCGAAGGGATGGATATACTCAAACCTCGCATGAAGGTAGGCGGCGGCTTTCAAAACATCCTTTCCCTCATACGCATTTATTTCGGCAATCAGTTCCATCAGGTCCTTTTCCACATCTTCCGCAGCGGAGCCCACCTCATGGACGCCGGTTACATAATCGTGCTTTTTAAATTCGCCCGGCCGCTCCTCATTTTCAATATACCTGCGCTCATCGTATGTCCCGCTGGTGAGAACCTTGTGAATTTCCTTAACCAGTTCTATGCTGAGAGGCTCCTTTTTCACGATTTTTTCTTTCAAAAACTCATAGCACAGCTTTTGATTTTGCTGTTCAAACAGGGCACGGGGACTTCCGGTATAGTCTACAACCCTGCCGTTTTCAAAGATTTCCCTTGTATCGTGATAGGTGATTTCCTCGTTTTCTATCTTCCCGGAATGAAACGCAAACAGGATGCGGAAACTGTCAAGATATTTATCTAAATCAGCAGCGGACGCAATTTTGTATGACTGCCACAGTTCAACAACCCGGTTATATTGATCCAAGCGCATTCCTCCTTTTTTACATTATTTGTTTCATTATACCACACTTTTAATGAGCTTAGACAGAATTGCGAAGGCTGTAGGTTTATTCTAACAGGAAGACTCGCCATCGGAGTCACTCATTTTTCTAATCCGCAGCATCGTTTTTCACCATGCTTACGGCAGATAGTTTCTTGGGTTTTGCTTTTCACCGTTCACTCGCACCTCGAAGTGCAGGTGCTCTCCGGTGCTCCGGCCTGTGGAACCGACCTGTGCGATGATATCGCCCGCCTTCACGGTCTGCCCTTCAGCGACAAAGATTTTGGAGCAATGGGCATATATGGTGACGAAGCCGCCGCCGTGATCGATGGCCAGATGATAGCCGTAGCCTGTGTTCTTATAGCGCACAAACAGCACAGTACCATTAAGGGCTGCATGGATCGGTGTGCCTTTGGACGCTCCCATGTCCAGTCCGGAATGTCCCCTGCGCTGGCCGGTGAAGGGATCAGTTCTGTAGCCAAATTCCGAGGTAACCATGCTGCGCCAGTTTTCCCCGAGGGGAGAACAGAAACCATCCAAGCCGGTAAAGGGTGCATCGGACAGCGGCAGTCCGTTTACCCACACATCGAATTCTTCTCCATAGGTGGGGACACTGCCACCGTAGCCAATGCGGTAGTAAATCTCCGAAGCGTTGGCCTGTTCCTCATAAGTGATTTTCCTACCGAGGGCGCTCTGAAGGTTTCCGTAAATTTCCGGCAGTGATTTAAGCGGCACAGCCACGGTGTATTCTTCCTCCGAGGTTGTGCCATCGCCATTGTCCACGGTTCGGGTGCGGGTTTCATAACGGACAAAGCAGTCAGCAAAGGCACGGTAGTCCGAGCTATCCATCTGCAGATTTTCAGCGCCGAAGAACAGAGAATAGAAAATTGCCTTAACCCTTGTGCTGTCGATACTGCCGTCCTCCACCAGTGATGATATATCGGAGATGGCGGTGTCAATCCCGGCGAAGCTGTCCTGCATATCCCGGATATAGGCGGCGTAATCGGCGGGGATCCGGGAAGAGATCGCGCCGCCGTTGAAGCACAATTCTATGGCTGCATTGTTATGATCTGCTGCGGCGGAGAGCAGGCTCACAATCATCACGATGGCCATAATCAACGGTGTAAGAATGGCAGCTACGAGGACGCCGAGGACTTTCCATGTCCGCCTGTCGGCTGCCGCAGTAACCGCCGCTTTAACAGCGAGGGTAATGGTAGCTGGATCAGCCATAGCCATCACCACCATTTCAAGTCAAACAGATTTTCCTGTTCCGGCTGTTGTTCCTTAGCCAGCCGGATAGATTTTTCCACCGCCTGCTCCAGGTACTCGGTATCAAAGCCTGCGCTTTTGTAGCCCTCCATGATGGCATTAAGATAGTAATCGGACGGAGATCCGAAGGGATGCCCGTCGTTCATGATATAAACCATCGCAGAAATGGTCTTTCCGTTAAGCTCGACATCGAGGATTTCCTTGCGGTAAAAATGGGGATACCCCTCATAACGGTCAAGGGCCTGCAGGTCTTTTTCTTTCAGTTCCCATAAAAGAACAGGAACATGGCTGCCCTTGAGCGGTTCTACCGTTGCTACCGAACCTCTGCGACCGCCGCGGAACAGCAGCTCATAATCCTTAATTTTACTTGCCCCGATTACCTTGGCAGTGGGGCATCTAAATGCCATCTGCTGCAGGTTGAGATTGCTTCCGTAAGCAATGTACAAGGTTTTGCTTTTCATGTTTGATCAGTCCTCCTACATGGACATAGAAAGACCGGGGCATTCTTCGGCCTCGGTCTGTTCGATGTCCTCTTGATTTTGTTCTTCCAAAGCTGCGGCTGCCTGTGCCTGTTCCTTTCCTTTCTTCTGCCTTAATCGTTCCTTTTGCCGTTCGGCTTGCTGGGGGTCTTTCCAGGCGATGCAGCCATCCAGATGCTCCAGCAAATGCAACCGGGCGGTCTTGAATTCGTCGCCGATAAGGCCCAGCCGCAGAAGCCAGGTGCGGAAGGTATATTTCTCATTGGTGCTTTGAGTTTTAATGCGGCTGGCGCACCTCTGTGTCAGTGCCTGGTGGCTTATGGCGAGGCAGAGCTGGATGTATGCCTTGATCTTTCCGGCATGGGTGGTGCCGTTGAACAGCCTGAATTCAATCGTACCCTTCTGGAACACGCTGTGGAGGTTCAAACAGTGGTAGCGGCTGTTGTGGTAATGCTCATGCCTGCCGTCATTACCGTTGTACCAGATCTGGCTGACCTGCTCCAGGGTTTTCGGCTTCTTGCGGTTGAGTTCCTCCAAAAAGCTCTGCTCCACCTTTTTGCAGTAGCGGCGTTCCCGTGCCACGCTCACCTGCAGCGCCTTGTAGATCAAGTCCTCCTTGCTGGCCATGATGTTAGTAATGTTGCGCAGGGTGTTGGCGTTGTGGGGCGAAGCGTCCACGTGGACATGGATGCCGCAGCTTGCGTTGGCGATGGCTTCTGCGGCGCGGAGCTTGCGGACGATTTCCTGTATGGTTTCGATATCCTCATACCTGCAGATGGGGCTGACCAGCTCCACGCTGTAGGTGCTGTCGGCCGGAATAATCCGCCGCCCTTCTTTTTTCTCTGTAGTGATGCTGCCGTCGCTCATGACCTTCCACTGGCGGCTTTGGCCGTCCAGGACAGAATAGATGCCATAATATCCCCCGTCATGGGAAACCGGCGTGCCGAAGTATTCCGCCATGACCTGGGCAGCGCGCAGACGGGACAGTCCCGTCAATTCGATTTCGATGCCGAAGCGCTGGTCCTTCATCTCCAAAAACCTTCACCCCCTTGTCGCAGCACAGGCGTTTCACCCATACTGGATTTCTCCGGTTTTTGATCATCTGCCGCCCGCCCTTCCAAAGAGCCTTGCCTTGTGTTCCGGCGCGGTCACCATGAGGTTATACCGCTCATTGCCGCATTTGTAGAGACACACACCGCGCTGCGGGTAGCGGATCAGGTTATATTCGCTCTGCTCCAGCTGCAAGGTATCGATGTAAAATTTGGCATCAATGTTTCCGGCATTAAAGAGGAAGGCATGAGTCGGTATGGAAAACAAAGGCTTGGTATACTCCCGGATGCCGTCAATATTGAAATCCTCCAGGTTCTGGCTGGCAAGGATCACGGCGCTGTCCTTTTTGCGGACACGCTTCATAAAGTTGCGTATATACTCTACCGCTGTGAGGTTGGTAAGAAACAGGTAAAACTCATCGATGCTTGCTACCGTATTGCCCTTGGTTAAAAGCTCGTTGGACATGAAAGACAGCACGTTAAACAGCAGGGCATTGCGGATATTTTTGCTTGCCTGCAGCAGTCCTTTCACACCGAAGGTGATGAAATGGCTGCTGGTGATGTTGGTGTGCCCGTTAAAAAATTTAGACTCCGCACCCTTGCATAGGGAGTGGAGTCCAAGGCAGATTTGCTGCAGGATTTCTGCGGTATAGAGCTGGCGTTTGCTTTCATCAAAGGTTTTGTATTCGTTTTCAATCAGCTCATACAGGTTGGACAAGATGGGATAATCGGTGGATTTAAGCCTGTCAAAGTTGCTGTGGTCCGTGATGCCCCATTGCTCATACAGCTTCCCCAGCATGATTTCAATGGTGTCGATCTGTCGGTCGTCAAAATCCTTATAGGTTCTGAAAAAGTCCTTGAGAAAGCTGATGTGCTGGCTTAGTTTGGAGGTCTGCCGGAACGCCTGCGGCGCTTCAGCATCCCTGGGGTCGCCGTTTTCATCCCATGTTTTCGGCTCCAGCACATTGATGATGTATTCGCCGGACATGAGGTCAATAAAGCAGCCGCCAAGGTTGTTGGTTAGTTCCTCGTACTCCATCTCCGGATCAAGCGCCAGTACATGCATGCCGGACTGCCGCATGTTGCATAGGATGAGCTTCAGGAGGTAGGACTTTCCTTGTCCTGAGTTGCCAAGAATGAGAATGTTTGCATTGGTCTTGTCATCGGCACGTTTATTAAAATCCACAAGAATGTTGCTGCCGAACTTGTCCCTGCCCAGGTAGAAGCCGTTGGCATCGGTTTTGCCGGAGTAGTTAAAAGGATAAAGGTTGGCAACGGAGGATGCCGGCAGTACCCGCTCAAACTGATCTCCAAACACATTCCAGCCGGAAGGCATTACGCATATAAAGCCTTGCTGCTGGCGGAGCATGAGGCGGTCAACGTTGAGCTTAGAGCGGATCAGTTCGGTCAGCACCTCGGTCTGCAGCAGCTTTAACTGCTCAAGGTCGTATGCTAAAAGCTCAATGTAGACGGCAGCATGGAGCAGCGGTTCTTTGTTCCGGTGCATGCTGGCTACGATGGAAGCCACATCCTGCAGGTTGCTCTCAGCGGTGACGGTCTGCTGGAGGTCATTGGTGTTGCTCCGCTTCATGCGGTTCTTGTTGGCGGCATTGCTAATGATTTTCTTTTCCTCAACAGGGGTAACGTGACGGGCGTAAATCTTTAAAGTGACACCGTCCTTTTCCCCAAGGTGGCGCAGGATTGCCTGTTCCTCCGTGGCTGTGGGGTACTCGCGAAGCGCCCATACACAGCGGTAGGTATTGCCGCAGATGAAGTGGTCGGTGTTGAATTTGATGACCGACGGTGCGATCATATCAAGAAATTCCTGTATGCGGACGTCCTCCTGCGCCACGGCAGTATTCATTCGATTTGCTTTTGGCATTGCATCATCTCCTCTCCTCGAAAAACAAATAAAAAAAACCTGCCTGAATTTTTATGGCAAGCCTCCCACCAGTATCCTGTACAACTGCCATCCTAATCACCTCAGCACACACAATAAACGAAGAAGCAGCGGAAGTCCATAGGAGAAAATAGATAAAGAGCAGCCTCACCCTTCATTAATAAAGATAGAGAACATGGCTGCAGCCTTAAAAAAGGCAAAAATAAAACACCAAACGATTTTCGCTTGGCATTTATAATGAATATATTACGTTAGTTGCTGCCCTGCTGTTTTTTCTTGCTGGTCTTTTTGCCTATCGTCATCCGGTGAAATTTCCTCGGCAAGCTGAAGCCTTTGAAGTACAAATTCCATTACATGATCAGCATCAGCAATGGCTGTTCTCATATCATTGTGTGAAATTTGCATCTCTAAAGGATATATCTGCTCGCCATATCTAGCAAGTCTTTCACAAGGCTCAATCAACTTATCAAAAGTATTGTCAATATCCATGCACATACGGCATAACATTTCTAAGTCGTAAGTACGGGGCGGTTCGACATTATTGTATATAAGAAAACCTTTTACCGCTTCTTCGGCTGCCTGTTCGCTGTGATAGCAGATGATTTCCAATGGAACCGGACGCATATCCAGGAGATGCTTTGCGCAGCTGATATCTTTATTTGCAAAATCAAGCCATCCTTTGACTATATTGACTTTGTCCATATAACATCACCACATCTCTGGCAATCGTGCTTTTAATAGTAAAGCAATAAGGTTCCGCTATCATAATTTGATATATCTATGCTACAGCTGCATATCCATGCCGCTATCCAGCTTTGGAATTGGTATGTGCAAAAGCCGCATGACTTCCTTTTGAGATTCAATAACCCGCTCTGCAATAAACTGTACAAAGGGTTTGTCATCTCTATGGGCTTTTTCAAGAAGTTCAATGTATTCATGTCTAAGCACCGGAGGAATTACAGCCAAAAGATATCCATCCTGTATCAGTGCGGTGTTCATAATGAGCCTCGCAATTCTGCCATTTCCGTCTTTAAACGGATGAATGAAGACAAATCTTTTATGGAGCTGTGCTGCAAACACTACCGGATGAAACTTCTCTCTTTCGGTTGCAATCCACTGAAAAAGTCCATCCATTTCTTCCTGTATGCGTTTTGTTTCTGCCACAGGATATCTGGAGCCGCTGATGAAAACATCCATGTCACGGTATCTTCCGGCATATTCTTTCTCTATATTCTCATAAAACATTTGATGCATTGTCAGAACATCTCTTTCCGTGATGGTTCTATTTTTAAGCAGGGTGAACATGAAATCATAGGCTTTTGCGTGACCGATTGCCTCAAAGGTATAACGCAAGGGTTTACCGCCAACAGTCAATCCATCCTCAAGCAGCACTTTAGTTTCACTTTCCGTAAGGGTATTTCCCTCAAGAGCATTGGATGACCAAGTGAGTCCGATACGATAGTATTCTTTAAGTTGTGTCAGCACCTCACCCTCGAAGGGTCTGCGCTCATCTATAGCAGCCTTATATAAGTCAAGTAATCTGTATATATCCATCTTTATTCACCTGTTTTCATTGTATTTATCATTTAATTATACCACAAAAACTTCCATTTAGTCACCAAAAATCACCCATCTTTCACCATCGAAGTCTTCGAATTTTTCGGTAGTCACGTTCTGCTCGAAGTACACGGCGAGGATTCTTTTGATGTCCTCTTTTTCGGCCCTTTTAACGGAAAAGCCCTGCTCTCGCAGGGTTTTTTCAATGCGGTTTAAATACGGGAACACTTCGTTCGGTTTTTCATCCTGCAACCGGATAACAATGAGGAATTCACGGGCGGTCGCCATTTGCACCTGTATGCGGTCTAGAAAAGTCAAGTCTGCCTCCAAAAGCTTTCGGACAGTAGGGTTATCCTCCTGTTCAATGCGGTTTCGCAAAAAACGCTTGTTGTCCTCAAAGTTTTCACGGCTGTTAAGACACAGCATTTCAATCTCAGCCATGCCTTTCAGAACAGTCATAAGAGCATAGATCCGGGCGGCGATACTGGCTTCCGACAGAACCGAGATGTTGGTCGGCTTGATGATAAAATATACCAGTTCGCCATGGCCGTAAGTCAAAAGGCTGTAGTCAGTGATGGCCTTTGTGTTTATGAGCTGCCGTGTGGAGAGCTTTTGTTTGGCTGTCTTTTTTTCTTTTCTGCTCATTTGTCCACCTGCTTTCTATCCGGTTCCGAATGGACAGCGGGTTGAAGTTTCCATTCATATAACTGCTGTTTGGTTATAAAAAAGGCACAGGCATACTTGATAAAATCGAGGATAGAGGTGTCCTCAAAACGGATGGTTAAAAAGGCATAGAGGGCAGTTGCCACTATCGGAAGCAGGATGCCGAGCTGTACGAGCGCAAACACAGAAACAAGACATCCGATGCCGATGATGCCGATATCCCGAAGCTGCCACAGCCAGAGTACCGCCTTGGATTTTAAATTGTCCGGGTAAATATACATACTCTGCCCCTCCTTATAGCTTCATGTTTATGCCAGGGGATTGATCTTCATTTAGTTCAATTTCTATTTCCTTGGGATAGTAGGAGACATTTGCCGTGCCAATGTTTTTCATAAGTGTGCTTGCTTTCTCGGCAGCTTCCTCATAAGTATCAAAGATTTGCACCTTACCTTCTGATTTCAGCCAATCTTCAGCAGCACCGAAGATAGAGGCGGCACTGCGCTTTGCCCAAACTCCCCATCGCTTCATGTTCATCACTCCCTGAATTTTATTTGAATCTTGAAAAATAATTTTAATCCCGAGCCTTTCGGCTTCCTGAATTTCACGCCGCATACCCTCGGATATCCGGTCGCCGAACACCCACAGCTCGGAGCATAAAGCAAGAAGCCTAAGCCCCATTTTAATTCCCAGCTCTCGTTCTGCTGGATTTGATTCACAGAGAAATCTCGTCAGCAGCAAATGTGGAGCCAGGGGAATTACGCCACTGTCTACGGCATAGCGGCAGTATGCTATTGCCCTTTTGGTGTTATATTCAATATCTCCGGCATAGGGAGAACAAATATAGACCAGCATCATGTCCGTCATTTTGCCACCGCCCTTACCACTGTGCGCGTTATGTTCATCGCAGTCTGCGCCGCATACATGGTACTCATGAGGTTGCCCCTGGTGCTGGTGTCAAGTCCGAATTGCCCGGCAATCCGTGGTATCTCTGAAGCTGCAAGCATAAGGCCAAGGCCTAGAAGCATGTTGCTGTTAAACACCATGAGCCCTGCAATGAGGATGGTCGCCTGCAAAAATGCGGTCAGGCATAAACCCACCACCTGCTTGCACCATGATACGAATCCGTCTATATATCCTCTGGGGACACTGAACATATACAGGCTGCCCACGGCAATCTGGATGAGCAGAATTCCCCCTCTCTTGAGGTTGGCAAAAAATACTTTGATTACCGCATAACCCATGAGGATCAAACAGAATATCCCCATAATGGGACTGACTAAGACATCGCCTATGCTGGCAAGGGCAGCGGCAGCCATGGTGCTGATGCTGCTGTCTGCCGCTGCAAGTCCTGTGATGCCGGATGTGAAGGCGCCCTGCAGGGTAATCGCCAGCTTGTATAGTTCCACCGGCACAATGGTAAACAGGCTGACAGCCATAAAGCCCTTGATGGCATTTAAAGCTGTGTCCTTGATGCTGCCCCTGCCGCTTTGGTATTCAATGCCGCATTCAAAGGCGGAAACTACAAGCCCTGTCCCATAAAGCGCCCATGCAAGATAGGAAAAGAACAGCACAATAGCCTGCACCCAGCTCATCTCAAACAGCTCGGCTCCCATGTTACCCATCATAGCGAAGAATTCACCAAGAAAGCCGATTATCTGAGCATAGATCCAGTCCATAATCTGTCCCAGGACAGTGTCAGCAGCAAAATCCCATATAAACATTTATAAGTTCACTCCTTTCGGAAAAGATTGAGAGCCTGCTCTTACACAGACTCCCTGGCACAATTTTGCTGCTGTTACATGCCAAGAATCTGCCAAATATAGAGCGGCGCTGTGAGGGTAAATATCAAGCAGGCGAAGAGAATAGCAGGAGCCGTCCACTCAAACATTCCGTGTTTTCTATAGTCGAAGTACGCCATCCCCAGTTTGGCGAAGAAAAACACAGCAAGAATCAGGTCGATTGCAGGGAAAACGACCTTGTTGACCACGGTTTTAATCTGCGCGGATGCGTCCTTCCATGTGCTTTCTATGGCTCCCGCAACATCGCCGGTAGGAGCGGCATAGGCGGTCATGCAGAAAACGCTGATAAGGACAAGGGTAACGCAAAAAAGGTACAAGAGCTTTTTCTTTTTTTTCATCAATTTTTCCACCTTTCATCCTTTATTGCTGAAAAAGAAAAGCCCGCAGGGCTTTTCACGCCTTGCGATTTTTTTCTGATGATATTTTTAAGGTTTTACAGGCGCGATGTGCCAGTCATCCCATAAGCTTCCGCTTATGTTCACTGAGTCTGTTAGGTTCATAGAAAGCATCCCCTGCGGTGTCCAGCAGTCAATTAGGTACGTATACGGGGTGTAGCTTCCATCCGGCATCCAGATTGGGATGAAATGGGTGCGCCGGTTATAGGTCGAGTACTTGTTTTTAGCAAACTCGAATTTGGCACTGTAGCCGCTGCTGGTTCTATCCAGCAACCGCCAGTAGTTTTGGTACTGGAATTCTGGGAAATAGGTCACAGCAGTCTGTGCGCCGGTCACTGCCCAGGACTGATTGGTGCTGACATTGGCTGTCACGGTTTGGTTGATGCCATATCCGCTTTTCATGGTTTTCCCCGATGCGGTTGGTGCTTTAGCATCGGGAATGATGCTCATGGAAGCTGAGAGATCTGCCCTGTAGGAGTCATAATCAAACTCCCACCAGCCGTGATCGCACCAATAGCCTGAATCTTCGCCGGTGGAGTGCCATACCCAATACTCCTGCCACCAAGGACGCCACACGCCCCATGAGGCGGATGTTACCTGTGGTTTGCTCGGGACGCTCGGTTTAGAGTAGGAATCATTGCGATCATCTGCAACGGGGTTTGGCGGATCATTGCCCGACAGATCCACAATATTTGCGGTGATGGTTCCTTGGCTTGCTCTGCCTCTGCCGGTTACAGACACAGTTATTGTCATGGTCTGCGGTGTGGACGGTGTCGTCCAGCGCACCCACACAAGCTGGCTGTCACCATCGGGATAATATATGTTGTTTACCGTGTAGGTTTTGCCTCCGATGGTAAAGCGTACCGATACAGGATTGTCGGGATCAGCCTGGCCTCCGCTGACCGTGACCGAAGTAATGACCTCGGTATTGACACGGTAAGTGTAATCGTAGTTGCTCACTTGGGGAGGCTCTGCTTCGCAGAACCGTACAATGCCAAGGCCAAGGGAGGACTTAATATCCGCATTGGAAGCTTTTGATGTGGTGCTTCCCGACCACGCAGGATAGCCAAGATCAGGCGTTTCCAGAAACATGGCAAGGGGTAGATTTTGGTGTGAAAGAGAAGCCATTTTGCTTCTTAAACCACCGCCGAGCTGCTCGTCATAAAGGGCAGCTTCTGTTGCAGTCACAGCAATCCTTACGCCTTGAAAGGTCATATATGCAACTGGCTCTAACAGTATTTTGTAGTCACCGCTGATGAGGGTGTCGTAATTGAAGCCGGTAACATCGGCAATGTATCTGATAACGAGTTCGTCTGTAAAATAGCTTTTTATGGCTTCAATGTTTGCATTGCCGCTGCCAGAGCTAATAATTCTCGGAATTGCTTTTGCAGGGTTGACATAGGTGTATGCTTGTGGATTAGGTGTCAGAGAAAAACCTTTTGTATAAGATATTTTGCTGACCTTCCCAAAGTGTGCCTGGATGTTATCGGGATTTTTGTTGGTAAAATCAATGGGTGTGGTGACCACCGTACGATCTCTTACTCTCACAACCGTAACCCGCACACCTTCGTCGCCAGGGTTCCAATAGTTTCCGCTGGTACCGTTGCCCATCCCGCCGCCTCCATGGTCAATGTTTCCTTCGCCCTCGGCATAGGCGGCGAGAGGAGACAGGAAGGTCAGCAGCAAAGCCAGCATAAGAAAAATACTAAGGTTTCGTTTCATAAAGACCTCCTTAAACAGCAAGAAGCACAGCATTTCTACTGTGCTTCTTCGATTGCTTTATTCTAATTTAATTGGTTAATCCATCGTCCCAACCTTGTTGCCAGTAAGCTCATCCCCTTGTTCACCTACCGTTGTACCCGAGCCTCCTGTTTCGGTTACCCAACCGAAGCCGGGGAGATAAACCTTGCCGTCTTTTTTCTCACCGCCCTGCGGCTCACCGGTTTGCGTGGTATTTGGTTTTTTTACACTGTCATGGTCTACCGCTTTCACATTGTCAACCTTTTCTCCGTTGGGCTTTTGGGTTTTGTCGGTCTTTTGGCTTTCTGTCGGCGCTGCCGGTTTGGTCACTTCCGGCTGAAGATTCTGTACCGGCTGATCAGTCTTAGCCGCTGTGTCATCGGTCGGCGCTGCAACCGGTTCGTTGGCCTGGATGACCACTTCTTTTTCTTCTGCCGTATCACCGGTATCGATGCCTGGATTGACCTTATTATCTGTAACTGCAGTGGGCGAAGCTATGGCATCACCCATCGGCGTTTCAGTTTTAAATTGAGAGGATATTGCTATAACCAGCGCCACGCACACAATACCAAGTCCGGCGATGGTCAGCCATTTCTTTGTCTTGTCAGTTATATTATTCATAAGAGATTACCTCCTTGTCTATTTTTACAGTTCCTTACAAGCCACCCTACCACAAGAGTTTTCAAAAGTCTATTACAATTCCGATACAGTTAAAATAAAGGCATATATTTCGCTTTCACCTTAAGGTTCATCCGCATCGGCGGCAGGGATTTGCCGCCAAAGGACATCGGAACCTCCAGCCGGATCACCGCATCGGCGAGAAGGCCCTGCGCACTGTCGGAGTCGGAGGGTGCAAAGGGCACATTAGTAATATCGACGGATAAACCGGAGAGCTTAAATTCCACCCCTTCGCCTGCGTATTTTACATGATAGCCGCCGTTTTTTTGCAAGCCAAGGGTATTGTCAAGATACTCATAAATATCGGCATAGTCAATGCTGCCCTCCCATGAGGAACCGCTTGGCTTATACCCTCCTGCATAGCCCTCCCGGACGCCGTGGTAAACATCATCATAGTTGTCGTTAACTGTCGAAATGATGGCAGACTGCGCCGCATCCCGAACACCGGAAGCGATGATCATGAGCCTCATGTATTCGGATATTCCGCACAGGATGATGCCAAGCGCGAGGGTGATAGCAACTATCAAGGGGAATGACGATCCTTTTTTTTCCTTTAGTATACCATATAATTTTGTCATTTTTTCCAATACACCTCGCTTTTGCCTGTCGCCTGTGCGGTCAGGGTAATGGGAAAGGAGCCGAAACCGCCAAAGAGCCCGATGTCGGTCTGCATGGAAACGGTCACCGTGAACTCTTCATTGAGCTGGATTTTGCCGGTCTTTGACCATGAAATGGCGGGATCAAGCCCTGTTTTTTCCCGAAGCACCTGCGCCCTTTGGTTGGTTTCGCTGCCGACCCTGCCTGCAATCTCCGCTTCTCTGCAAAGTTCCGAGGCAAAGGTGTCAAGTTGGCTCTTGGCGATGTAGACCGGAAATACCTTGACGGCAAGAGCAATAACAAGCATGGCGCAAAGTACCAGTATCGCCACATCGATGTAGCCCTCACCGCCCTTACAATGCAATAGTTTTTTTAGCACCTCAAATCCCCTCCCTAAAACATCCCGCCGAGGGACTTGATGATCTCATAGCCGATGATGGCGAGATAGGTAAACAGGAAGCACATCAGCATGATGAAGGAGAAAATCCGGATTTTGGGCGGTATCTTCTGCGCCTCACCCTTGAGTCTTTGCAACTCCAGCACCTTAAAATCATGGGCGAGCATCTGAAAATAGATTGCGCCGTCATCGCCGCGCAGCACACCAATGAGTCCGCGCACTACATCAGAGAGTTGCGGTGAATTGAGCCTTGCCTCGAACCGCGTGAGCGCCGCCTCATAACTCGAGGAGCGCATGTCTGCAGTCACTATGTCCAGTTCACTTGCAAAAGTAGTGCCTGCATTTTTCTTAAAATTCTCCAGAATGGACAGCACATCGCGGCTGCTTTTCAGCGACTGTTCGATGGTCGCCACGAACCTTGGCAGCTCGCTTTCGATCTGCTCTCGTTTTACCTTCAGTTGCTCATCCGCTTTTCTGGTTTCCTTGAAATAGACCAGCACGGCGAGGAGCACCATCACCGGGGAAAGCAGCGGGAACAAGAACAGGCAGGGTATCACGCCAAGGAGGATCGCTCCTGCTTTGACGAAGGCATACGCAAGGTAAACCTCCGGTGTCATACTGATGCCAGCCGCTTTGAGGACGTTGGACATGCGGCTTTTGCGGTACTCATCCAGGCGAATAAATCTTGACAGCCTGACAGCGCCGGACATGAAATACGCATCCACTGTTTTGGCTGCGTTTTTGTCCTGCTTACCGGCACTGAGCATGGCCTTGGCTGCTCCCATGGTCGGCAGCTTGAGCACATCCGCAAGAATAAAAAACAGCCCTGCCGCAAGCAGAACTGCAAATAAAAATAACAGTAACAACATGTATGCTACCTCCTGTACTCAATGGGCTTGGTGAGCTTAATGACAAAGGCAGTGGAAATAAAAATTGCTGCCGCACAGATGGCAAGGACAAGCTGCCCCACATATGTGTTCATTAACGTGTCATACCAAGACTTATTGAGGAAATACATCAAGGGGATGTTGCCCATGACAAGGAGCGCCATAATAATGAATTCCTTGCGAGGCTCGAACACGAGATATTCCAGCTCCGCGTTGACAATCCGCATATCGGAGAGCTTGCTGACAATGGGTGTAAGCGTTGTCTTGAGGCTCCGGTCATACTGGCAGGCAGCAATAGCATCACACCACTCGCGGAACACTTCGTTATCAATCTTAGTCTTCATAGTTTTCAGCGCCGCATCCACATCGGGGTTGATGAGCCTCACCTGGGTCAGAAACCCCGCAAATACATTGCGCACCGGCGTGTTTAAGTATTGCATATTTTCCTCCACGGCGGTCACAATGTCCTCATTTCGCAGGTAAGCCGTGGTGATGATGGACAGCGCCGTTTCCAACTCTGCAGCAATATTCTTCTTGTAGTGGGTGACAGTCAGCTTGATATACCAAAACGGCAGGAACATCAGGCCCAGCGCAAGGACAGGGACGAGGAACACATTCTGCAGCAGAATGGCAATACTTACGCCTATAGCGAACAACAAGAGTGAACAGGCACAGATCAGGGAGAAGCTGCTATTTCGTCCGGTCAGCGCGAGAATTTCCTGCACTTCTATAATCTCCCTGCGGAGGAAGGAAGGACGCTTGCGCTTGGTGGCCTCGTTGATTTCATCCTTGATGCTTTTGGACCTTTTGATCAAAAAGCCAAACAGGCCGTCCGTGAACGCTATGGGTGAAATTCCAAGCAAGATAAAAGCACCGGCAATCATGCCAATACAGGCGATGAGCTGAATAAGAGTCATTTTTCAATCACTTCCTCTTTTTCTCATTTAATTCGCTGGAGGATGAACTGCTGTTTTGCAATATCTCTGTGTACGAAGCAGGTGCAACAGAAAGATTCTGTGCCAGATCATCCTGCCCTTTCGTAATTTTCTTCAGTGTCTCCTGCGGCATGCCGTTTTCCAGGAAGCGCTTCTGCAGGCTCTTGGAGATGGTATTCTCCTGCCGATGGCTGCCGCTTATGATGAAACGGTCGCCTTCCATGCGGCTCTCCGTTATGTGGAACCGGTATAAGGTGCGGAAGTTGCGTGTGCCATCAGGCAGGATTTCACACTCCATGATTTCCATGATCTTGCGCTGCTTGTTCTCCAGCTGCTTGGTGAACACAACAATCGGAAACGCCTCGGTCACAAGGGACATGAGGGTATCGTCCGCAATATCGTATTTCCGTTTGCACAGCGTAGCCATCCTGCGCCATGTGGCTTCACAGGAATTGGAGTGGATGGTGGTCAGCACCGTGTGGCCGGTACGGGCGGATTCCTGGGCGGTGTATGCTTCTGCAGAGCGCATCTCGCCCACGCATATAACCTCCGGATTGAAGCGCAGCGCCATATCCAGGAGCATATCCTGATCAATGTTCTGCTTCTCGTTATCACTGGAGCGTGTCAAGGTATGGATAACGCTGTTGACCACCTTGCCGTCCTTTTTTCGCACCAGTGCCAGCTCACGGGAGCCGTTTTCAATCGTAAAGATACGCTTGTTGTCCGGAATGGTGGTCAGCAGCCAGCCGGCCACCGTAGTCTTGCCGGAGCTGGTCGCGCCAGCCACACACACCGAAATGCCGTACCGAAGGCATTCCGCCAGGAAGTCGAGCATCTCATCGGTTGCTGTGCCGCCCTTTACAAAGTCAGCTTTCTCCATGTTCTGCGGATTCACAATACGGATGGAGGCCGCCACACCTACGTCCTCGTCCACGAGGGGTGTTTTCAGCACGGCGATGCGGATATTTTTGCTCAAATGCCCCAAGATAGCGGGACTGGCATTGTCCAGCACCATGCCCGACACATGGAGCATACGGCGGATTACGTTAATGGCGTGTTCGGGAGAATCAAAGTGTTCGTCAAGCTTGACTGTAGTGCCATTGCTGTACTGGACCTCAATGTCATTCCAGGCGTTGATGTCAATTTCCTCAATCCCTGCGCCGAAGATGTATTTGGTAAGAAATGAAAACTCGGCCATTTCAGTATAGAGGGCATCAACGAGCTGCTGGTCGGTCATCCCCTTTACGGCAATGCGGCAATCCATCAAGTACTTGCTGATGTACCGCTTGACCTGTGTTTTAACCTCATCTTTTCCCCCATTGAGAATGAGGGTGGAATACTTGCTGGAGATATACTCCTGCACTTCGCGCAAAACAGTGCCAAAATCCTTGGAGTTGTTATTTGGCGCAAAAAACAGGCTGTGGTTATGGGCTGCATTCATAGGCCGGATAGTTTGCGGCGATTCTACCGCAAGCACTTCTGCACTTCTTACCTGGAACTTTTCAAGGGTTCTTTGCTTACGTTTTTTGCTTTTCATATGCCAAAGACCTCCTTTGAAATTTTTTCAATCTCCTTACGGAAGCCGCGGCTGTCCTTGAGCACCAGGTCCCGGAACAAATCCCCGGCAAGAGCTTGATTCTCCAGCTCATCGGAATGAGGTATCTTGAACGCCACATTACCCAGCAACTGTTCAATATGTTCGCTGGCTTGATTTGTCTTTACATTGCTTGCCACCTTGTACTGCTTATCTGCATCCCATTTGTTGTCTTTTAAGAGCGGGAGCTGGGATGAAAGGTAGCTGATTGATTTGAGATCGCAATTAACTAGACGCAGTACCGAGTCCGCTTCCATGAGGGCAACAGCAGAGAGGATGTCGTTGGCGATATAGCTGCTGCAGTCGATGATAACGTATGGCGCAATATCCCGCAGATGATCGAGCAATTCTGTTGCAATCTCTGCGTTATAGGGCGGGTAAGTGAACACATTCTCTCCTTTAAGCATGCCGATCAGGGTTAAATAGCTGATTTTCTTATGGGTGATGCAGTTCTGTTTGATCAGGGTATCCGTCACATGGGTTGCAGCCAGAATACTGCCCAGCGACCGTTCCCATTCAAGGTCAGAGGGCGGGCAGATGCAGGGCAGCATGGGCGCGGTCATGTCACATAAAAGCAGCACTACATTGCGCTTTTTGTCTGCCAGATGCTTGGCCAGCTTGACACTGACGGTGGTCTTGCCGGAGGAGGGGCTGCCCCATACGGCCAGCACCTGAACATCCTTTTCAGATTCCGCAGCCTGCGCCTCAACACCGGTGTTTCGGGAGAAAATGCTGCCTTTGATAAAATTAAGCATTTATTCTCCCTCCTTTGGCGTGTCGGGTTTTATATTTCCGGTATTCTCTGCCCCGATTGACTCTGTTTTTTCTTCTCCTGTTTGCACCTTGGCGGAGGGATACAATTCTTCGATTACCTTGTCCTGTGCCTCAATAAACTTGGCGGCATTCTCCTTGCTGCCCCGGTACACGAGGGACAGGTGCAGCTTGCCGTCCGCCTCCAGCTCGGCAAGGATTTTCGATTGCTCCGGCGATGCCAGAAGGGTGACGGTGCTTGGGAGCTGCTTTTCATCCTCATTCCCCCGCTGTCCGCCGGTGTCAGTATCATAGCCGGTGTTGGCGGTGACGGCAATGACCTCCACATACTTAAGCTCCGCAGGAATGACGGTCGTGCCTCGCTTTTTGTAGTCGGGAGCGATGACTGATACGATGTCGCCAGTAACTAGCTTGCCGGACAGACCGGTGGCGAAATTTTTGAGCGTCACGGAGATGGCCTGCTTTTCCCCATCGAGGTGGTAAAGATAGGCGTTTTCTGCCGCAGGCACATCGGTGAGCTTGGAGCTTAAAATGTAGTCGCCTGCAGCCATGTCAGCCGCAGCGTATTTTCCGATAGCCGTATCCACATCTTTGACTACGTTTTTCGGCAGGTTGTAGCTGCCGACCTCCACAATCTACAGCATCTCCCTGGTGATCTGATCTCCGGCTTTGATATCCTTGATGACACGGACAATGTCCGTTTTTTGGGAGATACTGGAGTTAAAAAGCGGCGCTACCACAAAGCAAATCAAAAGCGACAGCACAATGCAGATGACACCGAGTACGGTTCTGTTTTTTAGAAAGCTCATAGGGTGATTCCTCCTGTATTCATGAAATATATGGCGATACAGCCGATGGATAGAAAAGGTGCAAGAGGGTATGCTTTGGGGCATTCCCTCCCGCGCAGTCTTTGGACTATGGCATGGAAAACATAAAAAAGAAGCATGGCAGTAAGTCCAATGAGCATTGCCGCAATGCTTCCTGTGAAACCGAGGACAATACCCGATGCCGCCATCAGCTTGATGTCCCCGCCCCCCAGGCCGCCCCAAACAAGAGCGGCAAGCAGGAGCGGCATGGCTGCCAGTACGCCGAACAGCTTCACCGGCTCGAAGCAGATCAGTCCGGTGAAAGCGATAAACAGGCAGATAGTGTCGGGGATAATCCTCTTTTTGATATCGATGACAGATGCCGTCAAAAGCAGGGCAATAAAAATGCCGCCCTGCATAAAGAGCAGCAGATTAGCCTGCATAATTGAACATCTCCTGGATGCGCTCCTTTAAGGTCGGCAATACCGTTTCGCCAAACACGGCATAGAGTCCGGCCAGCACGAGTCCGCCGATGACCACAGCCATTAAAATTTTGATTGCCGTATCCACAAAATTTTCACCGCACTGTGACCGCATCAAAGTTTTTGCTATCAAAAGCTTTCCGGTGATTTGATCTTTTACCTTCGTTGCAAGTTTTTTCATCGCGATTTACCTCCATAAATTTAATTGTTAATGATTTTCTAGCTACACACATCTTCAACACATCACTGCTTACATGCTGACCATTCCCATGCAGTCAGTCTGCTTTGGTGCTTCAAAATCGGGCGACTCACTTTTATTAAGGGATCTTTGTTTATCCTGTTGATCTATTTGCCTTTTTCGTTGCTGTTTATAGGTAAAAGCTGGCTCAATTCCTTCGAGATCCTTGCGCCTTTTTACCTTATACCTTTCAGTATCCTGTTTGTACAGGTAGTACCATTCTTCATCAAAGCTGTATACCCCCACCATGCCTGTAGCATTTCCATCCCTGTAAATTAGTTGATACTTAAAAAGAGGATTGGGATCGCAGACAACCCTAATCAGGTCAAGCTTTAATTCCTCCGTAGCTACCACCTCCGGCACAGGCAGTAAAAAAACACCGGCGGTTTATTCCGGTGTTTGGAAACTCCCTATGAAATTTTATTTGGTTTTGTATTCTTCTGTTTCATCTACATGAAGAAAACCCTGAACTGCAATTTCAACAATCCCTGAGGTTGCAAGGGATACAGGCGTGTCCCCTTTGAATAAAAACCCATCACGTATCGAATAGTTTTCCGGCAGCCCTGTATTGGCCTGAGATTTTATGATTTTTTCTACGTCCATAAAAATCACTATCTCCTTTTATACTTATCCCATCTTTACTCCGGCGGCCTGCTCCGGGGGATCACAAGGGAGATCGTCCTGGGTGGATGCTTGACTCTGGTTCATGCTCAGTGCCTGGTGATAGGCATTAATGACCGCATCGTTTAGCTGCTGCCTGAAGGCTGCGGTTACCGGAAAACAGATGTCCTTATACTCACCGTTTCCCGCCTTATAGCTGGGCATGGCCACGAACAAACCCTTGCTGCTGTCCACCACCTTGACATTGCGGATAGCGAAGCAGTCGTTCAGATTCACCGATGCGATGGCTTTCACGCTGCCCTCCGGACGAATGGAGCCGATCTTCACGTCTACTTTCATAGGGAGAGAGTGAGCCGTACTTTCCGGAGCAGGGGCTTGAGTGTTCTCCGTTTTCTTCATATTCCTTTCCCTCCTAGTATTAATTTTGGATACAAAAAAACAGCCTCTTGGCTGCAAGTGGTGCTATAGGCTCATACCTTGTGTGCCTGACTGCTTTAGTGCCGGTGCTTGAAAATCAATCTCCTTGAAGCCAAAGCGGTCTACATAGTAAAAGGTGCTGCCGCTGTCGTCATAAAGCTCAATAATGTCCGACATGGACAGGGAGTGTCCTTGGTAACCGGGCGGGTGGTTTAAGTTAAATTTCTCATAGATGGCATCAAGATCGTTGGTTTCCAGCTGTCCGTCATACACCACGCGGTAGTTTTCCGGATTCGGCTCGCCAAACCGCTCCAGCAGCTCATCATAGCCAATGAATTTCATCATGACATCCACTTCCGGCTTAAGCTGGTGGATGCGGCAGGCTTTCAGAATCGGCGCGTTGCCGTCCATGTCAGGCTTGCTGTTTGCCAGTCGGTCGTACACGCCGTCTGTCCATTGCACGGTAAGTCCTTTCTTCTCTGTGAGATAATCCTTTAATTCCTCACAATGAAATATGGGATCGACCACCGCCTTGCCACCGTCCACATACCCTGCGGTATTGCCGTAAAAGAGGATGCGGTCTTTTTTGATGCTGATGCCATTCATTCAGATCCCTCCTTTGATTGATGTATCATTCATGCTATTCGAAGTAATAGGTTACCGAATAAGTGATATTTGACTTGTTGTACATGCAGTTGTGATTGGTATAGTAGTAAAACTCCATTTGGCTGTACACCCCTGGGGCCAGCTTTCTGCTGAAGGTGATGCCGTTTGTCGTGGTTCGATAGTCCAGTTGATCCCACGCACCGGTTAACACGTTGTAGCCCCGTACACGTCCGAAGTCGCTGCCGGAGTGACCGGAGACAGGCGGCACCGTGAAAGTATACTCTGTGATGGTGGCACCTTCTATGCCTTGCTCAAGAATGACTGATTCGGGGCCGGTCAGCGTCATGCCGCCGCCATTTGTGCTGTCCGCCACAAAGAATACGATGGCAGCCCACGGGGATTCCGCGCCTGCAGCATCCACGGCTTTCACACGGACAGTGTTCTTGCCTAACGGGTAGACTTGTGTTTCGGCATTTCTGCCCTCCCATATATAGGTGATGGCATCTCCGTCCGGATCGGTGGAGGATGCGGTGATTTTAACGGGCGTATTGGGCGGAACACTGTTGCCGTTTGGCGTTCTGGTGATAATCGGGGTACTTGGCGCTGAATTGGCAACGGTAAAGTTGATATCCGTCCAATCGGAATACGCACCGTAAGCATCCTTTGCTCTGACCTTTACGGTGTGGGAGCCGACAGCATAGTAACTGTCCGCACTGTGACCTGTATATTCATAGGTGACTGCATCTCCATCGGGATCGCTGGCGGAAACTGTAAAGTTCACAAGGAATTTATGATCCTTAACGGTCCTTGTCACCGTTGCACTGGCGGTCGGCGCATTGGGTGCGGCATTGGTGACTGCTATGCTCTCAGAATGGGTGAACACCCTGCCTGCATCATCAGTGACGCTGGCAGTCAAGGTATAGGTTCCTGTAGTATTTATGACAATGCTGCCGCCACTGTTTGTGAGGCTCCCTGTAAAGCTTGCGGCATTGCCATCCTTGGAAAGCGACCAAACAATGCTCTTACCCTCCAAGCCAGACACATTTCGCATGGACACCTGAAAGGCCGTACCTGCATGAACGGATGATGGGAGCGTAAAGGAACACTGTGCTATTGGCTTTACGGCAACTGTATCAGACGTAAAAGTAAAGCTGCGGTTGTTCTTATCCGTTGCGGCCGCAATGATCTTTACGGCAATGGTCTTGTCCGTACTGATGCTTATCTCGCCGCCGCTGTTTGACAATGTGCCGCTGACATAATCGGTATAGGGCACGGCAGCGC
>Ga0134095_1000992_pt1 | contig 22223 bp, 20 predicted proteins | sample 6_2taG_FD_94449 | JGI IMG/M metagenome (GOLD analysis project Ga0134095, IMG submission 94449) | Switchgrass degrading microbial communities from high solid loading bioreactors in New Hampshire, USA - 6_20_20_110_A2 metaG | ecosystem: Engineered > Bioreactor > Semi-continuous > Anaerobic >... | reverse complement strand
CCCTTTACGTTTTTTGGCGTGCACAGGGCATTTTTGACCTGCTGGCCCGGTTTAATCGCTCTGCGCCCTTTCTGGAGCCTCGTTTTTCTGCCATTTTTTCCTTCAACATAACGATTTTCGCAAATCGAATTCTGCTTAAAAAAGGGGGCGATTTGCGAAACCTGGTATAAGCTAACGATGTGCTCGCAAACGCAATTATACGCCCCCTGGCAGGAAATTGGGAAGACATCCGCCCATCACTGAAGCCGGAACCGCAGCCGGGGCAGTGGTCAGCTGGAATTTCCAGCGGCGAGCCGTGCGGTTATCCCCCCGGATGGCTGCGAACTGCTGCCGCAGCCAGAGACCTCCCGCGAGCAGGCCGGAGATCAGCCCGGCCAGTACGGAGGTCTGCCATCTCGCTTCAAAGGGGCCGAAGACCAGGATAAAGCCGCCGAAGGCGGCCGTGACCGCGTTGAACAGCAGCCACAGGCCGCGTAATGCGGTCTCACAGGGGTGAGGAAGGATCCAGTGGATGAATTTCTTCACGGCAATCTTTCCCCGGAATGCCGGGCGTCGCCTCGATTCAGGTCAAAACCAGTTTACCGGCACTCAGTCCTTCCCCAGGTCCTTCCCGGAGATCAGGATGACCCCCACGGCCATCACCGCCGTCCAGAACAGACGGTACCCGGCAAAACCCTGGGCCGGGTCCATGAACTGACCGGTGAAATTGAGCATAAAGTGGTAGAGGACAGCCGAGAGCGTGCTGCGGCGGGTGTTGTTGAAGATCCAGGTCATCAGCACGGTCTCGGGAAAGAGGGAGGCCATAAACAGCCAGAAACCCGGAGTACCAAAACCGAGATACTGCTGGTAGGTGCCGGGTATAAAAAACAGCGGAATGTGCCAGATCGCCCAGACGGCCGCCAGTACCAGGCTGGATACCACCCCACTCCAGCGTGACTGCAGCCGCTCAAGGGCAAAGCCGCGCCAGCCCGGCTCCTCCGGCAGGGGACCAAAGAAAAAGACCGCCAGCACCAGAAGAAGCAGGCCCTGCGGCTGGCCGGAGAGCGAAAGCGCGTGTTCAAACGAATAAGGTTCACCCGTCAGGACCGCGCGCGTGGCGATCGCCAGCAGGCTGATCAGGGGAGCGGTCAGCAAGATCACCAGGTACCAGACCGGCTGGATGCGGCGGGTATCGACGATGCGCAGCCAGAAATCCCTGCGCCGGGATCTGTCGCTTTCTCGCAGCGTGAGGTAGACGGCAGCCAGGGCCGGGCTCATGCCTCCCAGGGACAGCAGCAGGAGGCCCGGGAGCGTATCCGCTCCGAGGCCGATAAGCGCTGCGCCCAGCCAGAAAGCGCAGGTCCACGCCAGCGTTAGGGCAAAAAAGGTCCAGGCGCGTTTGAAGAAGGCTTCTTCAGGCTGCGCTTCGGTTGTCAGATCGCTGGACTCGAATACAAACACATCTCATTGTACCCCGCCAAAAGCGAAGTTTCTTCTTCATTAATGAAGAATTTCTCAATCTACCGGCTGCGCCAGAATGCCAGCCAAATGGACCGCTGCTTCTCCCTGTTCCGTCATTAAGCCAGCGCCCTCGACAGCCATTGTGGACCCCGTTCTCAGGGAAACCGTAATCCACCGCAGGTGCAGGAGGGTGGCGGCGTAATTTCAGGCTCGACTTGACAATTTTGCAAAGAACAATACAATTAACAACGTTACCCCACTGGTTTTGAAATTGAATAGCGAGCTGCCAATGCGTCTATCCAGCCTTTATGAAGCCATCCCTGAGACGGAACTGGAGAAACTTGAAGAACATATCCGCACCTACCGCCCGGGTGATACGATTCTTCGAGAAGGTGAGCCCTCATCCCGGTCGCTGTATGTGCTGCGGCACGGGAAAGTGGGGGTCTACCGCCAGGTCCCCGGGCGGGGGGAAGAGTTCCTGAACGAGATCGAAGCGATCAACTTTTTAGGCGAGATCGAGATGATCTGCGGCGGCAGGGTGCTCTCGACGGTGCGCGCCCTGACCGACGTGGTCATCTATCATTTTCCCCACTTCGACATCACCGCCATCCTGAACAACCCCGAATGGGTGGAGAAGCTGGTCACACGGCTTACCTGGGATCTGAAGACCCATTCCGACCGCCTGATCACCCTGGAGGCGGAGAACGCCCGCCTGCAGGCCAAGCTCAAAGAGCTGGAGCAGGCCGCGGCCTGAGCGGCTGTTGAAGCCCCTTTTCTGGTTTATAAAACGCGAGACGCGGTGCGCTGGTAGCGCAGCATGATCACCCCCGAGTTGAAGCGCTGAGTTTCGATCAGTTCCAGGGGGATGTACTGCTGCAGCAGGGGAAACATGCGCTTCCCGCCCCCCACCAGAACCGGATGCACGTACACGCGGTATTCGTCGATCAAATCTTCCTGCATCAGCGAACCCGCCAGTCCGGCACCGGCCACGCTCATATCGCCGCCCGGCTCCGCCTTCAGCCGGCGGACTTCCTCCGCAGCATTGCCCTTCACCAGCCTGGAGTTCCAATCCACTGTATCCAGGGTCGTTGAGAATACGACCTTGGGAACGCTGACCCAGACGCGCCCATATTCTCTCTCATAATCAGCCGCCGTGGGGTCGTTTTCCGCTTGAGGCCAGAAAGCAGCCATATTCTCATACAGCCGCCGCCCGTACAGGTGGGTGTCCATGGAGCGGTCCAGTTCGGCGAAATGGCGGTGCAGCTCCTCACCGGCATCCGACCAGCTCAAATCACCATCCGGGCCTTCCATAAAACCGTCCAGCGAGACGTTCAGGGCATAAATCAGTTTTCGCACCATATCCTCCTTTACGAGTTACCGATCAAAGGTTCACCGGGCCGCAGGCCAGTGTGTGCACCAGCCGCAGGACTTTCTCATCGAGGCTCCGGCGGGCCTGTTTGTTGATCCACAGCGGGGCGCCGTCCGCCCAGAGCAGCACGGCGTTGAGATGGATAAAATCACGGTAAAAATCGGCCGGCCCGCGGTAGCGGCCGGCAGCGAAGAGAGTTGGGTCTTTCCTGTCGGCGCGCTGCTTCACCTGCAGCATCAGGTGATCGATATCAATGGACCCGGCCAGGCTGGGTGGGACGTGGACGGCCAGCAGGTTGGGCATGCCGGCCTGCATCTGTCCCAGCTTGTTGAGCAGCACGCGCAGCAGGCGGTCGCCGGCCGGTGCATGACCGCTTTCACGCAGGCGCGCCACTTCAACGTTGAACACCAGGTTCTTGCGGTAGGTGACGGCGAAATCGGCCCCGCGCTGTTTTGCGCTGGCATAGGGTTCGTAGGTCACCTCCAGGCGGCGGTCGTCCAGCAGGCAGCAGGCCACCTGCAGCTCGCCGAGCAGGTCGAGCAGACCTTCGGCATCGCGCGTGACGCGGATCTTCTTGCGGATCTTGTCGCGGTAGGTCTCGACGAAGGCGGTGAAGCGCGGCGAGGCCAGCATCCATTCCCGCAGGGGAGCCGGCAGCCGGCTGCGCTGCCCGTCGAAGAGGTAGGCGATCAGATCGTCCTGCTTCGTCACAGGTTAATTATAGTCGCGGGGGTAAAAAAAGACGCTGCCGAAATACGACCAGGCCGTCAGGCGCCAGGAGCGGCAGGCTCCGCTTGCTCCGTCGAACAGCGCCTGACGGCCTGCAGTCAGTTTCATCCCCGGGTCAGGATCTGCCGCGACCCTGACTCTGCGGGATTTATGCTCTTAAAAAGGAGCCGCAGCGGGTTCCTGTGCAGGCAGGACAGCCAGGGTAGCTTCGAAGCCGCCATCCACGGCCTTCACGGTCAGTAGCACCGGCTGGACCTTCTCCTCCGCGCTGCGGGTGAAGAGCTGGCGCGTGCCGCCGGCGGTCTCGAGTGGGCCGCCGGAGGGCTGCCAGCCGGACGGGCCGAGCTGCTCCGTGAAGGAGGCCACCAGGGCAGCGGGGTCCATGTCCGTGTAGAAACGCCGGTAATCGGGCAGGCGCACCACATCACGGGCGTCCGCCGGCAGGGGCGGGAACTCGACGCGGTCCACCGGGCAGGCATCCGGCAGGGACAGGGACTGCGCCAGGGCATCGCCTTCCAGCGGGGTCAGGGTGTACTCCCAGGACTGCTTCCCCGCCGCCCCGGCTCCGAAAACGGCTTCGCCGCCTTCGAGCTGCAGGCTGTAGCGCAGCACGTAGCCGCCTTCCGCAGCGACCAGCGCCTGGCCGGCAGCCGCGGCGCCCTCTCCAGCGGCCAGGGCGCGGGCATCGAAGCTCAGCGCCTGGGCCGGCACACCGTCCAGAGTCTCACCGCCGGTGCGCTCCGCGCCGAACAGGCGCGGCAGCAGCGCCGCCGGGTGGAAGAGCGGGCTGGTGTCTTCAGTATTGGTCAGGCTGGCCTGGCAGGGGCCGTCTGCTGCCGCCTGGCGGTAAGACACGCCGTCCACGCCGGCGAACAGGCGGTACGGGCTCTCCCCCGCCGCGCCGCTGGTCTCCTCGACCAGGATGCGGGCGGGCGGATCGCGGCGCACGGTCAGGGTGTAGGTTTTCGACACGCTGTAAGCCTGGCCGTCGAGCGTGCCGTTGAAGTCCATTTTCAGCACAGCCTGGTACCCTTCCAGGTCCTGCAGCCCGGCGGCCGGGTCCAGCAGGTCGAAGTCGCCCGGCCCGCGCTGCGCAGCGGGTGTGGGTTCGGCAGATGCCGCCGGCTCCGCATCCTGACCATCCCCTGCCTGCGGTACCCCGGTCGCTTCCTGCACGACCTCGCCGGCCGGTGCCGCCGGGGTTTCTGCGGCCTGGGGAGCGCCCCCGCAGGCCGCCAGCAGAGCCAGCGCTGCCAGCAGCAGCCCGGTCCTGAACAGGGCACCAACCGTATTTTTCATATCAGCGATCATGGCTCTCACTGCCCCTTCCTCGTCACAATGATCCACCCTTCGGTTTTGACATTGGTGTACGGGATGATCCCGCCGCCGCCGGGGACCTCCAGGTCACGCATGTCCATATCATTTGAGTCCAGCTGCTGCGCCGGCCAGGGGAAATTGGCGGCAAACCCGCCCATGCCGGTGCACGCCATTGTCGAAGCGTTCAGGGCCATGGGCTGGAACCGCAGCGTCAGGTAGATGGGCGGGACGTAGGACGGATCGGGCACCAGCGGCGCCAGGGGGATGGAATCGCCGGGGACGATCTCGAATGAGGTGTTACCCTGCACCGGCGGGGTGAGGAAGCACTGCACGGGCTCGGCGACTGCGTACAGCGAGAACCAGAAATCGGCCTGGCCGCGGCCGTAAACCGGAGTTTCATCCGAGTGCGAAAACTCGCCCGAGCCGCTGAACAGGGCTATAAAGCCTGCGCCCTGATCGTCGTCTTTGCTGACAATATAGAAGTCCAGGTTGTAGTTCGGTTTGGGGTAGACCACAAATTCGAAAACCGCGCTGCCGGCCCCCAGGGGGTTTTCCACGCTCAAGGTGAGGGTCTCGTGCCCGGCCTCAACCGCCTGGTACGTGATGGTCCCGCCGGTGATGCCCGGCTGTACGCTGGCAGTCCCCAGGGCCGCCTGTACGCTGGCCTTTCCGGGCACCAGCGGCGCCAGGGCGATCTGCCCCAGGGGTACTTTTTGTTCGGCGATGTAGGGGATCGTCACCGTATCGCCCTCGTAGATCTTCACTAACGGCGCCAGCATTACCACATAGAGCTCGCCAGATGGCGGCTCCTGTGCGCTGGCGCCGGCGGCTGGCCCGAACAGCGCGACCAGTATCAGGGTCAGCGCGAGCAGACGCAGCCCAGGATTAAGGGTTCGATGCATGCGTATTCTCCTGTAAATGGTATTCAGTTCTACTGCGAGGGGGTTCCTGTCGAGCGCATCCTCTTTGTCCCATCCTAGAGCGCTAGCCAGCCCTGATTATACCCCGGATCGCTTCTCTCACTGCGGTGTGAAACCGGTCTCGGCCGTGTAGATCCTGTCGTTCCAGAAAATGCGGAACTTAATGAGCACATATTCACCCGGCGGAAAATCGCCCGCGTTCAGCGTGCAGATGCCGCGCTGGTAGATCAGCAGGCCGTAGCAGTTGGGCACAGCGGGGTCGTGGCCGGGCTGGTCCCACCAGGCCTCGTAGCGGATCTGGCTCAGGATCACCCCGTTGCGGCTCAGGTAAGCATTGGCGACAACGCGCTCGCCGCGCTTCGGATTGGGGTTGTCCACCCAGGCAACCACCTCGAACACGTCGGTTGGTGTGGGGCTGACTGCCAGCGTGGGGGCGGCCGTTTCGGTTGGGGGGAGGGCAGGCCCGGCCTGACAGGCGGCCAGGCACAAACACAGGACCAGCAGGATGAGGGGCAGTTTACTCATGCGTTATTCGTTTATCGCGGCAAGCAGATCATCGACCTGGCGCACCTGGCGCTCCTCACCGCGATAAACGAAAATGCGGTTATCCTGCAGGCTGAGCCCGATGACGCTGATGTTGAGACGCTCCTGCAGTATACACTTCAATGCACCGGTCAGCTCAGGTTCCGGATGATCGCAGTTGACGATCACGATGTCCGGCCGCTGCTGTTTGAGGAATTCGACCGGTTCATGAAGGAGTTCAGGGTCGCTTCTCAGGATCTCCACACCGGCTTCCTGCGCCAGCAGCGTTTCGATCCCCCTGCCGAACATGGAGTTGCGGGAGAGCACACAGATGCGTTTCAACGTACTGCTCCTGTTGAGAAATCCGCCCCAGCAAATACAGCGGGGATGATACAGTTGTGCAGGCCGGGCGAGTTTCTCTTCGAGAGGGCGCAGGCCGCCCCGGACCCTACCGCGAGGGCAGGCGCCAGAGCGGCCTGCAGACATTACTCAATCGACGACCGGGTGGGTCACATAACGCTCTTCGGGAACACGGTCCACCGGGTAGACCACAATTGCGAGTTCCTCCTGCTCGGGGCACACGGCCACACACTGGCCGCAGCCCACACACTTTTCTGCCAGCACGCGCGGAAACACACCGCGGATGCCTTCCACTTCGACCTCTTCAAAGGCCTCGTTGGGGCAGTGCTCCATGCAGTCCATGCAGCGCGCGCAGGTCTCGAAGTTCACCTGGGCAATGCCGATGACCGCCTTGCGCTTCTCCTCCAGGCTGAGCGGCGGGATGGCGTGGCTGGGGCAGATCTGGCCGCACAGGTTGCAGTCGGGGTCGCAGTAGCCGGAGAAGGGATCCAGCACCGGTGTCCATACGGCGTCCCAACCGGCTTCGAAGCCGGCCGGCTGCAGCGCTTTGTTCGGGCAGCCCATGATGCACTGGTCGCAGCGGATGCACTTGGAGATGAAGTCCTCGCCGGCTCCGGGCGGGCGCAGAACCGAGGATCTGGCTGCTTTGACGTTCCCCACGTCGAGGGCCAGCAGGCCCACAGCCGCCGCGCCCACACCCAGGGTCGCCAGGGCTTCGCGGCGGGTGGGGTCGAACTCATTGTGCCAGCTCACCAGCGGGCCGCGCTCGAAGGTGATTGCCGTCTTCGGGCAGGGCTCGGCGCAGTCCATGCACATGATGCACTCGGCCGGGTCGGAGATAAAGTCGTTCTGCGGGCTGATGGCGCCCATGGTGCACAGGGCGGCGCAGTCGCCGCACTGCACGCAGCTCTTCTGGTTGACCACGCGCTTAATCCAGGCGAACTTGGAGCCCAGGCCGATCAGCGCGCCCAGCGGGCACAGGTAGCGGCACCAGAAGCGGCGCTCCACCAGGTTGAGCAGCAGCACGAGCACGAAGGGGATGGCGATCGTCCACCACGAGATCGCCGGCCAGACGAAGTCCTTCTTGTCCTCCAGGCCGATGTAGGCCAGCAGCGGCTTCGCGGGTGCGGTCAGGCCGCGCACAAAGATGGTGATCGGCTCGAAGTACATGAACGCCAGGCTGCCGAAGGCGGCCATGACGATGACGACGAACAGGATCACATACTTCAAACGCCGTAAATTCTGCCAGCGGAAGAAGCGCCCGGTGCGGCCGAACAGCTCGAGCACGGCCCCCAGGGGGCAGAACCAGCCGCACCATACACGGCCCACCAGCAGGGTGGCGGCCACGGTGATCAGCGCCGGCCAGTAGTTGAGGATCGGCTCGCGCCCGCCGACCATGGCCACCAGGGCCTGCAGCGGGTTCATGCGCGAGAACAGGTTGATCGGGGCGCCGGTGTTTGTCCCCGTCAGGGTGAGGCCCACAAAAATCAGGAAGAACGCCAGGGCGGTGTACTGCACTGCCTGGCGAGCGCGCTGCCACTTCTTGGCGTTGGCCTTGTGCAGGCGGCCGATCTTCGGTGCGGGCAGGCGGGTGATCGCCCCAGTGGGGCAGTACTGCACACACACGTTGCAGGTGTCGCAGACTTCGGGCTGCTCGCCAAAAGCACTGGTCACCCGGCGGTCGCCGCCGCGCCCCACGAGGCCGAGCACATGCTGCCCGGCGATTTCGTCGCAGGCGCGCACGCACAGGCCGCACAGAATGCAGTCTTCATCCTGGTTTTCGGCCGGGTAGCTGGGCTCGTACACGCCCAGTTCCGCAGCGATGCGCTGGATGGAAGGCACTTCGGGGCAGCGCGACAGCAGCAGGTCGGCCATCACGCGACGGTTCGCCTCCACCTCGGGCGTGTCGGTCTCAATCACCATGCCCTCTTCGACGGTGGTGTTGCAGGAGGTGGTGATCGTCTTCCGTCCACTGCCGTTACGGGTGATCTCCACCTGGCACAGCCGGCAGGCGCCGTAGGGGGTCAGGTCGGGATCATTACACAGGGTGGGGATGTAGATCCCCGCGTGCCAGGCGGCCTCGAGCACCGAAGTGCCCTCGGGGACCTGGATCTCTTCACCGTTGATTTTTACATTTACCATTGCATGCACTCCCTATTCCACCATAACGGCGTCAAAATTGCACACATCTCTGCAGATGCCGCAGCGGATGCACAGTTCCGTATCGATCTCGTGGGGCTGCTTCTTCTCTCCGCTGATGGCGTTGCTCGAACACATGCGCAGACACAGACCACAGCCGTTGCATTTCTCAGGGATGATGTAGTAGGTGATCAGCTCCTTGCACACGCCGGCCGGGCAGCGGCTGTCCATGATGTGTGCTTCGTATTCATCGCGGAAATAGCGGATGGTGGTCAGCACCGGGTTCGGGGCGGTCTGTCCCAGGCCGCACAGCGCGCTCTCTTTAATCGACTTGCCGATTTCCTCGAGCAGCTCGATATCACCCTCCTGACCATAGCCGCGGGTGATGTAGTCCAGGATCTCGTACATGCGGGTCACGCCTTCGCGGCAGGCGGTGCACTTCCCGCAGGATTCGAAGCGGGAGAACTCCAGGAAGTAGCGCGCCATGTCCACCATGCAGGTGGTTTCATCCATGACGATCATGCCGCCCGAGCCCATGATGGAGCCGGCTTCTTTCAGGCTGTCGTAGTCCACCGGCAGGTGCCACAGGCTCTCGGGGATGCAGCCGCCTGAGGGGCCGCCGGTCTGTACGGCTTTGAGCTTCTTACCGGTCGCCGACCCGCCGCCGATTTCCTCGATCAGCGTGCGCAGGGTGATGCCCATGGGGACCTCGATCAGGCCGGTGTTTTTGATCTTGCCCACCAGGGAGAAGATCGTGGTGCCCTTGCTGTTCTCCGTCCCGATCTGGCTGTACCAGTCTGCGCCTTTGTTGATGATGTGGGTGACGGTGGCCCAGGTTTTGACGTTGTTGATGTTGGTCGGCTGCCCGAACAGCCCTTTCTGGGCCGGATAGGGCGGGCGTGCGGTGGGTTCACCGGCCCTGCCTTCGATGGAAGCGATGAGCGCAGTCTCTTCACCGCACACAAACGCGCCGGCGCCAAGCTGCACGTCCACGTCAAAGCTGAAGCCGCTCCCCAGGATATTCTCGCCCAGCAGGCCGTATTCACGCGCGGCCTGGATGGCAAGGCGGATGCGCTCCACCGCCAGGGGATATTCGTGGCGGATGTAAATGAAGCCGTGGCTGGCGCCGATGGCATAAGCACCGATAATCATGCCTTCGAGCACGCTGTGCGGGTTGGCCTCGATCAGGCTGCGGTCCTGGAATGCGCCAGGGTCGCCCTCGTCTGCATTGCAGATCACATACTTGGGATCGCCTGGCGCCCTGCGGCACAGCTCCCACTTGGTGGCGGTGGGGAAGCCGGCGCCGCCGCGCCCGCGCAGACCTGCGTTCTTCACCTCGGCGATGATCTCCTCGGGCTGCATATCGAAGAGCGCCTTCTGCAGCGCCTGGTAACCGCCTACCGCCAGATAATCGTCGATGGAAGTAGGGTCGATCGAGCCGCTGTCGTGCAGCAGCACGCGCATCTGCTCTCTGTAAAAGGGCACGTCATCTTCGTGCACGCAGCGCTCGCCGCTGACCGGGTCTTTATAGAGCAGGCGCTCCACCACCTGGCCTTCCAGGATGGTCTTCTGCACGATCTCGGCGGCGTCCTTGGGCTGCACACGGGTATAAAAGACCTTATCGGGCAGCACGGTGACCAGCGGGCCCTGCTCGCAGAAACCGCGGCAGCCGGTGATCTTGACGTCGACTTTATCCTGTGCACCCTGATCGCTGACAGCCTGCTTCAGGGCAGTGCACAGATCCAAACCGCCGCCGGCGGTGCAGCCAGTCCCGGCGCAAACGGTGATGCACGGCCTGGATGGATCGCGGCCGGCCAGGATTTCTCCGCGCCGTTTCTCCAGAGCCAGAGCAGCTGGGGTTCGCTCTTTAACCATTCTCTGCTACCTCCTCGGCCGCCATGTACTTCTTAAGGATGCGCTCCACTTTGGTGGCGGTCATATTGCCGTAATATTTGCCGTCGATCACCATCACTGGCCCCAGGGCACAGGTCCCCAAACAGTTCACGCCCTCCAGGGTAAACTGGTAATCTTCGGTTGTCTGGCCAGGCTCGATGCCCAGGATGCGTCCCACCTGATCGATCAGGCGGTCAGAGCCGCGCACATGGCAGGCCGTGCCCAGGCAAACGGTGACAATATGCTTGCCGCGCGGCTCCAGGCTGAACGCCTTGTAGAAAGAGGCCACCTCGTACACCTGGATCATCGGCACCCGGATGTGCTCGGCCACACGCTCGAGCGCTTCCGGGGGCAGGTAGTGATACTCATCCTGGATCTCCAGCAGCGCAGGGATCAGGCTGCGCTTTTCGGTGCCGTGGCGTTCCAGGATAGCATCGACCTTTTGGATATCTACTTCCATGTGTTTGCACCCTTTCTGAATGTATAAAGTTCGGATAACGATTACTGCTTGGGGTACTCCAGCCAGTCTCGCGGGTTTTGGAAAGCCCAGGGGCAGGCTGCCATGCAGTTTCCACAGCTTTTCCCGTTCTCTTTCCAGTACAGATAACAGCGCGCCGTGTCCACCGTCCAGCGCAGCAGCCCTTTGCGGTTGCAGATGGAGGGGACCTCGGTGCTGCGGTCGCCCCACTGGATGGCGTCGACCGGACAGGACTGCGCGCAGGAGTGGCAGGTCTCACAGAAAGTCTGGATGCCGAAGTCGATGGGACGGTCTGGAATAAGGGGTAAGTCCGTGAAGACCTTACACAGGCGCACACGCGGGCCGAATTCGGGGGTGAGCAGCAGGCCGTTGCGGCCCAGCTCTCCCAGGCCGGCATCGATCGCCAGGGGGATGCTCTGGGCGGTGTCGTTGCCGCTGGGCACCGCGGGGTATCCCAGCATGCGGATGTAGCGCGCCAGCGATCCGGCCACCTCGACCATATGCGAGTAGCCCAGGGCGGCCGCGGCGCTGGCCTCCCAATCCGGCGAGGTGTTGACGAAATCCCAGTCCATCTCGGTGGCGATCACAACGGCGTACCTGTAACGGATCTCCAGCTTCCCGGTCTTGCCGGTGGTGCGTTCAAAATAGTGCGAATACACCCAGCGCGGATCGACCTTCGTGATGCCTACCAGGCTGGCGCCGAAAAAGCGCGCCACCTGTTTAACGCGGGCGGTCATCCATTCCGGGTCGTCCACCGGGAAACGCTCGGGGCTGGGTTCCTCATCCCAGCTGTATAACCCGCCCCCCTCCCGCTGGCGTCCGTCGTAGCCGCGGTACTCGGGGTTGAACGAACCGGCGTAATCGTCGACAAAGATTGCCCCCGCTCCCAGCGCCCGGCCCTCGATGCCCTTCGCGTTCAACGGGGGCGCCAGTGCGGCGGCTGCCTGCAGCTGGGCCTGATATTCTTTATCCCAGACCTCGCGACAGAAAGCGGTGTTGCGTTCGTCGAAGCGCTCCAGTTCGCCGACGATGAAGCGGGCGTAAGTGGGCTCGTCTACCTGGCGGATTTCAGGAATGCGGCGCCAGTGAACCTTCAACGTGTGGCGCTCCAGGGCGTCTAAATTAGGGAAGCGCTCCCTACAGGACGTACAGCTCCAGCAAAACACTTTGGCCGCCGGAGGCTGCTGGGGGGCTTCCGGGGCAGTGGGCGAGGCCTGTTCTTCCGCTGGCGTGGGCCCAGCGGCTGCCGGTTCCGCGGCCGCGGAGCTGCCGGCTACCGGCTGCCCGGCCCAGGGGCTGGTTGGAGCCGGCCCGGGGGTGACCTCGCCAAAACCAGGGTCGTTGATCCATTCACGATGCAGGGCGGTGGGGGTCGCTGAGGCGGCGGACGGCCGGACCGCATCCGCAGCCGGGCTGCAGGCAGCGGTCACTTCACCCAGGCCCAGACCGATACCCAGCAGAGCCAGCGCACGCAGGAAATCCCGGCGGCTGATCTGGCCGCGAGAATACTGCTCCTCGAGTTCTGAAACCTGCTGCTGGACATCCTCTTTCATGGTTAACTAACCTCCGCGAAACAAACGCGTTTCGGAAAGACAGGCGAGCAGCGCCAGGAGGCCCGCTGCTACAGCCAGAAACAAACCCGGCTGGAGGGACGCCCAGGTTTCGATGATCATCATTTCGTAAAAGGTCGTACCGCTGCCGTGCAGGGGGATGTGAAAACGGGCAGCCACACCACCCAGACGTCTGATCAACAGGAAGCTGCCGGTCAGGGTGAGAAGGCCGGAAATCCCCAGCAGGATGGGAGCCGCTTTTCCCCTGAGGAACCCGCCGGCCAGCATCATGAGAATGCAGGCGGCCAGTACTCCGGTGAGAATGCTCATCGAAGGGCTGCGCGAATACCCGACCAGTTCGCTCCCCGGCCCATCGATCACATAGGGGTAAATATCCGTCCGTGGGGTCCATTCCAGCGCGAAGCTCCACCAGGGGAAGAACATCGAGGCAATTAACAGGCCTGTCCCCAGTAGAGCCAGGAAATTGATTTCAATACCGCGTATTTTCACTTCTGTCCTCTTCTGGTCCTGGTGCCGTCTACCGCACAAACGCGTTCAGCGGTCAGCTGATCAGGCGGGTGAACAGGCGCACCAGTCCGGGGCGTTTTGCCAGGAAGGGCAGCATTCGGTTCCCTCTCCCATGGCGCATATAGCGTGAAAGCAGCCGCCGCCCCAGTCCAAACCTGCGGATGCTGGCCCCTTCGGGGGTGATATGCCAGTAGCGCGGCGCCGCCACCGGCTTCCACTTGCCCGAAACCAGTTTGATAATCTCCAGCGCCGCCAGCGAACCGGTAATCCACACCGGAATGCAGAACTGGGCATGCGGCCTGCGGCCCTCGCACCACTCGGCGAACCAATCCGGAAGCCAGGCACCTTCGTGCATGTAGTAATGCAGAATGCGGCGGTTGGCGGGGTTGTTCATAAAGTCGATGAGTTCTTCATAAGGGGCCTGGTAGGGCATCACCAGGCACTCCGCTGCGTAGGGGCTCTCAGGCAGGAAGGTGCACACACGGGTCAGCGCGCCTACCGGATAAGCCATAATGGCCGGCTTACCCAGTTCTTTAGCCCGGTTCAGCGCAGCGATACTCAGCGGCCATTCATCCGCGGCCGGCATAAACACATCACCCATCTGGATGGCCTGGTCGATTTCATCCGGGCGCAGACCGCGCGGGAAGACTTCCACCTCCGCAGCCGGGTTGATCTTGCCGATCTCTTCGCACACAGCAATGGCCTTATTCATGCCGAGCGTGTCGGTGCGGCAGACGATCTGGCGGTTCATGTTCGAAGGCTGGTAGGTATCGTGCTCGAAGAGCACAAAGTGCTGCATCCCACTGCGAGCCAGCGCCACGGCTACCACACCCCCAATGCCGCCGGTGCCAACAATGACCACGCGGGAATCGCGTATGCGGGCCTGCTCCTGAGGCGTAAAGATCCCCAGATTGCGTTCAAACAACTGCTCATATTCCATGCTGCCGGCCGTGTCCTTTGCTATCGATAAAATTCTGGCAGGTCCGTAAATGTATTAAGTTATTCAGGAGGCCCCAGCCCGGTGGGGGACATCCAGGTGGGGCCTCCAGTCAATGCACCTGCAGCCGTCAGGATCAGAGGTGCTGTTCGGCGATCTTGACGACCTCATCGGGGAGGCCAAGCGCCTTCAGGGTCTCGATCTTCGGAATACCCTTGTCCTCGGTCCAGCCGCGCTCCCTCCAGTAGGCCGGCAGCGCTTCGTCGAACAACTTCTTGCGGTCGCCGTCGTAGGCAGTTTCGCCCTTGTGGATACCGAAGGGGATCGGGTCGTCGAACCAGCGGTCCGGGACGAGCTTATCCCATTCTTCCTTGGGATCCTTGAGCTGCTGGGTGTGGATGTCGAACAGGCGGGCCATGGCGTACTGGCGGGCACCTACGTTGAAGAGGTCTTCTTCGGTGAAGTCCGTCCAGCCGGTAGCCGCCTTGACCAGGTCCACAACCTTACCGGCCATGTGACCCGAGCCAAAGCTGCAGGCCACGAGCGAGTCGGTGGCGCACTTGTTGTTCTGGCCGGCGATCGCGGCAGCATAGTCGCCCTGCATGAAGCCAGCGCCGCCGCCGCCCGTGTGCTCGCAGGGGCGCGAGACGGTGACGTATTCGAGGGCGTCCTTGTCCTCACCGCGGGTGCCGTGGGCCGGCTGGCCGTAGCGGCGGCCAGTCTGCGGGTACTTCATGATCTCGGGCTTGCCCTTCTTCTCGGCAAAGTATTTGGCCGTCTCCCAGGCGCCCTTGGCGAGCACATCGCCGATGCCTTCGCGGTAAACAAGCTTCTTGACGATGGCTTCCACAGCGTGGACATCGCCCCACTGCAGGTCGATTCCGTCCAGGTCTTCAGGGGTGATCAGCTCGCGCTGGCGCAGCTCCATGAGCATGGCCAGCAGAGCGCCGCCCTCGATGAAGTCCATTCCATAGTTATCGAAGAGGAAGGTGGTGAACTGCAGTTTGGCCAGGTTCTCGGCCTCGTCGACGTGTGTGCCGGTGAAGGGATCGGCAGGAGTCGCGCCGGGCATTTCGAAGTAACCCAGGTTGCCGCCCACCTGACCCATAGCCTCCCAGTCGGGCATGTCGGTGAGGATGCCGTCCATCATCGGGTCTTCAGAGGTGACCTCTACCGTCATCAGGCAGTGGATGAAGCAGTTCGGGCAGGCCTGCTTTCTCACGTAGGAGGTCATGTCCATGAAGACGCCGTCGATGGCCTTGATGTGCGGGTCGGCCCAGCCGGTGTACTGCCAGTTGCGCACCGGGTAGCCGTTCTCGATCAGGTTGGCGCGTGAGCCGATGTTCGTGGTACCCAGCGTGCGCATGGCGTAGTTGCCCAGCTCGGACTGCTGGATTTCTTTGACCAGGCGCATGAAGTTCGCCTTGTCGGCCAGGCGGTGGCCCTTGGTGCCGCGCACCACAATGGCTTTCAGGTTCTTGGAGCCCATGATTGCGCCGGGGCCGTAGCGGCCGTGTGCGCGAGCGCCTTCGGTCATCACATTGGCGAACCAGACCTGGTTTTCGCCTGCCGGGCCGATCATCCAGACATGCGCCAGGCGCTTCTTGCCCAGGCCTTCACGCTTGGGCGGGCGCAGGGCAGCCCATTCGGGGGTCAGGTCGGCGTCGCGAATCATCGCCTCGCGGGTCTCAAGCTCGGCGGTGACCTCAGACTTGAGGATCATTTCGCCTTCTTCAATGCTCTTGCCCCACACGTGGCTGGCGTCGCGGATCTCGATCACATCGTCCATCACGGCGATGTAAACCGGTTTTTCGGCCTTTCCGACCACCTGGATGCCGTCCCAGCCAGCAAACTTCAGCTCAGAAGCCGCGTGACCGCCGCTGGTAGCGATGGAGATAAAGTTGTAGGCGCTCTTGGTGACGGTGACCGAGCGGGCGTTCGGACCGGCGCCGGTGATGGGGCCGATCATGACCTGAAACAGATTTTCCGGAGACAGGGGGTGGATATCGGGGCTGGCAATGCCTTCCTTCATCAGGAAGTACAGTCCGAGGGCCGAACCACCCAGATATTTCCGATAAACTTCTTCTTCGGGTTCGATGACGGTAACGGTTCCACTTGTCAGATCGACGCGTGCGATCTTACCGGTCATCCCTTTTAGCTCGGCCATTATAGAGTCCTCCTCACGTTGTACATCTTGCGGTAAAGAAGTTCAGCCGCAGCGGTCGGAGACTGAGCAAAATAGCGGCCGTTCTTCAACTGTGGGACCCACTGCAGCGCGCCGTTCGGGCAGGCCTTGACGCATTCCGGATCACCGCCGCAGCGAGTGCAGACCTGGGCCTTCTTGCTGATCGGGTCGTAAGAGATGCCGCTGCCGAATTGATCCTCGCAGATCTCTGCGCAGCGCCAGCACTTATCGACGCCCAGGCATTTGTCCTGGTCGACCCACTTGTAGCCCATACCGTAGAAGCCGGGTTTGCCTTCGCCTTCCGGAACGGTGATGATGGCGTCTTCCGGGCAGACGAACTGGCAGGGGAACTCATCCGTACCTTCCGCCCAGGCTTCGAGCTGGCAGTAGTGGCACATGTTCACCACGTCCACATACTGGAAGCGCATGGGGCGGATGCGGGAGAACTCCAGATTGACTACGTCTTTGGTCTCTTCGGGGTGCAGTTCGGCTGCCCACTTCTCCGCGCATGCAGTGGCGCAGGACAGACAGCCGGTGCAGAGGTAAGGGTCATAGACCAGGTTGTAACCGGCCTTATAAGGCGATTCTTCACCGGCAGGTGCCTCCGCTGCTGGAGCCGCCGGGGTAGGCCCAGGGGCGGGAGGCGCTTCTTTGGGGAACAGCTCTCGTCCCACCACGCCGCCGATGACCAGACCCGCAATTCCGGTGCCGGTCAGGGTGAGGAACTCACGGCGGTTCAGGCTGCCGCCGCTCTCCACCTGCTGCTCCTGCTGAGGCGTCCGGGGATCTGGCTTTTTATCTCTCCGTGTTACGGGTTCCGGCTTGTCTCGCCGTTCAACTGGTGCCATCATATCCTCCACAATAGTTTTGCTGAATCGACAATTGCTTACTTGCTGGATAGGGCCCTGGGGTTGATTTTTCTTCTGAGACACTCCTTTCCTGAAAGCAGTCCAGCCTGTGAGAGCCGTTTACGTATTTCGTTGTCATTAACTGGGGAGAAAAATGTATACTTTTTCCAATTACATCATAATGAAATTGACCCCTATCCGGTACACTACTCCGGGCGATCTTTAAAAGCAAAAAGAGCTATCCGTAGATAGCTCATCTGGGTGTATGTGCCGGACGGCATATAGCCCAACTGGGCTATATGGAGGCGGCGCTCTGTGCCGTCAGGAGCCGGTTTCGTCCACCAGCCCCTGGCGCACGGCGTATACCGCCGCCTGGATGCGGTTCTGCAGGTGCAGTTTTTCCAGGATGTTGCGCAGGTGGATCTTGACGGTGTTCTCAGAGATGCACAGCCGCTGGGCGATTTCCTTGTTGGTCAGCCCCTCGGCGACAAGCTGCAGGATCTCGATTTCGCGGCCGGTCAGTTCTTCGCCTACCCCCGCTTCGACTACGGCCTCGCGCTGCGGGCGGGTAAATTCCTCCAGGATCTTGATAGCAATGGCACCGGAAAGCGGCGCTTCACCGCGCGCCAGGCTGTCCAGCATGTCGTAGAGCTGGCGCGGTTCCAGGTTCTTCAACAGGTAGCCCTGGGCGCCGCTCTTGATGGCGTCGAACAGGTGCTGGTCATCGTCTGAGACGGTCAGGATGGCGATCTTGACATGCGGCATCTCGTGCTTGATGCAGCGGGTGGCTTCCAGTCCGTTGCACTTCGGCATGCCAATATCCATGAGGATAATGTCGGGCAGCAGATCGCGCGCTTTCTCAATCGCTTCCAGGCCGTCGCCGGCCTCCCCCACCACCTCAACGTCCTGGCGTGAAGACAGCAGAGCCGCCACGCCCTTGCGGAAGAGAATATGGTCGTCAACTAATAAGATACGCAGCATTTGTGATCCTTTTTTATTCTTCCAGCAGGATGGGGGCGCTGACAATCACGCGCGTGCCCTGCCCCGGCGCAGAATCGAGAATCAGGCTCCCACCGATGCTCTCCGCACGCTCGCGCATGATGTTCAGGCCCACATGCTGGTGTCCATCTCTGGGAACCTCCTCAGGGACAAACCCCTGACCGTTGTCTTCAATTGTGACGCGTATCTGGGGACCAGACTGGTCGTAGCGCACCAGCACGCGGGTGGCCTGTGAGTGCTTGCGCACGTTGGTCAGCGCTTCCTGAACAATGTGCAGGAGCTGGCTGGCCACCTCGGGTGTAAATTCGTCGGCGTCGTCGTTCTCGATCACCAGATGCGCATCCAGGCCGTAATGCACACTGTACTGGGCCAGGTACTCCCGCAGCGAGGCCAGCAGGCTGGTGCTGGCTGAGATGGTGGTGCGCAGGTTGAAAATGGCCTCGCGCACGTCGGTGTACGCCATTTTGGCCACACGCTTCAGTTCATCCAGGCTCTCCAGGGCCAGGAGGTATTTGCGATCGGTAACCAGATCGGCGGTCATCGAAGCTTTAACATTCAGGTAGCCCAGCGTCTGGGCCAGGTGATCGTGCAGCTCGCGCGCCAGCCGGTCGCGCTCCTCCAGTGTAGCCAGGAAGCGGAGCTGCTTGTAGAGCTGTGCGTTTTCGATGCAAACCACAACCTGCTGGGCCAGGCGCTGCAGCACCTCGGCGTCGGACTGCTGGAAACGGCGCGACTGCAGTGCCAGGACTTCAATGAGGCCCAGCAGACGGTCCCCGCGCAGCAGCGGGACGGCCAGGAAGGAGGTCACCTGCCCAGCCGGCAGGTGATCCAGGTCATGCAGCAGGCGCTGGCCAGGTGTGTACACTTCCACCAGCAGGGGCTTTCCACGGATAAACTCCTTCTCCGAGTCGCTGTCGCGCAGCAGGATGCGCTCACCCCTCAACCTGCTGGCCGGCTCGCCGGAAACGGAGCGGATGACGATCATCTGCTGTACATCATCCAGCAGCCCCACCAGCCCGATATCGGCCTGCAGCAGTTCGCGGGCGGCGTCGGCCACCGCGTCGAGGACCTCACTCAGCGCCAGCGAAGCGGAGATGCGCGTGCCCAGTTCGTGCAGGGCAATCGCCTGCCGCTCGCGCTGCTGTGCGCTGTCCAGCAGCAGCGCGTTATCGATGGCGATGCCAACCTCCCAGCCGACGGCCTTGAGAAAATTCACATCGGCTTCCGTCAAAAAACGGTCGGGACGGGTGGTCAGCGACATGACGCCCACCACCGTCCCGCGTGAGACGAGCGGCAGGCACAGGTAGGAACGCGGTTCGCCCGGATTCCAGATGCCGGCGAAGCGGGCATCCCGGGTGACGTCGACCACCAGCTCTTCTTTCCCGCTGGAGGCCACCTGCGTGGGGATGTCGTAGCCGGACATACGGCGTTTGACGATTTCATCAATCTGCGCCTGGGTATACCCGCGCGCGGCCTGCAGCTCACAGCGGCCGATGTCCTCATCCCACAGGTAGATTACCCCGGCTGCCATCCTGAACGAGTGCAGCACGGTATCCAGGGTGAAATCCAGGATATCCTGCAGACTGCGCAGCTGGCCCACAGCCCGGCCGACATCATTGAGGACCGCCAGTTCCTGTTCGCGCCGGGCCATCTTTTCGTAGGTGCTCTTCAACTGCCGGCTCATGGAGTTGAACGAGCGTGCCAGATCACCCAGTTCGTCAGACTGCCCCTCCTGGACCTCGGTATCCAGATTGCCCGAGGCGATCTCGGCAACCCCGTGCGACAGAACCTCGATGGGCTGAATTACATAGCGATTGAGCACCGGGATGAGGATGCCCACCAGCAGTGTGAAAGCAATCAGCCCCAGGAACACGCTCTGCCCCAGGGCCTGCTTGAGCTGGTCGTTGAGGGCGGTTATGGGCGTCTCGAGCATCATCACGCCCAGGAGCTGCTGCTCCGGATCGTGACAGGTATAACACTGCGGCTGGTTCTCAATTGCTTTCACGCTGAGCAGCGCCTGGCTGCCCCTGGAGGAGTTCGTAATGATGGTGCGGTTCTCCAGCGCCTGCCCCTGTGCGTGGCAGCTCTGACAGATGGCGCTGTTCATGCCAAACTGCACACCCTTTTCGCTGTGGATCGTACTGGCGCGCACTTTCCCGTTTGGGCCCATGATGCGCACCGAGGTCACGGCTTCTTCCTGGGCCACAGCATGGAGGACCTGGTCGACCATCTCCCAATCCCGGGTCAGCATGGCGTGCTCCAGGCTGACCTGAATGGCGCCGGTGAGCGTTTCGGCGGTGTTGTAGGTGCTTTTGATTAACTGCTGGCGCTGGAAATTGAACAGGAGGGCAACGGAAAGCCAGATGACAACCAGCGCGATGCTGGTGGTGAGGGCGACGAGCTTGAAACGCAGGCCGAACCGGGACGCCAGAAAACTCCCCCTCCGTCCCTGGGCGTGCTGGAGTTCAACGGCATTCGTCGTTTCAGGCGTTACCCTCGATAGGTTCACTTGCGATAAACCCACTCTTTCCCTGCACGCTGCGCTGGCTGCATGAGAGCGTGCAGTGATGGAACATTCGACTGGTAAGGTTAACGGTGTCCGGCGGCTGCAAGCGGTCCGCATCCTGTTCACAGACCGCCTGCAGCCATCTCATTTCCAGACCGTCAGCAGGCTGGCATAGTTTTAGCGCAGCCAGGGCGCCGCCGGCGCCGGTTCGACCGGCGAAGCCGCTTCGATAAATGCCGATGCCAGTTCGGCGTAGGCCTCGCTTTCGTACTCCTCGATGTGACCTGAATCGGCCAGGGATGTGAGCTGTGGGTCGATGGGCAGGCGGGCCAGGATAGGCGCGCCGGAGCATTCCGCTACCAGGCCGGTATGGCTGGGGCCAAAGATTTCAAACTTCGTGCCGGTCTCCGGCGAGACGAAGTAGCTCATGTTTTCCACGATGCCCAGGATGGGGACCTTCAGCTCCTGACACATGTGCACCGTCTTGCGCACGACCATAGACGACAGGCCCTGCGGCATGGTGACCATCACCACCCCGTCCAGGGGGTAATTCTGCATGGCGGTCAGCGTGACATCGGATGTGCCGGGCGGCAGGTCGACGAGCAGGTAATCCAGCTTACCCCAGCACACATCCTTCCAGAACTGGCGGGCGGTGCCGCTCATCACAGGGCCGCGCCAGATCAGCGCCGCGTCCTCTTCGGGGAGCATCAGGTTGGTGGACATCACTTTGATGCCCGTGCGGGTTTCAACGGGCAGGATACCCAGCGGGCCGCCGCGCACGGGGCCTTTGATCCCGAACAGCCTGGGGATGCTGGGCCCGCCGATGTCGGCATCCAGCACGCCGACGCGGTGCCCCATGCGCTGCAGGGCGACCGCCAGCATGGCGGTGACCGAGGACTTGCCCACGCCGCCCTTACCGCTCATCACCGCCACCACGCGGCCGATGCGGTTCATGCGCAGCGCCGGAGAGAGGCTGTCCTGCAGTTTCTGGCGCTCCTCAGGCGACATGGCGTCCAGTTTAACGGTGACGCTTTCTACACCCGGGACGGAGCGTACAGCGGCTTCGGTGTCCTGCTTGAGCTGATTCTTCAGCGGGCAGGCCATCACCGTGAGGACCAGGGTCAGATCGACATGACCGTCCTGGATCTGGATGTCTCGAACCATACCCAGTTCGACGATATTGCGGCCCAGCTCAGGGTCAATCACCTGGGTGAGCGCCTTTTGAATCTGTTCTTGGGTGATCACGATACCTTACCTTTATGATGGATCTGGTGCTGTGCGCGCAGCAGGAGAAGACTCCATTTCCGCAACAGCATTGAAATTGGTTCATGATAGAGGCTAATGTCATTTTAACCGCGCCCCCAAAAGGCGGCATGTGATATGTGTCATCCCTGGCTGCATACAATTGTCCTGATTACAGACTAATTTTCCTGATTACATCGCATTCATGACAGCGGGTAAAGCTTACCTTTTACAAAGGCAGGTTTTTAACTTCTTCATAGT
>Ga0134095_1000991_pt1 | contig 22258 bp, 13 predicted proteins | sample 6_2taG_FD_94449 | JGI IMG/M metagenome (GOLD analysis project Ga0134095, IMG submission 94449) | Switchgrass degrading microbial communities from high solid loading bioreactors in New Hampshire, USA - 6_20_20_110_A2 metaG | ecosystem: Engineered > Bioreactor > Semi-continuous > Anaerobic >... | reverse complement strand
CTTCTACGACCCCTTGGCGGAAGACAGATACGCGCCGGTCCCTGGGTTCGTGCACAGATATCCTGATAGGGGAATACTTTTGGTGACCGACCAGTGCTCCATGTACTGCAGGTTCTGCACCAGAAGGCGATTTGCGGGCGAGGTGGACAGGCCGAAAAGCCGAGAGGAAATTCAGGCTGCCATAGATTACATCGAAAGGACCCCCGTGCTTAGAGATATACTGATCACCGGCGGAGATCCTCTGACTATGGAAGACGAAAACCTGGAGTGGCTTTTGACGAGCTTGCGCCGAATACCTCACGTCGAGATCATTAGGATAGGGACGCGTGTTCCGGCAGTGATGCCCCAGAGGATCACGAGGTCTTTGGTCTCCATGTTAAGGCAATTTCATCCCCTGTGGATCAACGTCCACTTCAATCATCCTAAGGAAATTACGCCCTACTCGACCAGAGCCTTAAACATGCTCGCCGATGCAGGCATACCGCTTGGCAACCAATCCGTGCTGCTTCGTGGCATCAACGACTGCCCATACATCTTCAAGGAGCTGTTTCACAAGCTTTTGGTGAACAGGGTCCGTCCATACTACATTTACCAATGCGATTTGTCTCGAGGAATATCTCATTTTCGCACCTCCGTCGGCAAGGGCATCGAGATCATAGAATTCCTGCGCGGACATACGACAGGTATGGCCGTTCCCACCTTCGTTGTAGATGCCCCCGGGGGAGGCGGCAAGATACCGCTCATGCCAAACTACCTGCTGGCCCAGGGCGAACGAAGGGTTGTGCTCAGGAACTTCGAAGGGACCATCACGGTATATACCGAGCCGAAAGACGCCAGCTCCCACTGCCATGGCTGCAAGGAAATATGCATGAGGCAGTCGGTGTCTTCGGGCGGAGGTGTCTCGGAGTTGCTCGAAGGAAGCAGGCTACAGCTTGAGCCGCAAGAGCTCAAAAGAGAAGAGCGAAGGCATCAGTGGATGGAAGAAAAGAAAGATCAGTCCCTTCACGCCTCTAAGCCAGAATGCCCATTCCTTTAGATCAATAAACAACAATAGGCCAGGGTTAAGCCTTCCACCTCGAAGACTACCCTGGCCTTTATTGTAAATTAGGAAGTGAGCATCCATGAAAAAAGACAAGGTCATAGGCGGTTTGCTTGGATTATGCATCGGAGATGCTTTAGGCGTGCCCGTGGAGTTTCAATCAAGAGAAAAGCTTAGAAGAAATCCCGTCAAAGACATGATGGGATACGGAACTCACAACCGGCCGCCGGGCACGTGGTCAGACGACAGCTCTCTTACCTTTTGTTTAGCCGAATCGCTTTGCAATGGCTTTGACCTTCGAGATATCGTTGACAAATTCGTTAAATGGATGTACGAGGGATACTGGACGCCCTGGGGAAAGGCCTTTGACGTTGGCCGCACGACTCAAATTGCCATCTCACGCTTAAAGAAAGGAGTTAATCCCCTAGAAGCTGGACCTACGGATGAACGCAGCAATGGCAACGGGTCGCTCATGAGAATCTTGCCGTTGATATTTTACGTAGAGAAAATGTATAAAGAAGAGCAATTTGAAATCACTCACCAGGTCTCGCGCATAACACACGGACATATAAGATCGCAAATGGCATGCGGAATATACGTTCAATTTGGGATCAATTTGTTTAATGGCGATGTTCCTAAAGTTGCTTACGAAAAGATGAAAGATACCGTTTTTAAATATTACTTTAAAGAGCCATACATTGAGGAACTGAGCCATTTTAGCAGAATCCTTGCATCCGATATCTCGAAATTGCCAATTGATTCCATAAAATCGAGCGGTTATGTCGTAGATTCGCTGGAGGCCTGTCTATGGTGCTTCCTAAATAACGATTCCTACAGAGACACTGTCATAACCGCCGTAAATCTTGGTGGAGATACTGACACCATTGGCGCCCTTGCCGGCGGATTGGCCGGAATATACTACGGATATGAAGGCATCCCCAAGGGATGGATAGAGAAGATAATCAAAGTCGATGAAATAATTCGGCTGGGAGAAAGGCTGTATAAGGCGATTTATGGAATATCTTAAGGTCTATCCTGCTGCAATATGTTACATCTACGGAAGCGGATTTCTTTCCTAATCAAAGGGGGTACATTCCATTTTTATTAAATATTAACACTATCGCCATAGGCACTTTTTAGTGGAGGCGTTGAAGCAGTCCCGGGCGACGTCTTAATGGACAATTGTGGCGGCGTTGTAGCAATACTCAGTTTTTGCCAATTCACCCTATCGCTTCCCAGGGCTCAATGGGACCGGGAACGACCTTCATCAAAGGGTGAGCGTCAGGAACTTCTATTGAACAAAGCGAGCTATACCGACTCCTATCTCTTGTCTTGAGCTTGGCCAACAAATGCTTCCATTCGTAGCAAATCTGCCCGTCGGTCACGGAAATTAGCGGACATCTTTCGATGGGCAACAGTTTATTCTCGTCGAAGCGATAGTTTCGCGCACGACCTTCAAGGAGCACGAAATGTAAATAGGCATTTATCGCGCCCACAGGATCCGGTTGAGCGCGAAAACGTGCAAGCTGGGGATGATGAACGTAACCGCGAGTCTTTCCCTCCAATACCGCCTTTGCAAGTAGCCCCTCCCGCCACAGCGCCACCAGCCCTTTGCCGTCAAGATAACGAGGATGCAGCGACCAGATTCTCATGGATGATTACCTATTAGACGGGCATGTAGGCATGCACTGAAATTAGCGTGAAATATCACCAATTTCATTGTCTTGTATCCATTTCATGGCATCCTCTTCAGAGTAAAAAGGGCCCTCTTGAATATCTCCGTTATCATCTATAACATAAAAACCCTCGTGTTCTATAATAACGCTTTTATACACCTGGCCTTTTTTCAAATATACTACTTCCATTTTTATCCTCCTCTACTATATAGAATAACTATCACCTGCATTGCTTACACTTAATATATTTTCTTTCAATTTCATAAATCCCCTGCGAATGATATCAGCCATTAATTTTCTACGCTCATTTAAGAAGGTCGTATATTCCATTTCATACCATCTTTCGGGCAGCGCATGCATCGTATACATTTTTTGCAGTTCTTCGCCGGTAAATCTGGCCTCAACTTGAGGCACGTAATCCTTGGGTGCTTTATCCGATATGGCTATATTGTCATGCCATTCCACCAAGGCGTAGTTAGCCGTCTGATCAATAAGACGCTCCTCTCGAATGCCCATTTTCTGCAAGTATCGCCGAGGAAACAAATGATGACGTTCCAGGGCTTTCTTTTTACTTTTAATGGTTGGATCCAACAATTCAGAGACCTTCATCTTAGAGTACAACACATTGGCATCAAGAAGGCAAAGCGCTGCATAAAAGGCAAATTGGCCAGTACTGCGAGCGGCAGCTATCTCTAATTCGTTAGGCAGGGTCACTTCCCAATAGTCTCTCGTAAAAATGGCATTTATTTGTTGATCCAGAATTTTCACAAACCCCTCAGCTGTATCGATCCCCCGTAAGAGTGCTAAATCCTGCTCCATACGACCTTCTGGAGAGCTGGTGTAACGTCCCGTAAGAGCTACCATAAAAAACCAGCGAGCCATAATTTCTCTCAGGTAATAAGGGTCTACGCAATAATCAATCTTACCGATCAACCACATTGCATATGTATAGACTATTGTCATTTCGGAGGAGATGAGCTTACCGCTTTGATAACCCGCACGCTTTAATACCTTAAAGAAATCGTGCCAATTTTGGAGATTCAAAACACAATCCTGAGCTTTACTCAATATATGAAATTGTTTTTCTCTCTGCTCTACAGAAAACTGCCGAGTTTGCAAATCCTTCCCGCGCAGTAGCGAATATACGTACTCTAACCTTGCTCGACGAAAACCAAAGGCGACACTAGGCCTTAACAACTGATCAGGGCTAGGAGTAAGGTAATGATTATATGGTGATGGATGTTTATCAACTGGCGGTTTTTTGGCCTGACGGCAAAACTCTTCCAGTTGTTTTCGACCATCATCCCAAAACACCGACATAAGTGTAAGAATAAAATCAGCCTGATTAAGCGGTGTACCCTTGCTATTGATGCGAACAAATATGTCTGCAACTATATCTTCATCAACAGAAGAAGATATTTCCAACGCAGTAAGGGGATAATCTAAGAGCTTTTCTAGCCGTGTGATTGAATTTGCTATTTTTGTTCTTTCTTCATCGGCAATTTCACGATTTGCTCCAAGACGATGAAAGAATTTATTTATAAACGTATAACTGCTCATTTCCGGTTTCCATATCTCGCTAATATCGGGAATCCATTCCACATCTCTTTCAATGGCAGGGTTTGTAACTTCAAATCCTTCTTTTATGGGGTTAAAGGCAATACGAATACGAGCATGACGATAATCTTTACTTACAATAGGAACTGCTTTAGTTACTGTATATAATGAAGCCAATCGTTGTTGGCCGTCTACTATTAACAAACGAGGGGCTTTTTGCTTTTGGCCAGTTCCTATGACTTTATGCTCACCGGGGAAGCCATTCTCCCAAAATAAAAAATAACCTATCGGATAACCACGATACATTGAGTCAAATAAGTCCCGCACTTTGCTGCTTGGCCAAACAAACGGTCTTTGGATATCGGGTAGTCCAATCTCCCCTATATCGATATCCTCCACAAGCTTTTTGAGGGTATAATCGACCTTTTTAAAAACAACATCCGGCATACCAACACATCCTTTATTCTATTAATTTTGCTAGTTAGCCTTGCCTATTACCAAAAAATCTTGACCAATTCCAACTGAGAAAGCATCGAGGCGCTCTGAGGCCTTGACCAATTGACCAGCTGACACTGGGTTGATCCGAAAGGGAAATAAACTTGGCAAGTTAAATATGGCATCCAACATCAACGGGCCCCCTTGGTGGACATGCAAAAAAGCCTCGACCAGCCAAGCAATAACCCTTATGTCATTAATGGCAAATGAAAGTCCGGGGACATAAATCCCCCTATTTGCAGTTCTCCTAAGTAGACCCCAATCGGCAAGGCTAAGAAATATCTTTTGTACAGCCAGAGATACCGCACCTCGTTCTCCATATTGCTCGCTAATGCGACGTTGCACTTGACCGACTGACGTTGTACCTTGAAGTCTCAGCTGCCTTCCTATATGCATTGCTACAGCACTCCAAAAAGGATATGCTGCCATGGTCATACCCCAATGAATTATTACATGCTCTTCACGTGGGATATGCGATAAAATTTCCAGGCCATTGTCTCTAAGACAAATCAAATCGATGGGAGGACGAACCCATATTTTCCTTAAAATAGCAATAGTTTTTTCCCTACTGCCACCTTTAACGTTTTTACCACCATAGAGCTTATTGTCTAGAAACCTTTGAAGGGCATCATAAATGGATGACTCGTCGTTTCCGGCAAGGACTAAATTAGCTGTTCTTTCCAGCCACTCTAGGCGTATCAGCCTACTAAAACCAATTTGCGAAAATCTTTTTTGTGACGTCAGCTGGCCGTTATGTGGCACAAACTCACCCCCATGAAAGGATCCGCTCGTTTTATGCTCGTTCAACCTCGATAAATGGGGCTATAACTTCCTCGATGCTAATGCCACCATGACTTACAATCACATCGCCCTTGCGAATAAAGGCTGCCCTACTTGGTGCAATTAAAGCATAATAATCTTCTGGGAGGCCGATAGACGGCCATTCCAGTGAATCGGGAAATGACATTTTGCACTTTGTTCTTAAACTTGGATCGGAATATATACGAACACGCTCCCCACGCAATTCTGCGGTTACCCCTTCATTAGGACAACCAATTCCCTTGGCCTCGATGTTCCCATGATCTGATGTAATATATACTCTAAAATCACTATCTATTAAAATGCTCAAAAGGTCTCTCATGAATCCCTGCTTAGTCCATTGCCAAATCTGATTATGCATGCCAGCAGTACCTAGCTGCATTCCATGCATTATCCGATCAATCTTATCTACGATCAAACCAACTACTCGTAATCGATCTTGTTTTAGAACCTCATAATGTTTACTAGATATTTCATTACCTAACCCTCTGATGTAAGCTATATCATTGGCACTAAGTCCTTGCTCTGCCCAGAATTGAGCCCAAAGATTCGATTCTCTATCAGTCGTTCGAATGTTTGTCGGAAAGAACATGGGAAGTTTCCCAGCAAATGCCGCTTGTCGAGATACCGACGTTAAAGTTGGTATCCACGCAAAAACCGCAGACTCCCTAAACTGCAATCTTGAATCCAACTCTTTCAAGACATTACGTAATGTTATCCATTGATCTAAAGCAAGGCCATCGATTAACAAAAAGGCTATTTTAGTGCGCTTATCCCCTGCTAGATTTCGCGCAAGGAATCTAGGAATATGATGTAACATTACTGGAGATGCCGGCGAAAGATTTATAAGGCTCGCATAACGCTTCAAAATCCAATCTTGAAACATTCCATCGATCTTTGATTTTAGTGCATCCATGCGTTCTTTATATGTATCAGGTAAACCAAAGTCTGATGTAAATTCTAAGGCTAAAAGTTCAGCCCATTTATAGGCAAAGTGAAGCCACATCTCATGCCGCATATTATCCTTTAAGTATTCTTCGACGGAATCCATCAACCCAACAATGCGACGATAATAGCTTTCTTCAGGGTCAATTGTTATGCCAAATTTTATCCAGTGTTCTTTAGGTAATTGCGCTTCTCTGCAAGGAACAGGATGAAGTAAGCCTTCACGAAATAGGTCATCAATATAAACGCGAATTTCCTCATGATCAAATGGCAAAAGTGCCGGGCCCGAAAACCTTAATCCATATCTTGAAGGCTCTTCACAAACTTCATTGCCTTTTAATGCTAATGTATTTAAAAATATAGGCCATCGCTCTTGAAGAAATGCAAAAAAGGCCTGCCTATCCGAAACGATAATATCTAAAGGCCAATCTTTGAACATCTCATTCTGTTGAAGAAACTGAATAAGATACTCATCAACGATCGGCGGGATTCTCATGCCGAGGTAATGTCGACGAAGCAACACCAAAAGCAGATCCTTAGGCTCTTTAATAAACTCCGGGATTATTTCAAATACGTAGCGAAGTATGAAGCTTTTAGTAGCGTTATCCCCCAATCGTCCTGGCGAAAACTTTTCTTGAGCTTGGAATAAAGTATCAAGGTAAATAAAATCAAGTGTCGCAACAATTGGATAACTTAAATTTGGGAAAATATCAGCCAAGGAAATCGAAACCTTGCGTCCAGCTTGTAGTAAGTCATATGGCAATAAATCTAGTTCATTTGAAGTCAACCTAAGAACAGCCATTGAATCGGTCTCTTCACCATTGTCCCAACGAGAACGGAACTTGGATTCATAAATGTACCTAAACGCAACATTATCATCAAAAGGTATCAGATCAAAACCCCTTGCACGCATTTCTTCAAAGATGCCCTCTTCAAGCAACAAACCATCAGGATCTGCAACTAATGTTATGTGTGCAATTTGAGGCTGAAACTCACTAAGGATTATATCACGCCAACTAGCCATGGGCGGTTTCTCCTTCTATGCGAGCCATTACCACAGGAACCATTTCTGGCATAACCTTAGCTTTAAGTTTAAGTTCCTCATGGAAATATCGTTCCTCGCGTTCCAAGATCTTCAGGCGGTGATTACGCACCTGCTTTAGACCAATTCGCATTATTATCCTACGTCGTGCATCAAAGGCATACTCGCCCTTTTCTTGCTCCCAGATAAGATGTCTTTTATGGGCCTGGAGCAGTTCATCATAGATTAACTTGCCTTGTTGTTCTCCTGCCTTCCAAAGTTGCTCAAAAGCCAGGCGGGAGCTGTCAACATCCATGTGACAAATTATCCGGGGATATGTGGTTAATAATTGATCCCAAATATGCCTGGCGGTGGGAATAAATATCTGACCGCCATCAGCTAAGAATAGGGGCATGATCCTATAACGATTCCAGTCGGCAGTAGAGATTGAAATTCGCCATAGCGACCAAAAACCAACTATCTCCAATGGAAGGCCTTGAACAGCAATTACCGGTATTGGTTGCCCTGGTACAAATGGCGGAAGATTCATGGTCAGAGCTCTTATCTTGGGGTCCTCAAAAGTGAGATAGTATTTTGACGGATTTTTTATCATTTCTTCTTTGTCAAATACAACATTAGCCGTTTTCTCATTGTCTGGCCAAGTTGGATCCCATGCGCCATCTTTTTTCTCAGTCATGCCACCATTGGCCAAAATATAGTTTATCGTCATTTGTTCTACCCAATATGGAAAAGGATGAGCCAACAACTGTTGTACTTCCCGATGGTTTAAATCTTCAGCAGATCCAAGCAAAGAGGCACTCTGTTTTGACTCCATAGCCTGTTGTCGAATGCATTTTACCACCTCGTCAACCTTGGTTTCCACATTTTCTGGATTCAGTATGGCTTCGACGTAAAGATCATCGAACATCTGGCCTCCTTGGGCAGAATCAAGTATATCAGCAGTCTTGTCTATGCCAAATTCTTGAAATATGACATCCAGCTTTTCTTCCAACACCTCCCGAACGCGCTTTTCCACAGAGTCATCAAATACAAAATTAAAAGCTCTAACTATACGCAACTGGCCGATACGGTCTACCCTGCCAATACGCTGTTCCAAGCGCATTGGGTTCCAGGGGATATCGTAATTTATCACCACGTGACAAAATTGGAGATTAAGGCCCTCACCACCAGCGTCCGTCGAAATTAGAACACGCACATCTTCCGCAAAAGCTTTTTGCACTCGAACACGCTCGTCCATATCCATAGAGCCATTAAGGCAGGCCGCAGAGATGCCCCTCTCCGTTAAAAACTCGTAAAGCATCTCCTGAGTTGGCACAAACTCTGTAAAAACCAGCACTTTAAGACCCGGATCGCCTTCATCAGCCTGAAGTCGGTAAATCCAGCTAAAAAGCGCTTCAGCCTTAGCATCGTAACTTTGGCTTTCACAATCTTTGGCTAAATCTAAAAGACGACTTACCTCCGTCTTTTCATCCTCTAAAGCTTCGGACCGAAGTCTAATGGCTATATCTATTTGCTCTTGACCATCTAAATCGGCCCAATCTTCCTCGATAATGGCTGGGGATAATGATAACTGTTCAAGCGGCTCTTCAAGCACTTCGAGGCGCCTTTCAAGCGACGTGCGAATGGCTCGCGTACTCGATACTACCAATCGTTGCATTAAAATCATTAGAAATCCAATATAATTGCGCTTTTCAAGCTTCGCTCTGTTATAGCCTTTGCGGACATATTCAGTTACTTCTTCGTAAAGCAATTTTTGCTGTCTGTGACGATCTTCCCAAGAAACTGACACCAACTGTGTATATCGCGGCTTGAATAGCGGCTGACCTTGCACATCTATGGCTTTACGCTTCTCCGTTCGAATTACATACGGCTGCACCCGATCTTTAGATACGCTATTTACATCGGGAAATGCTTGGGCATCTAGGAGCGAAAGCAGCCTATGGAAAGCATCCGTCTTACCTTGATGCGGCGTAGCTGAGAGCAAAAGCAAATAAGGAGCAGCCTCCGAAAGTCCCAGACCAAGTTTATAACGGGCCACCTGATCCGTGCTGCCGCTTAAACGGTGTGCCTCGTCTACTATGATCAGGTCCCATCCGGCAGAGATCAGATTCTCGAAGCGTTCTTTATTATACTCAGCAACCTGCTCCACCGACCATCCGCGTCGGTTATCTAAGGGTTTCACTGAATCCATTGAACAGATCACTTGAGGATGAATTTGCCAGAGGTTTTCTTGACTAGCTATTCGTCGATAAGCAGAAAAGTCGCTTGGTATGATAAAACGAAACTCTTCTTTAAAATGAAAGCGCATTTCGGCTATCCATTGGGCTACTAATCCTTTAGGTACAACGACCAAAGTGCGCTTAACCAAGCCACGGAGCTTTAACTCACGCATTATGAGCCCTGCTTCGATAGTCTTGCCAAGCCCAACTTCGTCCGCCAAAAGGTAGCGAACCCAATTCGAGGAAACGGCTTTAGACAGGGCTTTAACTTGGTGAGGCAATGGGATGACCGGCGATTCTATTGGCGCAAGCAGAACATCTTGAGTCAAAGCATCGGCAACCCTTGCTGCGGAAGCAAGATAGGCTATCTGGTGTTTATTGTCGATTGTAATTTCACTTAACGGTTTAAGCTGTGAAGCTGATATACGAACAACAGCATTTTTATTAGGCATCCAGACACGGCAAATAGTCTCGCCCCAAAGCGTCTGGGTTTCAATTACACGGCAAAGGCCGTTATGATCCGAGTTGTAGTACCATTCTGTATTGTTTATTTCCATGGCACATCCTCAATTTCTCCAACCCAACGTTGTTTTAATCTGTTTCCATAGGTGCTTGTATAATTACAAATTGCCAAAATGCTCATCTCTAGGTACCACAAGCCTAAATTCCACGCTTCATAGTAAGCAGTATCATAACGGCCTCGATGTTTATGTTCTGGATGAACAAGTGAGTTCCTAATCTCCGTAAGAGCATGAGGAGCGTCTAACCATTTTATCTGTTTTGAAAGAGCAAAACATTGCAAATTATGAGCTTCAACTGGTATATCAAGAGGTATCCTTAAACTCGAAAACAATAAATGATCTCTCCTCTGACTTTTAACCTTGATAAACCAATAGGGTTTTTGTGCTTAGAACCTCACGCCTAAACACTCAAATATTAATTTCAAACAACAATTTATCTAGATTCCCGATTAAAGTCTCTATCTTCACCATCTCCATCGCAACGCACCTCATCATTGATACTCTTAGTATCCACGCATCCTCCCTGCCAAACCTTTGCAATTTTCTTCCAGTCAATCGGACATGCCTTTTTGCCAATCCATACATCCCAAAAGGGGGGATCTGGGGAGTGGGGACGTATTTTGGGCTCAACCTCGCGTATCTCAACGAGCACCGGTGCTGGGGCTGCCCACCCTAACAGAATGGCTCGCCGCGTAGGAAGATTTGGCAGCTCGCGCAAGAGGGTTTCCAAACCATCTGGAACGAGACGCTTAACAAGCTCCTGATCGCGATCGTTGACTATCCGGTGGAGTAAAAAGGTATTACACTGGGAAAGAACAGTAGGCGAGATCTCCGAGGGTCTTTGGGAAGCAAGCACGAGACCAAGGCCAAACTTGCGACCCTCCCGAGCTATTCGCTCAAAGACTCTACTACACGCCTGAGCAACTGGAGTACCACTATCCCCAGATAGTTCACGATGGATAAAGGTATGAGCCTCCTCCAGTACAAGTATAGTGGGTAGCACACAACCAGTCTCATGCCTATAGCGCTGAACAGCTTCAAAAATCATTCGTGCTAGGACGCAAACCACAATATGAATAACCATGGATGGAACAAGAGAAAGATCAATAATAGTAATCGCCCCATTGGATGCCTGGTCAGCACCGATATATTCACTTAACCAGCCCTCTAAATTAATAGATGCCGAATCATTTGGCTGTATGACTGACGCAAGGCGAGTATTCTTAAAAAGACTGCGGATTCGGAGATTAAGGGTATCTACAAATTGCGCAATATCACGACCTGATTGTCCAGCTGCGATAGCCTCAACATAATCGGGCAATTCCTTCAAATCAAAATATCTAGGCGTATCCTCATCGTAATCGCCACCTTCTTCAAGCCCAATAGCTATTGCTGCATTATCAAGTGCACTGAGTAATGTATTTAGTCCATTATCTCCTTCTTCAGGAAAGTCATTGTGCCAGTTACTATTGTCTCCCCTTGTCTTCCCACGAGACGAATATTCGATAATATCAGCCTTATGTGAAATATCCTTCAACATTTGTTTTAATTCCAAAGGGCAATCCGTATCATTTGCGTGTGACTCAAAATCATTTTTTGCGTTAACAAGATGAATTGCAACCCCCTCTCGTCTTCCAGATGTCATATGATCCCCTTCATTGATCAGAAGTCTTAATTTATTGCGATATCGTTTAATACTACCCCGTAACTTAGTTGTAAAGGTATTAGGCGGACCTAAATTTGATCGTAGCTGGCGTAACGCACTCAACAATATAGGCTGTTGTACCCCTGGTGCTGCATGGACAAACTCTGTCCACTCCTCCCCATTCCAAAGCCAAGCTGGTACTTTCAGTTGATTAGCTTCATCTTTTGGCTCTACCTGAAACAATCTCACGCCAAGGTCTTTGAATGCCTCTGAATATTCGCCATTAGGATCTAAGATAATGAAGCGAGCATTGGGGCACAAATCTTTTTCGGAGTTATCACATCCATCTTTTATAATCCTATTGCGGGTCTTTTGTGCCGCTTCAATTGACCAACGCACTAGTCCTGCCACAGAGCACGATTTACCTGCACCAGTGTTGCCAAGAATAGCAAGGTGTCGGCCAAAGAGCTTGTCTGGGTCAATAAAAACCTGTGCCCGGCCGGCAGTTGGGCAGCAACCCAATAGGATGCAACCCGGCGTACCAGCCGACTCACCTTCGACAATAGCTTTAAGTTGCTCAGGGGTTGGTAGCAAAACTGGATCTCCTACAGATGGGAACACATCAACTCCACTAGTGACCTTCAATTTGAGCTCGTTGCTTTGGCAATCGGCATCTCCTCTTTGATGAGCCACAAGCGTACCCAGAGGTGTAAGGATCATAAGTCTCGCAGGGAACGGTAAGTCCACAAGGCCAAAGTCTTGTTGGGCCCCTTTACGTTTAGGATATGACAGGCGCTCAATACGTACAGATGAGATCAGACCTACCGTAGCTCCACTTTCATTAGGAATAAGAACATAACCATTGATACGTGGAAATCCGCTTGGAGAACCCGTATTTAGGGCAGTTACCTGTGGCGCCTCTGAATCAAGCAGTACTTCGATTCGGTCAGAAGACACTAACTCAACAGTACCAATAACGCGATTCGCAAAGGATTTGATGATAGACATCATTCCGATGCCTCCTAATCTTGGTATTCTTGGCTCTCAAGATTATCTTCATCGGCCAAATTATGTGGTCGAGCCCTGCGCTTAAGCAGATCCATCATGTGCCAGGTAGTGCGATCAATTGCAGGTTTTGGAAGGTAGTATTTAATTAGCGTTTGCAAATCCCCAAAGTGGCTACCTACGAGGAGCGTTATTTGTTCATCTCGCCCAATATACTTGCAAAAACGTTCTATACGTCCGCCGGCTGTATCCCATGACATGATTACTAGATGGGTTGATGGTATAGTAAGCATGTCGGCAAGAACGCGATTAACATGGTCATCCCCAAACCCATAGCCGTACGTCGCTATCACTGCGTTAGGTCGACATACTGCAGCGGCGAAATCCCTGAATAATTCAGCATAAGGATACTCAAGTGTTTCTATGTCTTTGGCGGGATTAGGATAAATAAGCACTGTATCGCTGGCCTTTTTAGGAACTTCGGGATGATCGTTCGCTGCACCAAACGGCAACGCGCAACGATGTACCTCCATCGCACCAGACAGACCCCGTTGGTAGCGCCAGTCTACAGAACCGTGGAGTTTAGTATAGTACACAACTCCCTCAAGATAACGGGGTTCGCCACGGATTCCAGGAGGGTTATAGTGCAAATCGATTTTAAGGCGTGATGACTGAAACATGGGTGCTAGGTTGCCAACAAAGCGATCAATTACACGCAAACCAAGCATGTCACATCCGTATTCGATCAATCGATCATAGTTGGTAGTGAAAATGTGAAGCCGATCCCTTGTTCCAGTGCGACTGGCAAAAGGAAGTAAAAGACCACCTAGCAAACGGTTAACCTGATTTGCTCGCTCCACATCCTTTACATCAATGAGCGTATTATAAATTCCACGTTCCGTTGCGAGGACACCTTTTAATAACGAAATTAGCATTTTGTCCAACTTAGCTTCCCAAATAGGGAGAATCTTTTTTGCTTCATTAAAAAAAGCATCTTGACAACTAGCTCTTGTCGCACCTTTTGCAATAACCTGCAAACCAGCAATTAGATCAAGAACTACCCTAACTTGATCTTCTATATTCGGTTTTCCTCTCCCGATTCGCTTTGCAGATTCTTCCACAAGTTCCTGCACGGCCCTGGCACATTTGATTCTGAAATGCATGGGACCCATATCTACAGGAAAGGTTTTAGCAGCATGAGCTAGGGCTATCGTTAGACCGCTTCCAACAAGTAAATTTAAATGTTCAGCCTGAAGTAGTGCAGAAAGCCAAGGTTCGATATGTTCGCGATGTTCTTCCGGATTTGGCGCCTCTTTTATGGATTTTTGGTGATCTCCAGCATAAACTATATGGTCTTCCCAGGAAGTTGATGTTAAATTGTTCATGTCTTTCATATTTTATCTTCTCCCAATCTCATACGCGCTTGATCGTACCACATCAACAATTTTGGGTCTTCTTGAAGTGCACTTTCTGGGATTTTGCGCGCTACGGCAATGATGGTTGCGTAATCGCGTTCTTGCCAAGCCTTCTTGAAGCCGGCACGAACAGCTTCGAGTCTAAATACCCTAAGTCGTTTCTGTTTGGAATCTCTGTATTCCTCAAATTCGCGCAATAAGGCACGCTCACGAAGCCTCTCTAAATCGCTCGCTTTATTTGGATCGGGGACATACCAACGATCCTTTACGCGCTTTATGAGCTCTTGGTTTTCAGTATATAATTGGCCATTTTCTTCCCTCGAGCTACCTCTTGCTAGCTCTTCTTGTATGATTTTGCGCAAATCAGCGCTTTGTTTCATCCAAGAAACTATTTGCGCAGGGATAGGCCCTTTCCCGTCATAGCGAAGAAAGTTCTGTTCCAAAATTTCCAAAAGTTCAAGCGGTTTTTCGTGTTTTTGCCAGCCGCCAATCTCCTTTATGAACTGCGGATGTAGTTCCTGGAAAGTTTGCGGCTTTCTGTTGAGATTTATCTTAAGCCATTGAATTGCAGAGGATTCATCTGTAACTGCAAGCTCAAGCTGCATGACCTCTTTGATTTTCATGCGTTTTTTGTCATATTCCACTACCTGGTCAGGCAAGAAATACATGCCATCACGTTCCGGAAATCGTTGGGCAAGGCCTTCGTAAAACTCGGCTGCAGAAAGTGGTACAGTAACTCCACGCAGGACATGAAAAGCCACCATTCTGTCGAAGAGTAAAAAGTTTTGACGCTCGGCAATGACCTCTGCCTTGCCGTCCTTGGAGATGAATACCGGAAGGTTTCTTAAGTGCGTGCGAACAAAATCCCATACGCCTTCTTCGCTGCCAGCCTCAATCTTGAAACGTTCCTCCAAACCTTCGTTAGGTTTATAACATGAAATGATAAGATCTTGTTTAACGGCAGAGGCTGATGTAACTTGTTTAAAGGAACCCTGTTTTTTATCAAGGGTGCGAATATCGGCAATCACAAAACCAGCTACTTGCAAAGCTTCCATGATGGCGTTCCATACGCTGTTTTTAGAGTTATGGAATTCCACCGTCATCCAACGACCAGGCTTAAGCACTCGATAATATTCTTTGAAGCACTCCGTCATAAGTCGCTGGTATTCCGGCAGTCCTTTGCCTTGAACCTTATTTTCGATGGCCTCGGGTTTGTTGTTGGTAAAGACCTTGAGCCACGCCTCCCAGAGGAAGTTGAGCTCAGAGTACATGAGGTTACCCCCAAAGGGCGGGTCGGTGAAGATATAGTCAAATGTGTTTTCCGTAAACGCAATAATAGAAGATGATCTCGTCTCCACCAAATTTGATGATATGATTCCTCGCAATGCCTCTATGAAAAGATATATCTTCATCTTGCGGATAGATTCAATTATGTTCTTCTCAACAGGCATTGAACTCGCGTAAAGTGTTCCCGATTGATAACCAGTGAGAATAGGTTTATTCCCATCACTTTTGAAGATGATTCTGCTCATAATGGTACTGTGGGTAAGGTTGTAAGAAGAAATTAGCAGAAGCATAGTAGAGGCAACCCTATGCAATAAAGAAATGCGCCCTGTTGCTGCCCCCAGCACCCACAAATTTCGCTTCGTATAGAAATGATGCACGTGGGTGAGGCCGTGAGAAACTTTAGGTTGCTCTGTGTTGTAACCCTCGGGCATCCGATCTGTAGGGAACCAATATGGAATATCGAGCTGTTCGATCTTGTCAATAAGCGCTATATCAAAGGCATCGGGCGCTTTCTCGTAGCGCTTTTTGCCCACACTATAATTTATGAGCACCGGAACTTGCTTTGCCTGACGTACGGTCTCGCCAATCGCATTATCATATTTGGCCACCCAGGCACGATCCATGTTGCGCTTGGTAAGCAAAGCACCGCAATGCGGACAAGGAAACTCATCGTGGACCTTGCCGGCATTTTTGTCCACGGCAGATTCCCAGAAAACGACTTCCTTCGTGCATTCAGGACATATAAACACGTCAGACCAAACCGTATAGTTGATCTGTCCCAGGTTTGGGATTGCACGAATTAGTTTTCTGGCTTCATCGGCGGTTTTACACATTTTAAGCTCATCAGCCCAAATTTCTGCTTTGTCAGTCTCCCCCTGAGGCAATGTAGCGTACATCCAGCCGCATTCTTCTTCAACTTCACGTAGAATACGTTTAGCTTCACGCTCAAAGGCTTTGACGTCTACCGGAGTGTTATAGTTATAAGCTATAAATGTAGCAGCTGGCGACAGATCATTTAACACTGCGTATCTAGCGCCAAGTTTAGAAAAAGGTTTCCACGCGCTTTTTCCGTTATCCCCTGTTTCCTGTTGGTACACTATCCCCTGATCGTCCACCATATAACCAAGAGATTCCACTGTGTTGCGGTCACGGCAAAGTTGAGCTGCCACGCCGGTCATTCCCGTGCCGCAAAAACCATCAAAGACAATATCGCCCGGTTCTGTGTAGTGCAGTATATATCGCATGATTGCTTTGTGTGGCACCTTTGTGTGATAGGAATGAGCGTTATAGATCGGGTCATTTTTGCCCTCGCTTACATCGGCTGCAAAGGGCTCGCGATGGTAGTTACTGCTTTGCGGATTATATGCTTTGCCATAATATTTAATGAAATCTTCAATAAATGGATTAGGACAGGCGGTGTAATAAGGCGGGTCGGAAAGGCGCAAGATATCCTCGATCTTGCCGTGAGGGAAGCCAACCTCGTCTTTATAAAGCGTTAAAAGATCCACATCCCGGCTTCCGCGGCGGGAAATTCGTGCCGCTTCGGCCATGCAAAGGGCAAGTTTATTTATGCAATCATCGTCGCCAACGGACCAATGTTCGAGCGACTTCAAACGAGATATGGTGTCATCTAACGTAGTAAAAGGAACGCCTTTAAGCTTGGCATTTAATTCTTCCAGTACTTTGTGAAGCAGATCAAGGAAGTATTCCCGCCGCTTTTCGTCATTTTCAAATGTAATACCCAGGCAACTTACAGAGGCACCTAAGTCCACCTTGCCAGAGGGCATAGATTCTAAATCAAACAAGATCTGTTGACGATGTTGTCTTGTTTTTTCGCTCACTTAAATCATGCCACCTTCCATGAAAAGTCATATAACTTATAGACTTTACTCTAATACTATCCTAACCTTGTTGGGCTCTTTACCCCTGGCGAGCTCTGTCAAATAGGCTTCAAAACGTTTCTTCATTTCATCCAACGTCACCGGCGAACCGCCTGCAAGGAGGGCTTGGTGCAAATCTTTTATCTTAACTTCGATTTTCACAAGACCTGACAAAACTTCCTGTATGGCGCGAATAAAATCCTTGCCCAGCACGTCGGGCAATCGTCTTTCTTCCATAAATTTCTCAATTTGTTTTCGATCCTCCGGTTTCAGCAAATCGAGGTTATTCTGAACTGTTGGGTCTTCTAGGTTGGTTAGCAACGTAACAGTCCATTCGTTAAACAAATTATCTAGTCTCTCATCTAGGGATTCAAGCTCGATAACTGCAGACCTGAGGGGCGTCTCTACCGCCGGCCGGAAGGAACAATAAGGACATTCCGGCTTTGTAGCGAGGTCTTGTTCGGTAAGTTTAAAACAGCTTTTCAAGTTGGCCAATCGTTCCTCAAACTCCCTCAGTTGAGAAAGGGGCATGAGATCTATGGTGGCTAAGTCGCGTAGTGCTTTTAACCGCTCGTCATTCATCAGTGCATTTTTCTTTTTGTCACCCTCCATGCCTAATCTAGCCTTGAAATGCATTTCCAGATAGGTATTGATGTAAGATCTTTTAAGCTCTGCTAAATCTTGCTGTACCTTAGACAATAAAGTGTAATCACAAGAATTGAATCGATTTTTTGCAGCTTCCATCCATTTTTCCCTGATAGAAGCTATTGTTTGGGTTCTAGTTTCCCCTGCCTTATTGGTCCATCCGTGGTCCTTTGGCATAAGAGTTTCAGCGCTAGACAGGTATGAGATAATATCTTTCAATTGGTTTAGTAAATCCCGCAAAAATTCGACCTGTAAAAGATATTTTAAATTATCCTCGTAGCATTTAATTTCTTGAACTTCGTAAAGAAAATTTTTGAGCTTGCCAGATGTATTGTAAGCTTGTAAACTTTCCAGAAAACTTTTCATTCGCTCAAGAGCCAAGTAGCATGTCTGCTGTGCCGATTCGTCCAAAATATATTCACCCCAAAAGGTAATACCTTGACGTAATGTTTGTTGGGCTAAAATAATCCGCTTCAAATACTCGTTTACCTTTTTTTGCATTTCGACAACCGGATCATCTTTGCCCAGAGCAATGAGTCGAACCATGCCCGGCGTCAGGCCTAGCAATTCAAATAAGGCTCCAAGGGCCGGTAAGTTCCACTCCTTTGGTCTTTCTATGTGTTTAAAATTGACCAGTTCGCTTATTGGTTCAGCGGCCAATTCGGACAAAGCTGTCGCATCAAATTTCCTGCCGGAGATCGAAAGGACAATATCTCCGGAGTAAACCAAAGCGGCCAAAAGCACTACGACCCATTCTGGTTCTAAGCGATAACCTTTATCCAGGGCAAAATACTCCACATCGTTCAAACTCTGGATAAGCTCTGAACGATTTACCACCTGACCATGGCCTTTTTTACCAAGGATATCCAAGATGTGCTTTGCATATCTGGATTTGGCTGGTTCCAGCCTTTCGCCATCTAGCAACTCCAGGGCATCTAGCACCGCAGTTGCTTGCTTGGTGCGTTGCCCAGCTATCGCGCGCAGAGCGTCTTGTACCGCCCGCTCTCGGTTTTGACTTGTGATCAGTACACTAAATCTTGGATACTCTGGGGCTTGATCTAGAAAATGCGCAGATAACATAGTACCAGCAACGACATCAACCAAGTCGCGAAAGCCAAAACTGGAGGTATCAGGCATTTGCAAATAATGTGCAACCTGGTGAGCTCTCGCCCCTAATTCGCTTGAGGCATTGGAGACATAGCGTAATGCCTCATCAAAGCTTTTGGTACTACCGCGATAAACTACGCTGAAGACATTGATGGCATTTTTTTGTAGCCACATGACAATCTCTTTCCAAAACCCTAAGGCCTTGGATTTATAGATATTTACGGCATTGACGCTGGATATGGAGGCCAGATCTAAAGCTGCAGCATAGTTAAGCAGCATTATCTTAAGGTTTTCATCCATATTGGTCATACGGAAAAATATTTCGTCTGCCTTCTTTTCGTCTTTGAAGTATGGTGGATCAAATGGTTGAATGAAGTAAATGTAAAAATCACGCGGCGGCACAGCAGTCGAGCGTTCATTGGGAGCTCCAAAGAAAAGATAACCCTTCCTCGTGACATTTCGCTCGGGCCACAACAGCTCATGTTCCCATATTTTATACCCAGTCACATAGGTAGGACTGTCTGTCTTCCCCATCAAGTTCTTAAGGGCTTCGTAGTAGGCCCGATCCAAAGCATTATCATCTATGCTCTTAGATCTATTTTCAATGATCGCATCGTAGTCCTCTGATTTCTTAAGGTCGAGATACCATTGATTGTTATCTTTGTTAAATGAGATGAACTGACCGCTGACAGTCTTTTTAATTTCATTAAGTATCATTTCAATGTGAGTTAATAAGTCGTCCGCTGGCTCTCCCCCTAGTTCTTCTATGCCTGGCTGATAGAGGCAAAGTGTATCGCGCAGTTCTTCGGCAGTGACACCCAAAGGTGTGTAAATATCGCCAGTCGTTAGCCGATGAACGGAAAGAGCGTGGATAATCTTAATGGCCAATGGTTTATATAGTGGGCGCGTAAAGGCCTGTTCTACCCTGGACTCCAAAGTTTGACTAACATCAATAACTTCCCTAACATCTGGTATAGCACGAAAAGACGGATCGCCTTTAATGGTAGCCCAATAGCTATCGTACGCCATAATTCCAGGTCGGTCCATGGGTACTTCTTCTTCAAGAAGATTCTTCATGGCATTAGATAAAGTCTTAAGGATTTGCCGCTTCTCTATTATCCTAATTTGTTCAAATACATCTATATAATCCGGATGAATAGGGAAGAGGCGCACGAATTCATCCATCCGCTCGTTCATGCGGCCATAAAATTTTGCGAAAGGCGTAAGATAATTGCGGATCCATGCCTGCTGTTCTGCCGTTTTTTTAAGTAATCGTTCAGCCACGACAAACTTAATATCCTTTCGAAATATGACTATTTGTTCAAAACGACCCTTTACCCAACTAAGTTGTTCAGCCATATTAGCGAAACGAGGGTTATCGAAAATTGCTTCCTGCACGCCAGCTATAAAACGAAAACGCAAATACTTGCATACCTCACCAATTTCGCGTAAGAAGCTCAGATCTGAAATCAATTCTTGGTCCTTTCTGGTACGTAAATAATCTAAAAGCTCATCTACAACGAAAAGAAGGCCATGGTCTGGAAACATCGTTTGGAACGAGGCCATCATTTCCTCGAAAGCTTGTTTGTTGCTTGGTATTTGGCTAGCATCTGGGAATGTATATGTAATGCCCATATCGTTTAGAGCGTCCTCTAAATAGAATGTGACGATATCTCGCAAAGACATCTTGGTTGACCCTATCTCTCTGCGAACCACTTTGAATTTACCGGCTATGGTTTGCGCCGATGTCGCAACTTTTTCGTTGTTTAAAGCAGAAAGAAGGGTTTCATGCTCGGCAATACTGGATATTACTGACATCAAATGAGATTTGCCAGTACCGTAATTGCCTACAATCAACAAAGCTTTGTTATCCGAAGGGCTATCGAATTGTAGTTGGGGAAACACAATGTTCGTCAGCCTTTCTGCCATCTCATCTGATATGACGTACGTACTGACCAATTGCCGGGCCTTTGTAAATTCGTTGGCATCACGCAACTGAATCACAGTTTCGATGGGCTCAAATTGAATTAAGTCTCCATATTTCATTTCAATTGCCCCCTAAAACTCGCTTTTTATTTTTAATTACATCATGTTATCTCATACTGACCACTACAAAGCTTTCAATAGGATAACGATGATATTCCGGATGGCCAGGGCTAGCATAAATCAGATGACCACTTGTGATCAATCCATTCCATGTGGACACAACAGTAACATTTCGAGATATCCCTTGAAGTAAACGTAGAGGGTCATGCTTCAAGCGAACATCAAAGAGAAGCTCTATATTATCAAGCAAAACTAAATCTCCGTTAGTTAGATCTATTATTTCACTCATAAAATCCGGTAATTTGAGGATACGCTTTCGTTCGGAGAGATCAAGCAACCGGCGAGATAGGCTAAGGTTCACATTTATAAGCGGGCAGGATTTATTTATAGAAATTTGTTTCATAATATTTGTCTTGCCACTACCTGCGGGACCTACTAATAGGATTAAGCGGTAATAGAGCTGATAAACTTCGTCAATCTTTGATAGGATTTGACTCGTTATTGATTCTATCGCCCTTCACTCCTTTATAGCATACGTTATCACATATTGCTGTAGGCGCCTATAGTTAGCGAGCTAAGTTCACAATATCCAGAAACTGCATAATATCCCTGAATGCAAACAAATTATCACCTAACACATTTTACGTCTCCATTTATATATTGATTGTAATTTACAATCACCTACATCCAGTGTCAAGATAATATAAAAAAGCAATAACTGAACATTAGAATTGAATTTTATCTTGTGCGTGCAGTGGGATCCCTTCCTGCCAAATATTTTTACGGCTTTTCGGTCTACCTCACATAATGACTGATGGTGTATCTATGTAATCAAATAACCACCCGACTTTATCAGTCAACCCCAAAATTTTCTCATCGCTACGGAATTGTTAAATCCATAACGTGCGAAGTTGT
>Ga0134095_1000988_pt1 | contig 22314 bp, 22 predicted proteins | sample 6_2taG_FD_94449 | JGI IMG/M metagenome (GOLD analysis project Ga0134095, IMG submission 94449) | Switchgrass degrading microbial communities from high solid loading bioreactors in New Hampshire, USA - 6_20_20_110_A2 metaG | ecosystem: Engineered > Bioreactor > Semi-continuous > Anaerobic >... | reverse complement strand
CATGGAGTACCTTTCGGCACGCCTGAACACCACCGGAAAAAGCGAACAGCGCAAGCGGAAGCACCGCACAGAACGGGAACGGCTGGTTAATTTTGCACTGGTCAAGGCCAGACGACAGTGGCAGAAAGTTTATCTGGAGTATCGAAACAATCAGCGATCACGCTCCTGATGGTCGATCAGGGCAGTAGTCGCCTCGTACGATCAGAGAATCAGATTTCACTCCAATCAATCAACGCCCCCATTCAAATCATTCAAATATTGAATCGTCTTATCAAGTTCTATTAGCTTCTCGGCCAGCACAGGGGGAATCGGTTGCCATTTGTATATATTCTGCCGGATGCGATCCAGCCTTATCATCAATTCCCTGTCCTTGAAAGTTGGATTACCGCTTCTTCGAATGGCCTGAAGCACTTCGATTGTCGTGTCATCATTCGGGGAATGGAAATTGATCCTGGAATTGAAAAACGACAGGCAGGGTTCGTTCGCTTGATCAGCGAAATTGACCTGTGAAAGAAGATCAAGAATTTCCCTTCTCAATTGACCCATACTGTTCTTTTGTGTTTCATTGGATGCCCCGATTACGTTAGCCTCATAAATTTTGATCAGGTTTTGCTGGTTGACTGGGTTCCCGAGTACCTGTCCATTCTCCCCTACCCACCTGACTATTCTGCGCATCTCATCGATATTTCGCTTGTAGCAGTAATGGGGGAGAAATTCATTGGCGATCTCATCCAGCGCCTTTTGCCAGAAGACAGGATCATCATGCTCGTGGACAGCCAGGCCATAGTACGCATAAACACGAAGGTCAACACTGAGTTTAGGGTTGTTCAGGACATCCATCAGTTCTTCGGCAAACTCTGGATTGGACGGATTAGCCATTGTACGCAGGCACTCTCGAACAAATCTGCGGTAAGTCCTGCTGACCTGCCTCCGTTTAGTGCTTTTGTGGATGGCACGTTCAAGCGCGCTGTTTTTGTATGCCAGAGAGACAATGCTTGCGGCGTTCGGATCGGACGCTTCGTTCAGCTCTTTCAATATCGCATGTAGGGCTTCCACATCGTTGTAATCATCGAATAACCGCCCACTTTTCCAGTTTCGGGATTGTAAGATGGCTAAAGCTCTGTCAGTTTTTGCGGCTAACTCATTAGAAGATACCGCCCCTTTTCCATTCTCACACCTAGCTTCATGAACAATCTGCCCCCCGTTTCGGATGGTTTCTTTTTTCGCCCTCTCGGTAAGGTTTGTACATACCATGCTGTCCCCCCGTGCATGAACTCAAATCTATATTATGACCACTATATTATTTTGACGATTTTCTGCTGGAATCCATAAACTCCGTTTCATTCTTCCTGTCGTGATGCGGCAAAGGTAACTTTGAATAGGTTGCAGTAGGAGAAAGCCGGGAATCGTGGGCCGGATTTTGACGGATAACCCCTGTAATTCATCATATGTTCGAAAGGGCTTTGATGAGAGGCAGGGGTACTATGGAATGTAAATCAAAAATTAGCATCGCTCTGCTGGTCATGGAACAGATGGGAAGTTCCCATATTGATTTTTCTTTCGAAAACTATGTGACCAACCCTACGTTCATTTATGACCTCAAATCTATCGTGCTATCTACAAAATACCGCCACGATTATCATCATCGCAGACAGGCGTTGGACACCATTATTACGCTATCACGCCGCTTTGCGCCCGCACAAATGGTTCTGCTTTCCACCCTGGCGGTGCTGGAACGCCGGTTGGAGGAAGACCCATTTATCTCAAAAGAAGAAATCAACCAGTTAACCGATGAAACAAAAGAACTCCTGCGCAAAAGCAGTGATGACGTTCTGGTAATTCACCACTTCAAAAACTGCATTCGCTTTCGCCGCTACACTCCCAAGTCAGCTCTAAAATTGCTGACGCGCCTCAGACACGGAACACAGAGAAGAGAGATTACCGACTATTCAATCCCCGAAAAGGCGATATTCAAAACGGCTGAATTTTACGGCAAGCAATTCCTGTTCCCCTCGGAAATCGAGGTTTATTTCGATAAAACCCTGAACACCGAAGAGGAACTCCCCCGCCCCAGCAGTCGCGCGATTTATAAGCGTGATGGATGGATTTGTCAGTATTGCGGGAAAAGCGTGGATCGTGAAACCGCCAGCATAGATCATGTATACCCCCGGAGTAGAGGCGGCGGCTGGACGTGGTTAAACTGTGTTACGAGCTGTAAGGCTTGCAACAACAAAAAGGGTAACCGCACGCCAGAGGAAGCGGGCATGCCGCTTCGAAATTTGCCGTTTGTACCGAATTTCGAGGAAATCTATTAGATCAACGAGATCAATGCCTGGCTAATTTCCGGCAACGATAGGATCGCTTACGGTTGCCGATCCAGGCCGACAGGAATTTTCTTTTGTTCTCTTTCCAGCCCGGGTCGCGAAGCTGGGATGCGGTTACAAGCTGACTGCGATCCTTTATTGCGAATTCCTTATCCTCTCCCACAGTAATGATCCAGTATTTCTTGTAATACCGCCTGGCTTTTCCGTAAAAGTGTTTCATTACCGACCTCGAATATATTTCTATTTCTCAATCCTATAATAGCAATATGGATAACAATTTTTGACTGTCGGAACAACCGTTTTTTTATTGAAATACGAGGGTCGAAAAAATGAGTATCGGTAAAACCTTAGGAAAGTTCTTGGGCAGAATTAAAGCTATTGCCGAAACTTGTTGTGAATTTATTGAGAGTAGTGATAAGACCCTCACGAAAAATAATTCAACCTTTGTACCCCCATTCTTGGAAGAAGAAGCCTTTGATGCAATGACCGCCAGCGGGGAGTTGGGAAGTGGACATAAGCTGGTAACGTTTCACCGGCCAGCAGAGGATGTTTTCTTTGAAGGTTTTTAAAAACCATCAAAGAAATGCAGTGCTTCCGAGGGGACTTGAACCCCTACCCACAGATTGAAGGTCTGTTGGCCTGTCCACTTAGCCTACGGAAGCATAAGTCCTCCCGAGCGGATTTGAACCGCTGTCTCAGCCTTGAAAGGGCCGCATCCTAGTCCACTAGACGACGGGAGGCTGGAGACAAAAAAGCAAAAAGCGCACGGTTGTGGTTCCGTGCGCTTTTTTATCCTGCCCTATTGGATATTTCTGCTTATGTCTCTTCTTGAGAACGCGAAGCAGAACCAAAGCACACGGCTCTGGTTTCTTCTTCCTCGCGTTCAGCAAAAGCAGAAAAGACAAACATTACATCTCCCAAAAAATAATAATTGTAATAAAGCATTAAATATTGTACATGAAAATTAAGTATTTGTCAATCGCCTTTTTTGATTTTTATATGTTTTTTTGCCGCCCCTTTTTTTAGGGCGTTTTTTGTGAATCTGAATCAGACCGCGTCTAAGAATCAAAGTATCGGAGCGAGCCCCTCCGATCCCCATTTCGAATATTGACACTATGTTGATAGGGAAACAGGATGCTGTCATTGAATCAATTCTACGTCGCGGACGCGGTCATTTTTATGCGGAGTCATATGCCCGATGACTTTGTTGATCTGACTCTGACCAGCCCGCCTTATGATGACCTCAGACACTATCAGGGGTATAACTTTGCCTTCCATTCAATGGCACTAGAATTCTACAGAGTTACAAAAAGGGGCGGCATTGTTGTCTGGGTGGTAGGAGACAGGATAAAAAACGGAAACCGGAGCCTGACCAGCTTCAAACAAGCCTTATATTTTCAGGAGTGTGGGTTCAACGTCCATGATGTGATGATTTACCGGAAGAAAAATACCTCTTTTATGCGTTCGAACGCTTACACCAACTGCTACGAGTTCATGTTCGTGTTCAGCAAAGGGCGACCTGCCACTTTCAACCCCATCAAAGTAAAAACCGTCCGGCAGGGGTTCGAGATGATCGTCCATAACAAAGGCGCGGATGGCGTGAACAAAAAAACCCTGCGGGAATTAAAGTCTGAAAAAACGAAAACGAACATTTGGGAATACGCCGTTGGATTGGGTGGTACGACACGAGATAAGATCGCCTTCAAGCATCCTGCCGTTTTCCCCGAAAAACTTGCCGAAGATCATATTCTCTCATGGACAAACAAAGGTGATATTGTCTTTGATCCGATGTGTGGATCAGGGACAACCTGCAAAATGGCTTTCATCAATCACCGGAAGTTCATTGGTGTAGATACAAGTCAAGAATACATCTCGGAAATTTGTATCCCCCGTCTGGAAATGTACGGTTGGGACAGATCAAAGGTAATTCCCCTCGAACGCTAACGATCTAATCCCATATATTCTCTGCGAATTTGCACAATTGTGCTTTTTATTCGATCATTTCGTCTTTAAACTAAATGCAAATATTTGCAAATAGTAAAGTTTGCAACCCAGAGAGGTAAAAATGGAATTTTCTCCTATTGGCGTAATTCACAGCCCCTATAAAAAACGAGAGGATGCGCCCTTTCAGGGCCGGGCTTCCGATAAGGAAGCTGTAATTGAGATTTTTCCTCAATACGAGGATGGATTGAAGTCTATCGAAAATTTGTCTCACATTATTGTCCTGTATGGCGGTGATCGGGCTGACAGGAGCGTATTGCAGTCCTATACCCCCTTCTCTCGCGACAAAAAGGTTGGGGTGTTCGCATCCCGTTCACCGAATCGTCCGAATCCGATTGCGTTTTGTGTTGCAGACCTGATCCGCCGTGAAGGGAACTTACTGGTAGTGCGAGGAGTTGACGCGCTTGATGGGAGTCCCCTGCTGGATATCAAGGCATATTCCCCTGCTATTGACGCGGTACTGCCTGATAATCCGAAAGTTTGTGGGTGTAAATCAATGGGTTCAAAAGATGACAACAGTATCCCAAAAGGCTAAAAGTATACCGCCTATCCAGGCCTATCGGCAGAGATTGAGACGGAACACAGGTATCGTCATTGTCCTGTTCCTGATTACTCTCATTCTGGCATTCTTTTCGCTCAACTCTGGTTCTGCCGATACTAACACCATTCAAATCATTTCTACGTTGTTCGGAAACCCATCATCCGAAATTTCGAACATTGTTGTGTGGAATATCCGGTTACCCCGTATTGTCGCGGGGATGATCGCCGGGGCTGGATTGGCTGTGGCAGGATGCGTTGTTCAGACCGTTTTGAAAAATCCCTTAGCGTCTCCTTCTACGTTGGGCATCTCAAACGCCGCCGCTTTCGGAGCCAATATCGCAATTCTTTTTCTTGGAGCTGGTGGTGTCAGTTCCAGCTCTAAACAAATTGTATCGATTCAGAACCCTTACCTTGTCAGCATATCTGCTTTTATCTTTTCCATGGTTTTGACAGGATTAATTCTGACGATCTCAAGACTGCGCAAATTTACTCCTGAAACGGTTATTCTCGCTGGGGTAGCTTTTGGATCTCTGTTTTCAGCGGGGTCCACCCTTCTACAGTATTTTGCTGAAGATGTGCAGGTTGCCGCGATGGTTTTCTGGACATTTGGCGACCTGGGCCGGGTTTCATGGAAGGAGATCGGAATTTTAGGTGTGGTCGTTCTGGGTGCATCAATTTACTTTCTGGCGCGCCGGTGGGACTTCAACGCTCTGGACAGTGGAGAAGAAATGGCAAAAAGCCTGGGGGTGAACGTAGAACAGGTGCGCTTTGGCGGGATGCTGGCCTCATCTCTGATAACGGCGGTATCCGTATCGTTTATGGGGATTATCAGCTTTGTCGGTTTGATCGCCCCTCAAATGATGAGGCGCATACTTGGTGTTGACCACAAGTATCTCATTCCGGCATCAGCGATTCTTGGGTCGGTTATTTTGCTGTTCTCCGACACGATAGCCAGAACGATTATCTCCCCCATTGTCCTGCCTGTTGGAGCAATAACTTCTTTTTTTGGGGCACCACTATTTTTGTTCTTGCTGGTGAAAGGATATTCGAAGTCATGACCCTTATCGTTCAAGGACTGTATTTCAAATATGGGAAACGCCCGGTTCTTGAGGATATTTCCTTCCAGGCGCATAAGGGAGAAATTCTGGCAATCCTGGGAAAGAATGGTACAGGGAAAACAACTTTACTGAAGTGCATCAACCGCATCCTTACCCCTTACAAAGGCGATGTATTTGTTGACGGGCGTTCCATATCACAACTCAGCCGCACTGATCTCGCCCGAAACATTGGCTACATTGAACAAAAGCATACCGCCACACATACTACAGTGTTTGATAGTGTCCTTCTGGGGCGCAAACCTTATGTTTTGTGGGATATCACTGCGAAGGATTTGCAAATAGCCAGCCAAGCCTTAGAAATGCTGGGACTCGGGGCTTATGCGATGCGGTTTACCGATGAACTGAGCGGCGGGGAACTTCAAAAAGTTGCCGTGGCACGCGCCTTAGCGCAAGAACCGGGGGTGCTGTTGATGGACGAGCCTACAAGCAACCTAGACTTGAAGAACCAGTTGGAGGTACTTAAAACTATACGCAATATCGCCCGCCAGAAGCAAATAGCTGTCGCAGTGGTGATGCATGATTTGAACATGGCATTGAGATACGCGGACAGGTTTGTTTTATTGAAAGATCGCCGACTGTTCCAATGCGGGAAGATCGATGATTTGACCAGCGAAAGTATCGAGGCGGTTTATTCTGTGCCGGTTGAACTGGTCAGTTGTCAAAGCCAAAGGGTTGTTGTTCCACTCTAGGAAAGGGAGGGTGTGGTGAGTAAGCGAATTGGCATTATTTTATTGTTTCTGTTGGTCATTGTGTTGGCCGCCTGTAACCAGCAACCTCAAATTGATGAATACGAACAGGTCACTTTTACCGATCTGCTTGGTCGACAGGTAGAGATTCCTGCCGATGTTGATCGCGTGGTGGCTATTGGGCCGGGGGCGCTTCGCCTTTACGTTTATGCTGGAAATACAGATTATCTGGTTGGTATCGAAGAAGTTGAAAAAGGCGATGTGTCTGGAAAACCTTATATGCTCGCTAATCCACGCCTGGCTGATTTGCCTACGGTTGGGTTGGGCGGCCCAAACAACTCACCCGATTTTGAAAAGCTGGTCACGGTAGCGCCGGATGTAATCTTTTCAACGTATCATTCGGATGCTTCTGCCGCCGATGAACTGCAGGCAAGAACTGGGATACCTGTAATCGTTCTTAGCTATGGGGATACCCCCCTATTTGGCGAAGATGTGAACGAATCTTTACTGCTAATTGGGCGTGTCACTGGAGATGAAGAACAGGCTCAGAAGATAGTCGCTTATATTGCACAGGCTAGGCAGGACTTAGAAGCGCGCACAAAGGATATTCCCGAGCCTGAAAAGCCCAGTGTCTATGTCGGGGGACTCGGATTTAAAGGGGCACATGGGATCGAAAGCACACAGGGCCGCTATGCGCTGTTTGATGCAATCCACGCACACAATGTCGCTGACGAGACCAGGAAGGTCGGGGCCGTAATGATCGACAAAGAACAACTGCTTATTTGGAACCCGGAATATATTTTCATTGACATGGGGGGCTATATGTTAGTGAAAGACGATTACCGGGAAAACCCCGGATACTATCAGGCCCTGCGCGCTGTCACCAGCGGCAATGTTTTTTCCCAGATGCCGTATAATTTCTACAGCACAAACATTGATACGGCACTGGCTGATGTATATTACATAGGGAAAACCCTGTACCCGGAAGCCTTCAAAGATATTGACCCAGTACGGAAAGCAGACGAGATTTACCAGACCATGTTGGGAGTTGGTTTGTACGAACGGATGGCTGAGAAATATGGAGGTTTCGGGCGAATCAACCTGGGGGATTAGATGGGTGTTTTTCGGATTGCTTAATTGGAAAAGGGTGCTTTATGCACTCTTTTATTTTTCTGGCCGCAGGATGATCTCGTACTCGTCATCCGGGTTGATAAAAGCCAGTATCTCTCCGAACTTTATTTTTCGCTCCAGTACGGTTACGCTTCCAGGGCGGATGGTATGATTGTAATACCCCTCGGCAAAAAGCACAGCCACTTCCCGGCAGGTGGTCCAGGATTCGATTTCCCTCTGCCCTACCCAGGTAGGCGATGCGCCTTCTTCGATACCCCGGTAGACGGCCACCTCGGTACTCAATGCTTCTTCAAAACGGCGCGCTTTCAGCAGACCGCCCATCCCCAAAAACGGATTGACTTCGGGAAAGTGGCGGGTTGCCCCAAAAGTTGGAGTATTTACCGGTCTGTAACCGTTCTTTACTACCAACACCCACAGGCGGCGCTGGCTCACCCGGGTAAAAATCTTGCCTTTGTTTGACCTTAGAAAACTTACCAGCTTAGAGTGAATATTCCGGTTTCGGCGGTCGGTTATGATCGCATCAGCCAGGTCATCGATTCCTCTATAAATCGGGTCTGCCAGCTCCAGCAGATCGCTGTCAATGCGGGGATTGTCAAAAATCTCCTGAGCGGATAGTTTGTCCTTGTAGGTATAACCAATGCTGGCGGCAACCATCTGGCACTGATCCCACATAGCCCAGTTCCATGCGGCGTACTTCTCCCTGCTGGGATCATGCGCCCATTCCAGCCACCGGTATCCTTCGTAGGCGATCTTTTCCCGGGAATATCATAAACTTCCGATCCATTTAGTGATTCGTGTCTCGGCCTCTTTGCGGTACTTTTCAATATTCGGCATGCCTTCTGGGGTGCGTTCAATTTTGGGGGCTAGACAAAGCGCACTCAGAGGCCCCGAGATGGTCAAGGATTGAATTAGGTGTACCGGTCTTCTTTTCACATACCATAATTCGCCCTGAAATGATTATAAGTCCATTTATAGTATTGAAAAAACGGATTTTAGAAGATATCCGTCCAATTTACTGTTATAATTTTTATTTAAAAAATAATTTTATGATATAATAATTGTATTAATTGGATGGTCAGGCGTTCGCTCGGCACGGTTTTCCGTGAGAGAGGAAACTCCGCACTCCACGGGGAGGGTCGTGGCTAACAGCCACTCGCAGTAATGCGGGAACAGGGCCACAGAAACATACCGCCGATGGCCGCAACCGGCACAGGTAAGGGTGAAACGGTGGTGTAAGAGACCACCAGCGTCCGTAGTGATACGGCGGCTAGGCATCCTCGACCTGGAGCAAGGCAAATTGAGGTCAGGTCACCCCGTACCGCTTAAGCCTCTGGTGGCCGCGAAGAGTCGTCTGGTAACAGCCGACCAAGATAGATGAACGTCTAGAACAGAATGCGGGTTATAGACCGTCCAATCACAAAAACGGGTGCTTATTGTGCCCGTTTTTGCTTTCAAAAAATGCATCTATTTTGTGAGAGTACGTCTTAAATACAATCATTAGCAGATAAGTTATTGGCAAAGGCGGTGAAGGACGGTTTGTTCATCAAAAACCAAAAAATGTAGTTCTGCAATTGCCGAAGCGGGTGGTGTAGATGTGACTAAGGTCGACATCCTTACACTTTCGATTCCTATATGCATATAGGCCAGCACGGTGCTTGCGATCCACAAGGCGTTATCGTGCAGACCGTACCTGCAAAACCGGAAGGATACGCCGACTTGAAGGAAGAGTTAAAAGACCTCGGATATATTCTGGATGTTCGAAAACGCATAACGAGATAAATGCATGATCGCCGCCTTGAGAATCAGCGCCGGCTGAATGGTAAAGATACCTAACGGAGCAGTAGGAAATTACTGGTTCTGAAAAGCAAATCGAACAAAATCACAAAATGCAGAAGGTGGGCGTCTATATATAAATGCCTGCCTTCTGGTTTTTACGGAGTGACTATGATCTTGCGCCGAATTCTCTCTTTGGTATTTCTGACCGCATCGCTAGTGTTTATTATCAAAATTCTTGCCCCGGCAATGGAATCCTTTTTGCCCCCATCTTTATTGCCGGTGTTGACGAAAGGCGTTCCGATACTGATGATTATTGCTGGTGTAGAACGTATTCTGTTTGGCTTACCCGATAATCACCATGACAAAAATGGTGATAAAAACTCAAACAAAGATTAATAGCGACCTTTCGCCAGCTCCATTGAAAGACATGGGGCGGTGTTGTTTTCTGTATAAATATTATCCCATTTCAAAATTGCTAACATATGAATAGCACAAAATAACGAATACAGCGCGCGAAAATGAGTGCAGATATTTTTGGATTTAAGCCCAGTTATATTGAAAACCTAAAAATCAGCGGCTATCCAGAAAGGTGGGATTGGAAAGCCAGTATTTTATTTAAAAAAGCGGGCATAAATCCAGAAGAAGCTGAACAGTATTATCAACAAAATAAAAAAAGTCTGGATGATTTCGCTTCTTGCCCATACTGCGGCAAATGGTTGATCCCTGAAACCCTTGTTTGCAACAATAAAGCCTGTGTTTTATATGAAAAGAAGGTTTATGAAATTTACGAGGACAGGATTTGTCCCGTAGATACACCCAGTGTTTCCGCTACCAGCATTACATTCTCCAATCTGACTTACGTTGATTGGGCGAACATGGCGGTCGCATACGCGCCAGAGACTTATCCGTGGGATCAGGACATCTTTCTGGCTTATCAATTGATGTGCAAGGATGTTTTTGATCTTATTGGATTCGCCAAACAGATTCAGGCCAAGCAGTACCAGACATCACTGAAATACTGGGCGGCTGTTATCGGTAAGACGAAGCACGCCCTTCTTTCTTTATCAACTGACGAGTTGGTGGCTCTTGCTTACTGGCGCGGCTTCCAGACCCCCAGCCTGGTTGAAAACGTTTATGCAGGCAGAAATGTTCTGGCCGCTTATCTCAACCCGGCCCATAAAAACACTGTCCGGCTGTATTTAAACGGGTATTTTGCCAGAGCGGTTGGTTTTTTCTCGGAGCAAATCAAGAATTGTTTAATTGTCAGCTTCCCCACCAGCGATATGGTTGCGCTGTTGGCTTCTTACGCTGGCATACCCGAATACGAGCTGTCCGAAGCCGCCGCATCCTTATTGAAAAACAAAATAATCGAAAAAGAACAAATCCTTTTTGAACGTCTGAAGGAAAAGGGGCTGAATGTCGAACCGCCCCGCCAGCGGTACGAATGGACGTTTGATAAAGAATTACACGAAAACACTCAATTACAGGAAGCGGTTGAAACTTCTAAAATCTTAGAATTCTTTTATCGCGGCCCTATAGATATCGTCGTAGATTCCCTACAGAATTCTACATCCCCGGTTATCCTTCTGCCCCGTTTTATGGGGGTCAATTACACGCTTCCTTTTGAAGTTGTTCTAAAAGAAGTATGGGAAGCTAGAAAAGATCATGACGATCCGCATCGATATAAGGCTCTTGTCAAGCACTTATATTTCCTTTACAAGGGCGGATTTTATGCCCAACCGAAATGTACCCACCAGGAAAATGTCCTGTCATTAATTGATAACGCTTTTGAAGCCCCAGAAAATGTATTTCTTCTGGCAAAGGTTTTTGACTGGAACGAGCAAACACTGGTTAGCTTTATTGAAACCAGAAATAATATAAACCGTTTCTTTGAAAATGCACTCGGATATAAACCCGATCAACCCGATTCTTTAGATGCTCAGTCATTATCTCTGTCACAAATTACACAGCTTTTCGACTTACATCAGAAGAGCAGTTCCACTTTAGGGAAACTGCCCATAGAAGATAAATCAGTCTCGGAACATTTATCAGAATGGGTAAAACCCCGGTTTATTCCGTATTCACATTTTTATAAACTCTGGAGTATTTACAGCAACCGTGTTGGCTTCATAAAGGCGCTGGATGCTATTGGGGTAACCGATGAGGTTGGTTATCAGGTCAGGTCGGAAACACTCCATCATTTTTTTGCATCGGTTTGCAGTCTGGTTGATTTGTTTCGCGAAATTCACAATGATATCGCCGCAAAACTGTATAAGGAGACGTTTAGCGAGCCTGGCCTGCCGATCATAACCCGCCGTGCAGTTTTGAGTAGTAAACAGTACGGCTCTTTCACACTGTTTTCGATCAATGAACTTCAGGATAAGAAGGTTCTGGTGAAGGTCGTGTCTTATACGCTCAACCAGAAGAATCAGGAAATTACTGATGGCCCATTCGAGAATATCCTGAAAAAGTTCATTACCAGCAACCATATTCTTTACTGCCCGCAGTGTTATCACCCCAAACTTTATCAAAATAAATGCGCGGCTTGTGACTGCGATGACGATGCCATGCCGGTGCCTTTCAATCTGGTGGTCGCGAACACAGGTCTAATAAAAGGGTCTATCTCGGTCAAAGCGGAATTTACAAACATATCAGGTTTGATGGAAACTTATCTGAAGAAAGAATTTCCCGCGACCGGCATGAATATCGTCCCACTCCCGCATCTGCGGATCATCCACGATGGAAGTTTTGGAAAACGTGTAGGGAGTTATGCCCAACGGCTGAAGAAGCTGTGCGGCAGGCAACCGCTTGACCTGCCACGATACAAGAGTCTGGAAGGACTGGTTTTCACTTATGCAGGAATAGCACCGTTTGGCGGTATTCACGAAAAACGTCTGTACAGAGATCAAAACGGCAATCAGTGGATTTATAAACCGGACAAGCAGATGGGGGGCGTGCGGGCGATGATCGAAAGCCTGGTCTCAGAAATTTATCGTTGGGTAGACATCTACACCCCTCCGGTGTTTGTGCATCAACTGGATCAGTACATTGGATGTATTCAACCTGTTCTCAGCAATGTCAAAACCTTATCTCCTGATCCAAACGATTGGACAGAGAATCAAACTCGCCTGGTTGTTATGTCTCAGGTGATTCGCTGGCTGTGTTCAGACCATGATGGAAATTACAGCAACTATCTTGCCCTGCCCGATCTTGCCATCCCCATTGACGCGGGTCAGGCTTACCGCTTCTTCGGCAGTGACAAGCTGTCAATCGACTACCATCCGAACGCGGTGTTTTCCACGCCAGAGCCGCTGACAAATATTTTCTGGCAAGCAGTAAAAGAGAAAAAAGCCACCTTTGAAAAGGAATGGCTGATTGAAGTCGTGGAAAAGGTTGAAAAAATTGACAACAATTTATTCGCTTCTAAACTCAAACGGATCGCCGGTGAAGCTGTCAAACGAAACAATATCGAATGGGTCAACCGGTTCCGATCCGTCCTTGCGTCTCAATATGGGTGCAAGCCTGATGAAGTACCCTCAAATCAAATCGCAGATCGGTTCGTGCAGGAGGCTCTTGGCAGAAAAGTAAATCTTAGAGCGGATTATCAGGAATTTATTCGCCAGATTTATGATAAAAATTTTGTGATGGAATAACTGCATTTTCAGGAAAATAAAAATCACCGGACACATCAGCTCAGGTGTCGGTAAAATCGCGGTATCTGAATAACAATATATCGCATCGGGAGAGATCAATGATCCTTGAATTTCTAAGTCAAAAATTCCCTAATGTTCAGGAAACCACACTGGCCGGTTGGCACAGGTGGATTTTGTCGAATCTGGGAGAAAAGGGATTGATTGATCTCGTAAAAAACCTGGCTGATATGCCTGGTGAAAATGCCTTCATCCCCTCTTTGCATGTTTTTAAAAACCGTCAAAGAAACACAGGACCTCAACTAAATTCGGATGATTATGTTGACCGTGTACAGGGGATGGTGGTCGGGATGGCAGTAGGCGATTCTCTCGGCTATAGAGACGAGTTCCATGAACCGGAAGAAATAATCAATCATTATGGACTTTTAGGGGTGACCAATCCACAAGTCATTAATCGCCGCGGCGAATATCTCTATACAGACGATACGCAAATGGCGCTGGCCCTGGCTGAAGGGCTACTCAATAGATCAGATGAGAGTTCATACGACACGGTTGTGCGCGCCTTCGTGGATTGGATGCGATCTCCTGATAACAATCGAGCACCCGGTTTCGCCTGTATGAGTGGCTGTAGCAACCTTGAAAGTGGAATTGAGTGGCATAAAGCAGCAATCCCCGATTCAAAGGGTGCGGGCAGTGTAATGCGCGTCTTTCCTGTTGGGGCGCTGTACAGGGACAATATAAATGCATTGGTGGTGGTGAGCGCCGATCAGTCTGTAATGACCCACGCCCACCCCACCGGCATTATTGCCAGTATAATCACCGCCTATGCTACGGCTTTGATCTTGAAAGACACGCCCCCAGACGCTACCCTTATCGATGCCTGCATCGCCCGCAATCAAGAGTTCCCCAATAATTTTGAAATGGAGCGCGCCCTCACTTCCCTGAAAGAGTGCATTGACCGCAATCTGGACGCTTACAAAGCATCGGAACTTCTTGGGAGCGGATGGGTTGGCGAGGAAGCGTTTGCTATAGGGATGTGGGCATTTCTTCAAAGTCCAGAAGATTATCCGGCGGTTATTTGGCGATCTGTAAACTTTCCGGGCAGGAATGGATCATGCGACCGTGATACAGTCGGTGCAATCGCTGGTGCTTTCGCTGGCGCTTACAATGGCTTAGGCGGGATACTCCCCCACTGGCAGGAACATATTGAAAACAGGCAAAAGTTGCTCGAAATGGGTGAACAACTCGCGAAACATGCTGAAGAATTTTGCCAGCGCACGGTTGATTTAACCCAATCGAGAGGTTTGGAACTGCTGGCACGCCCATATTTTGGGTGGCAAAAATAAGCCGTAATTCTTGTAGCTATAATATTTTCAAACCCAACTTACTGGTGAGAGGATTTTTAGATAAATGGACACTCCCGCGAAAAAGCTTTCTCATGCCGAGGTTTTGGAACAGGTTGGTTTGACCCCAAAAGACTTCCATTATATTTTTTCAATTACCCACGAGCGCGGGCTGATTTGTGTGGCGGCTGGTGAATATGCCCCTGAACATAAGTCCCAGAATGCACTCCGAAACCCTCACCTGTTAGACGCATTTTGGGGCGAGGAAGAACACATTCACTATTATGTATTCAAACTACCGTAGAAATAAAACACCCAACAATTATTACAATTAATATTCGGTTTGTTGGGGCAACTCCAACAATATCAGAAGAGATGCCAATGCTAATGATGTTCATGGCGTTTAGTTTTGCCAAGTTTTCATTATCACCACGACCTACTATATCAATCCAATCACCTCAGTAAATCGAATTTGATTTCAAAACACTGGACTCGTCTGGCAAATACGCGAGTCCAGTGTTTGTATTACAAATCGCAACAAAAATGATACTGCCAATTAGATATTATGAGTTTTTCAATTCCTATAATAATTCAGGATTAATTATTGCGCTTTGAGGTAGATGGTATGAAATACATTGTTGATATGAACACCCCTATTTCCCAGCTGTATGGTATTCGTTTGATCGATAAAGGCGTTTACCCTTTAAGTGGGATAAAGGTTAGCGGCCCTGTCGAAGTACGAAGTGAACTTGCGGCACAGGCTGTGGAATCACATCTGGGATGCGCTTTTCCTGCCCCCGATTCCTCATTACACCTCAACACAGGAGACACCCTGTACCTGCTGTGGCCGGGCAACGCGCCGATGGAAAATCCGAAGGTAAAAGTTTTAGAGGTCGCATAGTATTTATTTGACCGGAGTAATTTGCGGGATAAAAACGGGAAATCAAAAGAAAAACTTGAAAAATACCTGTTGACAAATTATTAATTTCCGGTATAATATTTATGCTAATTATTATTTAATTGCTTTTCGAAAGGGACACTGAAAGAAATGCGCACCATCTGGTTGGGTAATATCGTAAATAATGATATCGCCGCCATTGCGGGAGTTGCCGCAGATGCGTGCTTTGACGTGTCCCGATTGGGAGAGGAAAGGGTGTAAAGTAATCACACCTAAACCTGAGAAGATGCAAGTGCCAACCGGGACACAAAAAAAGTGCCCCGGTTTTATTTTTCTTTATTTGGAACTTTAATAACTAAATAGTTCAAGACAAGATGGAGACTAAAGCATACTGGCGTTAGAGGGAGGGGTTCTTACAGGCCCACCCCTCCCTCTAACGAAAACATTCCCTCGTAGCCGAATGGTAAGGCAGGCGGCTGTTAACCGTCAGATTGAAGGTTCGAATCCTTCCGGGGGAGCTGTGTATAAAACACACAAATGCAGTTCCATTGTTTCTGCGTCCATAGTTCATTTGGTAGAACGCCTGCTTGCCATGTAGGAGGTAGCGAGTTCGAATCTCGCTGGACGCTTTCGATCAACCCCAAAAGGGCGCGTAGTTCAGTTGGGAGAACCTCGCTCTTGCACAGCGATGACAGGCGTTCGAGTCGCCTCGCGTCCACTACAGGGGCTTAGTTTCAATGGTAGAACGTCTGTCTCCAAAACAGAAGGTGAGAGTTCGATTCTTTCAGCCCCTGCTGGAAGCAAAAATGAAGTATTGAATGGGCGGTTAACTCAGTTGGTCAGAGTGCCATCCTTACAAGATGGAAGCCGTAGGTTCGAGCCCTACACTGCCCACAGACGGAAAATTCAATATACAAGGCGATGTGGTGTAGTGGTCTAACATGCGGCCCTGTCAAGGCCGAGATCGCCGGTTCAAATCCGGTCATCGCCGCCTGATGCTTCCATCGTCTAGCGGACAAGGACGCTGGGTTCTCAGCTCAGAGATCGGGGGTTCGAATCCCCCTGGAAGCACTCATACCGGACGATTAGCTCAGATGGTTAGAGCGCCGTGCTGATAACGCGGAGGGCGAGAGTTCGAGCCTCTCATCGTCCACCTCACGAACCCCGGTTCATCTCCCCGGGCGCGCCATGAACAGTTGGGAGATATTGCCAGAACAAGAAACGGTGAACGCGCGATAACCCCGTTGAGGTAGTACCCAGTGATGGGGATGCCAGCGGAAGGCTGGAGGTAGTAAGCCGGGCTTCGTGAAAATGGGTGATTAGCTCAGTTGGTTAGAGCGTGGCGTTGACATCGCCAAGGTCGGGAGTTCGAGCCTCTCATCGCCCACTGCGGAGTAGAGGAGTGGTTGTCCTCGCCAGGCTCATAATCTGGAGATCACTGGTTCGAATCCAGTCTCCGCCACTGGACGGGCGCATGGCGCAACTGGGAGCGCACTTCAATGGCATTGAAGGGGTTCCGGGTTCGACCCCCGGTGCGTCCACCTGTTGCTAGGATGTTGGCGAAGCAGAGCCTCTACAAAGTCCGTGGACGGAGTATAGTAGTCCCCTGTTCTCTGCAAGAGACAAGCGAAATGAGTCGAAAGCGGACACCTGGCAACATTTTTCAGGGTGTTTAGCTCAGTTGGTTAGAGCGTGCCGTTCACATCGACAAGGTCGTGCGCTCGAGCCGCACATCGCCCACAGGTTCTTCCCTTATCAATGCCCGCAAGCACGGCTCTAAAAAACTGGCTTTGCAGTAAATTTACCCCACTAAAAACTATGTCGCGGGCATGGTGCAACGGTAGCATAACAGCATCCCAGGCTGTGGATATCGGTTCAAATCCGTTTGCCCGCTTTTTAACCGAACTCTGTCAGGCGTCCATAAGTTAATTGGTAGACTGCCTGCTTTCCAAGTAGGACGCGCGAGTTCGAGTCTCGCTGGACGCTCTGATAAAAAATTTCAGATATATCTTCCCGGCCTTAGACCAGATACTAAGAAAAAGCGAAAGAAGGGACTGCTCTGTTAATCGGGGCAGTCCCTTCTTTTTGAAAAGAATTGTCGCCAAATCGTCTACTGTCCAAAGCAGCGGCAAGGGAAATTCGATGATTTGTAAATTCAAATGCAGGAAAGCTAAAAAGGCGATAACCAACTCTGGCGGTGATTCCAGTAAACAGGCATCAGCTCCTGAGAAAACCACTGCCAGATGCCCGAACACTTGCACAGTGTGTTCGTTACAGCGGGAAAGCCTACCGGGTAGGCGAATGGACAGCGATCAACGGACAGACTGTGGCAGATTTGCTTCACTTTGAAGAGGAAGAATTAGGGAATCGTCTGGAAGATATGCAGGTAAACAGGAACTTGTTAACCGATCTGGAAAAATACCCTGCTAGGAAAGCCCGGTGGGTAACGCTCCGAATTGCCGGTGTCCTCCATTATGGAAGCCGGGATGAAGTGGATACCTACGAGCTGGAAGACGCTATCGTTGTGGCAAATGATGGGGATGGGGGCTTTTTGATATTGTTAGGCGATTGACCCCCTACCCTTTCCGTTGTGATACTGCTGGCAAGAAAATGTTTCTTCGAGGAGAGATATTGAAATGGTATGTAAAAATAAAACAAGTAAGTCGAACAAACAATGCCGATCCGCAGGAGGGGCTGGTATCCAAAACCCTGCATCGAATCAAAAACAGCGCGAGGTTTCATGGGATGTTGTACCCCTTCAAGATAATCGTATAAAGTATCAACTTAAAGTGAACGGTAGAGAAAGTAGATTTTTTATCTACCACAACCCGCACTGGCGTTCAACTGGAGGCCACCCATATGTGCTTTATGGGGCGGGAATAAGTATGCATGGTTTTGCAAAAGAAGCGGGAAGTTTTATGGATTTTGAAGAGGCAAAAAGCTCGGCCCTCGCCAAGCACGAAGAAATCGAAGCTGCTGAAGCAAATTACATCCGGTCGTTGAATTTGCCCACTTCATCTGAAAATCTCAATATTGAGTTCAGACTTCTTAGAAATGTATTTGGGCTATTAAATCCAGAGTTGATTGCAAGACTCAAAAGGGTAATAGATGATCCAACCCCTGACAACTGGGATGCCGCGTGCGGCATTATCCTGCGGAGCGATCCTACGCTGACCCTGTGGCAGGCGGTTTTGAAAGTCGTTCCGGGATTTCCCCAGAGAGGTAGATCAACAGATGAAAATGGAAATATTGTCAAGGAATGGGAAACGATCCCTACTCGCGAAGAATTGATAATGGCAATCCGGTATGCGGCTTTCTATGCTGATGAAAATGATTGGGATGCGGTTCGTTATAGGTCGGTATCTTTTTGATTGTTTGACAATTTAAGAAAATCGGGGAAGTGCTTTCAAAACCATTCCCCTATAATCTTTTTAAAGGTTTTGTTTACATCAAGATTGTTGCTTGTTTTGTGATATAATAATTGTACTATTAAATTTATCGCCGGAATTTTTTGTCGGGAGAAGTAATGAATAATTTTGAATTCACTGAAAAAAGGTGACCGTCCAATTTGTAGCCCTGGGTGGCAATGAATATCCGGTTGGGGAGCTGATTAGCCTGATAAAATCTATTATTGAAGCTCTGGACAGCGGGAGGCTTGTGTCCATTCCAAATCCAGAATTAGCTCAATATCTTCTTTCGAATAATTTGGTTGAGGAAGTGCTTGAGGGCATATAGTGCTAACCTCGCATCACTGGAATCCTTCCTGACTGACCTGACCGAAGTGTTCAGGGCTAAATTTCCAGGAAAAGAACCCTGACTAATGGACAACACAGAATCGTAAACAACCTTCTGCTAATACAGCAGGCAGGAAGCAGAATTTTCAAAAATCTAAACTCTCGGGGCGGCTGAACCGCCCCGATTTTTTATTCCATATCGGGAGCAGGATCAAAATTGCGTTCCGGTCGGCTTTCGCGTCCTATTGAAAACTATATGAATAGGACGCTTCGATGGAGTCGGTATCAATTACCAATGAGATTTGGCACGGTGGCTGTATGGATTTATTCGCATCCATACCTGATTCGAGTGTTGATCTAACCTTTGCTGATCCTCCATTTAACCTGAATAAAAAATATTCCACTTATCTGGATGCCGTTGGTGAAGGTGCATATATCCGCTGGTCACAGGCATGGATTGCTGAGATGGTGCGGGTGACAAAGCCCACCGGATTTATTGTGATTCACAATATTCCCAAATGGCTGGTGAAGTACGGATGGATTTTGGACTTGATGGCTGATTTTCTCCATTGGGTTACTTGGGACGCACCTACTAAACCAATGGGCAATACGTTACAGCCAGCACATTACGGTTTTTTACTGTATGCCAAAGATAAAAAGCAGGCAAAGATACATGAACTTCGCTATCCCCATAAACGGTGCCGGAAGTCAGGGATTTTGGAAAAGGATTATGGTGGAAAGAAAAGCGGCCTGCACCCTTTTGGCCCTCTGCTATCGGATGTCTGGACAGACCTGCACCGGATTAAACACAATAAATACCGTGATCCTCACCCCTGCCAGTTGCCTATCCCGCTGATGGAACGGATCATACTTCTCTGCACAAACGCCGGAGATATGGTTCTTGACCCGTTTTCTGGTACGGGGACAACCGCTGTTGCCGCGAAACGGCTGGGGCGATGTTCCATCGGCTTTGATGTAGATGAGGATTATGTCCAAATCGGGCGCGATCATTTAGCACAAGAGATCGCCGGAGTTTCCAGACTTGGGAAAAGCTTTGTCAGCGTGAGCTGTGGAAAGATACGAACAATTCGTGATTCGGACTGGCCCGATTTGGCACAATACTTTATTTTGCCGGACGATCCGAAAGAAATTGATCAGAAAGAAATTTCTCTCCGGTCTCATAAAGTAGTTGGGGATATGATACTGCCGGTGAAAAAAGGCAAATAGTCCAAACGGTCGCTTGACAAAAAACGGGGTGGGCAAACCCCGTTTTTTGTTTTCTGATATTGATCCCTAATAAGTACAAATATTATACACCTTATTCGCCAAATTGCATTGACAGTAAAAATGCGCAAATCCCTTATCTTTCCGCCTCTTTACCATGAGATGCGAAACCCTGGTTCACGTCCCTACCCAAGCATGCACGGATACGGTACACCCCCAATTTGCACCACAATAAAAAAACGGGGCTGCATTCAATCCGTAATTTCAGGGCTTCGCCCGCGTCTTGATCAGACCGCGCAACAAGTCTACGATTCCTGGGAATGGGATGAAAATGGATTTCGCTATGAGTACGGCGGGGGTGGGATTTGCGATGAAATCGCTGAAAAACTGGCCGACAAAATCCTGAATACATTTTCCGAGATGGGGATTGATGTAGAGATCACGAGTGGATGCCAGGACGGGGACGATCATGCATGGATTGTCGTTTACAGCCAGGATGATGCATGGGGCGTGGATATACCCCCTGGGTCTATGAGATCGGCGGCGGATATAACTGGAAAAAGAAGCCAGATGTAACAATCGATGCCTCCGATGTTGTGATTTTCCAGGTAGAGATAGAAGACATTTTGAACGATGAGTATGATTGGTGATAATAATTTCCAGCAAAATAAAGGCTGTCTTTCAACACCGAGTTTCAAAATTCACGTTGCTATAATGTAAATGTACTTACCGGTATTCTTATTGGTATTTGCTTATCGGTGTTTTTCTGGCGAACAGTTCACTGAAACCTCCTTGTCGGTGCTCCTGTGGTGTGGTGTGTTGGTATGGGTTGCGGTGCTGACGGTGAACTGGTAGCCAAAGAGAATGGAAACGCTCTACTGAGTGTTTCCATTCTCTTTTTAATCACATCGATTAGCGAAAAATTTCCCGGAAATAAAATCGAAAAATTGTTGAATTTTGTGCGTGAATATTCCCGCTAAACGTCTTTTTATTACGATGAAATTCCGGAGGTTATTTTTTATGCACTGGAGGAGAAAATATGCAGTGCCGAAATAAAACCCGATTGCCGATGAATAAAACCAATGAGGTTGGAGGTGGTGATATTTCTGCCATCGCGCTGGCTTCACCACCCGATCCCGCCAGCTGGGATTGGAAGAGTAATCTTGCCATCTTTACAGGGTAGGGCGATTCTCAAATCCGTATCATGACATGCCCTGCCCCGATGATAATGACGACCTCCTTGCTGGCGACTACTTTGAAGTGAATATTAGTGATCCAGGAAAAGTTCAGCCAGACGATTTCATTATTGTGCCGTATCTGGGTGGTTCTGATTATTCCGGTGACAGTGTAAATGTGTCAAACTATCGTGCTTTCAAGAAACGGTTTGGTGATTGCCGTGGAGTGCATGAAATTGTAGGTGGGCATGGTACTTACGGTATCGCTGTTCGGGCCGATTGCTTTACGCCTGAAATGAGTGAATACCTTGAACGCCTTGCTGTGTACCCGATTCCACACGATATTCCGAATAGCCATTAAATATTAGGAGGATGAAAAATATGGCTGCAATCAATGATTTACTGCGTCAAATTCCTGACACTTCTTTGCGTAATCGCTTAGAACAGGAATTTGCCCGCTTATCAAAAAATAAAAAATTTGGTCTTGTATTTGAAGAGCACATTCCTGAATGTACTCCTCTTTATGATGTGCCCGTAAAACGTGGCTCGACGGTTGCACTCAAAACAGGTCATATTAACGATTTGTATACTGTGTTAAAAATAGAAGAGGATATTGCCCTTTGCCGCAACAAAACAACAGGTGATACTAGAAATATCCCAGTTTCGGAGTTGGTTTCAGTTGCTCAATTTGGAGAACCTATTTTCCCCATGCTT
>Ga0134095_1000983_pt1 | contig 22383 bp, 22 predicted proteins | sample 6_2taG_FD_94449 | JGI IMG/M metagenome (GOLD analysis project Ga0134095, IMG submission 94449) | Switchgrass degrading microbial communities from high solid loading bioreactors in New Hampshire, USA - 6_20_20_110_A2 metaG | ecosystem: Engineered > Bioreactor > Semi-continuous > Anaerobic >... | reverse complement strand
GGCGGTGGGGGTCCACCCGGTCCCTTCTCGAACCCGGTCGTTAAGCCCACCCGCGCCGATGGTACTGGGGGAGCAGTCCCCTGGGAGAGTAGGTCGTCGCCAACCACCCCCTGCTTGCGTCGGTCCTTTTTTGTTTCTGTCAAAATCCACAAAATCAACTGATAATTACCGGCCGGGAGCCGCCAGCCCGGCCGGTTTTGATTCCCCTGGATTGCCTCTTCGAAGCCTGTTCCGCTGCCCTTCGGAACGGGCGGATTCTCCCTCAAGATTACATATTTTGTCGCCAAAAGAATTTTGACACCTCTCTGCCTTTATGTTAACCTTCTACACACTTGTTCAAATAAGAACAATCAAGGCCCTAACTGACCTCGTATGCGGAGGTTGTCACTGTGCTATCTGAGTATGCCCCTATCGCTGCTCTGCTGATACTTACAGTTATAATGGGCATCATTATCGTATCTATCTCCCGAATCTTCGGGCCGTTTCGGCCGAATGCGCGCAAGCTTGCGCCGTACGAGAGCGGGATGGAGCCTTACGGGCCGGGCATCCGCCGGATCCCGGTGAAGTTCTATCGCGTCGCCGTGCTTTTCATCCTGTTTGACATCGAAGTGATCTTTTTCATGCCCTGGGCGGTTGTGTTCCGTGACCTCGGTACGTATGGCCTGGTTGCGATGGGGGCGTTCTTCTTCGTGCTGACGGTGGGGTTCATTTACGAGTGGAAGGTCGGAGGGCTGGAATGGGAGTAACCCAAAAGCTCGGCAACATGGGCGTCGTGACTATGCGCCTGGAAGACGCAGTCAACTGGGCGCGCACGCGTGCAATGTGGCCGCTTCTGTTTGGACTGGCCTGCTGTGCAATTGAGATGATGAGCACGCAGGCGTCGAACTATGATATGTCCCGCTTCGGAATGGAACTGAACCGCCCCAGCCCGCGCCAGAGCGACCTCATGATTGTCGCTGGACGCCTCTCGCGGAAGATGGCGCCGGTTCTGCGCCAGCTTTACGACCAGATGCCTGATCCGAAGTGGGTGCTGGCGATGGGTGACTGCGCGTCGTGCGCCGGTGTGTTCAACAACTACGCGATTGTGCAGGGCGTCGACGAGATCGTTCCGGTCGATGTGTATGTCGCCGGGTGCCCGCCGCGGCCCGAGCAGCTTATCCACGGCGTGCTTACGCTGCACCAGCGGGTGATGCAGGAACAGCTAACCAAGTGGGTTTAGTCCACTTGTGCCGTCGTTTTGCTTTCAATACCAACCGGTGAGACCGCGATGACGACATTTGAGCAACGAACTGCCGCCGCCAAGATAATTCAGGATGCGCTTCCGCACGCCATCGAGAGAGTCTACGAGTTTCGCGGCGATGTAACGCTGGTTGTCAAACCGGCGTATATTGTTGAAGTCTGCCGCTTCTGTCGCGATTCGGCTGAGCTGCAGTTTGATATGTTCTCCGGCGTCAGCGGCGTGGACTATTACCCCGACTCTCCCCGTTTCGCGCTTGTCTATCACCTCTATTCGCTCCGGAACAATGTGTCGATCGAACTGAAAGCCTTCGTCGAAGACGACGATGAGCCGTCGATCGACAGCGTGACCGAAGTGTATCCGGCGGCGAACTGGTTCGAGCGCGAAATCCTGGATATGTTCGGCGTGACCATCAACAACCACCCAGATCCGCGCCGTATCCTGACCCCGGCGGACTGGGAAGGACATCCTCTGCGCAAAGACTATCCTCTTGGCTACGAGACGGTCCAGTTCTCATTCAATTTCGATGAAGTGAACAAGCATAAGCCGTATGCCAAAGAGTAGCGCCCAGGCGGAGCAAAGCGATATGACCAGGCTAGATGAGAGCCAGTGGGAAGGCGATCTCGAAACCCTGCGGGGTTTGGTGAGCGAGCGCGCGTTCACCGGCGAGACGATGGTCCTCAACATGGGACCTCAGCACCCAAGCACCCACGGCGTGCTGCGCGTGATCCTCGAGCTGGAAGGCGAGCAGATCGTCAACTGCATTCCCGATGTGGGGTATCTGCACACCGGCATCGAGAAGACGATGGAGTCGAAGAAGTACGAGCAGGCGCTTGTACTGACCGACCGCAAGGACTACCTCAATAATCTGGGCAATAACCTGACGTACTGCCTGGCAATCGAGAAGCTGTGCGACCTCGACGTTCCGCCGCGCGCGCAGTATATGCGGGTGATTCTGGCCGAGTTGAGCCGCATCCAGAGCCACCTGGTCTGGCTTGGCACCCACGCGCTCGACCTGGGCGCGATGAGCGTGATGCTCTACTGCTTCCGCGAGCGCGAGCGCATCCTCGACATGTTTGAGATGCTTTCCGGCCAGCGCATGATGACATCCTACATCCGGCCGGGCGGCTTGTGGCGCGATATCGTGCCGGAATTTGAGCCGGCGCTGCGCGATTTCCTCAACTACTTCCCGGCTAAGGTAGACGATTACGAGCGCATCCTGACCGAGAATCCGCTGTGGATTGACCGCACGCAGGGGATCGGTTTCATCAGCGCCGAAGACGCGATCCGCTATGGATGCAGCGGGCCGGTGCTGCGCGGCTCTGGCGTGAACTGGGACATCCGCAAGGCGATCCCATACAGCAGCTACGATCACTTCGAGTTTGACGTGCCGCTCGGCCAGCATGGCGACGTATACGACCGCTACATGGTGCGTATTCAGGAGATGCGCCAGAGCGTTCGCATCATCCAGCAGGCGATCGACAACCTGCCGGGCGGACCGTTCCGCTCTCAGAACCGCAAGTACGTGCCGCCGCCGCGCTCTGAGCTTGGGCACAGCATGGAAGCAGTTATCCACCACTTCAAGCTGTGGACTGAGGGGTTCCGCCCGCCGAAGGGCGAGGTGTATGTCCGTACCGAGAGCCCGCGCGGCGAGCTGGGCTGCTACCTGGTGAGCGACGGCGGTCCGAAGCCGTGGCGCGTGCATTTCCGCACGCCGAGCTTCGTGCATCTCAGCGCGATGCCGGTGATGACACGCGGCTACCTGATCGCGGACGTGGTCGGCATTATCGGCTCGATCGATATTACGCTGGGGGACTGCGACCGCTAAGCGCGGCCGCGCCGAAGATTGTGCTGAATCTGGAGACAAGCCGTGCTGGCAGAAAAGTACGCCGATCGAATCGAGAAGATCTTTTCAAAATATCCGGATAAGCGCTCGGCCATCATGGACCTGCTGTATCTGGCGCAGGAAGAGTATGGCTGGTTGAGCGAAGATGCGCTGGAAGAAGTGGCGGCGCTGGTCGATGTGGACCCCACCCAGGCGCACTCCATCGCTGGCTTCTACACGATGTACTCGGAGAAGCCGAAGGGGAAATACTGGTTTCAGGTCTGCACCGACCTGCCGTGCGCGCTGAAAGGGGCGGACGAGTTTTACCGCCAGCTTTGCGAGCTGCTCGGCGTGGAAGACGGCGGGACGACCGAGGACGGGCTGTTCACCGTCGAGCAGGTGATGTGTCTGGCGGCGTGCGACAAAGCGCCCATGATGCAGTGCAACTTCCACTATCACGAAAACCTGGACCTGGAGAGGGTCAAAGCGCTGGTTGAACAGTTGCGGGCTGAGGCGGCTGCCGATCAGACGGCTGAGTGATGGACGCTACGCGGCGCGTGGTGACGCTCGGCGAGGACGATTACGACGCGATCCTCGCGGTCTGGCAGGCGGCCGGGCTATCGATTCGCCCGACCGGGCGGGATAGCCGCGAAGCGTTTGGCGCCCAGCTTGCCAGCGGCGTGCAGCAGGTGTTTGGGGTGCGTGTCGATGAGCGACTGGCCGGAGTGGTGGTTGCGACGCACGACGGTCGAAAAGGTTGGATCAATCGCTTGGCCGTTCATCCCGACTTCCAGCGCCAGGGAATCGCGCTCGATCTGATTGAGGCGGCAGAACAGTGGATGCGGGACCAGGGATTGCACGTGTTCGCCGCGCTTGTGGAGTGGCCGAACGAAGCAAGCGAAGGGGTGCTTGCGAAAGCGGGTTACACGACCCATCCGGATATTCGCTATTTTTCCAAGCGGGACAGCGCCGACGCGTGACACTTCATCAGGGCGCTTGGATTGGCATAGAGACGGGATAAGCACATGGAACACATTTTGCTGCGCGATCTCGATATTCCGGACATCGGGCAGTTTGAGACGTATATCCAACATGGCGGCTACGAAGGGCTAAAGAAAGCCGTTCAGGAACACACGCCCGCCGAGGTGATCCAGATTGTGCTGGACGCCAACCTGCGCGGCCGGGGCGGGGCGGGCTTTCCGACCGGGCGCAAGTGGAGCTTTATCCCGCAGGATGCGCCGATTAAGTACGTCACCGTCAACGCGGACGAAAGCGAGCCCGGCACGTTCAAAGATCGCCAGCTTCTTGAGAAGAACCCGCATCAGGTGATCGAGGGCGCGTTGATCGCCGCCTATGCGATCCAGGCGACCGCCGTCTACATCTATTGCCGTGGTGAGTTCTGGGATCTGGCGCACGCGCTCGAAGAGCAGATTGAGATCGCGAAGCAGAACAATTTCGCCGGAGAGAACATCCTCGGCAGCGGGTGGAGCTGCCCGGTACACGTCCACCTGGGCGCGGGCGCGTACATCTGCGGCGAGGAAAGCGCGCTGCTCAACAGCCTGCAAGGGCTGCTCGGCCAGCCGCGCGTCCGCCCGCCGTTCCCCGCGCAGCAAGGCGGCGGCCTGTACTATGCGCCGACCGTGGTCAACAACGTCGAGACGCTGGCGAATGTGCCGTGGATTATGCGCAACGGCGCGGACGCGTACAAGGCGATCGGCACGCCGGAGAGCAGCGGTGTCAAGATCTTCTGCCTGAGCGGGCACATCGCCAAGCCAGGAAACTACGAGCTGCCATTTGGCATCACCTTCCGCGAGCTGATCTTCGAGCACGGCGGCGGGATTCCGAATGGGAAGAAGCTCAAGGCGATCCTGCCTTCGGGCGCGAGCGGCCCGGTTCTGCCTGCCACGGACGAAGTCCTCGACGCGCCGCTGACGTATGAAAGCGTGGTCAAGCTGGGGAGCACGCTCGGCTCGGCGTCGTTCATCCTGATGGACGAGGACACCGATATGGTGTGGGCCGCGGCGAAGATGACACACTTCTTTAAGCACGAAAGCTGCGGCAAATGCACGCCGTGCCGCGAAGGGACCTACTGGCTGGAGCGTATTTACCGGCGCTTGCTGGCGGGCCAGGGGACGCCGCGCGATCTTGAGCTGCTCCGGACCATCCCGCGCAACATGCAGGGCGGTGTGACGCTGTGCGCGCTCGGCGAGTTCGCCGCGAACCCGGTGCTCTCGACGGTCGAGCACTTCCTGCCTGAGTACGAGGAATATATCCGCAAGGCTGAAGCATCTCGCCAGGCGGAGCTTGCCAGGGAGCAGATGCACGATTACACGCGTGCGTCGGCTGGCGAGTTCCCTGAGCTGGTCGGCGAGGGTGGGGCGTGATGGACGGCGCGGTCTGGGAGCCAGACGACGTCGCGTTGATCAGCGAGACGATCGAGCAGCATCCCGACGAGCCGGTGAATTACTTGCTGCGCGCTGAAGCCTGGCTGAGCGCCGGTGAGCCTGAGTGCGCGGCATCGGATTTTGAAATTGCGCAGGAGCTTGCGGCGCGCCGCCTCAGCCACAGCGCTTGGGGGTATGTCGAGCAGGCGTACCTCGACCGGGCGATGATCGGGCTGGCCGAATGTAGGCAACTGCTTCACCTGAACGACCGTTTATGAGCGCGCCGTTGGCGCCACCGGAGAATGGTGTTTCGCTCTGATCCGCTGAGGAGCAACATGGCTGAACTCGTTACGTTTTATATCGATGGCCGGGCTTACCAGGTCCCTAAGGGCACGAACCTGGTGGACGCAGCCAAAATGCACGGGATCGACATCCCTGTGTTCTGCTATCACCCGAAGCTGAATCCGGTCGGGATGTGCCGTATGTGCCTCGTCGAGCTGGGCAACGTTTCGGTGAACCGCGAGACGGGTGAGCAGGAGCTCGACGAAAACGGCCAGCCGGTCATTCGCTGGATTCCGCGCCTGCAAACAGCGTGCACGCAGAACGTGGTCGAAGGGCTGGCGGTCCGCACCACGACCGACAAGGTTACGGCAGGGCGTAATAGCATCCTCGAATTCCTGCTGACCAGCCACCCGCTCGACTGCCCGGTTTGCGACAAGGGCGGCGAGTGCCCGTTGCAGAATCTGACGATGGGCTACGGGCCGGGACGCTCGCGCTTCATCTTTGACGACAAGATCCGGCTGGATAAGCACGTCCCGCTGGGCGAACTGATCTATCTGGACCGCGAGCGTTGCATCCAGTGCGCGCGCTGCACCCGCTTCTGCGATGAGATCGTCGGCGACGATGTGCTGGCGTTCCACGAGCGCGGCCGTCGCTTGCAGATTGTGACGATCAGCGATCCGCCGTTCGATACGAAGTTCAGCGGTAACACGACGGACATCTGCCCGGTCGGCGCGCTGACCACCGCCGATTTCCGGTTCGGGGCGCGGCCGTGGGAGCTTGAGCAGGAAGAGACGATCTGCCCGTACTGCCCGGTCGGCTGCAATCTCAGCGCGAGCACACGTCTGGACCGCGACGCAGGCGGCAAGAAGATCATCAAGCGCATCATGCCGCGCCAGAACGAGTGGGTGAACGAGATCTGGATCTGCGACAAGGGGCGCTTCGGCCACCATCACTCGCGCTCTGAGGAACGGCTGACACAGCCGCTGGTGAAGCAGAACGGCGAATGGGTGGCTGTTGACTGGGCGACCGCTTATGATCAGATTGCGGCGCGTTTGAAGCAGAACGAGACGTCGCTGGGCGTGCTTGGCAGCCCGGACCTGTCCAACGAGGACTTCTGGGAGCTGCGCCGCCTGGTGGAAAATGCCGCGCCGGGCACGCCGCTGGGCGTGTGGCCCACGAACATGACCGGCGGCGATCTGGTCGCGCAGGTTGGCGTGGGCAGCGAGACGCGTCTGCGCGATGCCGGTCCGGAAACCGCGATCCTGGTGATCGCGTCGGACTTCGAGGAAGAAGCGCCGATCTGGTGGCTGCAGGTCAAGCAGGCGGCGGATCGGGGCGCAAAGCTGGTGGTTGCGAACGCGCGCCCGACCAAGCTCGATCGCTTCGCTACCGTGCCGGTCCGCTACCGCTATGGCGAGGCGGTCGGCGTGCTGAACGGCTTCCTGGCGAGCGCGGTTGGGCGCGGTCTGCCAGCGGACCTCGACGACAAGCGCGCGCCGGGCCTGTCGCAGCTTCAAAGCGGGCTGGGCGGCGTGGAAGATGCCTATCCCGACGCGTCCGAAGCGCTGCTGAGCGCCGAGAATTTGCTGATCTTCGCGGGCGGCGAGGGGCTGTCCCTGGCTGAGCACCGCGAACTGATGCAGGCGGCGGCGAACCTGTTGATCGTCACCGGGCGTGCGGGACGGAAGAACAGCGGTTTGGTGGCGGTGTGGCCCGGCCCGAACATGCAGGGCGCGTACGATATGGGCTTCTCCGCCGAAGCGACGCAGGCTTTGCTGGCCGCGCGCCCGAAGATGTGGATTATCGGCGGGGCGAACCCGGTCGAGGAAGACCCGCGCATGGCCGAGGCGATTCGCGATGCGGAGTTTGTCGTCGCGACGGCGCAGTTCATGACGCCGACCGCAGAAGCTGCCGATATTGTGTTGCCGCGCCAGAGTTTCGCGGAGCGCAGCGGCTCGTTCACGAACGGGCTGCGCCGCGTACAACGCTTCAACCCGGTGCAGGCAGAGATCGGCGACGCCATGCCCGACTGGAAGATTTTCGCCAGCATCGACGAGCGGATCAGCGGGCGGAAGGCGCCGATCTCGGCGGCGGCTGTGATGCGCGAGATCAACCGCGCCGTGCCGGACTATGCCGAGGCGAGCTTCCCGCGTCTGGCGCAGGTCGAGCGGCAGTTCCCGCTGGTGGGCGGCGACGACCTGTACTATGGCGGGACGTCGTACAACAACCTGCAAGGGATCGGCTATCCGATCCCGCCCGCGGCGGAACGCGGTGACGCTGCGCTGCCGGTGCGCCCGGTGAAGGTCGAGGCACCTACCGCGGCAGGCGAGCTTACCGCGATCCCGGTGCGGCTGCTGTACGACCGCGACCCGCTGTTTGAGCAGAGCGAACTGATGCACCAGCGTATCCCGCAGCCGTATGTTGAGCTAAGCGCCGACGACGCTGCGCGGCTGGGGATTGCCGAGGGCGACCGGGTCGCCGTGACGGGCGAAGGCTTCCGCGCTGAGGTAGTCGCTCGCGTCGATGGGCGCGCGCCGACGGGGTTTGTGCTTCTGCCGATGCAGCTTGCGCACCAGCCACTGCCCACCACGCCGGAAGTCTGTGCTATCCAGAAAATCGGAGAGTAGTGCGGGCGATGTTTGGACCAGGGGAATCCGCCACGATCATCGAGTGCAGCGCCAACGCGACCTGCACGACCGTCCACGCGATCTTCACGAGCGTGCTGTTGTTTTTCCTCCTGCTCACGGGCTTCGCGTATATGACGCTGCTGGAACGTCGCCTGATCGCGTGGTTCCAGGCACGCGTCGGTCCGAACCGCGCAGGGCCACAGGGGCTGCTTCAGCCGGTCGCGGACGGCATCAAGCTGATTTTCAAGGAAGACATCACGCCGCGCGGCGCCGAAAAGGCCATCTTCTGGCTCGCGCCGCTGATCAAAATGGTCCCCACGATCATTGTCGTGGCTGTAGTGCCACTGGGCCCGCCGATCGCGATCCCGTGGTTTGACGGTAACTGGTATCGCGTGACGCAAGGGCTGACCGATCTGAACATCGGCGTGCTGTGGATCCTGGGCATCACCAGCATCGGCATCTACGGCATCGTGCTGGCGGGGTGGGCGAGCAACAACAAGTACGCCATCCTCGGCGGCCTGCGCTCGTCGGCGCAGATGATCAGCTACGAGCTAAGCCTGGGGCTGGCGGTCGTCGTGCCAGTGCTGCTGACCGGATCGATGAGCGTGGGCGACATCATCGAAGCGCAGAACGACCCGCCGATCCTGGGGTGGTACGTGTTCCAGAACCCGCTGGCGGCGGCGATCCTGTTTATCGCGCTGCTGGCCGAGGTGAACCGCGCGCCGTTCGACCTGCCGGAAGCTGAGCAGGAGCTGACCGCCGGATATCACAGCGAGTACAGCGGTATGAAGTTCGCGCTGTTCTACCTCGCGGAATACATCGGCATGATCACGGTCAGCATGGTGGCGTCGGCGTTCTACCTGGGCGGCTACCATTTCGTGTTCGTGGACCGCTTGCCGCTGCTTGGGCCGCTGGTCTACGCGGCGAAAGTAATCCTGCTGCTGATGGGTATGGTGTGGGTGCGGGCGACGCTGCCGCGTATCCGCTACGACCGGCTGATGCACTTTGGCTGGAAGATCATGCTGCCGCTGGCGATGGCTGCGGTGGCGTGGAGCGCGATCGCGGTCTTCCTGGCGGAACAGTTCGGCGACGCGCTCACGGCGGTTTTCTCAATTGCGGCGCTGGTGCTGTTCCTGGGCGGCGCGCAGTGGTTCCTGACCCGCGCCGGGCGCGGGGTGATCGATGCGGCGCCCGCCGAGGTGAGCACCGTCGAGACGGTGTCGCTCTCCAGCCAGGCACGCAGCGGACGCTGATGACTTGCATCGTGGCTACCGTTGACGGACGACTAAGACAGGCGAGTGTCTGATGAATGTAATACGCGGCTTCATGACGGTCTTCAAGCATCTGTTTGAAGACAAAGTTACCGTCCAGTTCCCTGAGCAGCAGCGCCCGGTGCGCGAGCGCTACAAGGGGCGTCACGCGCTGAAACGCTACGATAACGGGCTGGAGAAGTGCATCGGCTGCGCGCTGTGTGCGGCGGCCTGCCCGGCAGATGCGATCTGGGTCGAGGCGGCGGAAAACACCGACGAGGAGCGTTATAGCCCCGGCGAGCGTTACGCCAAGACCTACGAGATCAATATGCTTCGCTGCATCTTCTGCGGCTATTGCGAGGATGCCTGCCCGACTGAGGCGATCGTGCTGGAGCATGAATACCGGCTGTCGTTCAGCGACCGGCGCGACGCGATTTACACCAAGGAAATGCTGATCGATCCGCCGCCGCCCGGCGTGCCCGGAACGCCACAGCAGACCGAGCCGGGCCGCTATACGCGGTCGATCCCGGAGCAAAAGGATCCGCTGTAAAGCTCTGCGGCCAGGTGTGCTGGCCGCCTGATGTGGGAATGCGCTCGCGACGCACTGTCTTGCTATTTGGCCGCTCGCACTGACAGGACGGCACGTGTATGGAACTGACGCTATTCATCATTGTAGGAGCGATTGCGGTGTTGTCCGCAGTGCTGATGCTTATCAGCCAGAATGCGGTCCACAGCGCGCTCTTTTTGGTCCTTAACTTCGCGTGTATCGCGTTCTTTTACCTCATGCTCAGCGCTTCGTTCCTGGCGATGGTGCAGATCGTCGTCTACGCCGGGGCGATCATGGTGCTGTTCTTGTTCGTGATCATGCTTCTTGGCGCGGAACGCTTGCTCCCTGAGCGGAACCCGCGCTTCCCGTGGCTGGTTCCGATGGCGATCGTGCTGGCGCTGGTGTTCCTGGTTGCCGTCAGCCTGGCGGTGATCCGGGGCGAGATTGACCTCAGCGAGCGGGCGTCGGCGCAGCCGTACATCCGCGTGGTGAACGTGGTCGACCAGCTTGAGGGCGGCGCGGACGTCTACCTCGATGGGCACCGGCTGGTGAGCGGCCTGGAATATGGGCAGGCGAGCCAATTCGCGCCGTGGGATCGCGGGCGCTACGACGTGGCGCTGTACAAGGCGGGCGCTGATCCGTCTGCTGAGGAGCCGCTGGCGACTATCAAGGTCGATCTGAACCAGGGCGAAGCGGTGTCGTTCACGGCGGTCGGGACGGCGGCGGATCCGGTGCTGGTCGTCGCGAATGAGGATTTGCGCGGTGCCAGTCGCTCGGATGCGCTCCGGGTGACGGTGGTGAACGGCGTGCGCGCGGCGCCGATGATCGATGTGGTGCGCGGCACGGACGCGTCTGAGGATGCGGTGCTGATCAACGACCTGCCGTATGGCGAGGCGTCTCGGCCTACGACGATCTCCGGCGGTATGACGGATATCAGCGTGTTCTCTGAGGGCGTGCGCCGTGACCGGCTGGTCACGTTCGAGAACCGCGATCTGTCGCCAGAGCAGGGCCAGCTTTGGGTGTTTGGAACGCGCTATTTGCCCGACAACTCGTATGAAGACGTCTTCCACGTGCTGGAGACGAACGCGCTGCCGTCGTTCGGCAGCCCTGCGAGCGTCGGTTTGGCGCTGTTCGCGCGCTACGTCTTGCCGATGGAAATGGTCGCGCTTGTGTTGCTGGTCGCGATGATCGGCGCGCTGATCCTCACCAAAGACATGGTCGGCGAGCGGCGTGTAGTCCGGCGGCGTCTGGCGAATCCGCCGCCCGAGCTACAAGCGCCCATCACGCCCGAAGCGACCGCCAGCCGCACTACGATCGAGGGGTAAGACCGGATGGAAGCACCAGAAGTCGCAACCGAACTGTTTGTGCTGCTCAGCGCGATTCTCTTTGCCCTTGGCACGCTCGGCGTGCTGCTGCGCCGCAACGCGATCCTCGTCTTTATGTCGATCGAGTTGATGCTCAACGCGGCGAATCTGGCGCTGGCCGCTTTCGCGCGGCAGTGGGGCAACCTTGACGGGCAGGTCTTGATCTTCTTCGTGATGACGATTGCAGCGGCTGAGGTCGCGATCGGTCTGGCGCTGATCGTGGCGATCTTCCGGACGAAGAAGAGCATCAACATCGACGAACTGCATCTGTTCAAGCACTAGCGTGGGTCAGTCTCTTGCGCGTCGGTGAGGGGACTCTCCCGGCGACATACCCCATCGTAAGGGGCGCACATGGAAACATACTTCGATCTTGTTCCGCTGATCGTGATTTTACCGGGCATCGGGTTGCTGATTAACCTGTTCGCCGGAAAGTACCTGGGCGAAAAAGGGGTCGGCATCGTCGCGGTTGGCGCAAGCGTGTCGGCATTCATTGTGTCGGTGCTGCTGTGGATCGCGCTGGTCGATGCAGACTACGAGCCGGCGGTGGTGAACATGCCGCTGCTGGGCACGTGGATCCGCATTCCCTCGGCCGGGATCGAGATCCCGTGGCAGTTCCGTGTCGATACGCTCAGCGTCACGATGATGTTAATCGTGACGGGCGTCGGCTCGCTGATTCACCTGTATGCGGTTGGGTACATGCACGGTGACGAACGCTTCCCGCGCTTCTTCGTCTACCTGAACCTGTTCCTTGTCTTCATGCTGACGCTCGTCGGGGGCAACAACTTCCTGATGATGTTCGTCGGCTGGGAAGGCGTGGGCTTGTGCTCGTTCCTGCTGATCGGCTTCTGGTTCGACAAGCCACGGGGCGAGGGGTGGAAGAACAGCAACGCAGCGCGTAAGGCGTTCATCGCAAACCGTGTCGGCGACTTCGGGCTGGTCGTCGGGCTGCTGCTGACCTTCTGGACGTTCGGCACGCTCGATTACTACAAGCCGGGTGAGGAGCCGATCCCCGCCGCCGAGCACGCGGAAGCCGAAACCGAGGAGCCAGTCTTCGCGCCTGAGGTCGAGACGGAAGCCGCTGAAGAGGAAGCTCTTGGCGGGCAGCTCGGCGTGTTCAACCAGGCGCATCTATGGCTGGAAGAGGGCGGGCATCAGGTCAACTTCGGCCTGTTCTCGATGAGCCTTGAGGCCACGCTGACGATCATCACGCTGCTATTCCTGCTCGGCGCAACCGGCAAGAGCGCGCAGATCCCGCTGTTTGTCTGGCTGCCCGACGCGATGGCCGGTCCGACGCCTGTCAGCGCGCTCATTCACGCCGCGACGATGGTCACGGCGGGCGTGTACATGATGGTGCGCTCGAACGTGTTTTTCCACGCGGCGGACGCGACCTCATTTGTGGTGACGGTCATCGGCGCGACGACCGCGCTGATGGCGGGGTTCATCGCGATGGGGCAGTGGGATATCAAGAAAGTGCTGGCGTATAGCACGGTCAGCCAGCTTGGGTTCATGGTGGCGGCAGTCGGCGTCGGCGCGTATGCGGCGGCGATGTTCCACCTGGCGACGCACGCGTTCTTCAAGGCGCTGCTGTTCCTGGGCTCCGGCTCGGTCATTCACGGCGTGGAGCACGGTCATCACCACCTTCACTCTCACGGGAGCGGCGGGCACCACCACGACGAGCCGTTTGACGCGCAAGATATGCGGAACATGGGCGGTCTGCGCCACCGCATGCCGATCACTTACTGGACGTATCTGATCGGCACGCTGGCGCTGGCAGGTATCATTCCCTTCGCCGGGTTCTGGTCGAAGGACGAGATCCTGCTCGACTCGCTGCGGCTTGGGACGGAGCAGGGCCGTCTGGACGGATACTATGGCTTCGTTCTGCTGCTGATCGCGGCGGGTTTCACCGCGTTCTACATGACGCGGCAGGTTGCGCTGGTCTTCTGGGGCGAGCCGCGCACTGAAGCGGCCGCGCACGCCAGCGAGTCCAGCCCGACGATGACGATCCCGCTGATCGTGCTGGCGGTGCTGAGCGTCATCGGCGGCTTCATGAACGTCCCGGACGGGTTCCCGGTGCTTGGCTCGCTGTTCGGCGTGCACCAGCTCACGAGCTGGCTGGAGCATAGCGTGGTTTACGCGCACGCGGGCTCGTTCAACGCGCTGCTGGCGGTGATTGCGGTCGTGATTGCGCTGGCGGCGATCTACGGGGGGCGGTTGATCTACAGCGACCGCGTCCTGAGCGGGCTGAAGCGCGATCCGCTGGAAACCGATCCGCGCACCAGCCGCGCCTTCGCGCTGGCGAACGCCCGGCTGTACTGGGACGAGTTCTACGACCGGACGTTCGTCCGTCCGTATCGCGCGGCGGCGTGGTGGCTGGCTGATAAGCTCGACTGGGGGTTCTGGCATGACTTCGTGCACGAGCGCCTGATTTACGGCACCTTCCAGGGGCTGACCAACTTGCTGACCGAGCCGGTCGATCGCGGGCTGATTGATCGCACGTTCAATGGCGTGGCCGAAGTGATTCGCGCGACGGCGGCGCGGCTGCGGACCGTGCAGACTGGCTACGTTCGCGTCTATGCGCTGAGCGTGCTGTTCGGCACGCTGCTGGTGATGTTGCTTATCCTGTTCCCTGTCCTTCGCGACTTGCTGGGAATGTGACACATAAGGACGTAACCCTATGGAAGACATCTCGCTGGTCACTGTCGTCCTGATGCTGCCGCTGGTGGGCGTGATCCCGCTGCTCTTTGTGCGGTCGCTGACGGACCAAACTATTCGGTGGCTATCGCTGACGGTTTCGCTCGTCACATTCGGCCTGTCGCTGCTGCTGCTCCGCAACTTCGACCAGGGCGTGGCTGGCCTGCAAATGGCGCAGCGCTGGGAATGGATCAGCACCGACGGCTTCAAGATCAGCTATTACGTGGGCGTAGACGGGATCAGCATCTGGCTAGTGCTGCTGACCACGTTCATCATGCCGATCGCGATCCTCGCCTCGTTCGAGCCGGTGAAGCAGCGCGTGCGCCTGTATTACCTGTTCCTGCTGCTGATGGAATGGGCGATGATCGGCGTGTTCGTCGCGCAGGACCTGTTCCTCTTCTACGTGTTCTGGGAAGTCACGCTCATTCCGATGTACTTCCTGATCGGCATCTGGGGCAGCGAAGATCGCATCTACGCCGCTATCAAGTTCTTCCTGTACACGATGGCGGGTAGCCTGCTGATGTTGCTGGCGATCCTGTGGCTGGGCGTGCAGGCCGGAACGTTCGCCCTGCCGGACATCTTCGCGCAGATCAACAGCGGCGAGCTGAATATCGGCATGAACACCGAGCGCTGGCTGTTCCTGGCGTTCGCCATCGCGTTCGCGGTGAAGGTCCCGATGTGGCCGCTGCACTCGTGGCTGCCAGACGCGCACGTTCAGGCGCCGACCGCCGGGTCGGTGATCCTGGCCGGTATCATGCTGAAGATGGGAACCTACGGCTTCGTGCGCTTCAACCTGCCGCTGTTCCCCGAAGCGAGCGAGTATTTCGCCCCGCTGTTCGCCATCCTGGCGGTGATCGGCATCATCTACGGCGCGTGGGTCAGCTACGGGCAGGATAACATCAAGAAGCTGATCGCATACTCGTCGATCAGCCACCTCGGCTTCGTGATGCTCGGCATTTTCGCGCTGAACACGACCGGCATCCAGGGCGGCATCCTGCAGATGGTCAACCACGGCATCAGCACGGGCGGCTTGTTCTTGATGGTCGGTATGCTGTACGAGCGGCGTCACACGCGCATGATGAACGCGTTCGGCGGAATCTGGCGCGCCATGCCGCTGTTCAGCGGACTGAGCCTGATTATCATCCTGTCGAGCATGGGCCTGCCAGGGCTGAATGGCTTCGTCGGCGAGTTCACGATCCTGCTCGGCTCGGCCGGGTCCGAAGTACTGAGCATGTGGATTACCGCGTTTGCGGCACTCGGCATCATCCTGGCCGCGATCTACATGCTGTACATGTTCAACACGGTCTTCATGGGCGAGCTGGACAAGGAAGAGAACAAGCGGCTGTCTGACCTGGGCTGGCAGGAGATCTGGTCGCTGATCCCGATCATCGTCATGGTCTTCGCGATCGGCTTGCAGGCGGGTTACTTCTTCGACTATATGGATAGCTCGGTCCGCGAACTGGCGGAGTATCTGGGCGACACGATCACGGCATCGGCCGGACGATAGGCGGTGACACCCGATGTTCGGACTACCGAGTCTGAGTGATCTCAATATAGGCGCGACGCTGCCGGTCACGTTGCTCGTGTTCGGCGCGTGCGTCCTGCTGGTGGTCGACCTGTTCGTCCCGCGCGATCGCAAGCGGGTAACGGCGCTGCTGACGTGCGCGGGCATCGGCCTCTCGCTGCTGCTATCGCTGTTGTCGCTCGGCGGGGTGATCGAGCTTGGCAATGGGGACGACGCGTTCACCGGCATGTTCCGCGCGGACGCCCTGACCGAAGCGATCAATGTCGCCACGCTCATGGTTGCACTGCTCGGCGTGCTGGTCGCGTACGACTACTTGGAGCGCACCGGCATGCAGCGAGGGGAGTACTACATCCTGCTGCTGTTCAGCGCGGCCGGGGCGATGCTGATGGGCGCGGCCAACAACCTCGTGATCGTGTTCATCGCGCTGGAACTGCTGTCGATTCCGTTGTACATCCTGAGCGGGTTCCGGCGGCCGGAAGCGGCCTCGGAAGAGAGCGCGATGAAGTACTTTCTGCTGGGCGCGTTCTCGTCGGGCTTCCTGATCTACGGGATCGCGCTGATCTACGGCGCGACGGGCACGCTCGACTTGCAAGGCGTGTGGGACGCGGCTCGCTCGATTGAGGCGGATGCTTCGACCGCGCGCTTCCTGGGCATGATCGGCGCCGGGCTGGTGCTGGTAGGGCTGGGGTTCAAGGTCGCGGCCGTGCCGTTCCATATGTGGACGCCGGACGTCTACCAGGGCGCGCCGACGCCGGTGGTGGCGTACATGAGCGTTGCTGCTAAGGTCGGCGGATTTGGCGCGCTGGTGCGCGTGTTCGGGATGGGGCTGACCGGCTTCATTGAGGGCGACGTGCCCGCCTTCTGGCAAGACACGGTCTGGATCATCGCCGTGCTGACGATGATCCTCGGAAACGTCGTCGCCATCGTGCAGGGCAACCTCAAGAGGCTGCTGGCGTATTCGACCATCGCGCACGCGGGGTATATCCTGATCGCGGTTGCGGCGGCAGCGTCGCCCGGTCTGGCGGACGAAGCGACGCAGTCGGTCGTGATCTACCTGCTGGCGTATGTGTTCACCAACGCGGGCGCCTTCGCCGTGATCACGGCCATCGAGCGCAACGACGGCTCGAACACCGACATGGACGCGCTGCCCGGACTGGCGGCCCGCCATCCGTGGCTGGCGGCGGCGATGACTGTTTTCATGCTCAGCCTGACCGGCATCCCGCTGACGGCCGGGTTCATCGGCAAGTGGTACGTGTTCAAGGTTGCGCTTCAGGCGGATCTGATCGCGGCGGCAATCGTCGGCGTGCTGACGAGCGCGATCTCGGCGTACTACTACCTGCGCGTTGTGTGGAAGATGTACTTCGAGGAAGGCCCCGGCGAGGCGACCGTTCAGCCTACGCTGGCGTGGGGTATCGGCGCGGCCGCGATCGGGACGCTGGTGCTCGGCGTAGTGCCGTATATCCTCTCGGCAATGGCGCGGAGCATCACGCTCGCGTTCGGCGGATAACGTCCGCTGCGTATGGTATCATAAGGCAGCCTGCGCGCTGCCTTTTTTCGTGCGTGCAGGTGAGACTTTCCGCGACGGCGGTGTACTACGTTCTGATGGACAACCAAGCGGTTAGCTGTTAGCGGCTAGCAGTCAGCCTGAAACACAACGCCAGGCATATGCTTTTGGTTTTCGCTAACCGCTAATTGCTAGCTGCTAATCGCTAGATTCAGGAAGACGCATGATCGATCACGGCCCGGCTCAGGAACAGACATCTAAGCCACAAATCCCGCTCGAAGAATACGGCGAGCATTACTTCCGCAGCTACAACTACGCCGATCGCCCGCTCGGGCGGTTCAGCATGTACTGGTTCGCGCGGCGCTATTACGCGGCCCTAGTGCGACGGTTCGCGCCGCCGGGCGACAATCGCCGCCTGCTGGAACTCGGTTGCGGGCTGGGGCATCTGCTCGGACTGCTGCAAAGGGATTTCGCGTGCGTGGGCGTGGACATCGCCGAGTACAGCATTGAGGAACTGCGGCGGAACGCCCCTGGCGCGGAAGGGTACGTCATGAGCGCCGAGGACCTGTCGCGCTTTGCGGACGGCGAGTTCAGCGCGGTGGTTGCGCTGCATCTGGTCGAGCATTTGCCCGACCCGGCGGACACGCTGCGGCAGGTCAACCGGATTTTGCGCGCAGACGGGTTGCTTCTGCTGGCGACCCCCAACCCGAACTATAGCCTGCGCCGCTTCAAAGATCCGCGCACCGACGCGATCGGCAAAGACCCGACGCACATCAACGTCCATCCGCCCGAACGCTGGCGCGCGTGGGTTGAGGAAAGCGGCTTCCGCGTGCTGCGGCACTTCGGCGACGGGCTGTGGGATGTGCCGTATCTGCCCGTGCTGCCGAAGGCGGTACAGTTCGCGATGTTCGGGCTTCCGGCGCTGGCGCAGGTCGTCACGCGGACGACGTTTACTCCCTTGAGCGCGGGCGTGAACCAGATTCTGATCGCGCGCAAGGTGGCGAGCGTGGGAGAGGGGAGACGATGAAGCTGCGACAGTTCCTGGCGTTGAGCGGCGCGGCGGCAGGCGGAGTCTACTGGCTGGCACGCTACCTGCGGCCTCAACACTCGGCGCTGATCCTGACCGACAAGGTCGTGCTGATCACTGGCGCATCCACCGGGATCGGGCGGGCGCTGGCGTTCGCGTTTGCACGACGGGGCGCGCGGGTGGCGCTGGTCGCCCGCAACGAGGAGCGGCTGGAAGCGGTGCGGCGGGAGATCGAGCCGTACAGCGCGGATGTGCTGGTGGTGCCTGCCGATCTGACCGACGAGGCGCAGCTTGAGTCTGCCTTCCAGCGCACGCTGGAGCATTTCGGGCGGATTGACGTGCTGGTGAACAACGCCGGGCTGTCGATGGGCGGCCCGCTGGCGGATCTGGATCCGGCGCGCATGGAGCGGATGTTGCGGCTCAACCTGTGGGCGGCGGTGCGCCTGACGCAGCTCGTCCTGCCGGGGATGCGCGCGCGTCGTAGCGGCTACATTATGAACATCGGCTCCGGCGCGGCGCGCGTCGCGGTGCCCTACGCGGCGGCATATGTCGCCACGAAGTACGGGCTGGCCGGTTTCTCGGATGCGCTGCGGCGGGAGCTTGGCGGCAGCGGCGTGCGCGTCACGCTGGTGAACCCGTCGTGGACGGCGACCGATATGCTCACCCCCGAGACACGGGAAGTTCTGCTGCGCTACGGCTATCACATTGACGATGTGGACCATGTCGCAGAGCGCGCGGTAAACGGGCTGGTCGCCGGGCGGCATGAAGTTTCCATCGGTGGCCTGCTAGAGATGCTCGGCCCGTATGTCGAGCGTTACGCGCCGTTCTTCCTGCGACTGTACTGGCGGATCTTCATGCGCGAAGAGTGGATCGACGCGATGCGTAGCCTGGGCGGGAACGAGGGACGTTAGCCCAGACTCGGTATGCGGGGCAAGCGCCCGGCGCGCCACGCGTCGAGCATGGTGCGCGTGCTGTCGAATGCGATCTCCGGCAGCGGCTCGTCGCGCCCAAACCACGCAACCGCATCGGCGTCGTCCAGCGCCTGCGCGACGCCATCCACCACATGCGCAGCGTAGATAATCACGATCGACGCGCCGATTTCCGCTGAGCCGCCCTGCACGTCGAGCAGCCCGGCGATCTCAACCTGCAAGCCGGTTTCCTCAAGCACCTCGCGGATCGCTGCCTCAGCCGGGTGCTCGCCGTAGTCGATATACCCGGCGGGGAGCGCCCACTTTCCGCGCTCTGGCTCGACTGCACGTCGCACGAGCAGAACCGCGCCATCCTGCTCGACAAACACCACCGCCGCCACCTTTGGATCGTCGAAGTGAATGTATCCGCACGCCGGGCACACGCGCCGGACTTTCCCGAACCGCTCCGCATCGGCCATCGCCGCGCCGCAGACCTGACAGAAGTTGACCGGGCTGGGATGCATCACGCGCCTGCCTGACGGCGTCCGAACACGACCAATAGCACGGAAATTACCAGCCCTGCCGCGCCCAGACCGATCAGCCAGGGGCGGGCGGTCGACTCGTCCTGTTCGCTGGCGGTAAGAGCGTTGGTGGGTGGTGCGCCCTCGGTGCTTTCGGCTTCAGCGGTTTCCTTCAGCGCGAGGTCGGTCGCATCGTCAGCACCGGCAAAACGCTCCACTACGCCTTCTTCTGGCATCGGAACCGTTCCGGTGGGCATGGGGAACGGGCCGGGAGCCTGCGCGGCGATCGATGGCTCAGCCGGAGCAGCAGAGTCGGCAGCCGACTGTCCTGCGCGGAGCGTCTCGGCGGGCGCTCCGAACAGCTCAACCTCAGGAGAGGGCGCGCTCGCCTGCGCAGGTGCAGCGTCATCGGGAGCCATGAACGCCTCGGGCGCGGCGAACGTCTCGGCGTTGGTGGCGGTTTCGCCCGGCGCGCCCGGCGGCGCAAGCATCACCTCAGGCGCGAGTTCAGCGGTGCTCTCCTGGGCCTCTTCCGCTTCGGCGGCGTCGGCTTCAATCCCATCCGCCTCGTCGGCCATCAGCGGCATTGGCGGCGAAGGGGCGAGCGTCGGTGTCGCGGGCAGGGTGGTCGGCAGGCTGGCGGCGGCGGGAGCTTCGCTGAGCGTCGCGGACGGCGCGGCGTCCTGAAGCGAGGGCGTTTCCTGCCCGCTGAGCGCCAGGCCCAGCACGATCAGGATGATTGAGGCGGCTGTTCCGAGCGCGCCGGTCAGTTGGAGCGCCATGCCGCTGGCAAACAGACGCTGCCACCACGGCGCGGGACGCTGGAATTGGGCGGGATCGAGCGTGAAGTTGCGCGGCACCTTCAGGCGTGGCAGGCTGCCGACCAGCCGCACGGTTGCGCGCAGCTCGTCCAGGCTGCGGCGCAGATCGGCCTCGGCGGCTAGCCGCTGCTCCAGCATGTGGCGATCGCGGTCGCTTAGCTCACCGTCAAGGTAGGCGGAGAGCAGCTCCAGGTCGCGCTCGGAAAGGTTCGGGTGAGAAGTCATCGTTCAGTTCGCATCGGGCGCGCAGCAATGGCGGCGCGCTATGATTCTTCATCGATCAGACGAAATTCGGCAGGCAGAAGTTCCCCGATCCCCCGCAGGCAGTCTCGCAGGCGGCCGCGTGCGCGACTCAGGCGCGATTTGACCGTGCCGAGCGGCAGATCGGTGATCGCTGCGATGTCCGCGTAGTTGTAGTCTTCGACGTCGGCGAGCACGGCGATGGTGCGCTGGTCTTCGGGCAAGGCGCTGATGCAATCCTGAATAGCGGCGCTTAGCTCGGCCTGTTGGGCGGCGGCCTCAGGCGAGAGGGTCGCCGGGTTCAGCGTGGTGTCGGGCTCGGCGGCGGTTTCGTACAGGTCATCCAGCGACGAAGTCGGGCGGCGTTTGGCGCGGCGTATCTCGTCGTAGCAGGCATTGGTCACGATGCGCAGCAGCCACGGCTGAAAGCGGTCCCCGCGAAACTGGTGCAGCTTTCTGAATGCGGCAATGAACGCTTCCTGTGTCGCGTCGCTGGCAGTGGCGGCGTCGCCGGTGATGCGGTATGCGACGGTATAGGCGAGGTCCTGATAGCGCAGAACCAGGTGATTGAAGGCTTCGACATCGCCACGCTTGGCCGCAGCGATCCACTTTTCCTCTTGCATGGCCCTGGATTCACGCCCCATGACGGCAGTTGAGGATTGACGTCAACCGCAAAAAAACCTATACTACTTGGCGCTACACACATGCCGAAGTGGCGGAATTGGCAGACGCACGCGACTCAAAATCGCGCGGGGTGAAACCCGTGTGGGTTCGACTCCCACCTTCGGCACTGGCATTGGAAAGCCGGGCGCATCCTCGCGACCCGGCTTTTTCTTACACAAGCGGTTAGCGGCTAGCCACTCGCTATTCGCTCTCGTCGCGCCACTCGTATTTGTGCGATCGTGACCCTTCGGATTATAACAGGTGCTGTTCCTGAGGTCGAGAAGGCTGATCGTATATGTCGAAACGAACGCTTGGCTCGCTGCTGATCGGCGTGCTGATCGGTCTTGCTGTGGGCGTTTATCTGGGCTGGGTGCAGTTTCCGGTGGAATACACCAACAGCTCTATGCAGGCGCTCGCGCCACGCTACCAGGATGAATACACCGTGATGGTGTCCGAGGCGTACCTGGTGGATCGTGATGCCGAGGCAGCGCTGCGGCGGCTGGCTGTGCTGGGCAAAGAGAACGTCCCCGATTATGTGCAGGACCTCACCGAGCGATACATCACGCAGAGCAATGTCCCCGCGATCCCCAGCATGGTGGCGCTAGCTGAAGCGATGGGCCGCCTGACCCCGCTGATGGAAGTCTATCGCATGCCGCCGCCTACCGCGCCTGCGTCTCCCGTCGTCGAAGGACAGTAGCAGTATGGCAGGAACCGGCAGCACCAGCAGGCGAGGGATGTGGATCGCCCTCGTCGTGGGGATTGCGATCGGGCTCGGGCTGGGGCTGTTTTACACGTGGGAGCTTGACCCGGTCATCGAGCTCAACACCGCGCCCTGGCAGTTGAACGCTGCCGCACGCGAAGATTATGTCATCGCGGTTGCCATGAGCTACGCGTACAACAACGATCTGGCGCGCGCCTTCGACCGGCTGCGCGCTGTCGCGCCGGATCGGGACGTGTGGCAGATGGT
>Ga0134095_1000978_pt1 | contig 22438 bp, 15 predicted proteins | sample 6_2taG_FD_94449 | JGI IMG/M metagenome (GOLD analysis project Ga0134095, IMG submission 94449) | Switchgrass degrading microbial communities from high solid loading bioreactors in New Hampshire, USA - 6_20_20_110_A2 metaG | ecosystem: Engineered > Bioreactor > Semi-continuous > Anaerobic >... | reverse complement strand
GTTCAGGCGGGTCGCGGTCACCGACGCCCAGACCTTCACCGCCGGATCGCCGCCGGTCGCGCCCGTGCCGGTGTCGCCGGTTCCGTCACCACGCGGCGTGCCATCGGGGTTGAACGCTTCCCAGTGGATGCCGATCTGCGCGTTGCCGCTGTCGTCCCAGTACTCAACGCGGACTTCATGCGTTCCGGCGGTCAGCTCGTAGACGTCGGCGTTATAGCTCTGCACGCCGGAGCTGGGATTCCACTGGTCGAGGATCTGCGTCGAGTCGATCCAGACGCGCACCCCGCCATCCACTGTCACGGTGAAGCGCCACCAGCCGGGGATCGCGAAGCTGCCGACGTGCGTAAAGCGCGCGCTGAAGTTGTCGGCGGGCAGCGCGCCGTCGGGCGCACCGTTACCCCACTGGAAGTTGAGCGCGTTCTCGGTGCGCGTCACCACCGGGTTGCCAGACAGCGAATTGTTGTTCCAGTACTGCGCGTTCCAGCCGCTGGTCGGTGCGGGCTGAGCCGGCTGCGCAGGCGCGGTCGTGCCGGGCCCCTCCCACGTCACCTGGACGCCCGCCAGGCCGGTTTCCTCGTAGTACTCAACGCGCAGGTCGTGCGGACCGGCCGTCAGAGCGTCGAGCGTCGCGGTGTAGGTGGTGTACCCGGAAGGCGTGCCGTGCCACTGGTCGACGATCAGCGTCTGATCGACCCACATGCGAACCCCGTCATCCGCACCGACGCGGAAGGTCCACTGGCCGCCCACAGGGAAATTCACGGTCTTGGTCCACCGCACGCTGAAGTTATCGGCGGGAATGGCCGGGTCAGGCGAGCCGCTCGCCCAGTTGAAATCGATCCGGTCGTCAATGCGCGTCACAACAGGGGAACCTTGCAGGTCGCGATTGTTGTAATATGACGCGTTCCACTGTGTCCCGGGGTTAGCCTCTGCGACAGGGAGCTGCGCGCTCTGAAACGGCAACACGCCGAGCGCAAACGCAAGCGCCAGGACCGTCAGAAGGCCGTACCGCATCAGTTGCTTCATGACGTCTTTTTCCCCTCACGAAAATTAAGACAGGAGTCACTCGGATTATACCGGAGCGTTGGAGTGAGCAACAAACTCCCGCGCTGGCACCATAGTCCTACAGAAGTCCCACAGAGGTTTTGCAGAACTCCGGCGCTACTTTCCGGCGCCCGCCGCCTGCTCCAGCACGCGAAGCGTCTGCTCCGCCGCGCGCTGCCACGTGAACCGCCCGGCCTGCTCGTATCCGCGCTCGATCAGCGCCGCGCGCAGAGCTTCGTCCGTTACGATCCGGTCAATCGCCTGCGCGATTTCTGCCTCGTCGCGCGGGTTGACCAGCAGAGCCGCGTCTCCCGCGACTTCTGGCAGCGACGAGGTAGTGCTTGTGATGACGGGCGTCCCGCAGCGCATCGCTTCCAGCACCGGGAAGCCGAACCCCTCGTACAGCGACGGGAAGACCAGCGCCAGCGCCCCGCTGTACAGCGCCGCCACGTCCGCATCGTCCACGTAGCCGGTCAGGTGGACGCCCTCGACGCCTTCCGTCCAGCGCGGGTCGAACAGCCACCCTTGCTGCCCGGCCAGCACCAGCCCGACGTCAACGCGACCGCTCTCGCGCCGCCAGCGCGCGTAGCTCCGCACCAGGCGCGCGATGTTCTTGCGCGGCTGAAGCGTGCCCACAAACAGCAGGTACGTCTGCGGCAGCCCGTAGCGCGCGCGGACCTGCGCCAGCCGCTGCGCATCGGTCACACGCGCCAGCGACGTATCTACGCCTGGGTAGACGAGCGCGATCTTGTTTGGAGACACGTCGTAATGCGCGCTCAGGTCGCGCGCCGTCGCCAGCGAGTCCGCCAGAATACGCGTCGCGCGGCGGGCGCTGGTGCGCGTCGTCCAATCCAGATAGCGGCGGCTGAAGCCGGGGTGCGCTTCCGGAAAGTAGATGTAGCCGAGGTCGTGGACCGTCACCACCGCGCGGCCAGGGAACGCCAGCGGGAGCGTGTGCGCCGGGACGAACGTCACGTCCGGCCGGGTGCGCCACAGCGCCGCCGCGAAGCCGATGTGCGTCCACAGGCGCGGCACGCGGATCACGCGCCGCTCGACGTGGGGCAGGTCCGGCAGCAGATCGGGCGGGGGATCGTTACGGAAATACAGGCGAAAGCGGTGGGGCGTGTCCAACGCCAGCAGCGCGCGAAGAAGCTGCAACGCGTAGTTTTCGGTTCCGGTGCGACGGGCGGCAGTGGTCCGGCTGGCGTCGATCGCGATCGTCAGCGGCCGCATGGTTCCCCCTTAACGCGCGCGGCGGCGAAACGCGAGCGGCAGCAACCCGATTCCCAATGCAGTCACCAGCAGCGGCCAGTAGTCGGCGGCTTGGTCGAGCAGGTCTTGCTCGATCACCCCGGTCGTGACGGTGAACGCCGTCCCGGCGGCGACCAGCGCCAGCACGCCCAGCAGGATCAGGCGCACGTCATGGCCGCGTTCGAGCGCAAAGGTCAGCAGAAAGGTGACGCCCAGCGAGACAAGCAGCAGCGGCCACCACTCGGCGGCGTCCGGCTCCGGCTCGACAAATTCCAGCACGGCGTAAATCACCCCGGCCGTCACCCAGACCAGCAGCCCGAAGAACAGCAACCCGCGCTCGCGTCGCCCAAACACCAGCGAGTGAAACACCGCTGTAAACGCCAGCGCGCCGCCGAAGCCGAGCGCCAGCGTCGTGTCGCTGATCTCCGGCAGCCCCTCGACGCCAAACGCGCGCGCGCTGAGGAACACGCCGAGCGCGATCAGCGCCAGCGCCAGCGGCAGCATCGCGATCTGCGTCTGCAACCGGCGGCGGAAGGCGTGCGCGCGCGGCTGGCGCAAGCGCTCGCTCTCGTCCACCGTGGACGGCTCGGCGGGCGCCTCAGAAGCAGGCGGGGCCGGGGGCGGCGCTGCGTAGGCATCGGTTGCGTAAGCGTCTGCCGTATTATCCTCGGCCCAGACGTCCTCGGGCGAGGACTCTTCGCTGGCCTCGTCGTAGGGTTCCGCCGCGTCTTCGACCGCTTCATCCGGCGCGACGATCTCGACTTCGAGCGGCGCCTCGTCATACTCAGCGGCGTACGCGTCGATCTCGGCCGCGTCTAGCTCGCCTGCGTCAAGCTCGCTAGCGGCGTCTTCAGAATAGTCTTCGGCGTACTCGTCGGCGGGGGAATAGTCGCGCTCTTCGTCCATATCCGGCCCTCGGCTTCCACTCTCCTGTATTGTAGCGCCCGGCGGACGGATGGCAACTTAAGAGCGCCGTGTGCTCCGGCGCCCGCCCGCGAGCCATCGCACCACTGGCGCACTCGCTCAAAGCGGCAGACAGGGGTACAATGCACAACAATCTAGCGGTAGGCGACGCGACATCCCATCCGACCATAGGAGCGCCCGATTGATGGTGCCGGAGCAGCCGCAACCCTTCGCGCCGCATGTCGTCATCCTCGGCGTGCCGGTCCACGCCGTCACGTTCGAGAGCATGCTTGATACCATTGCAACCTGGATTGAGCGCGGGGACCGGTGTTATCAGATTTGCACCGCCAGCCCCGAGTTTGTCATGATTGCGCAGGACGACGCACAGTTTCGGCACGTGCTGCGCCAGGCAGATCTGTGCGTGGCGGATGGCGTCGGGCTGTTGATGGCGGCGCGCTTCCTGGGGCGGCCGCTGCCGGAACGGGTGACCGGCTCCGACGGGCTGCCGCTGATCGCCGAGCGAGCCGCGCGCACCGGCTGGAAGCTGTTTCTGCTGGGCGCGGCGCCGGGTATGGCGGAGCAAGCGGCAGACGCTTTGCGGCGGCGCTACCCCGGCGTGCAGATTGTGGGCACCTACGCGGGCAGCCCGGATCCGTCTGAGGATGACGACCTCGTCGCGCGGGTGAACGCCAGCGGCGCGGATATCCTGTTCGTCGCATATGGCGCGCCCCGGCAGGATCTGTGGATCGCCCGCAACGCGCCGCGTCTGACGGCTCGCGTGGCGATCGGCGTGGGCGGCGCGGTAGATTTCGCCGCCGGAAAGGTTCCGCGCGCGCCGCGCTGGATGCAGCGTCTGGGGCTGGAGTGGCTGTTCCGGCTGATCCGCGAGCCGTGGCGCTGGCGGCGAATGCTCCGCCTGCCGCGATTTGTGTGGGCCGTGCTGTGGCATCGGGAGCGAGCGCTAGACGGGAAGTGAGGCTGCGCCCATGACGATCTATCTCGACGTTTCGGCCGCCGTGAACAGCCGCGCCGGGCTGGGACGCTACACCCGCTCACTGGCCGACGCGCTGATCGCCGAGCTGGAGATCCCGCCGACCCTGTTCTACAACCGCACCTCGGAGGCGACGGTTCCCCCTAACTGGCGCAACCTGCCGCAGCGGGCGTTCCGCATGGGCTATAAGCCGTGGCGCATGCTGGTCTGGCAGGGGCAGCTTTTGCGGATGGACTTCAGCCGCCTCGTCCCTGGCGCGGCGATCTTCCACGCCACCGAACACCTGCTGCTCCCCCTGCGCGGTGTGCCGACCGTCCTGACGATCCACGACCTGATCTTCAAGCTATTCCCTGAGCACCACAAGAAGCTGAATTACTACTTTCTGAACGCTGCCGTGCCGCTCTTTGTGCGCCGCGCAGACGCGATCATCGCAGTCTCGCAGGCGACCAAGAACGACCTCATGCGACATTACGGCACGCCCGACAACAAGATCACCGTCGTGCACGAGGCCGCCGCGCCGCACTTCCGCGTTGTGCCGAGCAGCGAGGTGTCGCGCGTCCGCGCCAAGTACGACCTGCCGGAGCGCTTCCTGCTCACAGTCGGCACGATCGAGCCGCGCAAGAACCTCACACGGCTGGTGGAAGCCCTCGCCCGCCTGCGCAAAGCCGACCGCCAGCTTTACATGGTCGTCGTCGGCTCGAAGGGCTGGATGTTCGACGAGTTTTTCGCCAAGATTGAGGAATTGGGCCTGCAGGGCGCGGTGCGGATGCTTGGCTTCGTGCCGGATGAGGACCTTCCGGCGGTGTTCCGCGCGGCGACCGTCTACGTCATGGCGTCGATTTACGAGGGCGCGGGCCTGCCACTGCTTGAGGCGATGGCGTGTGGCGTGCCGGTCGTCAGCAGCCGCGAGTCGAGCCTGCCGGAACTGGGCGCCGACGTCCCACGCTACTTCAATCCGTACGATGTGGACAACATGACCGAAGTGCTGCGCCAGGTGCTCGACGATGCGGATCTGCGGGCGCACATGGCGGCGCAGGGGCCCATCCGCGCGGGGCGCTTCTCGTGGCAGCGCGCCGCCCGCGAAACCCTCGACGTATACACGCGCACGCTGCGCGGACAATAGCAGGAGAGTGGCGAATGCTCGTGCGTGACGTCATGACTACCGATCTCATCACCGTGCAGCCCGACGACACGCTTCGCACCGCGCAGGAGCGCATGGCGGCGTGCGCTTGCCGTCGCCTGCCGGTCGTGGACGAGGATCGCCGTCTGGTGGGCATCATCACCGACCGCGACGTGCGCCTCGCGCTCAATTCGCCGCTGGTCCTGCGCGAGCGCTGGCAGGACGATATGCTGGTCACGCAGACGACCATCGAAGTCTGCATGACGCCCGATCCGGTTACCATTGCGCCAGACGCGCCCCTGGCGGATGTGATCGACGTGTTGCTGGAGCACAAAATCAGCGGATTGCCCGTGGTCGACGGAGATCGGCTGGTCGGCATCATCACGGTGACAGACCTGCTGATCGCGTTCCGCGACGAGCTGCGCAAGCGCTAAGGGCAGCGGTAAAGTAGCCAGGAACAGCGAAAAGCAGCGCGAGTGTTTGGGGAGCAAAAAAATAACGGGCGCAGCAAGCTCCGCCCCTACGAGAAAGCCCACGACCGGCGACCCGCGCCGACGCTTACGATTTACTCCGCCTCAAGCTCCCAGTCGTCCGAAAGCTCCCATTCCGACACGTTGACTGCCGGAAGCGTGAAGATGAAGCGCGCGCCGCCGCTTGGCGCGTCTTCGATCCAGATGCGCCCGCCGTGCGCCTCGACCGCCAGCCGGCAGAACGCCAGCCCCAGGCCCGTCCCCCGGCGGCGACCCCGGCGCGAATCGACCTGCGCAAAGCGGTTGAACAGCCGCTCTTTGTCCTCGTCCGGAACGCCCGGCCCGTTGTCCTCGACCGTGATCTGCACCATCGGCTCGCCGCCATTATCGGGCAGCGCCACCGCGCGGACGATGACGTACCCTTGCGCGGGCGTGAACTTGGTCGCGTTGTCGATCAGATTCATCAGCACGCGCTCGGTCTTTTCCTCGTCCACATATAGCGCGGGCAGGTCGTCGGGAAGCTCGGCGCGCAACGTGATCTCCAGATCGTCCGCCAGCGGCGCGACCTCACTGAACACCGCCTGGCAAAGCTGCGGGAACAAGACCGGCTCGCGCTCCAGCGCCATCTTTCCATCTTCAAATTTGGCGATATCCAGCAGCGAATCGACCAGCCCAAGCATCTTGCGGACCGCCCGGCCCGACGTGTCCACCGTCTGAATGACCGCTTCGCCAAGCGGGCCGCCGTGTGTGGTCGCCAGCTCGCGCAATAGCTTGAATCCGGTCGAGATCGCGGTCAGCGGGCCGCGCAGGTCGTGCACGATCATGCGGCTAAGGTCCTCGCGCGCCTGTGCCAGCTCGCGCTCGCGCGTCACGTCGCTGAACACCAGCAGCAAGCCGATCGTCGCGCCCGCACCGTCGCGCACCGGCACGATCGCCCGGTCGATCCAGCGCGGACGCGGCGTGGACACCGTAAAGCTTGCGCGCGCGCCGTCAGGCGAGGTGTCGTCCCACGTGCCCGCCTCAAGCGAGGCAACCAGCCGGATCAGCCCGTCGCCCTCGAATCCAAAGCGATCCGGCAGACCAAGCGCGGGATCGCTCACCAGCGCCGCAACGGGCCGCCCGATCAGCGCATCCGGCTCCAAGCCAAGCAGCGCCTTCACGCGTGGATTCGCCAGCGCAAAGCGCCCCGCCGCGTCGATCAGCACGACCGCTTCCTTCATGCTGTCGAGGATGATTTGCAGCCGGTCGCGCTCGATCTCGATCCGCTGGAACAGGCGCGCGTTGTCCATCGCGATCCGCGCCTGCGTCGCAAGCTGCATCACAAACGCCTGATCGTCGTCGTCGTAGAAATTCGGGCGATCGCTGCCGAGCGCAATCACGCCCAGCACGTCGTCGCCGCGCACGATCGGGACGTTCAACTGCGACCGCGTGCCTTCGACCAGGGGGACGTACTCGGGCTCGTGGATCGTGTCCGGAACCAGTGTCGGATAGCCGGTCTGGTAGGTGTAGGCGATCGCACCGGCCAGCAGGCTGATCGGGTCAAGCTGGCCGGGGACAAGCCCCCGGCTGGCGACCACGCGCGGCGGCATCCCGTTCCGCGCCGAGCGCAGCAACAGCGCCCCGCTCTGCGAGCCGGTCGCCTCGGCGGCGCGGTCGAGCACAAGCTGAAACAGCCGGTTCAGGTCGAGCATCGCCGCCAGCTCGCGGCTGATCTCAGCCAGCGCGGAAAGCTGGTCCACACGCCGCATCAACGCCGCGTGCGTCTGCGAATAAAGCTGCGCGTTACGGAGCGCCAGCCCGGCCTGGTTGGCAAAATTCCGTAGCAGTTCGATCAGGTCAGGGCTGAAGGTGCGCGGCGTGTCGTAATAGCAGACCAGCACGCCCAGCAGTTCGTCGCCTTTGCGCAGCAGAAACTCGATCCACGCCCGCTTACCTTCCGCGTCGAGGCGGGCGCGCAGATGCCGCGCGCGTTTGTCCTGGTGCGAATCGGTCACGATCAACGGCTGGCGGCGGCGCGGCAGATCCTCGACCACCAGCATCAACGGATCGGGCGGCGCCGCAGCGAAGCGATCGCTCAGGCCGCGCTTGCGGACCAGCACCAGTTCATGCGTCGTGCCCTCGGGCCACAGATAGAGCGACACTGCGTTACACGAGCCCACCGCCAGCGCCGACGCGGTGATCAGGTCCAGCAGCGGCTGCACCTCGAGCGTGCCGCTCAGCGCCGCCGCGACGTTGTTCAACAGCGCCAGCCGTTGCGCGCGATCCTCTGCCTGTGCGTCGAGGCGCGCGTTCGTCGCCACCACGCCCACCTGCGCGGACAGCGTGCTCAGAAGCTGCACGTCGGCCGCCGTGAAATGTCGCCCCGGATCTTGCGACTCGACCGCGAGACAGCCGAGGACGCGCTCCGCCGCCAGCAGCGGCACGCCAAGCCACGACTCAACCGGCCCCGCTGGAGCCGCAAGCTGAAGCACCTGCGCACGCCGCGCGACGTGGTCTGCGATCAGCAGCGGCGCGTGATTGTCGATGACGTGCTCGATCAGGCTGCGGCCGGACAGGCGCTCCATGCTGACGCTCGCCTCGCCATCGTGCCTCACCGTGATCACGCGCAACACGTGTTGCTCCGGCTCCAGCAGGGCGATCTGGCAGCGTGTCGCTTCCAGCAGGTGCAACGCCTGACGCGCCACCAGCGTCAGCAGGTCATCCAGCGGGGGAGCAGTCGAAACGGCGCGGCTGACCATCGAGAGCGAGGTCAGTTCCTCGACCTGCTGTCGCAAGCGCAGGCGGGCGTCGGTAATCAGACGGATCGCCAGCACAAAGCCGAGCATGTTGCCGACGAGCAGCGCGAAGACCTCGGCGCTAAGCGTGTGGTAGACGATCGCTCCCAACGGCACCATAGGCAGCGGCGGCAGCGTCACCGCCAGCCTGATAGCCCATTCTGGCTCGCGCGTGCCATGTGAGGGGTATCCCGCGACCACCCGCTCCAGCGCGACCAGTCCCGCCGCAACGGCGAAATAGCCCACGACCAGCCCAGTCAGCGGCAAGGCATCGTCCACCGCAAGCGAGTGCAACGGCAGCACGCCGTCCAGCGCCCGGTAGAAGACATGCCCCGCAGCCAGTCCGAGCACTGGCCGCGTCGCCGCGAGCAGCAGTTGGTGCGCAGCCCACGTCCGCCCCGCCCGGCCAACCCGCGCGGGCGCCATCCGCACGAACCACACGGCATAGCCAAACGTGGCTCCGGACGCGACACAGCGCAGCACATCCGCAACGGACTGCTCGCTACCTAGCGCGAGGTACGTCAGCAGGGCGCCGGTCGAGATCGGCGAAACGATGCCGCGCGGCGTGCGACGGCCCAGATTTGTCAGCAGAGCGATCAGCGAAGCGAAGAGAACCCACTCAGCAGAGTTGGAAGGCGCGGCAAGCGGCGGCGCCAGCAGCAGGATCAGCGCTGCGATCCCCGCTGCCCAGGCCAGCCCCATGAGGTAAACCCGTTTGCCCATTCCAGCGATTTCCCGCCAACATTTGGTCCCGTCCCCCTACGCCATCATACCCAACAATGGCGCCAGAATAAAGCGTTTCCCCCATCAACACTGTATCACGGGAATGCGGTTTTGGGACGCTCGATTCGGTGAATTTTTCGCGAAAATAGCGGTCAATGCGAGTGGTTCGTACCAGAGGACGCGGCCGGGTGCGTCTGCCGCGAGCGATTGTCGGCCAGCGGCAGCGTAAAGCGGAACGCCGCCCCGCCCAGCGCCGCATCATCCACCCAGATCTCCCCGCCGTGCGCTTCGACGACCAGCTTACAGAACGTCAGCCCCAGGCCAGAGCCTTTGTGCCCGCGCACAGCGCTCTTGTCAAGCTGCGAGAACTTCTCGAAAACCGCGGCGCGCGCCTCGACCGGAATGCCCGGGCCCGAGTCGGAGACGGAGACACACACCGCGTCGGCGTCCTGCAGCCGCTCGGCCTCGATCAGCACCTTCCCGCCGTACGGCGTGTGGCGCAGCGCATTGTCCAGCAGGTTCACCAGCACGCGGTGAATCTGCGCCATATCGATCCAGACCGGTGGCAGGTCGTCGGGCAGGTTGACTTCGATGGCGATCTCCGCTTCCAGCGCCAGGCTCATCACAGCCGTATAGGCGCTATCGACCACATCCTGCAAGTGGCAGATGCTGAGATCGAGTGCGACGCGATTCTGCTCCAGCCGCGCAATGTCGAGCAACGACTCGACCAGGCGCAACATGCTATCGCTGCTGAGCCGCGCGATGCCGATCACCTCGGCGAGCGTCTCGCGATCCAGCGCATCTTCTTCGAGCAGATCGTTGAGCAAGGTCAGGCTGCTGATGATCGCGGTCAGCGGGCTGCGCAGGTCGTGCACGATCATGCTGCTGAGCTCCTGCCGCAGGTCGTTCAGCTTGCGCTCCTCGGTGATGTCGCGCCAGACCAGCATCCAGCCGATCACCGTTTCGCCGCGCTCGTCCAGCACCGGCGTGCCGATCTCGTCGATGTAGCGCGTGCCGCCCTCGCGCTGCTGCATAAACTGGCGGCGCATCACGCGGCCGGGCTCGCGGATGACGTTCTGCAAATAGCGTCGCAGCCCGGCCAGCGAGTGCCCGGTCAGCGCTTCAAGCTGGTCGGGGCGCTGGGTCCGCAGCCAGTCGAGGTAATGCACGCCCACCACCGACGCGAGCGGCGCGCCAAGCATTTCCTCGGCGGCGGGGTTCACCAGCAACAGCCGCCCCTTGAGGTCGAACAGCAGAATTCCTTCGCGCGTGGAGTTGAGCACCGCTTGCAGTTGGTCGCGCCCGGCGCGCACAATGTTGTTCAGCCGGATGCTTTCAATCGCCACCGCCGCCTGACCGGCCAGAACTTCAAGCGCCTGGATCTCGCTCTGCGTGTAGCACAGCGAGTCGGTAATCGTCACGTCGATCACGCCGAGCGTATGGTCGCCCCGCCGGATCGGCACGCAGGCGCGCGCCTCAAAGTCTGGCAGGGGCATGAACGTGTGGAACACTGGCAGCCGGTCGAGATCCACAGAATACGCCGCCTGTCCGCTCGCTATCACGTCGTGGACCAGATCGTCGGGCGGGGCGATGCCTTCCCACGCCGGGGCCAGCCGCGTGCCGCTGTCGTCCGCATCCACCCAGTACACCGCGACGCAATGGGTACGCAACGTTTCCCGGGCGAAATCAGCAATCTTCTCGGCGATCTGCTCGCGCCCCGCCGCTGCCAAAAACTCGGTCGAGATGCGGCGTAGCGTGACCAGCGTTTCAACCTGCCGCCGCCGGTCGATGAATAGGCGCGCGTTTTCGAGCGCGATAGACGCGTGCTCCGCCAGCGTGCTGACGAAACGCATCTGCGCGTCGGTGAAGGCGTTGGGACGCGGGTCGTAGAAGGCGAGCAGGCCGACCGACCGCCCTTCGCGCAGAATGGGCACGCATAGCTCGGACCGCATCCCCTCGAACAGAGGCGTATAGTCCGGCTCGGCCAGAATATCGCCGCAGACAACCGTTTCGTGTCCAAGCAGCACGCGGCGCGCCATGCCATACGAGATGTGCTTCGCGACGGGTAGCTCCATCTGCTCGCCGCCCTGATCGAGCATGGCAACCAGCATGAAATGTTCCTCGTCGAGCACCAGCCCGCACGCGCCGAGCGCCGCGTCAATCGCGGACATCGCCGCCGCCAGCACGTCGTTGATGATCGTTTCAATATCGAGCGTGGCGGACATATGGCGCGAGATCACTTCGATCGCGCTCAGCTCGATCACACGCTCCCGCAACGACGCGTCGGCGCGCGAATACGTCTGTGCGTTCTGCAACGCGACCGCCGCCTGGTGAATCAGCCCCTCGATCAGTCGCGACGCACCGGGCGAAGACGTGTCGGCGGGCTGGTTCCAGATGATCGCCATCCCAACCGGACGCTCCCGCGCGATCAGCGGCATCACCGATGCCTGCCACACGGCGCCCTCGCGCTCGACGGACAGCGTCAGCGGCTCCGGGCTGCGAATCTGCTCGCGCAACGTCGCGCCATGTTCCTCAAGCAGCCGCTCGTCTAGCTCGCCAAAATCCGGCGGGAAATGCGCCAGATGTTGCAGCGTGCTCGTCTCCGGATTCCACTCTAGCAGAGTGACCGGGCGAGACGCCGCCGTGTGCAGCCGCCGGACGATGCTCTGCGCCAGCGCGGAGACGTCAAGCGTTGCGCTGAACTCGCGCGAGCTGGCGACCAGCTCTTGCAAGTCGGTGCTGAGCGTTTGCGCTTCCTCAAACAGCCGCGCGTTCCGCAGCGCGATCGCCGCCTGCGGCGCGATTGCCTCGAGTAGCTCGCGCTCGTACGGGCCATAGGCGTGCGGGTCGGTGTCGTGCTGGATCGCAATCGCGCCGATCACGTCGTCGCCCGCGATCAGCGGAATGCCAAGATAGCACGCAAGCGGGAACGCGCATTCATGCTCGGCGTAGGCGCGCGCAGCCGCATTGCCTGCCAGCAACAGCGATCGCCGCGACCGGATCACCCGCGCGGTCGGGCTGTCGCCGGGCGGGCCGTCCGGCAGCTCGCGGACGGCGCCATGCTCGCGCACATACGGATACGACACGCGCCCGCGCTTCGCGTCGTAAAGGGCGATGCTGAAGATCGGCGCGTCGCAGATGGTTTCGACCCGGCGGTGAAGCTCCTCAAACAGCGCTTCGGGCGACGACTGCGTCGTGACGACGTGGCCCACCCAGTTCAGCACGGCCAGCTCGCTCGAGCGCCGGTCAAGCGTGGACTGCATGCGCGCCACCACGACGATCAGCCCCAGCGCGGCCGCTACGCCGCCCACAGTCAGCGCGGCGATCCCCGGAGAATTGACGTGTGGGCTGTACGACCAGCCAGTCAGCACCGCGACCAGCAGCGACCACGCCTGCGCCAGCGCCAAACGGGGCATGCTCACCGGTGCGAGCACCTGCCGCAGCACAATGACTACGGCCAACGCGGCCGTCAGAATTGCAACCGCGCGCAGCAGCCCGCCAAGCGTCGGAGTCGTATCCGAAACCGCTATCGGAGGATCGCCGCCAAGCGCCATATAGGCGCCGACCGCCGCAAGCGCCAGCGCGCTGACAACGGTGACGGTCCGCATCAGCGCCCGCACGCCGCAGCTCGCGCGCCAGCGCGTCCGAGGACGCACCCGCCGCCACACCGCGCTAACGGCGGCGGCGATCAGCAGTCCGAGCGCGATCGCGGCGACAGCGGCCGCAGGCTGCAGCGAAATGATCGGCACAAATGCCGCGATCAGGGCCAGGTCCAGGGGCAGCGCGGGCGGCTGTTCGAGCGCCAGCAACAGGCAAATCCCGTCAAAGCCAGCGAAGATCGCCACGCCATACCAGTCCAGCGCGTCCGCTTCGCGCAGCGCCCAATAGCCCCCGGCGACGAGCAATGACAGCACGACCAGATCGATGACGATCAGCCGTGTGGGGAGAGCCTCTTGCCAGATCGAGCAAAGGGTGAGGGAGTCGGAGTGTCTGCGTTCAAGCGACGAGTCCATCCAGAATGACCGCTCGCGGACGTTCATCGAAGTGTAATCGCAAGAGCGGAAGGCCCTGTGGTCTACCGGTTCGTTCCGGCGAGCATCAGCCCCTTCCTTAAGACTTTATCACATTAGCGTTGACGTCACAATCATTTAGGGAGATTGGGCACTTGGCCGGCGCGTTCATATAATGGTTTATATGAACCACACACCTGCTTTTTACCGCGACGAAGACGTTGGGCGGCTGTATGTGCCGCGTACTGAGGCTGCCATCAACGCCGGGCTGGCGAGCGGCCTGCCCCTCGCTGAGGACGATGAGCAGCGGATCATTTTGCTGCTGGTCGATCCGCAGGTGGACTTTATCCACACCGACGGGGCGCTGAGCGTCCCCGGCGCGGTGGACGACACGCGCCGCACGATCGACTGGATATTCCGCAACGCCGAGCGCATCACCGCGATCGCCGCGTCGCTCGACAGCCACATCCCGACGCAGATTTTTTACCCAACGTGGTGGGTAGACGCGCAGGGCCGCCATCCTGAGCCGTTCACGGTCATCACGTGCGACGAGGTCGACCGGGGCGTCTGGCAGCCGGTGTACGAGCCGCAGTGGTCGCTGCGCTATGTGCACGTGCTCGAAACCGACGCCAAGAAGCAACTGATGATCTGGCCGTATCACACGATGATCGGCACGCCGGGGCACGCCATCACGCCCGCGCTCTACGAGGCGATCGCCTACCACTCGGCGGCGCGCGGCTCCCAGCCGACCTTCCTGCACAAAGGCATGATTCCTAAGACCGAGTTTTACTCGATGCTAGAGCCTGAGGTGAAGGTGGTCGACGCGCCCCAGGGCGAGCTGAACGTCGACTTTCTGAAGCAGCTTATGAGCTACGACCGGATTTACGTCGCGGGGCAGGCCAAGAGCCACTGCGTGCTGGAGACGATCACCTCGGTAGTGCGGCACACGCACAGCAAGCCGGACGCGCTCAGCAAGTGGTATGTGCTGACCGACTGCATGTCATCCGTCCAGCACCCGCAGATCGACTTTGACGCGATGGCAAACCGCTATTTCGAGCGTTTCGCGGAAGCCGGTCTGAATCTGGTGAAGTCTACCGATCCGCTGCCATAAGCAATAAGCAGCGAAAGCACAGCTTAGGCAAGCTATCGAAATGAACTGTCCTACGCGGCATTCGCCGGAAAACCTCACCCCTTAACCCCCGGCCCCTTTTCCCCTCTCCACGCGTGGAGAGGGGCCAGGGGTGAGGTTTTTGCGTGCCGCCGACGCACGCTCATTATTTAGTGAGCAAAAGTGAAAAGGCAGCCGGAGCAGCCTGATGGTTACGAAAGCTCCTGGCTGCTTTTTGCCGTCTCTAGCTGTCTTTAGCGGTCTCTCCCAGCTTTTCCACCACCAGCAGATGCGACAGCCCCAGGATGCGCAGCGGCGTGCGCTCCGCCAGATAGAGCAGGTCGCGCAGCCAGCGCCCAGCGTGCGGATGCCGGTAGATGATGTTGTCGTAGCCGCCGAAGATGCGGCTGTGGTGGACAATTTTCACCGGCAGCCCGTCGAACAGCCGCCGCAGCTTGCGCGCGGTGTAGGTTCGCACGTGCGGCGCCAGCTTGTTGCGCCAGCGATCCGGCAGGTAGTTGATCAGCGGGATGTTGCCGAAATGATATTCCCCGTGCCGGTACCAGCCGTGTTGCTCGACCGGATACCAGCGATTTGGGCAGAACAGCACGATCCGCCCGCCGGGGCGCAGCACGCGCACCATTTCCTCGACGGCGGCACGATCGTCGCTCACGTGCTCGATCACTTCGTTCGAGATCACCAGATCAAACACGTTCGAGCGGTAGGGGACAGCTTCGGCGGCGGCGACCACGGCGTGCGGCGTGTCCTGCCGGGCGAACTTGATGCGCTCAAGCTCGATGTCGAACGCCTCAACGCACAGGGAGTAGCGGCGGCGAATCTGGCTGCTGTACGTGCCCAGGCCGCACCCAGCCTCTAGCACGCACGCGCCATGCAGATCGACCCAGTGGTTGATCATCCGCAGGCGGCGCTCCTGCCCGTCTCGCCAGACGTAGCTCGGCTCGCCCCGCGCGGCGGCCAGGTGCGAAGGGGTGTGCGCGCTCATGACTGCACCTCAGGCGCCAGACGCGCCATCAGGTAGGCGTCCACATAGCGCCCGTCGCGAAATGCATAGTCGCGCAGCGTACCCTCGACCTCGAAGCCGTACTTGCGATAGAGCGCCAGCGCCGGTTCGTTGTCCACGTAGACCGTTAACTGGATCCGGGTGATCGCCAGCCAGCGTTCGGCCAGCTCGATTGCCGCTTCCATCAGTGCCGAGCCGACTCCCTGCCCCTGGTAGCTGTCGTGAACCATCATCCCGATATCGGCCACATGCGCCTGACGCCCTCGCCCCACTTCCAGCCCCAGCGTCCCGACCACGCGCCCATCGACGATCGCGACCAGCACGCGCAGATCCGGGCGCGGATTCTCGACCCGATCGCGGATCGCATCGCGCGACTGGTACGGAAGCTGAAGCGTCCCGGCGATGGCACGCTCGCCCTCAAAGATCTCGGCGACGTCTTCCCAATCGTCCGCTTCCTGCCCGCGAATAATGATCGGTTGGCGGAGTCGCTTGGTCATGGCTGCTTCTCCTGCCCTGGCGTGTGAAGCCTTGCCATCAACCACGCGTCGGCGTACACGCCCCGGCGCATCGCAAAACGCCGCAGCACCGCCTCGCGCTCAAAACCGAAGCTCCCGTAGAATGCCTCGGCCTCGGCGTCGTCCGCAAAGATGATCAGCTCGACGCGCCGCAGCCCGAGCCAGTCGTCCGCCAGCTTCAGCGCCGCATCCAGCAGGTGACGTTCGGCGTCACCGTGCCGGTGCTGCGGCAGGCAGAGCAGCGTCAACTGGGCGGTGTGGCGTCTCCGGTTTTTCTGCGTTTGTAACCAGGCCGCGCCGACGATCCGGCGGCGGGCGCTCGGCAGCACGCTCTCCGCGATCAGCACGTGCGTGTCGGCCGGGGGATTGGTGAAACGATCGCGGAAGCTCTCTTCGGTCATGTAAGGGACTTCGACCGAGTTAAGCAATGCCGCTTCGTTGGTCAGCAGCAGGAACAGCTCGTCCTGATCGTCGGACCGCTGCGCGCGGATGGTAATAGTGGACTCTTGCGCCACGGTAACTCCTGAAGCGAGTGGGTGCGGGACCGCCCCGCACACCCCTTAGCTTACCGCGCCCCGCCCGCTGCGCCAAGGCTGACTGAGGTAAACAGCGGTATGCAGCATTACAGATTTATAATAAGATGCAAGGTAAAACAGCTAATAGTAAGGCGGAAAAAATGATGAGTCAGCAAGCTCTTTATTGGGAAGAGTTCCAGAGATTTGTTCAAAAAGGCTATGCAGATTGGCAAATCTTAGAAGGTGAGACCATAACTCATCGAATATTTGGATCCGGCCGTATTATTTCTGTTGACAGTGATCGAAGTCTCATTGTGCAATATAGTGTTGAACGCATAGAGTATCAAATTTCACAGTTAAGAACTGAGTTTCAGCCGCTTCGTTTATCCCAACGTCTACTTGAGCTAAACCCGAAAATCTTGGAAACTCTGCGTGCACGCACATACGTTAGAGAGTCAAAGAGCAAAAGTTTAGCAAATCTGAACTCGTCTCCGCGCAGCGTTCCCTTGATTGAACTTTCTCGCTTGGCACTAAAGAATACAATCAACACAATTGTCAAGCATCCCACGTTGGAACAACAGGACATTGAGCTTACGCTTCAATGGGATAATCGTTTTTCTCGTACTTTAGACGTGACCCGAATTATTCGCGAACTGTCAAAAGGAAGACTTAGTAAGGACTATACCCTTGGCCGGTTACTTTCCGCACGAGCAGCCGAACTTGCAGCGATGGAATTTTTTAGACGCAATGGATTCCATGTAAATGACATATCCATACATCAAATAACAAACTGTGAGAAGCGCGATTGGCTAACTCACGATATGACAATTGATGGGTCTCCTGTGGACGTGAAGAATTCTCGCAGAACAGAGCGAAATAAAAATACGTATGTTGAACATTGTGTTCCCACATTCAAGCAGGATCGACAAGGTAAAGACATTGCACTTGTAGGAGTTCTATCCAACTATCTGTGGCCGTCTTACTTATTGAATCCCGACAAAGCTCAGTATGATACGTCTATTTTAATTCTGGGTTTAACGGACTGGCCGAGATTAACTGCGCTCAAGGAATTTTTCGATACAAGTCTTCTTGAAATAGACCTACCCAAATCATTTAAGTCTGGTAGTTTCCTCCCTGCATGGGTCTTCGAATACAGTCCACGATTTTACGAGAAAAGAGATGATACGCTTGTAACTGTAAGAGATGCTCCTTTATCTTCTCTGAAGGGGGTGACCTATGCAAAACGAAGAGGCGAATCTTATTGGAGTATTGGAAATGTGCTCCCAATATTGATCGCATCAGGTAGAAACGTAGAGGAATATCAAAATTTGGGAAACCTTCATGCGTGGGAAGTAAATTTTATCACGAGGATTCATGCTTGGCGTACCAAAGTTGGCTTATCGCTTCCTTTCCTCTTCTGCTCGATCTTGTCTCATTTTCTAGACATGTTGACGCTTGATTTTATTCCTTCACACTACTCCCCAAAGAAATATCGACATTTGCTTTTCTTTGATGACGCGTCGGCGAATATGCCACTCTTTATTTACGATCCCCTCAAAACAATTGATTCCCTTATTACTGCATTAACCACCATCTGGAACACCAATCGAAATGTTGTGCAAGGGTTTCGCGCGTTTAAGTTACAGGGATTAAACATTCTGCAAGGAAAACGTTCAGGAGCAGATACACGATGGACAACCTTAGTGGCTTATTGTGGAGGTAGAAGAGAAGACGGGAGAAAGTGCGCTTTAAATCCGTTAGTTCTCGGAGATATCGAGCATGGACAAAAAGTGACTTATTGCCCACGATGCGGACGGCTGATCTGTCCGATTTGTGGATACTGTTCCGGAGCCTGCCAACAGGAATAACCATTCTCCGTCAGCAAGCCGCCTGCTGACCGCCTGCTTGCGCGGTTGATTCTCGCGTGCACCTCGGGTATACTGGCGCAGCTTTGCGAGGTAAGAAACGCCCCTGGGAAGGACGCGCCGTGGACCTCAAACTTTCGGTTATTATCCCGTGCTACAACGAACGCGCCACCGTCGCCACCGTGATCGAGCGAGTGCGCTCCGTAGAACTCGCGTACGAGATCATCGTCGTGGATGACGGCTCGACCGACGGCACGCGTGAAATCCTGGCGCAGATCGATCCCGGCGAAGACCTGAAGATCATCCTGCACGACCACAACCAGGGCAAGGGTGCAGCAGTCCGCACTGGCTTCAAGGCCGCGACGGGCAACGTGTTTCTGATCCAGGACGCCGACCTCGAATATGACCCGCGCGAGTACCCGATCCTGCTGCGCCCAATTCAGGAAGGCATCTCGAAGGTGGTGTACGGCTCGCGCTTCCTGGGCGGGCCGCGCAAGGCGATGTTCTTCTGGAACATGGTCGCCAACCGCACGCTGACTCTTGTCACCAATATCCTCTACAACTCCATCCTCAGCGACATGGAGACGTGCTACAAGGTCTTCTGCGCGGAGGTTGTGCGCGACATCCCGCTGCGCTCCAAACGGTTTGACTTCGAGCCGGAGATCACCGCCAAGGTGCTCAAGCGCGGGCATCGCATCTACGAGGTGCCGATCTCGTATAATGGCCGCGAGTGGGAAGAAGGCAAGAAAATCACGTGGAAGGACGGCGTGATCGCGATGTGGACGCTGTTCCGCTACCGCTTCACGGAATGACGGCACTCGCATCCCGCACCCGAATGAAAAACCCTCACGCGCCGGTCTTGCTGCCGGCGCTTGTGATTCTGGTCGGGATGCTGCTGCGGATCGCGCTGTTGGGCGTGGATGTGCGTCTGCATCCAGATGAGGCGCTGTTCGCGGCGCAGGCGCGGACCGTCTCCGCCTGGGGCGATATCCTGCTGCGCGGGTCGGACCTCGACAAGCCGCCGCTCGCGATCTACAGCCTCGCGGCGTCGTTCGCGCTGCTGGGGCCGTCCGAGTTCGCCGCGCGCCTGCCCAACGTCTTCGCCAGCGTGCTGACGCTCGCCGTCCTCTACCGCCTGACGCTCGCATTGAGCCGGGATCGCGTCACCGCCTTGCTCGCCGCGCTCCTGCTGGCGCTGTCCGCCTACGACCTCACGTTCGCCGCGACCGCCTTCACCGACGTGCAGGCGACGCTATGGGCGCTGGCTGCCGCGTTGCTGGCGGCGCGTGGACGCTGGGGCTGGGCGGGCGCCGCGTCCGCGCTGGTGGTCGCCACCAAGCTCAACGCCGCGCTTGCCCTGCCGCTGATTGTCGCGCTCGGGCTGGCGCAAACGGCGCGCGAGAGCGTCTCCCCGCGCGCGCTCCTGCCGCAACTCGCACGCTTTGCCGGGGCGCTGCTGATCGGGCTGGCGCTGCTCGCGCTGTGGGACGCCGCACGCTCCCCGCAAAGCTTTTGGGCGCTCAACGCAGCGCGCAATAACCCCGGCCGCGTCATCCGCTCCGACGAACTGGTGCCACGCCTCGAAACGTGGGCGCGATGGCTGCATTACGTCACCGGCGCGCCGCTGCTCAACCTCGTGCTGCTAGCGGGCGCGATAGTGAACCTGGGCAGCGGCTGGCGCTCGCGCACGCGCGCCGCGCTGTGCGACTGGCTGATCGCGATCTGGGCGATCGCGTTCCTGGCCACGCACTGGTTGGTCGCCGTCAACACCTATGACCGCTACCTGCATCCGCTCGTGCCGTTCCTGCTGATCCTCGCCGCACGGGGAGCAGTGCGGGCCGTGCGCGCGGCGCATGTCTCCCGGGCGGGAGCGCTCGGTCTGCTGACGTTGACGCTGATTGCGATGTCGCCCGGCGTGGTCGGCGCGCTGCGTGGCGAGCTTCCGATCGGCGGGGACCAGGGCCGTCACACCGGGATCGACGCGCTGGCGGACGCGATCAACCGCGATCTGTCGGGCGCGGTCGTCTACGAGAACGGGCTCGGGTGGGAGCTGGCCTTCTACCTGGGCGAGTCCCCACGCGCACAGATCGTCCACACCCCGCAACCCGAAGCGCTCGCCGAGGAAATGCGCGGCCGCGCCGATACCCGCTACTTTGTCGCCCCGTCCGCTGCGCACGCCGCGCCCTGGCTGGACGCCCTGGAACGAGACGAAATCACCGCCCGCCGCATCCAACTTGAAGGGTCGGGCGAGTTCGCGCTCTATGCGCTGTCCGCGCGCTGACACTTCGCCCGCCCCCGCCTGAGCAGTGGTGCTATATTCTAAGCTAATTGCAGCAAAGAGCAGCGAAGAACAGCCCAGCCGCTCTCGCTGGTTCTCACTGTTTGTCGCTGCTTTTCGCTGTACTTCGCTGTTTTTCACCAGGAGTTTCACGGATGGCACGTCCTGAGTCGACCACGACCATTGTCATTTTCGGCGCATCGGGAGACCTAACCGAGCGCAAGCTCATTCCCGCGCTGTATCACCTGTACGCTAAGAACAACCTGCCGGAGAACCTGCACATCCTCGGGCTGGCGCGCACGCCTTACTCACACGACGAATTCCGCGAGCATCTGCGCTCGCATTGCAAGGAACAGCACGGGCGCGAGTTTGACGCCGAGCGGTGGGACGCCTTCGCTCAGCGCATCTGGTACCAGCCGCACGACGCCCTGGCCGCCGAAGCGTATACGCGGCTTGAGGAATTTCTGAACACGATCGAGGGCACGCGACAGGCGAACCGGCTGTGCTATCTGGCCGTTGCGCCGTCCCTCTACCAGCCGATTATCGAGCACCTGGGGCGCGCTGGCATGATGAACGAATCGCGCGGCTGGCGGCGGCTCGTGGTGGAAAAGCCGTTCGGGCACGATCTGGAGTCCGCGCGCGCCCTGAACGAGCTGTTGCATAATGTCTTTGACGAAAGCCAGATTTACCGCATCGACCACTACCTGGGCAAAGAAACCGCGCAGAATATCCTGTTCTTCCGCTTCGCCAACACGATTTTCGAGCCAGTGTGGAACCGGAACTACGTCGATAACGTGCAGATCACGGTGAATGAAGCGGGCGATATCGGGCATCGCGGCGGCTACTACGACACGGCGGGCGTGATCCGCGATATGTTCCAGAACCACCTGCTCCAGCTTCTGAGCCTGATCGCAATGGAGCCGCCCGCCTCGTTCAACGCAGACGCGCTGCGCAACGAGAAGGTCAAGGTCTTCCACTCGATCCGCCCGATTGACCTGAACGACGCCGTGCTGGCGCAATATGAAGGCTATCACCAGGCGAAGGGCGTCGCGCCGGACTCCCGCACGCCGACCTACGCCGCCGTCAAGCTGATGATCGACAACTGGCGCTGGCAGGGCGTGCCGTTCTACCTGCGCTCTGGTAAAGCGCTGACCGACAAAGTCAGCGAGATCGTGATCGAGTTCAAGTGCCCGCCGGTAATGATGTTCGGGCGTGGAGCAGATGAAGCGTGCTTCGCGCCGAATATCCTGTCGCTGTGCATCCAGCCAGACGAGGGGATCCATCTGCAATTCGAGGCGAAGCTACCCGGCTCTGGCCAGGAGACGCGATCGGTCAATATGGAGTTTCACTATCGCTCGTCGTTCGGCGGCGAGGCGCTGCCCGACGCGTACGAGCGCCTGCTGCTCGACGCGCTCAACGGGGACGCGTCGCTGTTCACCCGCGCGGACGAGATCGAGGCAGCGTGGCAGATCATCGACCCGCTGATCTGCGCGACGGACGAGGCCACCGATCCGCTGCCCCTGTACCGGCCCGGCAGCAGCGGCCCAGTCGAAGCGGAAGCGTTTATCGCGCGTGATGGGCGCATGTGGCGGCGCGGCTGCATGGATCACGAGGAGTGAGCGGTGAGCGGTTAGCTTTTAGCAGCTAGCCAAAAGCGTGACCGTCGGACCAACGCGGGTCTAGCTCGCTGTCGGTGCCTGATGCCGAGCTCGATGGTTTTGTTCTCGCTAATCGCTAACCCGATGTACAAGTTTGTCGACTGACAAAAAAGGGAGCGCCTTGCTAGGATAGAGGTATCCAAACCCAACCTCCCGACAAGGAGCTCCGCGATGGATCTTAACACGTTTCTGGTG
>Ga0134095_1000952_pt1 | contig 22969 bp, 19 predicted proteins | sample 6_2taG_FD_94449 | JGI IMG/M metagenome (GOLD analysis project Ga0134095, IMG submission 94449) | Switchgrass degrading microbial communities from high solid loading bioreactors in New Hampshire, USA - 6_20_20_110_A2 metaG | ecosystem: Engineered > Bioreactor > Semi-continuous > Anaerobic >... | reverse complement strand
GCGCGTCGATTTCTCCGGCACCGATCTGGCAAACGTTGCGACCAGCGTGGAAACCGAACTCGGACAGCGAGTCAGCCGCCATACCATCCTGGCAAACCTGGTCGGTCACCTGCGCGATTGGAGCCACCGCCTGCACGATCCGGCGCTGGTGGAACTGTGGCGCGCGTCGCTGAAGACGCTCGGCCGCCGTGTGACCGTCTACCCGCAGCTTGACGGCAGCGCCGCATACGAAGCCTTCGCCGAGGACGTGGACGACAACGGCGCGCTGATCGTCCGGCTGGACAGCGGCGAGCAACGGCGGATCCTGGCGGCGGACGTTGGCCTGAAGGAATCGCCCGACCCATGATCGCGCCTTGACTCGCCCGAGCGATCCGCTAGAATCCCCTAGGGCACAGGCGGGTAAACCGGCACTGATGGGAATCCGATTAGAGTGGCAAGTTGAATCTGAGCAGGCCGAGCTACGCGCGCAGGAAGATCCCGACGCGCGTCACCGGCGGCGGGTCGCCCAGCGGCGGCTCGTTCTGTTGATCATCGCGATCGGCAGCCTGATCTGCCTGGCCGCGTCGCTGGTGATCTGGCGCTTGCAGCAGGTGGACCAGCAATTCCGTGAGGGGCTGGTCGACGCCGTGCACGCGCAGGTTGCCGCGCTGCGCGTGGGCGATCGCGATGCCTTCATGGCGATGCACCGCAGCCGGAGCAGCCCCTTCCTCGTCGAGCAGCAGCGCGAGTTTGAAGTCTACCAGCAGTTAAAGCAGGCGCACCGGATCCAGCTTACCGGCAACGTGCTCGACGTGGCGATTGACGATCTCACCGGGCGCGTCGTGGTCGAGGAAATCATCGACGGCGTGCCGTACAAAGTCGTCTGGTATTACTGGTACTACGAGCCAGACGGCTCCGGCGAGGCGTCCGGCTGGCGGCGCGTGCCGGACAACCTCGAATTCTGGGGCGAGGATCGCGAGATCCGTACCGAACGCACGCGCGTCCACTATCGCGCTTTGGACGAAGACCTCGCGCAAGCGCTCAGCCCACGCCTTGAGGACTGGTGGACTCGCGGCTGCGCCCTGCTCGGCTGCGAGCAGGACCCGCCCGCTCTGCACGTCGAGATCGTCGCCCGCCCGCCAACGCCCGTCGCATGGGACCGGGACGACGCGTGGACGCTGATTGTCCCTTCGCCGCTGGTCACGCGCGCCCGCGTCGACACCCCGCTCACCTCGGACCTTGAGCAGACCATCCGCGAGCTGGTCGCCGCGCGCCTGACGCAGTACGCCGCCGGGGAATATGCGCTCACCGCGACCGGCGACGGCGTGTGGATCATCAGCGAGCTAGAGCGCTGGCTGAGTAACCACCTCACCGCCGGGCACACCACGCCCACCGCCGACCCGACCTTCGTCGGCCAGCTTGTCGCGCAGTACGGGCCGGATGCGATTCCGGCGCTGATCCGCGTGGTCGGCGCGGAAACACCGCTTGACACCATCATCCAGGCGGTCAGCGGCGTGTCGCTGGCGCAGATGAGCGTCGAGCAGTTGAACCAGCTTGACTGGCGCGGCTTCTTCCAATGGCGCGTGCGGCTGGAGCGCGAATTGCTCGTTCAGCCCGAAAGCGGCGCCCGCTTCCTGTCGCTCTACGACATGGACCGCGCAGACGCCGCCAGCACCGCGAACGTCCGCCTGCAAGACCCGTACTACGCCGCATCCGACACGCCACAGGTTACGGCGATCGGCATCACGCGCGACGAGAACGGCGAGACGTTCGCCGTGATCGAGTTGGTGCAGTCCGGCGCGGGCGAGCCGTCCAGCGAAACCGCCTTCTGGCGGCTGACAGGCGGGACGTGGAAGCGCGTCAGCTAAGAGCAGCGGTTAGCGATTAGCCGTTAGCAGTTAGCCAAAATCGAGGCTGGACAAGTCACTTTTACGGTCGGGAAACGTTTTGTATTTCCTGACAGCGGCCAATCAAAAAGACGCGGAGACATCCATCTCCGCGCCTTTGTTTTTGCTCTAGCTAATCGCTAACCGCTAACAGCTAACCGCTATCTGCTATCTCCGTTGCTGTGGGTTCTCGTACCCCAGCTCGTTGAGCGTGTCACTCAGTTCCTGGTCGCTCGGCTCGACCAGCACGCGGCGGTTCTCTTCCAGCCCCATGATGATCGTCGGCGTGATGCGCATACCGCTGTTGTATTGCACCACAAACCGCTCCGCCTCGGGGTCCTCGTTGATGTTGAAGAAGTCATACGTCACGCCGCGATGATCGAGAAGCTCCAGCGCGCGCTGCGTGTCCTCACAGTCGGGACGTCCATAGACCAGACATGGCTTTGCCACGATGCACTACTCCTTGTTGCTTGCTGACGGACGGTCCTATCGACATTATAAGCCGCGCCGCCAGGCGTCACAAGGACTTACGGCGGAGTCGCCCGCTCATCCCCACGCGTCGAGCAGCGCGAAAAGCCGTTCCGCCAGCGTGTCCGGCGGCTCTACACCGAGCGTCTGCGCCACGGCCCGCGCCTCGGAGAAGAAGCACTCCGTCGCCGCTCGCAGCGCGCCCATAACCGCCTCAGGCGTCGCGCTGCCGGGGAGCGACCGTTCCAGCGCAGCGCGAAACTCGGCGGGAAGCTCGTCCGCATAGCGCGCCCGCTTGACGTTCAATTCGTGCCGCAGCCCGGCCATCGCGATCGCCATCTGCCGCACCGTGTCGAGATCGTGCAGCGCCCGCCAGATCGTTCCGCGCCGCGCGGCGACCGCCACATGCAGCACGTAATGCCAGATGCTGCCGACTGCTTTGTCGTACTCCGCGCGCACGTCCGGCCCCTGATGCGCCGCCCACGTCCGCTGCTGGATGTCCTCGATTTGCCCGGAGCGGTCGAAGGCCACGCGCCAGCGCCATTTTCCCGCCGCAAGGTTGCCCAGGTGGACAAACCCGATATCCAGCTCAAGGTAGTTTTCGAGCAAGTAGCCGCGCAGAAAGCTGTCCGGTGCGTAGTCCACGCCGAACCGCCCCCACACGTCGAACATCTCCCCGATGCGGGCCGTCCAGTCCGCCACCACCGGCGCGACGTCGTCTGCCGCGTGCATCACCACGTCGAGGTCGATGTCCGAATACGCGTCGCCAAAGCCGACCGAGCCGGAGCCGACGACGATCACGCCTGCGATCCGATCGTCCGTCTCGAACGCCGCCAGCAAGCGATCCAGAGTGGCCTGTCGCTGCTCCGGCGTGAAGTATTGCGCCCCGCCCGCGCTAGACGTACTCATAGAAGCCGCGCCCGGTCTTGCGCCCCAGGTGCCCCGCCGCGACCATCTTCCGCAGCAGCGGGCACGGGCGATATTTCGGATCGCCGAGGCCCTGGTGCAACACTTCGAGCGTGTGCAACACCACGTCCAGCCCGATGAAATCGGCCAGCGTCAGCGGCCCCATCGGGTGATTCATGCCGAGCTTCATCACCGCGTCGATCGCTTCCGCCGTGCCGACGCCTTCCATCAGCGCGAACATCGCCTCGTTCAGCATTGGCATCAGGATGCGGTTGGCGATAAAGCCGGGGTAGTCCGCCGCCTCGATCGGCGTTTTGCCGAGCCGCTCGCCGAACGCCATCATCGCGTCGAGCGTTTCCTGGCTGGTCGCCAGCCCGCGAATGACCTCGATCAACTGCATCAGGGGGACCGGGTTCATAAAGTGCAGGCCGATCACCTTGTCCGGGCGACGGGTCGCCGCCGCGATCTCGGTGATCGAGATCGACGACGTGTTGCTGGCGAGAATCGCGTCCGGCGACGTGATCTCGTCCAGCCGCCGGAAGACCGTCCGCTTGACGTCCAGCAACTCGCTCACCGCCTCGATCACAAGCTGCGCGTCCCGCAGATCGTCCAGGTCGAGGCCCGTTTCGATCTGGCTGAGCGCCGCGTCGCGCTGCTCGTCGGTCAGCTTGCCTTTGCTGTGCAGCTTCTCCACGCTGCCGCGAATCGACGCCAGCGCCCGATCCAGCGCCCCCGGCTCGACGTCCACCAGTCGCACGCGATAGCCGCTCGCCGCGCACACCTGCGCGATCCCGCTGCCCATCGTGCCCGCGCCCACCACGCCGATCACCTGAATTGCGTTCACGTCCACGGCCTGCCCCCTTGTAGCGAATAGCGGTTAGCAGTTAGCGATTAGCGGTTAGCTTCTTGTTGTTTCAAACGGTGTATTGTCTTTTCCAGGCGCGCCGATGTTGCGCACGTCAGAAGATTTATCAACGGGCGGAGCAAGCTCCGCCCCTACACGTCGCGCAAAAGCTTTTTGATACGTTAGCTGTTTTTCGCCGTCCCTAGCTGCTCCTGGCTGCCTTTCGCTGCCCTCAGCGGACTATCTTCGCCATTTCCTCGATCAGCGGATTACCCCGGTAGACGCCGTGATACTGCTCCGGCAGCAGCGCCGCCAGTGCGCACATAATCCGCTCGGTGTACTCGGCCAGTTGCGGCCCTTTGGCACGCCCTTCCGGCAGGCAGTACGGCTTGCCGATCCGCAGGTACACCTTCGGCCACGGGCGCTTGAGCACCTTCTCGGTGCCCCACACCACCGCCGGGACAATCGGCACGTTCGCCCGCGTCGCCAGGAAGGCCGCCCCGTCGCGCCCCTGGATCAACCCGCCGGTCTTGCTGCGCGTGCCTTCCGGCGCGATCGCCAGCGCGGCGCCGTGCTCCAACACCATCAACGCCTTCCGCAAGGCGTCGCGGTCCGCCGAAAACTGCTTGACCCAGATCAGCGCATTGATCGTGAACAGCGGCTCCATCCATGTGCCGCGATACTTCTCCGCCGCCATACCGATCACGCCTTTCGGCAAGTACGGCGTCATCGCGGCAACGTCAAAATAACTCAGGTGATTGGCCGTGATCAGCATCGGCGGCTCGGGCAGGTTTTCCGTACCCTGCACGTCGATCCGCATCAGCAGGCGGATTACAACAGACATCAGCGGGCGCGCCCACCGGCTTTGCTCGGTCGCAGGCCAGTCGGCGGGACGCTCGGATACAGCAGGCATAGGTACTCCTCTCGTGTGTGGCTTGCGGTCAGCATACCGCAGCCGTTCCGCGCTTGGCAAATTGGCAGCCCGGCGCTGATGCGCCTCTTATGGGCGGCGCGCGGGCGGAACGTTATGCTCTGGGTGTGAGCCGTTCGCCTCAAAAGGATGTGCTGATGGAAACACCCTGCCCCGACCCTTCCCCGCGCGTCGCCGTGCCGCGCGATTACTGGCCCACCGACGAGTGGCGCATCGCTTCGCCCGCCGATCACGGCATCGACCCGGCCGCCATCGAGCGACTGAGCGCACACCTCGACACCGCATACCCGCACTTCGACAGCCTGCTGATCGTGCGCGGCGGCGATCTGGTACACGAGGAATACAAGCATGGCGCCACGCCCGACGACCTGCACAACGTTAAGTCCGTCACCAAAAGCGTGCTCTCCGCGCTGATCGGGATCGCGCTCGATACCGGCGATCTGCCGTCGATTGACGAGCCGATCGGCACGTTCTTCGCGGGCGACTTCGCGTCCATTCCAGACCGCACCAAGCGCGACATCACCCTGGCAGACCTGCTCTCCATGCGTTCCGGTTTGGAGTGGGACGAGTGGGGCGCGTCCGTCTTCCAGATGACCGCCAGCCCGAACTGGGTCCGCTTCATCCTCAACCGTCCGCTGGCAAACGCGCCCGGCGAGAGGTTCGTCTACAGCACCGGGAACACGCACCTTCTCGCCGCCGCGCTCCAGCGTGCGACCGACATGACGCTGCTCGAATACGCCGACCTGTACCTGTTCCGCCCGCTGGGGATCACCGCGCGCCAGTGGCCGTCGGACCCGCAGGGGATCACCATCGGCGGGGCGGAGCTGTCGCTCCGCGCGCGGGATATGGCAAAGCTCGGCCTGCTGTACCTGAACCTCGGCCAGTGGGACGGAGCCTCGATCGTGCCTGCAGATTGGGTCCGCGCCTCGACCGAGCCGCGCGTGACGGTCGTCCCGAAGGACGCCAGCAATCGCCCGCCCGTCTGCTACGGCTATCTGTGGTGGCTGCGCCCGCAACAACGCCTCGGCAGCTTTATGGCGGTGGGGCATGGCGGCCAGTTCATCTACGTGCTACCCGATCTCGATCTGGTTGTGGTGATGACGGGCGATCTGAAAACCGCGCCAGAAACCTTCAACGACAACCGCATGATCCGCGAGTTCAATGTGGTTGAGGAATTCCTCGTCCCCGCCGTGCAGGCGTAACATTTTCCAACACTTTCCACGCCTGCACGCAAATTCACGCTTTCGGTGTAGCGGCGGAGCAAGCTCCGCCCGCTATCTACCCCTCATCCCGTTCCCTGTGGGCCCCCATAACAGCTTGCCTCGGAGCCGTTTTCGCAGTACGCTGAACGTTGGAAAGCCGCGCTTTGGTTCGCTGCGCGCGTACACGCGAGGAGACGCCCATGATCGAACAGTCGCTCGACCCGTTGGCTTATTACGCCGAGCCGGGGCCGTTCACCTCACTCTCTACGGAAGATGACTATGCCTCGCTGCTGGAAGGCTTGCCCGACACGATCCCCGCGCTGGTGCAGGCCGTCCAGGGGAACATGATCCACATCTTCTGGGCCCAGGGGTACGGCGTGACGCTCACTGACGAGCAGCGCACTGGCGTTGGAATCCGCAGCGCCGCCGAAAAGCTGCGCCGCATCCACGCCGCCAATCCCGCGCCGCTCACCACACCCCGCCCACCCGAAGCGCGCCTCGTCGGCAACTGCCGCGACTTCTCGGTGCTGCTGTGCGCCCTGTTGCGCGGGCACGGCATCCCGGCGCGCGCTCGCTGCGGCTTTGGAACCTACTTCACCCCAGGCCATTACGAGGATCACTGGGTTTGCGAATACTGGCGCCCCGACGAGGGCCGCTGGGTAATGGTCGACGCGCAGATCGACGCGCTCCAGCGTGACACGCTCAAGCCCGACTTCGACCCGCTCGACGTCCCGCGCGACCGGTTCATCACTGGCGGACACGCGTGGCAAATGGTCCGCACCGGCGAGGCCGATCCCGACACGTTCGGCATCTTCGATATGAAGGGCACGTGGTTCATCGTCGGCAACCTGATCCGCGACGTCGCCGCGCTGAACAAGATGGAACTGCTGCCGTGGGACTGCTGGGGCGCGATGGTCGGTCCCGGCGAGCCGATCCCGCCTATCTCGGAGCGGCTGTTCGACCGCGCCGCCGCCGTTTCGTGGGGCGACAACGACACCTTCGCCGCGCTCCGCGCCCTGTACGACGCCGAGGAAGGGTTGCGCGTCCCGCCCATCATCCTCGACGTGGGAAACGGCCCGCCTCGCGAAGTCACGCTCGCAGACGAAGCGGGCGTCACGCTCTAGAGGCTGTCAGGGACTCGACGCGTGCGTAATTTGGGTTCGAGGTGTAGGGGCGGAGCAAGCTCCGCCCGTGATTTCTAACAAGATTTTCCAACAGCGAGCGCAACAAGCTGCGCCTACAAAAAACATCATGACCGAATCAAGCGGCGGGCCATTCAGCCCGCCGCCGTCTTTTCACACGCTCAGCGCAGGCGCTCACCGCGCCCTTGCCTTTTGCCTTTAGCTAACCGCTAATCGCTAACGGCTAACCGCTGGCTAGTACCGCCGCCACCAGACGCTGGTCAGCGCGAAGATGATCAGCGCACCGAAGAACGCCGCCACCACGTCGATCCAGCGGATCACCAGCTCGCCGCCCAGGATACCGGATGGCTCCAGATCGAGCAGACTGAAGACGAACCCGCCGATAAACGAGCCGATCAGCCCGATGACGATCAGCGCGGTGAGGCTCATGCCCCGCCCGCGCACCAGGATGTTTGCGAACAAACCCGCAATCAGGCCGATGATGATCCAGGTGATGATCTGGCCGACGGTTGTGCTCACCGTCACAGGCCGGTCGGTTACGGTCTGAAGCAAAAAGATAGTCATGGCAGTCTCCTCACCTCGCGGTGGTTCCCCCGATCAGACCTGTGAAGATTATGGTATGTCTTACCGGGCCTGCCAACTACGCTCGCATAATCTGCGCCTATTCGATGCGCTCGAAGACGTGCGCGACCGCCGTACCGCCCAGCCCGCCGAGGTTCAGCGCCAGCGCCAGACGCGCGTCGGGCACCTGGTTCTCGCCCGCGTCGTGCCGGAGCTGCCGCACGATCTCGACCGCCTGATAGACGCCCGTCGCGCCGAGCGGGTTGCCGCGCGCCTTCAGCCCGCCGAACGTGCTGATCGGCAGGCGACCGTCGCGGCCCAGCGCGCCCTCGGCGGCCAACTTCCAGCCCTCGCCGCGCGGCGCGAAACCCGCCGCCTCTAGCTGGAGCGCCGTCAGCACCGTGTAGCTGTCGTGTAGCTCCGCCAGATCGATGTCCTCCGGCCCGATCCCGGCCTGCTCGTAGGCGCGGCCCGCCGCCAGATTTGCCGCCTGCAAAAACAGCAGGTCGCGCCGGTTGTGCAGCGCCAGCGTATCGGTCGCGGCCCCGCTGCCCCGCACGCGCACCGCATGCGGCACGCTGTCGAGCGCGCGCTCGGCGGTCGTCAGGATCACCGCCGCCGCCCCGTCGCCTTCCGGCGCGCTGTCGAACAAGTTGACCGGATCCGCCACGACTGGCGCCTTGGCGAACGCACCCGGCCGCAGCTTGTTGCGGTACATGGCGAACGGGTTGGTCGCGCCGTTGGCATGCGCGTTGATCGAAAAGCCCTCGAACTGCTCCAGCGCGACGCCGTGCTCGTACATGTAACGCCGCATCAACAGCGCCGCCATCGCCGCCGGGGTCCCGCCCGGACCCGCCTCATAATCTGCGTCGAGCACGGTTGCTAACGCGGTGTCGCGCTCGCTGCCGGTGCGATCGGTCGCCTTCTCCACGCCGAGCACGACGACCGTCTCCGCCGCGCCGCTCGCCACCATCAGAACACCCTGGCGCAGCGCCAGCCCGCCGGACGCATCCGCTGCCTCGACGCGCAGCGCCTCAACGCCCGCCAGCCCGGCGTAATCCGCTACCAGCGTGCCCACGTGATTCTGCGCGCTGAGGTTGCCGCCAAGAGCGTTCGCCACGATCAGCGCGTCGATCTGGTCGATCCCGGCGTCTTCCAGCGCGGACCGCAACGCGTCTAACGCAAGCTGCCGCAGGCCCATTTCCCAGTGCTCGCCGACCGGCGTCTGCCCGATTCCGATAATCGCTACGTCTCGCATCTTTGCCTCGTCTTTCCGTAAGCGATTAGCTCTTAGCCGTTAGCAGTTAGTTAAGAACAGCAAGTCGGGCGCGCGGTGCGTATCGTTCCTGCGAGCGCACGCATTTTCGAGCGTGCCTGTTCCCGTCTCTGCTAATCGCTCGTTGCTAATCGCTAATCGCTCTTAGTCCACGCGCAGCTTGCCACGGAAGCGCGCATACATCGCGTAATCGATCTCGACCCGGCGCGCGACATACGTCTGCGTGCGCGGCGCCCGGTCGCGGCGCTCGGTGATGTGATCCGTCACCAGCCAGTCGAACGCATCCGACCCCGCGCCGCTGCCATAGCTGACCATCAGGATCCGGTCGCCCGGCTCGGCCACGTCAAGGATCGCCGTCAGGCCGAGCAGCGACGACCCGGCGTACACGTTCCCCACCACGCCAGATAGCAGCCCTGGCTCGATCTGCTCTTGTGTGAACCCGAGCAGGCTGGCCGCGCGCTGCGGGAATTTGACGTTCGGCTGGTGGAACACTGCCCAGCGGTAATCCTGCGCCGTGGTGCCCATCATCTCCATCAGGCGACGCCCCGCGCTGAGCGTGTGCTCAAAGTACGCCGGTTCGCCGGTGAAGCGGTCGCCGTGGCTCGGATACGTTTCGTGCGCGCGCCGCCAGAAGTCCGGCGTATCGGTCACGAAGCTGTAGCTGCCCTGGATCACCGCGAGGCTTTCGTCCGCCGGCCCCAGCAAATACGCCGCGCCACCAGCCGCTGCCGTATATTCGAGCGCGTCGCCGGGGCGACCCTGCGCCGTGTCCATGCCGATCGCCAGCACGTACTGGCCCATGCCGCTGCCCACAAACCCGATCCCGGCCTGCATCGCCTCGGACCCGGCCTTGCACGCGAACTCCCAGTCCGCCGCCTGGATGTTGGGCGCCGCGCCGATGCTCTCCGCGACGATCGTGGACGACGGCTTGACCGCGTAGGGATGGCTCTCGCTGCCGACCCACACCGCGCGGATCAGGCGCGGATCGATCCCGCCGCGCGCCAGAGCGTTGCGCGCCGCCTCGATCGCCATCGTGATCACGTCTTCGTCCAGCCCGGCGACCGCTTTCTCCTTGATCGGCACGCCGCCGACGCCGCCGGTCCACACCCGCGCCACCTCGCTCGCGGGCAGCCGGAACTGTGGCACGTACGCGCCATAGCCCACGATGCCCACCGGCCGGTCCGGCTTGAGGACCGACTGCCCTACTGCCAACGGATTTCCACCACTCGTCATGCTTATACACTCCCTCTCAAGCGATCCAGCCGCCACCAGTGAAGCGAACTATCGAAACAAGCTGGCATACGCGGCGCTTGACGGGGAAACCTCACCCCTTACCCCCCAGCCCCTGGCCCCTCTCCATGTATGGAGAGGGGCCAGGGGTGAGGTTCTGCGCGCCGACGACATACGCTCACACCTTCCGATAGCTCACTTAGATTTTGGCCTTTGGCTAACCGCTAACCGCTAATTGCTAACCGCTGCTTTTTCGTAGCTCTTGCAACAAAGCTTCCGCCCGCTGCGTCGTGATCTTGCCTTCGCGCACCATCCGGTCCGCGATCGCCTGGACCTCGTCGCCGGATGCGCCCGCCGCCACAGCCATCTGCCGCGCGTGCAGGCTCATGTGCCCGCGCTGGATGCCCTCGGTCGCCAGGGCGCGCATCGCCGCGAAGTTCTGCGCCAACCCGACCGCCGCCATGATCTGCGCCAGCTCCTGCGCGCCGGGGTTGCCAAGCACCTTCAACGCCGCCCGCGCCGCCGGATGCACGCGCGTCGCCCCGCCGACCGTCCCGACCGCCACCGGCAGCTCGATCGCGCCGCGCAGGTCGCCCGCCTCGTCAAGCGTCCATTCCGTCAAGGAGCGATACACGCCGTCGCGCGCGGCCCAGGCGTGAGCGCCCGCTTCGAGCGCGCGCCAGTCGTTCCCTGTCGCCAGCGCGACCGCGTCCATCCCGTTCATGATGCCCTTGTTGTGCGTCGCGGCGCGGTATGGGTCAATCGCCGCGAAGACCGCCGCCTCGACCACCGCGCGCGCCACGTCCGCCCCGGCCATCGACTCGGTCGCCAGCGCCCGCGCCGGGATGGTGCACGTCGCGCGCGCCTTGCGCCGGTCCGCCAGGTTGCTGAGGATGCGCAGGTTCACGCGGCCGCCGGTCAGCGCCTCGATGCGGGGAGCCAGCCGCTCGACTGTCGTATTGATCGCGTTGGCGCCCATCGCGTCGCGCACGTCAAACAGCAGGTGCACAACCAGCATCGGCCCGACCGGCGTCTCCGGGAACGGGCGCACTTCCAGCCCGCGCGCGCCGCCGCCCAGTTCGACAATCGCCCGGTCGCAGCAGTCCGCCTCGGCCAGCAACTCGTCCTGCGCCGCGAGCACCCGCTCCGCCGCCGCTTCGAGATCGGCCACGTCCAGCACCTGAATCTGCCCGATCATCACCGGCTCGTCGGCGGACGTGGTGAAGCCGCCGCCCTCGCGTGCCAGCTTGGCCGCGAAGCTCACCCCCGCGACGATGCTCGGCTCCTCGACGGCCATCGGGATCAGCACGTCGCGCCCGTTGATCAGGAAATTCGTCGCGATCCCCACCGGCAGGGCGTACACGCCGATCACGTTCTCGATCATGTGATCGGCCTGCTCGGCGGACAGCCCGCCGCCTTCCAACGCAGCCTGCTCGTCCGGCGTCAGACCGGCCCACTCCGCGACGATCCGCGCGCGCTCTTCCCGGCTGCGCTTGTAGAAGCCCGCCAGCCGTGACGATCCGCGCGTCGGCGCTGGTTCCTGCGGCATAACTCCCTCGCTTCGATAAGGTGCTGTCTTGTGATACACGCGAAACCGCGCAGATGGTAGCAGTCCGTGGCTCTCAAAAACTATCAGAGCCGCTTTCAAATGCTCCCAAAGGCACAAATAGGAACTTACAGGCTATAGCTTAAAGAAGCGTTCCTCTTCAGTGGTATGAGAGGTTGCAACTCTAAAGCCGACATTTAGATTACGATCCCAGGGATTCAGCCAATACCGAAACGCCGTGCGCGCGCTGTAGCACCAAAAATCATAAGCTCCACCCCGAACTATGCGCTCCCCGACAGCAAGGGGATCGTTATTCGCGGGCCATTTATATGTCCGCTTCCACAACGTTTGACACCACTCAAAAACGTTACCAGCCATATCCATGACGCCGTAGGGGCTTGCGCTTACGGGGGGGAAGTAATCTACCTCTGTAGTTGTCGCTAATTGACGATTTCCATTCCAGAATTCAAGTGTGTTGCAGAGATTTGAATTCCATTCATTACCCCAGGGAAATATCCTTCCATCTACTCCGCGCGCCGCTTTTTCCCATTCCGCTTCGGTAGGAAGACGAAACTGTAATTCTGAGGTTGTGGAGTATGTTAACCAACGGCAATATGCGGCGGCTTCGAACCAACTAACTCCCACAACTGGCATGCGATCACTCCGTACGGAAGTGTATTTCTCCCATTGAAACGGTTCTGACCACTCGTTATTTTTGCGATACTCCCATCCAACCTGAGTCCAGTAATGTTTTTCCTCATATCCCCCTTGCTCAATGAATTTACGGTATTCACCAATAGTTACTGGATAAACCCCAATTGAGTACATAGGCAAACTGACTACATGTAAAGGTGTTTCTGAGAAGAACTGATCGTATGAAGGAAATCGTTCACGGTACACGAGTAATTGATGCTCTAAACTGCCCATTTTGGATAACCCAGCAGGTATGTCTACGAGCAATGGAGTCCGTGAATCATAATTCGTTGGTTCTAAGCTAGCAGCACCTAGAGCTGCAAGAAGACGGTTATAGTCAATTTCCCCCTCTTTCCGTAAGTTGAAAGCTTGGAATACATTCAGTCGGAAAGGTGTCTCAAGCCCATCCTCAGCGATAATGGGATAAATCTCTTTCCGTAGCTTGAGAAAATAATTCCATTCAGCCTTAACCTCTTTCGAGGCTATGGAATTCTTTGTAACAAAAAATATCATTTTGTCTGCTCTAATGAGTGCTTGGTTTAGTTCTTCTTCCCAATCACTACCAGGCATCAAATTTTCGTGATCGACCCAAGTCTGCAAACCTTTTGAGCGCAAATCGGCTGCCAAACGACTAATCTCCTCATCGTCTTTGCTTGAATGACTTATAAATATCAACATGGTAATTCTCCATGGTTACTATTTCGATCGATGTTCATTTTACTTGTCTACGGTGTCAAGGCTAATTAATTACGAGAAAAATTGTGATGGTCTTTTTTGCCGCTCCCCCGCCTGCATGGTACAACCACCGCCATGCGCAATCTCCGCAAGGTCTCGATCCTGGCCCTGGTGATCGTGATCAGCACCGCCGCGCTTGCCACCGCTCTGGCCTACTACGTCACGCGCCGACCGCTCCCCCAGCAGGAAGGGGAGCTCGTCGTGCAGGGGATGCAAGACGCGATCACGATCTACCGCGATAGTTGGGGCGTGCCGCACGCTTACGCCGCCAACCCGTACGATCTTTTCTTCGCGCAGGGCTACGTCCACGCGCAGGATCGCTGGTGGCAGATGGACATCAGCCGCCGTCTGGCACGCGGGCGGCTGAGCGCGCTGTTCGGCCCGGACGAGACGCTTCAGGCCACCGACCGCCTCGCCCGCACGCTCGGCTTCGAGCAGCTTGCCCTGGCGAACTACAACGCCTCGACCTTTGAGACGCGCGCCGTCCTGCACGCCTACACCGCCGGGGTGAACGCCTACATCCAGGGGCGCGCGCCCGGCGATCTGGCGGTCGAATACACGTTGCTCGACCTGCGCCTGGACGACATTACCATCGATCCATGGTCCCCGCTGGATACACTCGCGTGGCTGCTGGCGCTCCAATGGCAGACGAGCGGCAACGTCTCGCAGGAGATCATGCGCGCGCAAGCTCTCACGCGCATCGACGAGGCGATGCTGGCGCTCTACACGCCGCCGCCCGCGCCCGACGCGCCGAGCATCCTTTCCGCCGCCGATCTCGGCCTGCCCGACGCCGCCCCAGATGCCGATCCCGGCTCGTCCGCCGCGCCGCCTGCCGATTACACCCGCCTGCCGCTCGCCGAAACCCTCGCCGCTTTTGACCTGCTCGGCCCGCGCGACATGCCGGAAAGCACGGCCTGGGTTGTCTCCGGCGACCACACGGCGAGCGGCCTACCGCTGCTGGCTGCCGCGCCCGGCTACCCGTTGCAGATGCCCTCGCCCTATTACGAGGTCGGTCTCTACTGCATCGAGACACCGGAGCTGTGCCCCTACAACCTCGCCGGGCTGAGCGTGCCGGGCGTTCCGGGCATTTTCAACGGGCACAACGGCCATGCGGCGTGGGTGCTCAGTGGCGCGTGGATCGACGAGCAGGATCTGCTGGTTGTGCGCCTCAACCCCGACAATCCGCTGGAATACGCCTGGGATGGCGGCTGGCGCGAGATGACCACGCGCGAAGAAACGCTGGTGATCAACGGCGAGGACGAGCCGCAAACCTTCACTGTCACCAGCACACACCTCGGCCCGGTGATCGCGTCCACCTCGCCGCTGCTGGGGCGCGATCAGGCGCTGGTCGTCCGCTGGACCGCGCAGCACGCCCCTGCCGATCAGTTGATCGCGCTGTTCAGGCTCAACCGCGCCCGATCGTGGGATGAGGCGCGCGTCGCATTGAGAGAGTGGACCTTCACCGCGCAAAACGTGCTCTATGCGGACGTGACCGGCACGATCGGCTATCAGTTGGCCGGGCGCGTGCCGGTTCGCGCGCCCGATCACACCGGCCTGCTGCCCGTCCCTATTGAGGACAGCGCCGGAGAGTGGCGCGAGTTGCTGCCATTTGACCGCTTGCCCGCGCTCGCCAATCCGCCCGGCGGGGTGATCGTCGCCGCCAACAACCCGATCGTGCCGCCCGCGCACCCCGACGCCGCGCCCCTCAACGCGATCGCCGCACCCGGCGCGCGCGCGGCGCGGATCGCGGATCGCCTGCGCGAGATCGACGCGCACACCGGCGACACCTTCGCCGACATTCAAGCCGACGTCTACAGCCCCAGTGCGGCGGAAGCGTTGCCGGTCCTGACAGAAGCGCTCTCTGGCGACGAGCGCCTGCGCGACCTGCTCGACTGGCTTGAAGAGTGGGACGCGCGCTTCGCCATCGACAGCCCGCAGGCGGCGCTGTTCGGCGCGTTCTGGCTGCGGCTGGCCGAATACACCTACGCCGACGAGCTCGGCATGGCCCCGTGCGACTGCTTCAATGTGCGCCAGGGGTTGCTCGATCTGCTGGCGCTCCCCAACAACCCCTGGTGGGACGACGCGCAGACCCGCTTTGTGGTCGAACGGCGAGACGCGATCCTGCGCCGCGCGCTGGAGCAGGCGATCGTCGATCTGACGCAGGCGCAGGGCAGCGATCGCAACGCGTGGCAGTGGGGCAATCTCCACACTGCCGAGTTCAGTAGCGTGACGATCAGCAGCATCGGCGCGGGATTCGTCGAGGAGCAGTTTATTGTCGGTCCGGTGCCAGTCGGCGGGACGGGAGACACGCTCAACACGACGCGCAGCCTCGGCAGCGGCCGGAATCGCGCCCGCGTGCTGAGCGCCCCGGCCGCACGCCTGATCATCGACCTCTCCGCGCCGGAAAGCAGCCGCGCCATCCTCACTACCGGCCAGAGCAATCACCTCGCCAGCAGCCACTACCGCGATATGGTCGATCCCTGGCGCTACGTCAAATACCATTCCGTGCTGTGGGATCGCGCCAGCATTGAAGAAGCATCCGACGCGATGCTGGCGCTAGAACCGGTCTACCTGCCGCTAGCCACCCCGGTCCCTTCGCCCCAACCCTGAAGCATGTAAATTTATGAAAAATAAACTAATTTGTCATCATTTGACTAGTTATTTATTTTTTCTTGATTTAGTTTTAATAGGTAGAGGGGACAATCGATTCGAAGGCTCGAATCGCCAATCATCTCAATTGTAACTACATAGTGTCAATGAGGTGATGCATGATCGCCAATCGCGGTAGGGGGCAAGACGTGGCCGAAGACCGGAATAGCATGAACTTCCGCGCGCTGTTGCACGACAACCGGCTGCTGGAAGTGGTCGTGAGCGGCGAGCTCACGCCGGTATTGGTACAGCAAATCATTCGCTATGTGGAGAGCACCGTCGCCGATGTCGGCCCGCTTGCCGGGCTGATGCTCGACCTGCGACAGTCGACGGCGGTGAGCATCGTCCGCGCGACCGGACTGGTAGAAGCGCTCAGCGAGCTGGTCACGCCGATGGCCGTCGTGTTCATCTGGCGCCAGCAGCACGAGATCGCGCGCCTGATCCATCACACTCTGTCCCGGCGCGACGACATCGCCTACTTCACGCACCATACCGATGCGTGGACCTACCTCTTGCGGAACATCGGGAATTCGAACCATTAAACAAAAAAACCAGCGGGAGCGCAGTATCGCCGCCCGCTGATTTTGCTGCTTCGCTTCTTACGCGCCTCACGCCAGCGAACCCTACCCGGCCCTCTGTTTCCGGCGCGCAACCCCAGCTAACTGATTTAACCTGAGCGGCGCTCTCCGACCAGTACGGAGCGGACCAGCGCCAACGCCTGCGCCACGACCAGCGTAAACACCGCCACCCAGACCGCCTGCTGCCCTCGCGCGGCACGTTCCAGCGCGGGCGACGGCGGCGTGACGATCTCGACGGTTTGCCCAACGCTGGCCGCAAACGGATCGAAGCCTTCCGCCTGCAACCGCGCCGCCTCACCCGGCGAAAGCTGCTCTGGCCGGTACGGCTCGGATACCACCACCGCGGTCACGCGGCCGTCGGCGCGTCTTTGGGTGAGCACCCTCGCCGTCCGCGAGTTCAGCACGTCGTACACGTACAACTCGCGCACCAGTACCTTCACCAGCACCGCCAGCGGCAGCGCCAGCAACAGCCCGATGAACCCGAACAGCGACGCCGCAACCAACTGCGCGCTCAACACCACGCCCGCAGGCATATTGATTTGCCGGGTCATAATGCGGGGCATGATCAGGTTGCTCTGAATCTGCTGCGTCACGATGTACCCGATCAGCACCAGCGGCACCTTCGCCGGATCGTCCGCCAGCCCCACCAACAGCGCCGGGACGATCGAAATGATCGAGCCGATGTTCGGCACAAACTCCATGATGCCCGCCAGCACGCCAAGCGCCACCGGATTCGGAATGTTGATGAGCACGGCGTTGACGAACGTGATCATCGTGCCGAGCGTCAGCATCGAGATCAATTGCCCGACAAACCACGCGCGCAGCGTCCCGGCCAGATGCACCAGAATCTCCAGCGCGCGCGGCCGGTATCCCTGCGGGACCAGCGTCAGCGCGCCGTCGAGGTAGTTGGTCGGGTCCACCACGAAAAACAGGGCGATGATGAAAATAAAGAGGATGTTGGCGATCAGCCCGCCCACGCCGGACACAAACGGGAAGATATTCCCCGGCAGGCTGCTAAGCTGCTGCGAGAGCCACGATGCGCCCTCACCTTCGAGCAGCGCGTCCCAGTCAACCTCGGGAAGCACCCCGTACTGCGATGAGATCCGGTCGTATTCCGCCCGCACGGTGTCGAACGTATCGGGAAGCTGGTCGATAAGCTGCTGCATCTGCTCGACAAACGTCGACACCAGCAACACGCCCAGCACCGCGCCGATTATTAACACCAGCACCAGCGTCAGCAACAGCGCCAGCCCGCGCGGCAAGCCCATCCGCTCAAAGCGGTGAATCGGCCCTTGCAGCGCCAGCGCGACGATCACCGCCAGGAAAATCAGCATCAGCGAGTTGCGGACCTGCCAGATGCCGATAAACGCGGCGACCACCAGCACGCCTACCCCGATGAGCACAATCCACTCACCGAGGGACATCCGATTAAATGCGATGGGTTGTCGGTTCACAGAAGTGTGTGCCGTTAGGGGCTAGATAGCTATCTTCCCCATGACAAGCAGCAGGAGGAACCCCGCCAGGCTCGTCACCAGGAAGCAGCCAATCGAGACAAACATGCGCTCGGCGGCAGTCATACCGAACAGCCGGTCGCTGCGCGCCTGATCCATGTATGTCTCATAACTCTCGACGATGATTTCTTCTTCCAACGCTTGCCGGCGCAGCTCATCAATGCTGTCAATGTTGTCGGCCATCCGGACCTCCCACACGTACGAACCACATGTTAAGCATATACTGAATATTGCCCCTGCCGCCAATTGAGCGCCACGCAGCGTCTAGTGCCCCAGCGCGCCTTCGGCCAGTGGCAGGAACCAGTCCAGAAAATCGCGCTTGGCGTCGGCCAGCGCACGGCTGAAATCAAAGCGCATCAGCGGAAAGCGCGCCAGATCGTCGCCAACGCGCCACAGCGCCGCGCTAAGCCAGCTTGGCCGCGTCTCGGTAGACACGCGCCGCAGCACGCCGGTCGCTCCGATCTTATCCAGTTTATCGGCATCGTGAAGCAAATCGCCCAATGCCTCGGCGTCGGCTTCCTTGAGAATCGCCGCCTGGATCGTCTCGATCCGCTCCGGCGGCAGATACCCGCGCAGCACGCGCCCGGCGAACGCCGCGCCCAGTTCCTCGTGCGGCTCGCCGCTGCGCAGTTCGTCCAGCTTGGCGACGTCGTGGCACACGCTCAGAAGATACGCTTCTTCGGGGCGTACGTCCGCTTCGTTCGCCAGCGCCAGCGCATAGCCCGTCACCCGCAGAATGTGCGCCCACAGGTGCGGCCAGCCGGGGTGCCAGCTCGCCAGGTGACGGCGCACATGCTCCGCGACCTGCCTGCAAAACTCGTCGGGCGGCGTGGCGGGAAGCCACTCGTCGCGCACTTGCCGCGCGAACCGTTGCACCAGCGGAGACGCCCCGTCGTCCAGCAGCCGATCCGCCCAGGCGTCCGGCGTTTCCATGCGCACGTTCGCGCCCACCAGCAGCTTATGAAGCAGCCCCATCACCGCCCGCTCGTTTTCGCTGCTCATATCGTCGCATCCCTTGCTCGCACTGCCACGGCCGGTCAATCTGATCTATCATGGTACACTAGAGTTCCAGCGCGGCAAATTCGCCATCTATTCGCCAGGAGCATACCCGTATGATCGAGCCCGTCCCCCCGTCCGAGCTATCCGCGCCCGAGCAGCCCGCGCCGGAGACCATTCCCGGCGTCAGCGAGCCGCGTCTGCCGCTGGAGCTACGCGATACGATCGGCGTGCAGCCCGACGAGCCGCTGGCCGAGGCCGGGCGCCGCATCCTGCGCTACCACTTCGAGCGGATGCTGCTCCACGAGCCGGGCACGCGCGAAGGGACGGACATCGAAGCCCTGCACGATATGCGCGTCGCCACGCGGCGGATGCGCAGCGCCTTTCGCATGCTGAAACCAGCCTATCTGCCGGGCGCGATCAAGTTTTTCCGCAAAGAGCTTCGCCGCCTGGGGGGAACGCTCGGCGCGGTGCGCGATCTCGACGTCGCGCTGGACCGGCTCGCTCGCTACGCTGACGCGCATCCCGAAGCGGACGTCAGCCCGCTGCTGATCCGCTGGAACGGGCTGCTCGCGGACGCCCGCGCCGACCTGATCGCGGAGTTGGACAGCGGGCGCTTCGCCACGTTCGTCGCGCGCTTTGACGCCTTCCTGCGCGAGCCGGGCGCCGGAGCGCAACCCACCCCCTCGCCGGAGGCGCCCGCCCCGTACCTCGTGCGGCACGCCGTCCCGCCGCTGATCGTCGACAGCTTCGCCCGCGTCCGCGCATACGAGCCGGTCATCCCTGGCGCGCCGGTCGTCACGCTCCACGCTCTGCGGATCGACCTCAAGCGCCTGCGCTATGCGCTGGAGTTTTTCAGGGAAGTGCTCGGCCCCGAGGCCGGACGCGTGATTTCGGTCATCAAGAGGTTGCAGGACCATCTGGGGGATCTGCACGACGCCGACGTGGCCGTGAGCGAGCTTTCCATGCTGCTCGACCTGCACGAAGCCGCCTATAGCGGCACGCCCAGCTACGGACGCCCGAACCTCGACGGCGTGTACGACTATCTGGCCGCGCAGATCCGTGAGCGGCAACGGCTGGTGGACACCTTCCCCGAGGCGTGGGCCGCCTTCACCGCCGAGGATCTGCGCCGCGATCTGGCGCTGGCAGTGGCCGTTCTCTGACGTGCCGAGATGGGCTAGCTATCCGGCGCCCGTTCCACACGCCACAGCGTAACCGATGCTTCTTCCGCCGTCTCGCCGGGGCGCGGATACGCCGCGACCTGCGTCGCGGGAACCTCTAGCGTAGAAGGATCCAGCCCGACCGGCGCGCGCTCGACCAGCACATAGACCGTTTCCGACTCCGCCAGCGCCGCGAGAAGCGCATCCAGCCCTGGCGCGGTGACGCAGCGCAGCGCGTATCCTTCCGGCGCGTAGAAATTGGCGCGGCGGCAGCTATCCGGAAACATGCTGGCGACGATCGGTTCGTCCGGGCTGCCGACCGTTTGCGGAAGCTCGCGCATCGCCTCGCGCAGCCCGAACCCCGCGCTGTGCTGTGTGATGTGCTCCGTGCGAATCTCCACCGGCAGGATCAGGTCGCCGGGCGAGCGTGCCGCCTGGCGCATCACCACGCCCGACTGTACGGCAAGCACGCCGATCAGCACCGCGCCGATTGGTAGCGCGGCCCCGCGCGGGAGCCGCTCAAGCCCGGCGCTCAAGCCCGCACCTGCCAACAGCAGCGCCAGCGGCAGCGCCACGACAAAATGGCGCGACTGGACCTCTTTCCCCAGGACCACGATCACCAGCAGCGGCAGTGCCCACGATAGGGCGAGAAGCCCCGCATCCCGGCCGCCCGGTCGCAGCGCGACAAACAGCGCCAGTCCGCCGATCAACAGCGCAGCCCACACGTCACCCTGAAAACCGACGAGTTGACTCCACAGACGCCGCAGGTTGTCTAGCGCGCCGCCCTCTCCGCCGCCGCCCAGCCAGCCGAAAGCCGTCTCAAAGCCGCCCTCTTTGACCAGCACGTAGGCCAGGGGCACGACGAAACACGCCGCACCGGTCACAGCGATCGCCGCCAGCCCGCGCCAGCGTACTCGCGCCGGAAGATCGCCCGCCAGCGCGATCACCAGCAGTACGCCCAGCGCATAGGGCGCGGCAGTAAACTTGAACAGCGTCGCAACGCCCAACGCAAGCCCTGTCAGGACTGCGTCGCGCAGCCTGCCCGATCGTGTAAACGTCAGGGCGGCCCACAACGTCACGACAACCAGCGCGCCCGCCTGCGCGTCGCTGAATGCCAGACGCTCGAAGAAAAACAGGTACGGCGCGGCGATCCACAGCGCGCCGCCGAGCAACGCCGCCCGCTCCCCAAACCGGCGCCACAGCAGCGTATATCCGGCGCTGAACCCAACCAGCGCGACCAGAATCGTCGCCGCGCGCCCGGCGATCACCGGCGCGGACTGCGGAACCAGCGCCGCGATCAGCCAGTGATTGACGATCTTCCCGTCGCTAATCGCCCAGAATGGGTGGCCGTCCCACACGGCGAGCGCGCGCGTCAGGTGTAGCCCCTCGTCGTTGTGCAGCGGCAGCGCGTCCAGCGCGAGCCAACGCGTCGCCCACAGCACCAGCAGCAGCCCGACCAGTCGCAGGAGAGTCCCACGCTGCAATACGGACTTACGCTCCATCTCGCGCACTATCTCACCTCGATATCCTCGCGGATCACCAGCCCGTCGCCCGCTGGCTCGCCGCCGACCGTTACTGGCAGGCGCTCGCCCCCGATCGGGTCATAGATGCCGATCCGCAGCGTCGCCGTACCGGTCGGAATGTCCTCGGGGATCGGCAGGATCCAGAAGTCCAGCAACGACTCGCCCGGCCGCCAGAAACGGGTCGAGTACGCCCCTTGCATCGGGACGCCATCCCAACCGGTCAGGCGGTTCCCCTCAGCGTCCAGCAGGTGAATGTAGATGCTGTAGTCGCGCGGCGGCGGGGCGCTTTCGGTGGGGCGCCAGTACAGCGTCAGGGTGATCCGCTGCCCACGCGCCCACACCAGATTGCTCATGTCGTAGCCGATGAACTCCGCAAAGTTCCCGAACAGCACGCGCTCGGCCATTGCACCGCCGGGCGCCATGGGGGCAGTGCGCGCCTCTGGGTGAATCGTGAACGCGTTGAAGCGGAAATTGCCGTCATCCACCGGCAGCGATCCGTCCGGGCTGAGCGGGATCGGCTCCAGCACCGTCGGCCATAGCTCGCCATCTGGACCCAGCACGCCCAACTGGTGATACGCGACCGCGACCGCCGCATCCGCCGAAAGCGAGTTCGGCCACTTGCCCGCCTGCTGGAGCAGAAAGTCGGACACCGAGCTGGCGATGTAGATATCCACGCCCGCCAGGTCTTCGAGGCGCGTGGGTAGATCGTCCTCGTCGCGGCTGACGCGAATATCCCACGTCGGGAAGTAGAACGGCAGCCGCTCCTCGCCCGGCGCGACAACCACCGGCTCGCCATGCTCCGCCGCATAGTCTTCGAGCATGTGCACGACCACCATCAGCGCCGGGTTGCCCGCGTCGTACTTGGCGCGGTCGTCGGCCAGCGTGCCCTCGGCCCACGGACGCGCGCTGAACTCGACCGCCACCGCCGTCGTGAACACCGCGATCGCCACGATCGCCAGCGCCCCGGCCAGCCTTGCGGAACGACGCGCCGCCAGCCACGGCCACAGCCACCCGTCGATCAGCGCGGCGGCCTGCGCCGCCAGCAGCGGCACAATCGCAAAGCTCAGCCGGTAGTGGTACGAATAGTTGAGGAACCACACCACGCCATACGGCAACAGCAGCGCCCACAGCAAAAGCACCGTCTCGCGGCGAG